>JAABUX010003409.1_pt1 | contig 21088 bp, 20 predicted proteins | sample 5561851 | NCBI WGS metagenome assembly JAABUX01 (sample SAMN10711883, study PRJNA513361) | rock metagenome | isolation source: Antarctica rocks | place: Antarctica: Victoria Land, Richard Nunatak red sandstone | collected 2016-01-03 | reverse complement strand
ACGTCGAACAGCGTAAGGCTGCTGACGGCCGTGCCGCCCAGCGCGCCATCGGCCGCGAGCCGCCGCGCGACCTTGCGCCCGATGAAGCCATTCGCGCCGAGAATGGTGACGTGCATCGGCCAAGGTTACGTCGGCCGGCGAGCGTCCCGCAATGCCGATCATCCCGGCTAGGCGAGGTGCCGGGGCTGCGCCATGGTGGGCCATGACCTTCGAATTGCTGCTTAACCCGCGGCATGGGCAGCCCGGCGTCGTGGTGCTGCCCGCAGGCGGTTATCGCCGAGCGCGGACCGAGATCATGTCGTGGCCCGGCTACGCGCCCACGCCGTTGCACGATTTGCCGGACCTGGCGGCGCTCGCGTCGGTCGCCTCGGTGCGGCTGAAAGACGAGTCGGCGCGCTTCGGCCTCGGCAGCTTCAAGGCGCTCGGCGGCGCGTACGCCGTCGCCGGACAGCTCGCCATCCTGCTGTCCCGCCGCGGCGTCGCGCCGTCGGCCAGCGGCGTCGACCTCGAAAGCGGGCGGTTCCGGGACGCGACGTCCGGCGTCACCGTGACCTGCGCCACCGACGGCAACCACGGCCGTTCCGTCGCGTGGGGCGCCCGGCGCTTCGGCTGCCGCTGCGTCATCTTCGTGCACGAGGGCGTCAGCCAGGTCCGTGTGGACGCGATCGCCGCGTTCGGGGCCGACATCCGGCGGGTTCCCGGCACCTACGACGACAGCGTGCGCGCGGCAGATAAGGTCGCAGCGGCCGAGGACTGGATCGTCGTCTCCGACGCGTCCTGGCCCGGCTACACCGAAATCCCGCGCGCCGTCATGCAGGGATACCGGCTGATGCCGGACGAGGCCGCCGACCAGTGGCGGGGGCCGCCGCCCACGCACGTCTTCGTCCAGGGCGGCGTCGGCGGGGTCGCGGCCGCCGTGTCCGTCCAGTTGCGGGCCCGCTTCGACCCGGCCCCGCGCCTCATCGTGGTCGAACCCGACCGGGCCGCCTGCCTGCTCGCGAGCGCCCGCGCGGGAAAGCTCGCCGTGGCGGGCGGCCCGCTCGACACTATTATGGCCGGGCTCGCCTGCGGGGAGCCGAGCCTGCTGGCGTGGCAGGAACTGGAGCGCGCGGCGTTCGCGTTCGTGGCGATCCCGGACGAGGCGGCGGTCGGCGCGATGCGGACATTGGCCGGGCTGGGCATCGTGTCCGGCGAATCGGGCGCGGCGGGGCTTGCCGGCTTCCTCCAGGCCGCCGCCGATCCGGGACCGCTCGGGCTCGATCCCACGAGCCGCGTGCTGCTGTTCAGCACCGAGGGCGCCACCGACCCGGCGCTGTACGCCCGGCTGACTGGGTGAACTCGCGCCGGCTCCCATATCGCTGCCGGACCCAGAGGAGAGAACCAGCATGGCCGACCAGAAAGTCGCCGTCGTCACCGGCGCCACGTCCGGCATCGGACAGTATATCGCGCTCGGCCTCGCCCGCGCCGGCTACTGCACGGTGCTGGTCGCGCGCAACCCGGCCCGCGCCGAAACGACCCAGCGCTGGATTGCCGAGCGCGCGCCCGGCGCGGTCACGGAACTGATGCTGGCCGATCTGTCGTCGCTGGAGGCCACAAACAGCATCGGCCGCGCCATCGCCGCGCGGCATCCGCGGGTCGACTTGCTGGTCAACAACGCGGGGCTGATCACGCCGAAGCGGCAGGTGACGCCCGAGGGCCACGAGATGATCCTGGCGGTCAACCACCTGTCGCCGTTCGTGCTGACGGACGCGCTGGAACCCGCGCTGAAGCAAGCGGCGCCGGCCCGGGTCGTGAACGTCGGGTCCACCGCGTCCGACCGCGCGCGGATCGACCTCGACGACCTCGAAGGCGAGCGGAAATGGGGCGCCCTGTCCGCGTACGGCCGCTCCAAGCTCGCGATCATGATGGCGACGTTCGATCGGGCGCGGCGGCTGCACGGCACCGGCGTCGCGGTGAACGTGGTGCATCCCGGCGTCGTCGCGACCCGGTTCGGCAGCATGCCCGGCCCGATCGGCCTCGCGTGGCGGCTTGGCGCGCCGCTCATGCTGACGCCGGAGCAGGGCGCGGACACGCCGCTGTACGTGGCGCTCTCGCCCCAAGTGGAGGGCGTCACCGGGCGCTACTTCAAGAAGCGCAAGGAGGCCCGGCCGAACCGGCAGGCGCTGGACCCGGCGCTGGTCGGGCGGCTCTGGTCGGAAACGGTGCGCCTGGCGGGTTGACGCGCCGGGAAGGCCCGCGGAGGCTGCGGGACGCCACAAGGAGCCCGCGATGACCCTGCCCTCGACCATGCGCTACATCGACGTGGCCCAGCCCGGCGGTCCCGAAACGCTCTCCCTCGCGACCGGCCCGCTGCCGCAGCCCCGCGCCCACGAGGTCCTGGTCCACGTTCACGCCGCCGGGGTCAACCGGCCGGACGTGGCGCAGCGCCAGGGCAAATACCCGCCGCCGCCCGACGCCAGCCCGGTGCTGGGATTGGAAGTCGCGGGCGAGATCGTCGCCGTCGGGGAGGGTGTGACCACCCACCAGGTCGGCGAGCGCGTGTGCGGCCTGGCGAATGGCGGAGGATATGCCGAGTACTGCGTCGTGCCGTCCACCCAGTGCCTGCCGTGGCCCGTCGGCTACGACGCGGTGCGCGCCGCGGCCGTGCCGGAGACGTTCTTCACGGTCTGGGCCAATTTGTTCGACATCGGCCGCCTGGCGCCGGGCGAATCGGTGCTGATCCACGGCGGCAGCAGCGGCATCGGCACCACCGCGATCCAACTGGCCCACGAGTTCGGGTCACGGGTGTACGTCACCGCCGGGTCTGCGGAGAAGTGCGACGCGTGCGTGAAGCTGGGGGCGGACGCCGCGATCAACTACAAGGAGGCCGACTTCGCCGAGAGCATCCAGGCGTTCACCAACGGGGCGGGGGTGGACGTGGTGCTCGACATGATCGGCGGCCCCTACGCGCAGCGGAACCTTCGCTGCCTCAAGATGGATGGACGGCTGGTGCTGATCGCCTTCCTGGGCGGATCGAAGGTGGAGCAGTTCGACCTGCTCAACGTCATGGTGCGGCGGCTCACCGTCACCGGGTCGACCATGCGCCCACGGACGGCCGCGCAGAAGGGCGCCATTGCGGCGTCGCTGCGCTCGAAGGTGTGGCCGGTGCTCGCCGAAGGCCGCTGCGGCCCGGTGATCCACGGCGTGTTCCCGCTCGACCGGGCGGCGGAGGCGCACCGCTTGATGGAGAGCAGCACGCATATCGGCAAGATCGTCCTCGACCTCGGATGATCCTGGCCGCGCATTCGCTGGGGGAGGGCGCGCCGGTCGCCCTGCTGCACGGGCTGTTCGGATCGGCGCGCAACCTCGGCCAAGTGCACCGGGCGCTGGCGGCCCGTTTCCGCGTGATCGCGATCGATCTCCGCAACCACGGCGACAGCCCGCACGCCGCCACGATGGATTACCCGGCGATGGCGGCCGACGTGCTGGACACTTTGCAGGCCCAGGACGCGCTGCCGGCTGGGGTGATGGGCCATTCCATGGGCGGCAAGGTGGCGATGCGGCTGGCGCTGCACGACCCGGGTGCGGTGAGCCGACTGGCGGTGGCGGACATCGCGCCCGTCCCGTACCCGTCGCATTTCGGCGGCTATGTCGCGGCCATGCGCGCCGTGCCGCCGGGGTTGTCGCGCAATGCTGCCGACGCGGCGCTCGCCCCCGCCATCGACGACCCGCGCATCCGCGGCTTCCTGCTGCACAACTGGCGACCCGGCGTCGGCTGGCGCATCGCCCTCGACGCGATCGAGGCGTGCCTGCCGCGGATCGAGGCGTGGGAGACGCCGGTCGAGCCGCCGTACGCCGGGCCGACGCTGTTCATCGCGGGAGCCAAATCCGACTACATCCTGCCGGCGTACCGTCCCGCGATCCGGGCGCAGTTCCCGGCGGCGCGGTTCGCGACCATCAAGGACGCCGGCCACTGGCTGCACGCCGAGCAGCCCGCCGCGTTCATCGAGACCTTGGCGGCGTTCTTCGCAGCGTGGGAGGCCGCATAACCCTCGACGGCCCGCGTCAGACCCAGTATCGTTGCGAATAATCAACGTAGTGGGACGCAATCGCCATGCTCAGGCTGGCCGGATTGGCCGCGGTCGCCGCAGTCGTGCTGGCGGCACCCGTCCAGGCGGACACGGGGCGGCTCGCATCGGCCGAGGCGTTCGTCGGCCGGATATATGCGCCCTATCTCGCCAGTCCGAACCTGCCTCGCTTCAAGCTCGATGCTCCAGACATCGCCAGTCCCTCGCTGCTGGCCCTGCTGCGGCACTCGAGGGCCGGTCTCGACAACTCCGCTTTCACCGATGGCGACCCGGTGTGCAACTGCCGATCCGGGCCGGTCAGGTCGGTCGACGTGCACGGCCAATTGGACGGCGAAGACCACGCGACGGTGACGGCCGAGTTCCAGGCCAATGATCAGGATCGCACCCAAATCTTCTCGCTCGTGCGCGGCGGTGGCGGGTGGCGGCTGGACGACATCTCCTCCCAGGGCCGGGCGAAATCGCTGCGGGAGGGCCTCGTGCACGACGACGCCGACCGCAGCCTCACGTCCCGCGCCGGGCGGCCCGACTTTCTGCTGCAAACCATCAATGGGCGCTGGAGCTCCGGAGATTGCCGATCCCGGTCTTACCGCTATGCCGTCCACGGAAACCGGCTCCGCTTCGAGGATCAGTCGGGCCAGGCGGACGTGGAGCGCATCGGCGAACTCCGGTCCGATGGGTTCACGGGAACGACGGTCTCGTCCATGTCGGGTGAGCCGATTGGAAGCCGGTGGCGCTACGCCTTCTCCGGCGACCAGGTCCGGATCACCGGCGCGTTGCCCTCCCAGCCGATCACCCAGACACGCTGCAAAGTGGCGGGCCCGAACGCGCACTGACCGGGCTCACCAGCATCTATCGGGCGCGCGACAGCTCGGCGGCGTCGATCTTCGAGTATTTAAAATTCGTCAAATATATGTGTTGAGCATGGGCGGTCGCGAGCGCTTTCATCGAACTTGCGCCTGATTCAGCCTCGATCATGCGCGGTTCGACGTCTAGACATCTCCATTAACTTACATTGTTGACACGCCGACATCGGTTTAACGCTGTAATAACGCCGTCTTAACGGCACGGATCGTTAATCTGAAACGCACCTGAAAAGCTCGGCCGCAGAAGTTTCTTGCACCCACGGGAGCGGCCCTGGATTGTCCGCCTCCATGAGCCAATCCCTTGCAACACGAGTAGCGCTGCCGTTTAGTTTGCTGGCTGGCGCAAGCTTTCTGTCATCGGCCGGCGCACGCGTGGTCGATCCGCTGCTGCACGTGGTCGCCTCCGACTTTAACGTTGCGGTCAGCTCCGTGTCGATCATCGTGGCCGCGTTCACCTTGCCCTACGGCCTCAACCAGATCCTCCTGGGCCCGATTGGCGACCGCTTTGGCAAGCTCCGCGTCATGTTCTTCGCCCTGCTCGGCTACACGGTCGCGACCGCGCTGTGTGCCCTGGCGCCATCGCTCCCCCTGCTCACGGTCGCCCGCGCGTGCGCCGGGGCGGCGAGCGCCGGCCTGATCCCGGTCGGCCTGGCCTATATCGCCGACAACGTTCCTTATGAGGGGCGGCAGGTGGCCATGGCGCGCCTGCTGAACGGGATCGTCCTGGCCCAGATTCTCGCCGGGCCATTCGGCGGCCTGTTCGGGCAGTATGTCGGTTGGCGCGGCGTGTTCCTGCTGCTGTCGGCTTGCGCCCTCGTCGTGGCGGCCTTGATGGCCCGGCATCTGCTCGCATTCGGCGACGCTCCGCCGATTGCGGCAGGGTTCGAATACGGCAACTACAAGCTGCTGTTTCGCAATCGAATGAGCCGCCTGCTGCTGCTCGGCGCGATGGTCGACGGGATGGTGTTTGCCGGGACGTTCCCGTTCCTGGCGCCCTACCTGCGCGACGCGTTCGGCTTGTCCTATGCCCAGGTCGGCGTCGTGCTCGCCTTCTTTGGCCTGGGTATCTTCGGCTACACCCAGGGCGCCCGCAGGCTCGTCCCCTTGCTCGGCGAGAAAGGGCTGGTGCTGGCGGGGGGAGTCGTCGCTGCCGCCGGCCTCGCCATCGGCATGCTCGCGCAGCGTTGGGAAGCCTTCATCGTGGTCGAGCCAATGCTCGGCCTTGGTTATTTCATGCTGCACAGCGTGGTGCAGGCCCGCGCGACGGAGATGCTTCCGACCGCACGCGGGACCGCCGTGTCGGGGTTCGCGTTCATGCTGTTCCTCGGCCAGAGCATCGGCGCGCTGCTCGTCGGCCTCGGCATCGCCTGGTTCGGCTACCGCACGACGTTCTGGATCGACGCGGGTGGCGTGCTGCTGCTCGGCCTGGCGCTGCGCGTGCTATTCGAGCGCGAGGCATCCTGACGACAGCGCCGGGTCGGTCGCGACAGCGCCGGGCCGATGCGCGGCCTTACAGCCAACTCCCTTGCCGCACTCCGGCATCGGGGCTATGCGGCAAGGCATCATCGGAGTGTTGCAATGGCCGTGCGTGATGTGAAGAAGGTCGTGCTCGCCTATTCCGGCGGGCTCGACACCAGCGTCATCCTGCGCTGGCTGCAAACGGCCTACCGGTGCGAGGTCGTAACCTTCACCGCCGACCTCGGGCAGGGCGAGGAGCTGGAGCCGGCGCGGCGCAAGGCCGAGATGTTCGGCGTCAAGCAGATCTACGTCGACGATTTGCGCGAGACCTTCGTCCGCGACTTCGTGTTCCCGATGTTTCGCGCCAACGCCCTGTACGAGGGCCAGTACCTGCTCGGCACCGCCATCGCCCGGCCGCTGATCGCCCAGCGCCAGATCGAGATCGCCGAGGCGACAGGCGCCGACGCGGTGGCTCACGGCGCCACCGGCAAGGGCAACGACCAGGTGCGCTTCGAGATCGCCTACTACGCCCTGAAACCCGACATCAAGGTCATCGCCCCCTGGCGCGAGTGGGACCTGACCAGCCGCACCAAGCTGCTGGAGTTCGCCGAAACCCACCAGATCCCCGTCACCAAGGACAAGCAGGGCGACGCGCCGTTCAGCGTCGACGCCAACCTCCTGCATTCCAGCAGCGAGGGCAAGGTGCTGGAGGACCCGGCGCAGGAAGCGCCCGAGTTCGTCTACCAGCGCACCATCCGGCCCGAGGATGCGCCCGACCGGGCGACCGTCATCAGCGTCGATTTCGTCCGTGGCGACCCGACCGCCATCGACGACGTCCCGCTGTCGCCCGCCGCCCTGCTGACCCGGCTGAACGAACTCGGCCGCGCCAACGGCATCGGCCGGCTCGACCTGGTGGAGAACCGCTTCGTCGGCATGAAGTCGCGCGGCGTGTACGAGACCCCGGGCGGCACGATCCTTCTGGCGGCCCATCGCGGCATCGAGAGCATCACCCTCGACCGGGAGGCGGCGCACCTGAAGGACAGCCTAATGCCGCGCTACGCCGAGCTGGTGTACAACGGCTTCTGGTTCAGCCCGGAGCGCCGCATGCTGCAGGCCGCCATCGACGAGAGCCAGGCAAGCGTCGCCGGGCGGGTTCGGATCAAGCTGTACAAGGGCAACGTCACGGTGATCGGGCGCGAAAGCCCCAACAGCCTGTACTCGATGAAGCACGTCACGTTCGAGGACGACCAGGGCGCCTACGACCAGGTCGACGCCCAGGGCTTCATCAAGCTCAATGCGCTGCGGCTGCGGCTGGGCGCCATGGCCGGCCGCCGTGGCGGCAGCTTGTAGCTGCCACCGGGGCGGCAGCTTGTAGCGCGGGCAATGCGCGCTACTCGTTAAGGCATCGAAGGTTTAATGTCGGCGGCGCAGCCCAAGGAGCCCCGCCGCATGCCCGTCCACAACCGGATCGCCGATTTCGCCCCCGACCTGACCGAGTGGCGTCGCGACCTGCACGCCCATCCCGAACTCGCGTTCGAGGAGCATCGCACTAGCGCCGTGGTGGCGGAAAAGCTGGAATCCTGGGGGATCGAGGTGACGCGCGGGATCGCCGGGACGGGGCTGGTCGGTACGCTCCGCAGCGGACGCTCCGGCCGCTCGATCGGGATCAGGGCGGACATGGATGCGCTGCCGATGCAGGAGGCCAACGAGTTCGCCCACCGGTCGCAGACGCCGAATCGCATGCACGCCTGCGGCCATGACGGCCACACGACCATGCTGCTCGGCGCCGCCCGGTACCTCGCGGAAACCCGAAACTTCGACGGCACCGTGCACTTCATCTTCCAGCCTGCGGAGGAGAACGGCGGCGGCGGCGAGGTGATGGTGAACGAAGGGCTGTTCGACCGCTTCCCCTGCGACGAGGTATTCGGCGCGCACAACGACTTCTCCCTGCCGGTCGGCCAGATGATCGCGGTCGCCGGGATCGTCTGCGCCAACGCGGACGAGTTCACCGTCACCGTCGCCGGGCGCGGCGGCCACGCGGCTCGGCCGCAGCGGGCCATCGACCCGGTGGTGGCCGGCGCGCACATCGTCGTCGCCCTGCAGACCTGCGTGTCCCGCCGCACCGACCCGCTGGACAGCGCCGTGCTGTCGATCTGCCAGTTCAACGCCGGGTCGGCGACCAACGTCATCCCGGAGCAGGCGGTGCTGCGCGGCACCATCCGCACCCTCAAGCCCGAGGTGCGCGACGAGATGGAGCGGCTGTTCCGCGACATCGTGGGCCACACCGCATCCGCCCACGGCGCCACGGCCGCGATCGACTATCACCGCGGTTATCCCTCGGTGGTCAACGACGCCGCCGCGACCGAGCGGGCGGCGCTGGCGGCGGCGAAGTTGCTGGGCGAGGGGCACGTGATCCGCGAGCGCCTGCCGGGCATGGGCGGCGAGGACTTCGCCTATATGTCGCAGCGCGTGCCGGGCTGCTTCGTCCGCATCGGCCAGGCCGACGGCGAGCGCGGCTCCATCCCGGTGCACCACCCGCGCTACGACTTCAACGACGACATCCTGCCGATCGGGGCCAGCTTCTGGTCCACCCTGGTCGAGCAGGAACTGGCCCGGGAATGACCGCCGGCGTGCGCCTGGTCCACACCTCCGACTGGCACATCGGCAAGACGTTCGGGTTCACCGAGGACGCCAGCCAGGTGCTGCGGGACGAGCGGCTGGAGGTGATCAACCGGGTCGGCGCGCTGGCGCAGGCGTGCGGCGCCGTCGCCGTCCTGGTGGCGGGCGACGTCTACGACATGGAGATGCCGAACGAGCGGACCCTCCGGCAGCCGATCGAGCGTATGCGGGCCTTTCCGGACATCGCGTGGCATATCATTCCCGGCAACCACGACGCGCATTCGCTGCGGGGCCCATGGCACCGGCTGCGCGACCTCCCGGCCAACGTGATGGTCCATCTGACGCCGGCCCCGGTCCCGATCGGCCATGGCGAGGCCTGGATTCTTCCTGCGGTGCTGACGCGGCGGCACGAGGCGGACGATCCGACGGCGCCGATGGCGGAGATGGCCACTCCGGCCGGGGCGCTGCGGATCGGGCTCGCGCACGGTTCGGTGGCGGATTTCGGAAGCGACACGACCGCCGTGCACAACCGCATCGCGCTGGATCGCGCGGCGGCGGTCGGGCTGGCCTATCTCGCACTCGGCGACGGTCACGGATCGAAGCAGGTCGGCGACTGCAGTTGGTACTCGGGCACGCCGGAGCCGGATGGCTTCGATGTCGGCGGCGCCGGCGGCGGCGAGGCGCTGGTCGTCGAGTTCGGCGGTGCCGGCGGCGCGGTTGCCGTGACGCGACGCCGGGTTGGCCGGTTCGCGTGGCAACGGGTGTCCGCGACGCTGCACGGGACGGGCGACATCGCCGTGCTGGAGGCGCGGCTGCGCGGGCTGACGTCCGATCTCGGCTCGGCGCTCGTGTGGTTGCGGGTGGACGGTGCGCTTTCCCTCGCAGACCGGACGGCGTTCGAAGACCGGATACGCCACGGCGTCGGCAGCGCGTTGCGGGTGCTGCGGATCGACGATGCCGGCCTGCTGCCGAAACCCACCGCGGCCGACCTCGAGGCGATCGACCACGCCGGCTTCGTCCGTGCCGCGGCCGAGACGCTTGCCGCCCGGGCCGCTGATCCCGCCGACCCGGCGCAGGGCGACGCAGCCGCCGCGCTGCAACGGCTGTTCGTGCTGCAGGCGGCCATCGCGCGATGAGGCTGCGGGCGCTCGAACTCGAGCAGTTCCGCAAGTTCCAGCGGCCGCACCGGCTCGACGGTTTTGTCGACGGCATCAACGTGCTGTGCGGCCCCAACGAGTTCGGCAAATCCACCATCCTCGCCGCGATCCGTGGGCTGCTGTTCGAGAAATACAGCAGCGGCGCACAGTCGGTCCTGGCGATGCGGCCATGGGGCAGCGAGTCGGCGCCCCGGCTCGCGATGGAGTTCGAAATCGGCGGTGGGGCCTGGCGCATCGAGAAGCAGTTCCTCCATCGTCCGACCGCGCGCCTCACCGCCCCGGACGGCCGCCGTTTCGACGGGAGCGCGGCCGAGGAGGAGTTGCAGCGCGTGCTCGGCTTCGGGGCGGCTGGCAAGCAGGGCGCCAAGGCGGGGCAGATGGGGGTCTGGGCGGCGCTGTGGGTGACGCAGCGCGAATCGGTGGACCAGGCCGACCTGACGTCGCCGAGCATCCGGATGACGGTGGCGGAGTGCCTGCAAGGCGAGGTCGGCGTGCTGACCGGCGGCGAGAAGGGGCGGGCGGTCAAGGACGCGGCGCGCTCGGCGCTCGGCGTCATCCTCGACGGCAACGGCAAGGCGAAGGGCCGCGCGAGGGAGCTGGCCGCGTGCGTGGCGGAGCAGGACGCGTTGCTGGCCGTGATGGCTGAGCGGGTGGCCCGGCTGATGGACGACGTCGCCGAACTGCGCCGGCTCGAGGCGGAGCGGCATCATGTCTCGGACGTGCAGGCCGAGGGGGAGCTGCACGGCGAACTCGCCGACGCTCGGCAGCGGCGAGAAAAAGCACTTTTGTTCCAGCAGCAATTCGAGGCGACGCAGGCGGTCCTGGTGCTTGCCGAACGCAGCGTCGCCGACGCCGAGCAGGAGGTGGGCCTCCGCGCCACGCGAGCGGGGGAACTCGTCGACTCGGACCGTCAGCTCGCGGCGGCGCAGGCCCGGCTAGGTCGATTGCAGGTTGCGCGCGATGAGCACGAGGCGCTGGTACGGGCGTGCCGGGTCGCTGCGGCCGCGGTGGAGACGAACGTTGTCGCGGCGGATGACGCGGTCCGGCAGGCCAAAGCCGCGATCGAGGTGTCGGCCCAGGCCGCCGATCTTGCGAGGCTGCGCGCCCTGTCCGGCCAAGCGGCGGCGGCGCAGGTCAGGGCACGCGACCTGGACTCCAAGGCCGCGGCACTCAGGATCGATCGCGCGGCGGTCGCGGCCGTGCGCGTCGCGGAGCAAGCGCGGGACCGCGTGCAGAGCCGGCTTTCGGCCCAAGCCACGACGGTGTCGTTCGAGCTGCAGCCCGAGGCGCTGGCCCGGGTCCGCCTGGACGGGGCGTCGCTGGCCTCGGCGGGACACGCGGTGGCGCTCGTCGAGGAGGGTGTGATCGTCGTCGAGGGAGTCGGCGTCATTCGCATCCGGCCCGCGATCGGCGACCGCGACGCGCTGCTCGACACGCTGCGGATAGCTGGGGACGGCTTGCACGGCGCTCTGGCCGCCGCGGGTGCGACGAGTTTGGCCGACGCCGAGGCGAAGCTCGCGGCGTGGGAGCGCCTGCGATCCGAGGCCGACGCCGCAGCCAAGGAGGTCGCGCGCTTGGCGCCGGGGGATGCACGCGCGCGCATCGAACCCGGCGCCGATGCGTTGGGCCGCCATGTCGCGGCATTGGAGGCGCTGCTCGCGCAGGGCATGGCGGCCCTCGGCGTCGCTGCGGCGCCCGGCGCGGCGGCGGCCGAATTGGCGCTGCATGGCGCGGTGCGGGCGCAATCGGGAGCGGTTGCGGCGCGGGTCGAGGCTGCCGCAGCCATGGCGAGCGCGACCGAGGCGCTGACCGACGCCCGGGTGGCGTTTGCCACCGTCGAGGGACAAGTGCTGGCGGCGAGAGCCGATCGCGAACGCCTGCACGCTCGCCAGCGAGCAGCCGAGGACCACGAGCCGGAGGCGGCGCTGGCGGAACGGTCAGCTCGGGCCGGGAGCGATCGCGCGCTACGCCGGGCCGAGCTTGCCGCCATCGAGGCCGAACGACCGGCGGACACCGCCGCGGCGATGGCGATCCGCATCGAGCGGCTGCAGAAGGCGGTCGATCAGCGGCAGAAGAACCTGCTCACGCTGGGGCAGGACATCGCCGGGCGGCGGGCCAGGATCGCGCATGAGGGTGGGGTCGGCCTCGACGAGCAGATCGCCCTGACCCGCCGCGAACGGGATGGAGCCGCGGCTGAGCTTGAGGGATTGCTGCGGGAGGCCCGTATTTTGAAGCTGCTGTGCGAGACGCTGGACGGCGCCGAACGCGCGGCTCGGCAAGCCTACCTGGCCCCGATCGTGCAGCGGGTGACGCCATACCTCTGCGCGCTGTTTCCCGGCGCCCAGGTCCAGTGCGACAACGATTTGCGGATCACCGGGATCGTTCGCTCCGCGGCCGAGGAGTTCGACGCCCTTTCGGACGGCACGCGGGAGCAGATCGCGGTGCTTGCCCGCCTGGCCTTCGCCGAATTGCTGACCGACCGCGGCAAGCCGGCCATGGTCATTCTCGACGACGCCCTGGCCTACTCCGACCGCGAGCGGATGCAGCGCATGTTCGACATCCTCGCAGCCGCCGCGGCGCGGACGCAGATTCTGATCCTGTCCTGCCGGGACGATTTATTCCTTCGCATCGGGGGAACGCCGCTCCGCCTGGCCGCCCTCGACGAGTACCCACGATCCGATGAGCGCGAGTCGTAATTGAAGCTTTGGATGAAGACGGCCCCATGCGCGACAGTGACCACCTTGACCGGCGAGGCGCGAGCGGTGCTTGAGGCGCTGCGTCGTTCGACCAAAAGTGTGGCTCCGATGCGGTTTCGCGCCGGGATCGTGCGTCTGGCAGCGAATGAGGTGGGCACGCGAAGGATCGACCGTCTCCTGGGCTGCACGACCGGCACTGTGTCGAAGTGGCGAGTGCGTTATGCGCGCGATCGTTTGGCTGGCGCGACACACCAACGTTCACGTCATGACACGCCGACCTATGCCTCGCGGCTCAATAGTGATCCCGTGCACTAGCCAACCCGGAACCCGCCGTCGACATCGATCGACACGCCGTTGATCATGGCGGCATCGTCGCCCAGCAAAAAGCTGATCACGCCGGCGATGTCGGCGGACTCGCAGAAGCGGCCGAGCGGAATTCGGCCGAGCATGCCGGCAGACTTACCAGGGTCGGCCCAGGCAGCCCGCCCCATCGGCGTGAGCGTCACCACGGGGTTAACCGTATTGGCGCGGATGCCGTGGGGTCCGAGCTCGACCGCGAGCACCCGGGTCAGCGCGTCGAGGCCGCCCATCGACGCGCAGTACGCCGCGTGGTTCTCGAACCCGGTGGACGCGGCGATCGACGAGACGTTCACGATGGCGCCGGGCTGGCCCCGCCGGATGAGGTCGCCGGCAACCACCTGCGCGAGGCGCAACGGCGCCATGGTGTTGATCGTCAGCAGCGAGCGGAAGCTCGCCATGGTTGTCTCGAGCGCGGGCTGCAGGTTGGTGATGCCGGCGTTGTTGACCAGCAGGTCGAGCGGCAGGACGCGCGATACGGCCTCGGCCGCCGCCTCCAAATCTTCGAGGTTGATGGCGATCGTCTCGCAGCCGCACTCCTCCGCAAGGCTTGCGAGGTCGTCCGCCTTGCGGCTGAGCGCGACCACTATGGCGCCATCGGCCACGAGGCGGCGGACGGTCTCGCGCCCGATGCCCTTGCCGGCGCCGGTGACCAGCGCGCGACGCCCTTCGAGCGGGGTCCCGGCCTTCACTTGACGGCGCCCATGGTCAGGCCGCGGGCCATGTATTTGTGCACGATGATGCCGCCGATGATCACGGGGGCGCAGACCAGCGTGGCGCTGGCCATCACCTTCGGCCATGGCACCACGTAGCCGCCGAGATAGGACAGGACGATGGTGGGCGCCGTGCGCGACGCCGGCGAGGGGGTCAGGATGAAGGCGTAGAGCAGGTCGTTCCAGGCGAAGATGCCGGAGAGGATGGCCGAGACCGCAATGCCCGGTTTCACCAACGGGAGCGCGATGCGCAGGAAAATTCCGATCCGGCTCAGTCCGTCGAGCTGCGCTGCTTCCTCGAGCGCGATGGGCACCGAGCTGAACTGGTCCACCAGGAGCCAGACCACGAGCGGCACGATGAACACCTGGTACACCAGGATCAGCACGATCAGGTTGTTGATCAGATGCAGCTTCGAGGCGGTCAGGTAGAACGGGATCAGCACGACGACCGGCACCAGCATCCAGTTGGTCACGTACCAGAACCAGACGTCTTTCCGCCCGCGGAAGCGGTAGCGCGCGATGCCGTACGCGGCCGGCGCGCCAACGACGAGCCCAAGCGCCACCGCGGACACCGTGACGATGAGGGAGTTCAGCAGCGTCGCCAGCACGTTCGAGTTCTCAATCGCGTCCGTGTAGGCGGCCAGCGTCGGCGTCCAGGCCCAGACCGGTGGGATCGCGAACAGCTCGTCCTCGGTTTTCAGCGAGCCAGCCACCATCCAGTAGATCGGGAACAGGATGACGATGAGGGCCAGCACCAGGCCCAGCGCCTGCAACGCCCGCAGCAGCCCGGCGCGCGCGTCGAGCACCTCAGTCCATCTCCCGGTAGAAGGCGCGGATGTAGACCCGGGCGAGCATGATCGAGAGCACCAGCATCAGGATCGACTCTGCCGACGCCAGGCCGACGTCGAAGCCGCGAAACGCCATGCGCTCGATCTGCATCACCGCCGTTTCGGTGGCAGTTCCAGGGCCGCCTTTCTCGATCGTGTAGATCATGTCGAACTCCTTGATCGTGAACGCGGTCTGGAACACGAGCGCCGCGGTGATGCCGGGCCACATGAACGGCAGTTGCACGCCTTTGAAGCGGGGCCACCAGCGTTCGGTTTCCAGGATCGCCGCCTCGTCGATGTCCTTGGGCACCGTGGACAGCGCCGCCGACAGCACCAGCGCCACGAACGGCGTCCACTCCCATACCTGCACCACCAGCACGGTGCAGAACGCGGCCGTCGGCCGGCCGAGCCAGTCGATGGCGGGAATGCCGATGACGCCGAGCAGATAGTTGATGATGCCAAGCTGCTCGTTGAACATCAGTTGCGTCAGCAGGCCCACGACCGCCGGGGTAATCGCGATCGGGATGACCAGGCAGACCTGCAGCAACCGGCGCAGCACCGCCAGATGCGGCGAGTCAAGGGCGAGGGCGATCAGCATGCCGAGCACGAGCTCGATCGGCAGCGTGACCGCGATCAGGACCAGCGTGCGGAGGACGGCCCCGCCGAAGTCGCTCGACGTGAAGGCGCGGGCGTAGTTCTGCAGGCCGCCGAACGCGGGCGGAGCCATGCCCATGACCCAGATCTGTAGCGACGCGATGAGGGTGTAGACGACCGGATACAGGCCGATCGCGAGCAGGAGAATGACCGACGGCGCGATGAAGAACCACGGCTCCAGCGCCTCCAGCCGGGAAGGAGGCGCTGCCGCCATCGGCGGCGCAGCATGGTCCGCCGCGTCATTCACCCTACGTCGTCGATCCGTTGGCCATCTTATTTATAGAGCGCCATCGCCTTCTCCGGGTCGTTGCTCTTGCCCCAGCAATCCGAGCTTTTCATGTAGCTGGCGAGGTCGCCCGCCATGCTGTCCAGGCCCGGCTTGACCGCGACCTGCCCGAGTTCGATCCGCGAGCCCCAGTCCGAGACGATGTCCGAGAACCGGGGATAGCACTCGAGCTGCGGCCGCCAGTCAGGGACCACGGCGGAACGCCACGTCTCGACCATTGGCGCGAGGTTCGGGAATTTCGCCTGCACCGACGGGTCCGTATCGGCGCCCTGCCTTGCCACCACGGCGCCGCCCTCGATCAGCGGCTTTGCCATCTCCTTCGAGGTCAGCCACTGGATGAACAGGTAGGTCGCGTCCTGGTGCTTCTTGTCGATCTGGGCGCTCACCATGTACGAGAACCCGCCGAAGGCCGCGTAGGCGCCGTCTGGTCCCTTCGGCTCGGGCGCGATGCCGAGATCGGCGCCCAGCGAGGACGCGGCCAGTGTCGGGAAGAAGGCAGACCATTCGGTGATCATCGCGGCGCGCTTCTGCGCGAACATCGCCACGGCCTGGGTGTGGTCATCGGCGACGACGCCGTCGGGCATGTTCTTGAGCAGCCCCTGCCGGAACTCGATGCCCGCCACCGATTTGGGGTCGTTCACCTGGATCGTCTTGTTGGCGATGTCGAGGAACCGCCCGCCCCACGGCCATAGGAAACGCGCGAACGCGTCGGCCGTCTGGGTCTCGCCGCGCGCCGACTGTATCACGTAGCCGTAGATGTTCTTGCCCTTGTCGGTCAGCTTCGGCGCGTAGACCTGCCCCAACTCGTCCCAGGTCTTGGGCGGGCCGTCCAACCCGGCGGCTTTCAGCATCGACTTGTTGTAGTACAGCAGGCCCGCGTACGAATCGAATGGCAGCCCGTACAGCTTGCCGTTCACCGTGAAGCTGGCGAGCCATACCGGAAAGAAATCCTTGAGGTCGATCGCCGGGTCGGCGAGCTTGGCGTCGGCGGTGAACTGGGTGAGCGGAAGCACCCAGCCGGGATCGGCGAAATTCACCGGCCAAACCACGTCCGAGAGGATGGCGTCGAACTGCTGGCTATTGGAGACGAAGTTCAGCGTCTCCTCCTTCAGCGCGTCCTCGTAGGGGAAGATGTTCCACGTCACGTGGATGCCGGTCGCCTTCTCGAACTGCGGCGTGAGCTGCTGCGCGATCTTGTAGCTGGGACGATCCAGCCCGACCACCGTGATGGACGTGCCCTTGTAGGGCGTCGCCGCCTCACCGAGCGACCAGGCCCGTGCCTGCTGGCCACCGGCGCATAGCGCCGCCGCCGTTGCGATCGCAAAACCCCAAGCCTTCATCGCTTTCCCCTCCCAGAGACGCCCGGCGCGATCGTCGCGTTCCAGGCAGATTGACGTTGTCGCCGCAGTTCCTGTCACCACGCAATTGTTGTTGTTGGATCATCTGTGTAGGGGAGTGTCAACGCCGGCAGCCCGTGCAGGCTTCGAGGGAGGACGGACACGATGGCCGAGGTCGGGATCGATCGCTTGCAGAAGGCGTTCGGCGAGACCGCCGTGCTGAACGACATCTCGATGCGGGTCCGCCATGGCGAGTTCATGGTCTTCGTCGGGCCGTCGGGCTGCGGCAAGTCCACGCTGCTGCGCAGCATCGCCGGACTGGAAAAGCCGAGCGCCGGGCGGATCACCATCGGCGGCGAGGACGTGACGCGGTGGCCGCCCGCGCGCCGGGGCGTGGCGATGGTGTTCCAGTCCTACGCGCTTTACCCGCACATGACCGTGCGCGAGAACATCGCCTTCGGGCTGAAGGTCGCCAAGATGCCGCCGGCCGAGATCGCCGGCCGGGTCCGCGACGCCGCGGCGGTGCTGCAGATCGGCCATCTGCTCGACCGGCGTCCCCGCGAACTATCGGGCGGCCAACGCCAGCGCGTCGCGATCGGCCGCTCGATCGTGCGCGACCCCAAGGCCTTCCTGTTCGACGAGCCGCTCTCGAACCTGGACGCCGAACTGCGCGTGCAGATGCGCGTCGAGCTTGTCGCGCTCCATGAGCGGCTCGGCGCCACCATGATCTACGTGACGCACGACCAGGTCGAGGCGATGACCATGGCGGATCGCATCGCCGTGCTCAACCGCGGCCGGGTCGAGCAGATCGGCGCCCCGCTGGAGCTGTACCGCCAGCCGCGCAACCTGTTCGTCGCCGGCTTCATCGGCTCGCCGCGCATGAACCTGTTGCCCTCGACCGTGCAATCGGCCGGACCTGGCGGGGTCACGGTGGCGCTTCCGGGCGGCGGGACGGTGCTGGTCCCGGTCGCTGGCGAGGGGATCGCTGCGGGCCAGGCGCTCACTCTCGGCATGCGCCCGGAGCACCTCGGCATCGGCGAGTCCCCCGGCGGCGCCCCGGACGCGACGCTGCCGGCGCAGGTGCAACTGGTCGAGCATCTTGGCGGCGAGATCCTCGCCCATTTGGTCCTGGCCGACGGCACGCCCCTCAATGTCAAGACGCACGGCCATGGCGAGATCGCCCGGTCGGCCGCCGTCGAGGTGGGCGTGCGTGGGGCGCTGTGCTACCTGTTCACCGAGGCGGGTGACTGCCTGGCGGCGTTGCATCCGCGGGAGATGCCATTTTGAGCGCGGTCGTCAGGTTGCGGAAAAACGCCGCGGGGTGGTCATAACCGGATTGAAGGCAAGGCCCCGGCGGGTCCACGGCAGCGCCCTTCGCTCGTTCAGCACTCTGCTACCGCGCGCGCGTCGCGGGTGGGGCGCCCGCCGGGGCAGGGGATCCCATTCCCGGCATGCTGCCCATGCCGCGGTCCATCTCGTCGCACCGTGCCATCTTCTTCGTCATGTCCGGCGTGTTCGAATGGGCGCCCTGGGCCATTTGCCGCCGCATGTCCGCGCACTGGTTCATCATCGCCTGCATGCCCGCACCCTGCATCCCGGACCGATCGGCTGGCTGGGCGTAGGCGGGAACGAGGCCGAGGGCCGAGATGAAGGCGGCGGCGTGGAGGAGCGTCTTGGAATGGGTCATGGCGTTGTGCTCTCGTCGAGGGTTGGGGGTGCTGTAGCATGTCGGGCCTCCCGTACGATGGCGCGGCGATATCGCGGCTGCGGGCCTGCCCTAAAACCATGATCGCATGCCGAAGGTGAAGCTGACCCGGTTCGCGGGCTCGCCGAACCGCCGGGCGAAGCTGGCGCTCTGGCCGAACAGCCCGGCGTAGGACACGCCGACGTAGGGCGCCAGCTTGCGGGTGAACTCGTAGCGCAGTCGCAGCCCGCTATCGATGTCGGACAGACCCGAGCCGGTACGGCGACCCAGATCGGCCTTGGTGTAGAAATTCAGCTCCGCCTCCGGTTGCAGGATGAGGCGGTTGGTGATGAGCAGGTCGTAGCTGCCCCGGAGCCGCGCGGCGTAGTGCCCGCTGTCGCTCGCGTAGGCGCTGGCCTCGACGTCGAACGCGTACAGCGAGAAGCCCTGGACGCCCAACGCAGCCCAAATGCGGGTGGGACCGCTGTCGAGATCCGCCCGCACGCCCGCCTGCAGGTCGAAGAAGGTGCTGATGGACCGGTCGTACAGCGCCTCGTGCTGGCCCTCCGCGAAGCGGCCCTGGCTGAGGACGGTGCCCTGGGACTTGAACCAGAGCTTGTTGTAGTCGGTGCCGACCCAGCCCTGGCCGTCGTAGCGGAATTCATGGTTGCGCCCGTTCCAGCGGTCCTCGGCCTGATCCAGCAGCACGTGGGCGAAGACGGTGTCGTCCATCACCGGCTGCATCCCGCCCACGTATCGGAAGGGGGCGATCCGGGTCTGGTCGACCAGGCCCGGGGGCGTGACCTGCTGCGCCAGCGCACCGGGGCCGCTGGCGAGCACGCCGGCCGCCAGGGCAAGGGCGCCGCCGTAGCCGCGGTTCATGCCACGACCACGGTGCGGAACATGCCCGACTCCATGTGGTAGAGAAGGTGGCAGTGATACGCCCACGCGCCGGGCGTATCCGCGGTCACGAGATAGCTCAGCTTCTCGCCGGGCTTGACGATCAAGGTGTGCTTGTAGGGCCGGTGCTCGCCCTGACCGTTCTCCAACTCGCTCCACAGCCCGTGCAGGTGGATCGGGTGCTCCATCATCGTGTCGTTGATGAGGGTGAAGCGCACCCGCTCGCCGCGCGTCAGGCGGATCGGCTCGGCCTGGGAGAACTTCTTCCCGTCGAAGCCCCACATGTAGCGTCGCATGTTGCCGGTGAGGTGCAGCATGATCTCGCGCGATGGCGGACGCGGGTCGGCGCCGGGCTCGCGGGCGCGCAGCATGGCGTAGGTCAGGACGCGGCGGCCGTTGTGCTCCAGCCCGTCGCCGGGGTCGTCGATGCGGCTGACGGGCATCATGGCGACGTTATCCACGCCGACCTGGCGCTCCAACCTGGCGCCGGCCACGCCGTCTTTCTTGCCGGTCATGGCCGGTCCGCCCTGGGCGCCCATGTCCATGCCGGCCATGCTGCCCGAATTGCCTTTGTCCGCCCCGCCTTTGCTCGCGGCTCCCATGTCCATGCTGCCCATGCCCATGTCGGCCATGGTCCGGATCGGGCGGGGATCCATGGGCGGGATGGGCGCGGCCATGCCCTGGCGCGGCGCCAGCGTCCCACGGGCAAATCCGGTGCGGTCCTCGCTCTGCGCGAAGATGGCGTAGGCCGCGTTGCCGGGTTCCACGATCACGTCGTAGGTCTCGGCCACGCCGATGCGGAACTCGTCCACCGGCACCGGGTCCACGTCGTTGCCGTCCGCCTGGACCACCGTCATGGCCAGCCCGGGGATGCGCACGTCGAAGAACGTCATGGACGACCCATTGATGAACCGCAGCCGCACCCGCTCGCCGGGGCGGAACAGGCCCGTCCAGTTGACCCCGGGCGCCGAGCCGTTGAGCAGATTAGGTGTAGGTCGCCCCAGTCACGTCGGCGATGTCGGTGGGGCTCATGCGCATCCCGCCCCATTCAAGGCGGTCGGCGACGGTCGCGCCCAATCCGTTCCGGCGCGCATCGGCGACGAAGGTGCCGATCGTTCGCTCGTGGAAGTTGTAGTAGTCGTTCTGGAACTTGAGGTTGCTGACGATTTGCTCGGGGTTCTGGTCCGACCAGTCCGACAGCAACACCACGTAGTCGCGCTCGAACCGCTCGCGGTAGCCGCCCCGCGGCTCGACCACGATTGCGCCGTAAAGCCCCGTCTGCTCCTGGTATCCCGAGTGGCTGTGATACCAGTAGGTGCCGGTCTGATGCTCGGGCAGGGGGATCCGGTAGGTGAAAGTCTCGCCGGGCTCGATGCCGGGTGCCGTCGCGACTTGTGTGGAAATTGGCTGAGCGGCGTGTCTCCAGTAGGGTGATAGTTGGGTCGGCTAGGCGGCGAGGTCAACGGGGAC
>JAABUX010003408.1_pt1 | contig 21089 bp, 18 predicted proteins | sample 5561851 | NCBI WGS metagenome assembly JAABUX01 (sample SAMN10711883, study PRJNA513361) | rock metagenome | isolation source: Antarctica rocks | place: Antarctica: Victoria Land, Richard Nunatak red sandstone | collected 2016-01-03 | reverse complement strand
TCTTATTCTCCCGACACATCGGGCAGTTTACTCGAGTGTCCACCAAAGCGGGTACGGTCCACCCATTAAGGTGTCCGCAGAGACTCGCGACAGGCTTAAGAAGCTCGGTTATGACCGGCGGAGCTTGCCGCGGTCGCATCACGGTGTTCACAACGACCGGCTGGCGTAGCGCCGGCCGGATCAGCAGGCGCCCTGTCAGCGCAAGTAGAGCGTCATGAAAGCGCTGCTGCGGCTGGGGCTGTAGTCGCCGAATGGTTCGCACGGCGTGAACCCTGCGGCCGCATACAGCGACCGCGCCGGCTTGAACGCTGCCATCGTGCCAGTTTCCAGGCTGACCCGGTCATAGCCGCGGTGCCGGGCGACGCCGATCAGGTGTGCGACCATCGCCGCGCCGATGCCGCGGCCGCGCGCCGCTTCGGCGGTGTGCATGGATTTCAGCTCCGCGTGCTGGCTGTCCAGCTGTTTCAGTGCGCCGACGGCACAAAGCCTGCCGTCCTCCCGGAAGCTGAAGAATGTCACCGCGGGTTCGAGCAAGCCGTCCACATCCAGCGCATGAACATCCCGCGGCGGCGTGTTCGCGGCGGCGAACTCAAGATGATGCTGCAGTAGCCGCCCGACATCCGGTGCGCGGGGGTCGTCCATCGCGATCTCGCTGACAGGCACAGCAGTCAGCGTACGGGCGCGACAGCCCGCGACTCCAGCGGCACCTTAGCCGCTGGGGTCGCAACCAGGAGCAGCCCGGGGACCGCTGGCCAGCTGCAGGCCAGTGGTCCCCGGCAGCTATCCGCCCGGAGCTAGGGCCTGCCCGGCAGCAGGCCGGCCGGTACCGCGGCCCGCCGCTGCGCGGTGGCCGGCGCCGTCGGGACGGGAACGGGCAGCGGCGCGCATGTCTTGTCCCAGCCAGCGTGCGCCTTGCGCGACGGCAGCTTGCCGCTTTCGAGGTAACTGGCGATCGTGGCGTCCACGCAGATGTTGCCGGACAGCGAGTCAGCGTGGGTGGTGCCGCCCGGCTCGGCCAGCAGGACCGAGTGCGGGAAGAGCCGGCGCACTTCGAGGCTGCCCTCGAATGGCGTGGCCGCGTCGAGGGTCTCGTCGATGAGCAGCGCGCTCTTGATCGCACGGCCGGAGCCGTCCGAGGCGATCTTCACCGGCCGATGCGCAGGGGCTGGCCAGTAGAGACAGGGAGCGTTGTACCAGGCGTTGTCCCACGTCTCGAACGGCGCGATGCTGTTGACAAGACGGTTGTCCCGCGCCCACCGGGCCCAGCTGCGCGGCCACTGCACGTCGGTGCACTGTACCGCGTTGTAGACGGCGAACCCGTTGTCATTGCCGGGGGTGTCAGTGGCGATGAAAGCGGCGACCAGCTTCTTTCCTGCGGCGGCGCTGTGGCCGTTCGCCCAGCTGGCGAATTCGGTGCCCAGCTGGAGCCAGGTCTGCTGGTAGTACCCGGCCTGCAGGAAGAGGTCGATCCACTCATCCGGCCCGACCACGCCGCCGATGGGATGGCGGGCTAGGCGCCTTTCCTCGGCGTAGAAACGCGACCGGACAGCGCGCTCGGTGCTGCCGAGATGATAGACCGCGTTGTACTTGGCGAGCCACCCGAACCAGATGTTGATGTTCCGGTTAAAGGCGATGTCCTGCGCCAGGTTGGCCTGGTACCAGATGCCGCGCGGATCCACGTTGCTGTCCAGGATGAGCCGCTTCACAGTGCGCGGGAACAGCGTGGCGTAGACCTGTCCGAGGTAGGTGCCGTAGGAGAAGCCGTAGTACGAGATCTTGCCGCGCCGGCCGACGAGGGCGCTCCTCATACTGTTCATGTCCCTGGCGACATCGGGCGTGGTGATGTGCCGCAGCAAGGCCGACTGCGCCGCGCTGTGCGTCCCGCACGCGCGTGCATATTGCCGGGAGCGTGTCAGCCAGTACCGGAGCAGGGACTTCGTGGTCGGGTTGTAGTTTCTGCGGTCACCGTGAAAGAAGTTCGGCTCGCAGGTCAGTGCCGGGATGCTGGCACCAACGCCGCGCGGGTCGAAGCCGATCCAGTCGTAGTCGGCGGCGGCAGCGCCAAGATGCTCGGCTTGGAGAGCGGCGACCAGGAAGACGTTCAGGTTCAGCCCGGAGCCGCCGGGGCCACCCGGGTTGGTCAGGATGACGCCCTGGTAGTGCCTGGCGTCCGAGGTATGCCGGATCCGGGAGACGGCAATCTTGATCTTCGCGCCGCGCGGACGCTGGTAGTTCAGCAGCACCGTCAGGTAGCCGCACTGAGCGCCCGCTGTAGCCAGGCTCATATCCGTGCATTTAACCCAGTTGATCGTGGCCGCAGCCTGGCCCGCTGACGCTGCCCGGCCCGCTGACGCCGCCCGGCCCGCTGACGCCGCCCGGCCCGCTGACGCAGCAGCCGGCAATGCCGCGCCGAGGCTGCCGGCGATAATGCTCGCGGCAGCGGCAGTTACTATCAGTTTTCGCATGCGATTCCCTTCGCCGACACAGCCGACCTATGCCCAGTGAACGTAGGCGTCATAACTTAACCCTTCACCGACGTGAATACCAGCATATTTTGCGATAAAAATATAAGAGAAGCCAGATTGTTACCGGCACTGGTGCTCATCCGGGGGTGGCAGGAGCGACGACGGACAGCGCCCGCGACTTGCAGCGGTTCATCTCCGCCCAGAATGCCGGTGGCACGTTCGAGCGTGCCACCGCGGAGCTGCGCAGCGGCCGCAAGACCGGCCACTGGATCTGGTTTGTCTTTCCGCAGATCGCCGGTCTCGGCCGGAGCAGCACCTCGCGCGAATTCGCGATCTCCTCGCTGGCGGAAGCTGAGGCATACCTCCGGCATCCCGTGCTCGGGCCGCGGCTGGCGGAATGCGCCCGGATCCTTACCGACCTGCGCGGCCGGACCGCTGAGCAGATCTTCGGCGCCCTCGACGCGCAGAAACTGCGCTCCTGCATGACCCTGTTCGCACGTGCCGCGCCGGGAGAGCCGTTGTTCACCCAGGTGCTCAGCCAGTATTTCGCCGACGTTCCCGACCTGGCGACCGATCAGCTGCTGCAGTGACGCAGGGCCGGTCGTGCGCCTGGGCCGTGCGCCGGGGTTATGCGACCGGCGTGCGCCGGAGTGCACGAGCGCGCGGCGACCGTCGCCGACCGGATGCGCGGCCAGCCCTGGTGCCTTTCTCAGCCCCGGGAACGGCAGGCGACGATGGTGGTAATGGCTCGCTCCAGTGCGTAACCGGGGCTGGCGCCTTCACCTTTCACCTCGGCGTCGGCCTGCGCCACCGCTGCGTGCGCGTCCGCGACTCCTTCCGGGGTCCAGCCGCGGAGCTGCTGGCGGACCCGGTCGATCTTCCACGGCGGCATGCCCAGCTCGGCGGCGAGCGACTCGGCCGACTTGCCGCGCGGCGCGGAGCCGACCCGGCCGAGCGCACGGGCACCCTGCGCGAGCGCGCTAGTGATCAGCACCGGCGCCGTCCCTACCGCGAGCGTCCAGCGCAGCTGCTCCAGCGAGTCGGCAAGTTTGCCCTCGAAGGCACGGTCGGCAACGGTGAAGCCACTGGCCTCAGCCCGGCCGCGATAGTAACGACCCACGACTTCCTCAGTGATCACGCCAGTAGCGTCAGCGGACAGCTGGCTGCACGCGGCCGCCAGGTCACGCAGGTCATTGCCAACCGCGTCCAGCAGCGCTCGCAGGCCGCCGTCATCGGCCTTGCGGCCAGCCCGGCGCAGCTCAGCCCGCAGGAATTCCATCCGCTCGCCGAACCGGCGGATCACCGGGCAGTCAATCCGCCGGGCTCCGTGCCCGACCAGGCTCGCGAGCAGTGCCTTTCCCTTGGCGCCGCCCGCGTGCGTAAGCACCAGCACCACCTCGGGCGCAGGAGATGCGGCGTAGCGGAGGATTTCGGCGGCGATGTCCTTGAGGGCGTCCTGCGCCGACCGGACAATGACCACGCAACCGCCGCCGAACAGGGACGGCGCCGTCAGCGCCAGCAGCTCGCCGGCCGACAGCGCCGCAGCGCGGACGTCGTGCACGTCCGACAGGCTAGCTTCGGATCGCGGGTCGGTGCCGTCGTCAGCGGCCGCAGCCGCCCGGGTAGCCGCGGCCACCACCGCGGCCACGGCCCGGTCGACGAGAAATTCTTCGTCACCGACGACAACGTTGACGGCCGGAACGCCATCGGAATCGGGGTTGGCAGCCGGCCGCGAAAGGTCGGCCGTACGGGCCGGGGCAGCGCGCGGCGGTGACATGCCTGCAGCATGCCACGCGACGCAGCCAGCCGCCGCGATCCCGCTATTTACGCCCGGCACCGTCGCTCTGATCATCGCCGACAGTGAAACCCCTGATATACCAGCCACTCTCATGGCAGGCGGCTCATTTTGCCTAACCACTGTCCGCAGTGCCGGACGCGGTCAGCGGCACGGCCCAAGCCGTCTCGCGATCTAGGCTTAGGCCCATGACCCCAGCATCTGGCCCGGATATGACCGGGGCAGAGCTGACAGCCCCGGCCGCGACCGGACGGCCGCCGCCGTCGGCCATGACCCGGCTGGCTTTGGCGGGCCCGGTGGTGACCTGGACGGCGCTGGCCTGCTGGACTGCGGCGTGGTTCGTGATTCTGGCGCCGCGCGGCGGTATCGCCTGGCATTTCTTCACCGAGGGCAGCCGCCTGATGTTCAGCGGCCGGTACGGCCGGTTTTACCATCTGCCGGGCGGGCTGCACCTGTACGCGAACTACCCGTGGCTGCAGATCGGGCCGCTGGCATTCGCGCTAGCTGAGCTGATCCGCCACGCCGGCCCCGACCAGGGCCTGGTGACGGCACAGGTTGTCATGACCGGGATGGGCCTGGCCACGCTGGCAGCGATCATGCACATCGCGCTGACTTTCTGGGCGCCTACCGGCCACGGCGCCGCAGTCCCGGCCGACGGCGCCGCAGCCCGGGCCGGCAGCACCGCAGTCCCGCGCCGCGACCTGACCGCCCGGCGCCGGGTCTTTCTGGCCGGCGGCGCTGTCTTCATGATCGCCTGGGTGGAGCTGGCCGTCGCGTTCGGTCATCTTGACGACGCGCTGGCCCTGCTGCTGGCTGTACTGGCGCTCGCGGCAGCCGTCCGAGGTCGGCCGCTGCTGACCGGGCTGGCTGTCGGGCTGGCGACCGACGCAAAGCCGTGGGCACTGGTCTTCCTGCCGGTGCTGCTGCTGGCTGGCGGCCCCGCTTCCTGGCCCTCGCCCGGCCGTGCGGGCCGCCCGGTCCGGCAGAACCTGCATGCCTGGGCCGTAGCCGCGGCCGGCGCCGGGGCCGCGATCTGCGCAGGATGGCTGCCGTTCTTCCTCGCCGATCCGGGCTCCACCCACGCCATGCACTACGCGATCCGCAACCTCAGCGACTCCGGCCTGCGCGCCCTCGGAGTAACGACCCGGCGCACCCCGACGTGGGACCGCTCCGCGCAGGTGGCGGCCGGCTGCATGCTCGGCGTCCTGGCGATATGGCGGCGCCGCTGGCCAGCGGTGATCCTGCTCGGCGTCGGCGCCAGGATTGCCCTGGATCCGGCTACGCACGGTTACTACACCGCCGGAGTGCTCGCCGGAGCGCTGATCTGGGATCTGCTCGCATCCCGGCGCCCGCTGCCAGCCTGGACTGTGGTGGCCTACTGCGCGCTCAGCCTGGTACCGCTGGTGACCCACGACGCGGCGGTCCGCGGCTGGGCCCGTCTTGGGCTCGTGGTGGCCTTCACGGTGGTCATCCTGCTCGGCCCGGCCCGCTGGAACCGGGTGCCCGGCGCCGGTGGCGGTGAGCGAGCAGGCAAGCCCGGCGCGGCGGCCAGCTGAGTCTGCGATCCCGGCGGTCTCCGCGCCGCCGCTGCCCCGGTCAGGACGGCCGGCCAGGGACGCGCGCGGCCTGCATCTGCTCGTCCGGCCGCCAGCTTGCGCCGCCGTCGGCTGAGGACTCAGCCCGCCAGCAAAACGAGTCCGCCGTGATGTCCGTGAACCGCCAGCGCAGCCAGGGATCCTGCTCGTCGCTCAGCAGCACGATGTCGTCGCCGGCCGGCCGGCCGGTGAACCGCCGGACGCGGCCGTTCACCGGCTCGATCCAGGTGGACCGCCAGGCTTCGATCGCCGGGTCGTAGAAGCGGATAGTCGAACCATGAAAACCCAGCGGCCCCTGGCCCTCGCCGGCCTGACCGCGGCCGGGGACGATCCAGACGTCCTGGACGGCCCGGCCGCCCAGGACCCAGCCGAAGTGCAGCTCACCGTGCATGGTGGCCGACTGGCCGTCGGCGCCCCGGCCGGTCCAGGCAAGCGTCCACGAGCCGACGAACTGGCCGAACAGGCGGAGTTCCGCGGCCTGCGCCGCCGTCGCCGGGCCGGGTGCGTGCAGCGCGCCGGCCAGCCCGTCCGGCTCCCGCCTAGACGGTGACGGGCTCGCCACCACGCCAGACTCGCAGCGGCCGCAGGCCGTAGGACCACGCGAACGCGCCCTCGTGGTCGGCGTCCCAGGCGACGATATCCGCGAACCGGCCTTTGTCCATCACGCCGCGGTCCGGCGCGCGCAGCGCGTGCGCGCCGCCGAGGGTCGCAGCCCGCAGCGCCTCGGTCACGCTCATCCCGAAATTGGCCACCGCGAGCGAGATAACCAGCGACATGGACGTGATGCCGTTCCCGCCCGGTGAGTGATCGGAGCCGAGCGCGACGGCCACGCCCTTGTCCAGCAGGCTGCGCACCGGCGGCACCCGGCCGCCGTCGCCCGGCTCAGCCGGGCACAGCACCGCGGCGACCCCCGCCTGGGCCAGGGCGGCGACGTCGTCCTCGCCCGCTCCGTCCAGCACGTCAGCGGACGCGCAGCCCATCTCGGCCGCCAGCCGGACCGCGCCGTTGCGCGAGTCGCCGCAGGCATGCAGCCGCGGCAGCAGGCCCGCCGACCTCCCCGCGCCGAGCACCCAGCGCGCCTCCCGGTCAGTAAAGCGCCCGTCGTCGCAGTAGATATCGACGCTGTCGGCTCCCGCCGTGCGAGCATCTGCGCACCAGCTGCCGACCGCGTCGACGTAATCGTGGCGGCGGCCGAAATACTCCGGCGGCACCGCGTGCGCGGCCATGAACGTCACGTGCACCCGGGGCATCCCCGGCTCGTTCTCCAGCGAGCGCAGCAGCCGGACGTCGGCGAGCTCGCCGTCCCTGGTGAGGTGATAGCCGGTCTTGGCCTCGATGGTGGTCGTGCCTGCCAGCAGCCAGGACCGCAGCCGCTCGCGGACGCCGTTACACAGCGTCCAGGGGTCGGTCCCGCGGGTTACCGTCACGGTCGAGGCGAGACCGCCGCCCGCCGCCGCGATCTCCGCTGACGACGACCCGCCCGAGCGCATCGACAGCTCCGCCCACCTGTTGCCGGCGTAGACGGGGTGAGTATGGGCATCGATCAGTCCCGGCGTGACCAGGCCGCCACCGAGGTTTTCCACCTGGTCGACGTCAACGATGTTTTCCAGCACGCCGGGGATGCTGGCCGGCAGCCCCGCGGCCGGGCCGACCCAGACTATGCGCTCATTCTGCGACAAGATAGCGGCATTGCTCCACACCTCGGAGCCGGTCCACAGCCGGCCGATGTTGGTAAGGAGCCGAATGGTCACGTGGTCGTTTCTCCGTCGCTCATAGCTGTCACAAACCAAGATACAGCCGCCCGGATCGGGCTGCCGGCCGCCGTGCCACCGGCGGCACCGGAGCGCCAGCGGCTGCCGCGGCCTCCGGATAGTGCCCGATTCTGGTACGGCGCCCGGCGATGCGGTCCCTAACATAGCGGCCAGTCCCGCTATCGCACCAGAGAATCCGGAACACAACCTATGCGCGGTTCGCGAGGCTAGCTAAGCCGTTGCGGGATGAAAGCCGGGGCTGTTCGCGAGCGGCCGCCGTGCCGCCTCGCCGGGGGAAACCAGTATGCCCCGGCACAACCTTGATCCGGCGTAACGCCACGGCTGAGGGTTGCGCCGTGTCGGACGTCTTGCCTGTTCAAAGGTGGTGCACACCGCGATAATTGCGGTTAAACCGTCAGTCAGATCCGGTTTAGTCCGCGCCGACGGCCACAAAGAGCTGCCTCTTAGTCGGCGCCCATTTACCGACGGCCGCATGTGCGTCCGCACGTGCAGTGCCCCTGCACGTGCAGCGCGCCCGCACGTGCAGCGCGGAATTGCACTGCGAATGTGCGCCTGCACGTGCGGCTGCGAAACGCCGTGGAAAGCGTCAGGAAATCGCGGGTGAATCGCGGAACTGGTCCATCTCGGCCGCCAGGCCCGGCGGCACCCGCGCCGTCAGCACGGTGCCCTGCTGCTCGTGCCGCACGGCGAGGACCTCGCCCTCGGCATGAGCCCGCGACAGCAGGTCGCCGCGTTGGTACGGCAGCGTCACGCTGACCTCGCAATCCCGGCGCGGCAGCAGCTGCTCGATCCGCGCGAGCAGCTCGCCGATCCCCGCGCCGGTGCGGGCCGAGACCGCCAGCGACTGGCGCTCGGCTAGCAGCAGGCCCTCGACCACGATCTGGTCCGCGGTGTCGGCCTTGTTTACCACGATCAGCTCGGGCACGTCGGCGCCGCCGATCTCGCGGAGCACCTCGCGCACCGCAGTGATCTGGGCGCGCGGATCAGCATCCGAGCCGTCCACGACGTGCAGGATCAGGTCGGCGTCAGCCACTTCTTCCAGCGTGGACCGGAACGAGTCGATCAGCTGGTGCGGCAGGTGCCGGACGAAGCCGACCGTATCGGTCAGCGTGACCGGCAGGCCCGACGGCGTGCGGGCCCGCCGCACGGCCGGGTCCAGGGTGGCGAACAGCGAGTCGTCGACCAGGACCTGCGCGCCGGTCAGCCGGTTCAGCAGGCTCGACTTCCCGGCGTTGGTGTAGCCGGCGATCGCCACGGACGGCACCTCGCGGCGGCGCCGCTGACTGCGCTGGACGCCGCGGCCGACAGACATCTCGGCGATTTCCCGGCGCAGCCTGGTCACCCGGTTACGGATCCGGCGCCGGTCGGTCTCGATCTTCGTCTCACCGGGACCGCGGGTCCCGATCCCGCCGCCGCCGGCCACCCGCCCGCCTGCCTGCCGGGACATCGACTCGCCCCAGCCCCGCAGCCGCGGCAGCATGTACTGCAGCTGGGCCAGCTCGACCTGGGCCTTGCCTTCCTTGCTGCGGGCATGCTGGGCGAAGATGTCGAGGATCAGCGCGGTCCGGTCGATGACCTTGACCTTGACGACGCTCTCCAGCTGGCGCAGCTGGCCGGGGGTCAGCTCACCGTCGCAGATCACCGTATCGGCGCCGGACGACGCCACCAGCGCCGCAAGCTCCGCTGCCTTGCCGGCGCCGACAAACGTCGCGGCGTCCGGTCGGCTGCGGCGCTGGATCAGGCCGTCGAGTACTTCCGAGCCCGCAGTTTCCGCCAGCCGGGACAGCTCGCGCAGCGAGTTCTCCGCCGTGGCCAGGGTCCCGTCGGTCCAGACGCCCATCAGGACGACCCGTTCGAGCCGGAGGGCCCGGTACTCGACCTCGCTGACATCCTCCAGCTCGGTCGAAAGCCCGGCTACCCGCCGTAGCGCGTGCCGCTCTTCCAGGTCGAGCTGCGCGCCGTCGTCCAGGTCGCGGGTGTCGTCCAGGTCGCGGGTGTCCGGTTGGCCCGCGCGCCGCGGGCCGGCGTCATCGGGAAGTGCGGCGTGATCGGGAAGTGCAGTCATTCGCCATCCAAGCGCGGCACTGATACCGGCCGCCGTCGCGTTCGGTGCGGGCCTGCCTGACTGGCGGGCCGTCTGCTGATGGTGCCATGGCTGGCAGCCATCCTCATCTCATTAACATCCCGCCTAGCCTCGTTGTGCCCGGACCCGCTACCGTCTGGCTTATCGGGTCATTATTGGCAGCGGCCGCGACGCGGGCAGCTGCGTGCGGGCGTCAGCGCAGCGGGCAGCGGCCAGCAGCGGGCTAGCGGCCAGCGGACACCGCGGCAGCACGGTGAGGAGCACAGGCGTGAACGAGACTGAGGGCGTGCAGGTCACCGGCCCGGCCGGGGACCGGTATGAGGAGATCCTCACCCCGGCGGCGCTCGGCCTGATCGCCACGCTGCAGCGTGAGCTGGGCCCGCGCCGGGACGAGCTGCTGGCGGCGCGGGCAGCGCGCCAGCAGGAGCTGTCAGCCGGCGGCACCCTGGACTTCCTGCCGGCGACCAGCGGAATCCGGGCGGATAAATCCTGGCGGGTCGCGGGCCCGGCGCCTGGGCTGGTCGACCGGCGGGTGGAGATCACCGGGCCGACCGACAAGAAAATGACTATCAACGCCCTCAACTCCGGTGCCAAGATATGGCTGGCCGACCACGAGGACGCCAACACCCCGCTGTGGCACAACATGATTACCGGCCAGCTCAACCTCAAGGATGCCCTGGACCGCAGGATCGACTACACCAGCGAGGACGGCAAGTCTTACCGGCTGGCGCCGGACGGGGAACTGGCCACGATCGTGCTGCGCCCGCGCGGCTGGCACCTGACCGAGAAGCACCTGCTAGTGGACGGGCAGCGGGTTTCGGGCAGCCTGTTCGACTTCGCCCTGTACTTCTTCCACTGCGCGCAGCGCCAGCTCGACAAGGGCAAGGGCCCCTACTTCTACCTCGCCAAGCTAGAAAGCCACCTCGAGGCCCGGCTGTGGAACGACGCGTTCAACCTGGCCCAGGACGCGCTGAAGATCCCGCGCGGGACTATCCGGGCGACGGTCCTGATCGAGACCATCCCGGCGGCGTTCGAGATGGACGAGATCCTTTACGAGCTGCGGGAGCACAGCGCCGGACTGAACGCCGGGCGGTGGGATTACCTTTTCAGCATTATTAAGAAGTTCCGGACCCGGGGCCGGGATTTCGTGCTGCCCGAGCGTAACGCGGTCACGATGGCCGCCCCGTTCATGCGTTCCTATGCCGACCTGCTGGTCAAGACCTGCCACGCCCGGGGCGCGCATGCGATCGGCGGGATGGCGGCGTTCATCCCGAGCCGGCGGGATCCGGAAGTCAACGCGACCGCGCTGGCCAAGGTCCGGGACGACAAGACGCGCGAGTCGTCTAACGGCTATGACGGCTCCTGGGTGGCGCACCCGGACCTGGTGCCGTTGTGCCGGGAGGTTTTCGACAGCGTCCTCGGCGCCGCGCCCAACCAGCTCAGCAAGCAGCGCGACGACGTCAGCGTCACCGCCGCTGACCTGCTCGCCATCAGTGAGACCCCCGGTCAGATCACCGAGGCCGGCCTGCGCAACAACATCAGCGTCGGCCTGCAGTACCTGGCCAGCTGGCTTGGCGGCGCCGGCGCCGTCGCCATCTTCAACCTGATGGAAGACGCGGCCACCGCGGAGATCTCCCGGTCCCAGATCTGGCAGTGGCTGCACAACGACATCAGCCTCGCGGACGGCCCGAAGATCACCCGCGAGCTCGTCCAGCAGATCACCGCCGAGGAACTGGCCAAGATCCGCGCGCAGGCAGACAGCACCGTCGCCCCGGCCCGCTACGACGAGGCCGCCAGCCTGTTCACCGAGGTAGCCCTCGCCGACGACTACGTCGACTTCCTCACCATCCCCGCCTACGAGCAGATGCCCTGACGCGACGACTGCCCGGAGGGAAGCGGCCAAGTGCCGTGCCTGCCAGGGCGACCAGGCGACTGCTCAGCGATCAGCGACAGTCACCGAACGCAGTAGACGTCGCCGCGGAGGTCGATGCGTACCACGTTAACGATCCGCGCTTCGTCGTCAATCCGGTAAACGACCCGGTAGGCACCGCGCCGGGCAGCGTAGTACCCGGCCAGTTCCCGGGTCAGCCGCTTGCCGACCCGCTGCGGATTGTCCAGAAGCGCGCCGGAAAGGAACTCGCTCACTGCGGCCGCTGCCGCCATCGGAATACCGCGCGGCGGGCCTTCCGTCCAGGCGCGCTGGGCGGAACGCGCCAGTGCGAGCGAGTATGCCTCGTCGCTCACCCTGCGGTTTGCGCGGTACCCGGCCATCCGTTCCGTCACCTGGCAGGTGCCAGCACGGTGAGTCGCCACCCCGGCAGGCACTGCGGTCGCCGTATGGCAGGGTGGCGCTCAGGGCGCAGATGACGGATTCTGGGTAGAAAGCAGTCAGACGCGGAAGGCGGAACCCACATGATCGACACGTCCTTCGGCTCGGTCGCCCCGGCGGCTGCCGCCCCGGCGCGGCTACCGGCAGCCCCGGAAACTCCGGTGGCTGCGCTGATCCCGGCGCTGACGCGGATCTGCGGGCCCGGCAACGTGCTGACCGACCCGCTGCAGCTGCGCACGTACGAATGCGACGGCCTGACCGCGCACCGCTGCTCCCCCGGCCTCGTCGTGCTGCCCGAGTCAGCGCAGCAGGTAGCCGACGTTGTGGCCGCATGCGCGTCCGCCCGCATTCCGTTCGTGGCCCGCGGCTCGGGCACCGGCCTGTCCGGCGGCGCGCTGCCCAGCGCCGACGGCGTCCTGATCGTGCTGACCAAGATGCGGAAAATTATCTCGGTTGACCCGGCGAGCCGCCGAGCCGTCGTCGAGCCCGGTGTCACCAACCTGGCCGTCAGCAAGGCCGCCGCCCCGTACGGGCTGTTCTACGCGCCCGATCCGTCCAGCCAGCTGGTCTGCTCGGTCGGCGGCAACGTCGCGGAAAACTCCGGCGGCGCGCACTGCCTGAAGAACGGCTTCACCGTGCATCACGTGACCGGGCTGGAGATCGTCACCCCGCAGGGGGAGCTGACCTGGCTGGGGGACGGCAGCGGCGCGGCGCCCGGTTATGACCTGATGGGAGCTTTTACCGGATCCGAGGGTACTCTCGGCATCGTCACCAAGATCATCGTGAAGCTGCTGCGGATTCCCGAGTCGGTGACCACGCTGCTAGCCGCGTTCACCACTATGGGCGCGGGGGGCACCGCCGTGTCAGCGATCATCAGCTCGGGCATCCTGCCCGCCGCGATCGAGATGATGGACGCCCTGGCAATCGAGGCCGCCGAAGCGGCAGTCGCGTGCCGGTACCCGGCCGGGGCCGCCGCCGTGCTGATCGTCGAGCTGGACGGGCCGGGCGCCGACGTCGACCGGGAGACCGCCGCGGTCCGGGCAATCTGCGAGCAGGCCGGCGCCTACGAGATACGCGCCGCCGAGGACGCCGCGGAGCGGGCCGCGATCTGGACCGGGCGCAAGGCCGCGTTCGCCGCCGTCGGCCGGATCAGCCCGGCTTACATCGTGCAGGACGGCGTGGTGCCGCGCACCGCCCTGCCCGAGGTGCTGGACGCCATCACCAAGCTCTCCGCGGCGGCCGGGCTGCGGGTCGCCAACGTCTTTCACGCCGGCGACGGCAACCTGCACCCGCTGGTGCTGTTCGACGACGCGCTACCGGAGACGTGCGCGGCCGCGGAAAAGCTTTCCGGCGCGATCCTCGACCTGTGCATCGACCACGGCGGCTCGATCACCGGCGAGCACGGCGTGGGCGTGGACAAGTCCCGGTACATGGGCAAGATGTTCAGCGCAGACGACCTGGACACGATGCAGATGGTGCGCTGCGCCTTCGACCCGGCTAATCTCTGCAATCCGGGCAAGGTGTTTCCCACGCCGCGACTGTGCGGCGAGGTGCCCGGCGTCCGGCGCGAACCGCATCCGCTGGTGGCATCCGGCGAACTGGAGCAATTTTAAGATGCGAAACGGGCCTTCGACGGCCAGTGCCCGATGACCGCCGCACCGATTCCGGCACAGCCGGCTCCGGCACAGCCACCGGCGGCTCAGCCGGCTCCGGCGCAGTCGATACCGGCACAGTCGATACCCGCGCGGCTGGCTGCGGCGTGCAGCGAGATCCGCCTGGCCGGGCAGGCGGACGCGGTGTCCGGCTGCCAGCCGTCCTACGTTGCCGCGCCGGCCAGCACGGCGGAGGCCAGCGCGCTGCTGCGAACGGCTGCGGAGCTCGGCCTGGCAGTGCTGCCGCGGGGCGCCGGCACCCGGCTGCACTGGGGCACGCCGCCGCAGCGCTGCGACCTGGTCGTCGACACCCGGCGGATGAACCAGGTGCTCGAGCACGCGGCCGGTGACCTGGTCGTCCGGGTGCAGGCCGGGACCGGGCTGCGGGAGCTGGGCGCCGTGCTCGCCGCGGCCGGCCAGCGGCTGGCGCTCGACCCGCCCGCCAGTGCCGGTCCCGGCGGGGACGGTCCCGCCAGCGCCGGTCCCGGCGGGGACGGCGATTCAGGCGAGGACGGCCGGGCGGCCGGGGGGACGGTCGGCGGCATGATCGCGACCGGGGTCGCCGGGCCGCTGCGGCTGCATTACGGCGCCCCGCGGGATCTGCTCATCGGCCTGACGGTCATCCGCGCGGACGGCGCCGTTACCAAGTCGGGCGGCAAGGTAGTCAAGAACGTGGCCGGCTACGACCTCGGCAAGCTCTACGCCGGCTCTTACGGCACGCTGGGACTGATCACCGAGGCGGTGTTCCGGCTGCACCCGGTGCCCAAAGCGGTGGCCTACCTGACCGTGGACTGCGCAGACGCCGCGACGGCAGCGGCCGCGATAGCAGCAGCGGCTGACTCGCCGCTGGCCCCGTCTGCGGCCGAGCTGGAATGGCCGGACCGGGGCGCGCCGGTCAGCGTGGCGGTTCTGCTGGAAGGCGACACCGGTGGCGTGGCGGAGCGGGCAGGCCGGCTGCGCGCGCTGCTGGGCGGCGCTCAGACCGGCGCCGCGGTAAGCACCGAACCGCCGTCGTGGTGGGGCGTGGCCGCCGGCGAAGACCGCGGCGAGACCAGCATCGGCACGGACCCGGCCGACCGGGGCACGCCCAGCCCGAGCCGGAGCGGCCCGAGTGGGAGCGGCGCGGCCGCGGCCGGGGAGGACGGGACCGTCGTGCGGGTGGCGTTCTGGGCCGGGGATCTCGCAGCGGTGCTGACGGGGATCGGCGCGGCCGCCGCGACGGCTGGCCTGGACCCGGCAGTGCGCGGCTCGGCGGCTGCCGGGGTCCTGCATGTCTGGCTGCCGGGCAGCGCGGCCGCTGGCGCGGTGGCCGGGTTCGTGACCGCGTTGCGCACCGCGCTGAGCCGCACCGCGGTGACGACCGCGGCGGCGGGCGGCGGGCGTCCTGCTGCTGCCGCCGCCGGAACAGGCAGCGGCACGGGCAGCGGCGGTCCCCCGCCGCGCGGCAGCGCGGTGGTCTTGCACGCCCCGGCTGCCGTCCGCGCAGCCGTCGACATCTGGGGGCCGGTGCCGTCGCTGACGCTGATGCAGGCGGTCAAGGACCAGTTCGATCCCGGTCACCGGATGGCACCGGGCCGTTTCGCCGGAGGTATCTGATGCCAGCGCGCCCGCAGGGCAGCAATGCAGCGAACGAGCCCGCCACCCCGGGCCGCCAGGCTGGCCCCGCTCTGGTCGCGGGGCTGGACGCGGCAGCCGGGCTGGACACGGCAGACATACCGGACCCGGCCGCCCTCCCGGACCCGGCGGCCTGGCTGGATCCGTCCGGCGGCCTGGACCCGTCCGGCGAGCTGCGCCAGCTGACGGGCGACTGCGTGCACTGCGGCTTCTGCCTGCCCGCGTGCCCGACCTACCAGCTGTGGGGCGAGGAGATGGACTCCCCGCGCGGCCGGATTCACCTGATGACCCAGATCCTCGACGGAGCTCAGGCCGACGAGGCGGCAGCTGCGCATTTCGACCGCTGCCTGGGATGCATGGCCTGCGTGCCGGCCTGCCCGTCCGGAGTGCGCTACGACCGGCTGATCGAGGCCGCCCGGACCTGGTCGCAGGAGCCGCCGGCCGGCCTGCGCCCGGTTCCGGCCCGGTCGCTGCGGGACTGGGCCGTGCGCACGATGATCTTCGCGACGTTCCCCTACCCGGACCGGCTGCGGGTCCTGATCGCGCCTTTGCGCGCCGCCCAGCGGGCCGGCCTGGACAAGCTGCTGGCCGCGCAGGTTCCGGGGGGCGCCCGGCCTGCGACGAGCGCGCCAGCGGGGATCGACCCGGCGGCCGGAGAGCACGGGCAGTCCGTGACGGCAGCTGCGACGGGCGGCCAGGAGCCCGGCGGGCGCCGGAGCATCTCCGGCCTGCTGCCAGCCGAGCTGGTCGCCGCGCTGCGGGTCGCGCCGAAGCGGCGGTCAGCCGCCCGCCAAGGCCGCCCCGGCGGCCGGCGGGGCGCCCTTGGCGGCCTGCGGGGCGGCCCGGATAGCCGATCCCGCCTGCGCGGCCGGCCCGCACCGCCTGAGCTGATGCTCGCCAGCGGGCCACGGCGCGCAGTGGTGGGCATGCTGACCGGCTGCGTGCAGCAGGTCTTCTTTCCCGAGGTGAATGCGGCGACCGCCCGGGTGCTGGCCGCCGAGGGCTGTGACGTAGTCATCCCTGGCCGGCAAGGCTGCTGCGGGGCGCTGTCGATGCACGCGGGGCGCCGGGCCGAGGCGGCGGAATTCGGCCGCCGCACGATCGCCGAATTCGAGCGGGCCGGTGTCGACACCGTGGTGGTCAACGCGGCCGGGTGCGGCTCGGCGATGAAGGAGTACGCCGGGCTGCTGGCCGACGATCCCGGCTGGGCGGCGCGGGCAGCCGCGTTCAGCGGCCGGGTACGGGACCTGACCGAGTTCCTGGCCGAACTCGGTCCGGCGGCGCAGCGCCACCCGCTGCCGGTTTCCGCGGCCTATCACGACGCCTGCCACCTCGGTCACGCCCAGCGGATCACCCGCCAGCCCCGCGATCTGCTGGCAGCGATCCCCGGTCTGCAGCTCACCGAGATCGCCGATGGGGGCACTTGCTGCGGCTCGGCCGGCATTTACAACCTGGTTCAGCCCGAAGCCGCCGCTGAGCTCGGCGCCCGCAAGGCAGCAACGGTGCAGGCAGCCGGCGTGCAGCTGCTCGTCTCCGCCAACCCGGGCTGCGCCCTGCAGATCGCCGCAGCGCTGGCCGCCCAGGGCAGCACGCTGCCGATGGCTCACATTGCCCAGGTACTGGACGCCTCCATCCAGGGTGCCGGCACCGCCGCCCTGCTGGACTAAGCCGCCGCCCTGCCGGACTGAGCCCATAGCTCGGCCCGGCGGGCGCGGCGGGCGGCAGTACCAGCCGCAAGACCGGGATCAGCTGCCTGCCGCTGCGAGATTGTGACATTCTGGCGGCCCGAGCGACATGGAGGCAGTGATGGTCCGGGAGCTAGCGGCCGGCGACTTCGAGCAGTGGAACCGGCTGTGGATGGCTTACCTGCGCTTCTACCGCAGTGAAGTCAGCGCTGACGTCACCGCGGCGACCTTCCGGCGGCTCTGCGAACGAGCAGACGGGCTGAGCGGGCTAGTGGCACAGGACGACAGCGGCGAGCTGGTGGGCCTGGCGCACCTGGTATTCCATCCGTCGACGTGGTCAGCCGAGCCCTACTGCTACCTGGAAGACCTGTTCGTCGCGCCAGCGGCTCGCGGCACCGGCGCGGCACGCGAACTGATGGAAACCGTGTTCGCGACAGCTGACCAGCGCGGCGCGGCCCGCACTTACTGGGAGACCCAGGAGTTCAACAGCGCCGCGCGCTCGCTGTACGACCAGGTGGCCCACAGGACGTCCTTCATCATCTACGAGCGATGATCTATTCTGCTGGCCAGGCACCTCACGCCGGGCACGGAAACAAGGGATCATCGCGGCAAGGCCGGCCCGGACCGCGAGCGCTGCCTGAGTCGCGTCATCCTGGTCAGGTGATGACTGTCCGGCCGGCACTCCCCGACGATGAGCCGGCGCTGCGGGACATCGACCTGGCGACGTGGACGGCAGCCGTGTCCCCCGCTCCGCCGCCGGCCACCGGGGCGCCGTTCTTCAGCGAGCGGAACCGGCCAGCCGACGTCCTGGTCGCCGAGATCGACGGCTCCGTCGCTGGTTACGCCGAGCTCGGCCAGTCGCTGCCGATTCCCGCGCACGATCATGTCCTGGACCTGCGCGGACTCGCGGTCGACCCGGCCCGCCAGCGCCGCGGGGCAGGGCGGGGACTCGTCCTGGCGACCGCGCAGGAGGCGCGGCGCCGAGGCGCACGCAAGCTGGCCCTGCGGGTCCTGAGTGTCAACGTCGGCGCCCGCGGACTCTATGAGTCGTGCGGCTTCATCGTCGAGGGAGTCCTGAAAGCCGAATTCCTGCTCGGTGGCCAGTACGTCGACGACATCGTGATGGCCTGCCTGCTCCCAGCGCAAGCGCCGGGTGCTGCGCCGGGCCGCTGACGCGATGTGGCCGGCGGCCGCGAGCGGGACAGTGCTGCGGGACAGTGCTGCGGGACAGTGCTGCGGGACAGTGCTGCGGGACAGTGCTGCGGGACAGTGCTGCGGGACAGTGCTGCGGGACAGTGCTGCGGGACAGTGCTGCGGGACAGTGCTGCGGGCCTGGCTTACCGCATCTGTTCGTTAAGCCATGATTCGTCCAGGTCGCCGTCGGCCACGATTACCGCGGGGCCCGCGAGGAGACTGTTCGTCCCGTCCGGGGTAACTGACAGCCTGCCGCCCGGCACGTCCACGGTCCACAGTTCGCCGGCCCCGTCCGGCCACCGTCCGGCCCCGGCCGCGGCCGCCACCGCCGCAGCGACCGCGCCAGTCCCGCACGACAGCGTGACCCCTGATCCGCGCTCGTGCACGCGCATCTCAAGCTGGTGATCCCCGGTCACCCGGACCAGTTCGACGTTGACCCCGGCCGGGAACTGCCGGTCATCGACCAGCGGCGCGCACGACAGGTCGAAATGAGCGACTGGCTCGTCGACCAGGCACGCCAGGTGCGGGTTTCCCACCGTAATGGCCAGCCCGGCGCAGGACCGGCCGCCCACCACGGCGGACCCGGCACCGACGACGCGAGCCGGGCCCATGCCGACGGTCAGCTCGGTGTCAGCTGCCAGCTCGGTGTCAGCTGCCAGCTCAGTGCCAGCCGCCAGACCGGGGCCAGCCGCCAGACCGGGGCCAGCCGCCAGCCGGACCTCGCGGATTCCGGCCCAGGTGGCGACGGGAACCACCGGGCCGGCCGCCAGCCCGTGGTCCAGCAGGTAGCGGACGAAGACGCGGATCCCGTTGCCGCACATCTCCGCGACGCTGCCGTCGGCATTCCGGTAGTCCATGAACCACTGCGCTGCCGGGTAGCCGGCCACAGCAGCGCCGACGACCCGCAGCACGCCGTCTGCTCCCAGGCCGGCGTGCCGGTCGCAGATCCGGGCGACCAGCTGCGCCGGCAGCTCCAGCGTGCCGTCCGGATCAGGCAGGATGACGAAGTCATTGCCGGTGCCGTGCCCCTTGGCGAAGCGCATGCCGTCGATCGTAGCTAGCCGGCCAACCCCGCGGAGCGCGCAAGTACCAGCGCGGAGACGTCATAGCACATGTGCTACACCCAAGCTATGCACCGTGGGCCTTCGTGAACTCCGCCAGGATGCATCTGAGCTCGTCCGGCGAGTAGAGAACGGCGAGGAGATCGAGATCACCGTGGCCGGCCGGCTTGCGGCCCGCATGGTTCCGGCCGAACCCAGCGCTGGCGGCAGTGACGGACATCGCCGACATATTCGCCGGCCGGCCGGATCCGGACTGGGAGCTGATCGAGCCATCCGTCGCTAATCCGTGGGAGCGTCTCGCGTGAAGGCGATTCTCGACACCAGCGTACTGATTGCTACCGACGTTCCGCCGCTGGAAGGAGAGCTGGCGATCAGCATTGCCGCGGTGGCCGAGCTGCATTTCGGCGTGCTGGTCACCTCCGATCCGGCCATCCGGGCGGACCGGCTCCGGCGGCTGCCTGAACTGCAGCGCAGGTTTGACGCCCTGCCCGTTGACGATGACGTAGCTACCAGTTACGGCCAGCTCGCAGCGGCGTCGCGGCCTCGGGGCGGCGGCCGCGATCGCGGGTCACGGACCTGCTGATAGTGGCGACGGCCCACGCACTCGGCGCGGCTGTATACCCGTAGCGCCAGCGACCTCGCCGGCATAGCGCACCTGATCGAGATTGTGCCCGTCTGACGAACTGGCCCGCGGAAGCTGAGCCGCCGACCGCATTCGAGGTACTGGGCCGCCAGGATCCCACCTGTTGTACGGCACGTTGTTGCGCGCAAGGGAGTCGCGGACGTCGTGGCAGGCCAGGTCCAGGCGGCTGCCGATCACGGTGACCGCAGGTCCGGTCGCTTGCGCGCTGATCTGCTGCAGGTGCTCGACGCGTCCGGCCATGGCGCGCATCACCGCCCCCGACAATGCGTCGCACTGGGCGATCAGCTCGCGGAAATCGCGGCCGTCGAGGCGTGCCACACGGCAAGACTGGAGTGCCTGCAGGCCGGCCACGGCGGGGGAGCCGATCAGCAGGGGCACGAAGTCGCCCGGGACATAGGTGTTGATCTGCTCGTCGAGCCCGGCGACGAACTTCATCACCGCCAGGCGGCCTTCGAGAAGGACGCAGAAGGCGGCGGCCTCGCCTTCGCGGATGAGCCATTCAAGGGCCTCGCCGGCGTCCGCATTCCGCATCAGGACTTCCGGTCAGTGATCGGGGCGGTCCCGGCCCTTGGCGTGCGGGTGCAGCGCGCGTGCAGCGTGCGTGCCGCCGGCTTCGGCCCGGTCCCGTGCGGCCGGTCCCGTCGGCCGGTCCCGTGCGGCCGGTCCCGTCGGCCGGTCCCGTGCGGCCGGTCCCGTCGGCCGGTCCCGTGCGGCCGGTCCTGTGCGGCCAGTCCCGTCGGCCGGTCCTGTGCGGCCCGGTCCCGTGCAGCAACAGCATCGCTCGGAAACTCTCCCGGTTTTTTTGGTTCTGTGTTCCCCTGCGAAGCGAAATGTCGTAAGCAGTCGATACTATTATCGAAACGAAGGCAGACCCGCTGAGCTGAGGAGGTGACCGTGATGCCCGCTGACCCCGCAAGCCCCGCTGACCCTGCTGAGCCGGGCCCGGTCCCCCCCGGGCCCGGCCGTCCCGGCCAGGCCCCCCAGCCTGGCGATGCCCCCCAGCCTGGCCGGCCCGGTGGGCCTGGCCGGCGCGCAGAAGACGGGTCTGAGCAAGGTAACGCGGGCCTGCCGGGTTCCGCGGGCCTGCCGGGTTCCGCGGGCCTGCCGGGTTCCGCGGGCGGGGATGGCGTGCCCGGCCCGGGTGGGGGGCTGGCGTGGTCGTGGGACGTGGACGCGGCGGCCCTGCTGGCGGCGGTGTCCC
>JAABUX010003407.1_pt1 | contig 21097 bp, 29 predicted proteins | sample 5561851 | NCBI WGS metagenome assembly JAABUX01 (sample SAMN10711883, study PRJNA513361) | rock metagenome | isolation source: Antarctica rocks | place: Antarctica: Victoria Land, Richard Nunatak red sandstone | collected 2016-01-03 | reverse complement strand
CCCGCGGCGCGCCCGTCGCGGAGATCAAACCCGCGATAAGTACGCCGGGATCGAAAACCGCCCGTTCTATAACCGGCCCTGATGCAGTTCCTCATACGCCATATCGAGCGCCTCAGTCTCACTAAGTGACGACCTAGCGGCCACCTTCTCGAGCAATTCGAGCCCGAGGTACGCGCGTAAGGCTTCTTCTACAACCTGATAATCACGTTTTCCCGAGCGCGCAGCAGCCACGCGCATCGTTTTGAGCACGTCGTCCTCCAGATAGACGGTCGTCTTTCGCTTCACATGTGCATTTTAACAGAAAAATGGCTTTCGTTCAATATCGTTCTGTGGAGACGCGATGCCAAGAACTCCGTCTAAAATTGGCGCCATGGCGTCAAGGCGTCGTGGCGCTTCGGCATCGATGGTTCGGGGGCGATTTGGCGCTAATTGGCGCCACGGCGCCACGGAAATCCGGCGCTCCGGCGCCGTGACGCCGAGGCGCCTTGACGCTGAGGCGCCTTGACGCCTATTGAACGATGAAATCGATAGCACTCACGGCGATGAAGGGCGGCGTTGGAAAAACACTCTCGCTGTGCACCTTGCCGTTGCTGCAATGCGCGCCGGTGAAACTGTTGGGATCATCGACACCGACCCGCAAGCATCGGCAGCTGCGTGGGCTCGGGTGCGAAATGGCGGCTCGCCCGACGTCGTGCCGGTTCCGGTCCAGAGGCTCGCCCAACCGTTAGCGGCAGCGGCCGACGACTACACGGTCGTTATCGTCGACACCGCACCGCGCCTCGACAGAAGCTGCTACCGCGTGCGGCGCTGTCGACATGGCGGTCATCCCGACTCTACCTTCAGCGGTCGACCTGGAAACCTTGGAGCAGAGCGTGCGGATCGTCCAGGCCGCCAATTGCGAAGGGCTCATCGTCTTGAACGCATGCCCGGCTCGTGCACCTGAAATCGCGGAGGCGCGCGGTTACGCCGTAGCGTTGGGTCTGACCGTCGCAGCGGTCGCGATCGGCGAACGCCGGCCATTCGCTCGAGCATTTGCTGAAGGTGCCGGCATCGCTGAACGCGAGCGTGGCCCCGCTGCGGATGAGTTGGCCGCGCTGTGGAGCGAGGTCGCAACTCAGCTTGGCATTGCGCCGCGCACGAAAAAACTTGCGAACGTAACGGCGTGAGCAAACCGACGAAGCTGCTTTCCTTCGCTCGAACAAGCGGCCGGGGAGCGTTACAACCGGAATCTGAGCATGCGGAGGAAGTGATGATTCCGCCGGATCCGGCTAGCGAGACTAGTCTGACGAAAAATCTGGTCGCACCAACGGCTGGAGTGAAGAAGAAGACAAATCGCGTGGCGACTAATTTGCGACTGACTCGCGACCAATGGCGGCGCGTTCACGAACTTGCGCTGGACGAAGAAACAACGGTGCAAGAACTGGCGATCCGTGGACTGTCGCTGCTCTTCGAAAAACAAGGACTGCCTCGACTATGAAGACACAAGCGCATACGCTATTGACGTATACGTTTTTAACGTATACGGTGACGTATGCCATAGTTGAATGAGAAGAGCGACCCGCATATCGATTGTCGAGGTTTGGCAAGAAAACGCGCGACCAAATAAATGCAGAAGCCGCGGCCGAAAAAGCGAAGCTCGTACTCGCTGGGCGCCGCAAGCGTGTTGTTGCGCATATAAACGGCAACCAGTACGAAAGCCAAACGCCGGACGTTCGAGCAATCCGTGAACGCCTGAAGCTAACGCAAGAATCATTTGCGGCTCGCTTCAGCCTAAGTTTGCGAACCGTTCAACAATGGGAACAGCGGCGAGCGACACCAGATATGCCGGCGCGAATTTTGTTGAAGGCAATCGAACAGGCTCCTGATGTTATTGCAGAGGCCGCTTTGGCAGTGGAGCGTGACTTAGCAATGCCAGCACGCTAAGGCCGAAAAGCATGCCCAAACGTCCCGCTCAAATTGTTAAAAGTGACGATTCCACCGTTGGTGAGATCGTCGTGGATGCGCACCGCCTACACGGCAACGTTGTTCTCTCTGGCGATGACAACGAAAACGGACGTCGCTATATCGAGCGCGCCCAGCGCTAGTTCGAAACGCAGCCGGAGCAGCTCCCACTTGGGCTTGCTGATGCTGATGAAATACGACGCGATATCCTTCGCTTTACCATCGCGAGCGATGCGTGGGCCACGGAAGGTCTAACGCCACCGCGCGCGTTTCGCATTCGGTATGTCGCTCCAATCACGTCCACAAAAACGTGTGCGCGCAACAACGCCGCAGGCGATTGCCGGTAAGCGGTACTCCTCCGGAGTCGGCGTTGAACGTCGTGCCGTTTCATCATTTGTGCTTCGCGCTGCAATCGAAGGCAATGAGACATCGCGCGGGTACGCGTTGACGCATATCGAGCCTACGCACGTTGCTGAGGTCGAGCAGCGCCCGATCGACGAAACGGCGCTCGCCAATGACCGCGCGACCATTGCACGTCTTTCGCCTACGGTCGAGCTCACGTTTGATGTGCTACTCGCGCACGCGCTTGAATCGGCGCCTGACCATGACGGAAACTACACGCTGGACATCGATGCCGTACTCGATGCTAAGGGCGTGCAGCCGAAGCGGGGCCGTGACGGTTACAAAGCTGGCCATCGGCCCGACGATCGCGTTCGCACCGTAAGTGATGTACGCACGCTAGATCAGAGCTTCGTCGCTTCCGCGTCAGTGCGATACCGCGGTCGGCGCGCTCGAGACTGGCAGCGCGTGGTCGCGATCCAAGCGTGGCGGCTACTCGACGTCGTCGATGATGTCGGTGAAATCGATTTAACGGCAATCGATCCCGAACAAGTCGTCGCGCTACGCTACACATTCGGACCATGGTTTGTTCCATTCAAGAGCGCGCACGAACAAACGAAGCTTACGGTGCCGAGGCGCCTCTTGGAGTTGCCCGCCGTCAGTCCTGCGCAGGCCGTCGGGCGCTATTTCTTTCAGCGTGCCGCTGAAGCCGATAGCCAAGGGCTATTTTTCGAGTCGTTCGAGATTTAGTTGCTGACTTGGGCTGGAAACCTCGGCCGGGGTCACCAAAAGAGCTTCGCGATTGGCTCGAGTTCGCGTTGGAAAAACTCGAGAGCCAGCGCATTATCGTCGGCTGGGACTACCTCGATAATGCCAGCGATTTGAGCCGCAAGGGTTGGCTGGATCGATGGCTCGGTTTCCGGCAGTGGGTTGGCCTCGGATAACCGAAACGGGTGAGACACCCCGTCGTTTCGTCCGGGGGACTGCACCCTCGTCACGCACGCGCTACAACGAACCCCGTCGGAACTGGGGAATCAAACACGGCGAGCGTCGGAACGGCTATAATGGGCCGAATTAAGAAAAACGCCACTGGTAGGGAACCAGCGGCGTTCACTCTGAGGCTCGTCTCAACCATCTTTCGCACGCGTCTAGCCTAGAAAACAAGCGCAGACGAGAGACCGGGGCGGGTTTCGCACCATAGGTGGCGAGCCTCGTTCATCCTAGCGGATGGAGCCGGGCCTGTCCACTCTAGCCGCTGCATTGGCTCGCGCCCCACGAGGCTACTGCGGTTGGAAGGGCCCCGACGGCCGCGCTTGCGCCAGCCGCCGGTCAGGTTCAACCAGCCCTCGAGCGGTTCGCCCAGAATCTCCCGTTTCGCGTCCATGCGACCGATGATTTTCGCTGCGGTGCCTATCGCGAGCGGCGCGATGTCGCGCGATCGATGGCCGAGATCGCGCCGGATCCGCCGAGATGGCTGACCGCGCTGCGCTTCGACATCGACAGCGAAGGCGGCGGCGCAGCATGGATCGAGGCGGAGTTGTCGGCGCCGAACCTCGTCGTCGTCAATCGCGCAACGGCCACGCCCATCTGATCTATTTGCTAGGCGGCTGGATACGGACCGACTTTGGCGATTCCGTAAAAGCCGCTGGAACCAAACGGTATCGTGCCACGCGCCGGCTTTGAAACCGACGTTCGCGTAGCGTGCGACTTCGCGAAAACGGAGGCTCGTATGCAGCGCGAGACTCGGCGCGTTCGGAAGCGCGATTCCCGCGAAGGCGTTGTAGTACCCTTGGCGTGCGAGGAGCCCGAAGAGCGCGGTGTATGCGAGGCGCGCGACGCCTGCCCGGCGGTGACGTGCGTGGACGTAGGTACTCGTGTCGACGGAATACCGGTACGCCGAACGCGTGTGCGATGCGCGCTCGCGTACGCGAATCCCGCGACCTCGCCCGCACGTTCGCAGACCACCCACGGCCAGACGGCCTGCGCGCCCGCTAAGATGGCGCGCATGCCCTCGACGCTCGGCGGCGTTTCTTCGAACGACACGTGCGTCGCCGCGACGAACGGTGCGTAGATCGCCGCGATTTCCGCCGCATCGTCCGGGGTCGCGAGTCGCAGCACGATCAGCGCACGTCCAGCGCCGAAGGCGGCGGCACGAAGCATTCTCCAAGCGCGAGGTCGTCGCCGAGGACGACGCGGAACGGCGTCCCCTTGGCGATGACGATCTCCTTACCGCGATGGAGTGCGTTGTAGCCCTCGACGGCGAGTCCGAAACCGGGCACGAAGGCGAAGGCGCCGTTGACGTTGCGCGTTTCGCCTTGCACGAAGCCTTCACTTAATTGGGGATCGGCCATGACGGGCACGTGCGTGCCGTCGGCGAGGCGCAGAAACCGCGGCTCGACGACGAGCCGCCCCGGGCTGCCGCTGCCGTGCGCGTGTTCGGCGTAGGCGACGACGCCGAATCCGCGCGTCCCGACGGGAATCTCCGGCAGGTTACCCTTGGCGGCTACGCGCGCGGTCATCTTAAATGTGAACGGCTGTCCCGCGACGCTCTGTGCCGAATCCAAACGCGACACGATTGCGGCGTCGGCTCCGAGACAGCGTGGCAGCGTTTGCGACGATTGCGGCTGCGCGTACGTGGCACGCGCGGCAAACGCGCTCGCCGCGACGACGCTCGCCGCGACAGCGAAGCGAACGCGCATCGGGCGCGTCACGCGCTTCGCCGGATGTCGTCGACCGCGCTGAAGAAGGCGTCGATATCGTGATCGTTCGTATAAAAGTGCGGGCTCACGCGAATACCGCACCCGGGCCGGTAGTCGACGAACACGCGCCGAGCGACGAGCGCTTGCGTCGTGCGTTCCGCGCCCGCGAAGTCCATGCCGATCCAACCCGAGCGCCGCCCCGCGTCTAGCGGCGTTGGAATCGCAAAGCGGCGCTCGCGCGCTCCCGCGATCAAGCGCTCCGACAAACGAACGTTGTGCGCCCGGATCGAAGGTACGCCGACTTCCAGAATCGCATCGTGGCCCGCGCGCGCGACGAGATACCCCGGGATCGTCGGAGTGCCGGAATCGTAGCGATGGGGGCCGTTTGCAAGCACGATCGGCGCGGGAGCGAATGCGAACGGTGCCTCGTGCGCCATCCACCCGGTAATCGCCGGCACGACGCTCGCGCGCAGCCCGGGCCGTACGTAAAGAAAGCCGCAACCCGGGCCGCCGCAGAGCCACTTGTGGCTGCCGCCCACGACGATATCCACGTCGAGTGCGACGACGTCGTATGGAAAGACGCCCGTCGTCTGGTACGCATCGAGTATGAAGATCGCCCCGACTTCCCGAGCGCGAGCTTGAATTGCGGCGACGTCGATGACGGCGCCCGACACGTATGCCGCGTGCGAGAGGGCGACCACGGCCGTGCGCTCGGTAATTGCGGAACAAAGCCGATCGGTCGCCATCGTGCGGCCGTCCGCGGAGGGAACGACGACGACGCGCGCTCCGTACCGTTCCCACTGCTTCCAGACGTACGTGACGGTCGGAAACTGCAGCGCTTCGATCACGACTTCGTTCCGATCGGGCGTGAAGTCGAGCGCCGAAGCGACCACGGCTTGCGCTAAGGAGACGTTGGGCACCAAGGAAACGCTGCCCGCCGGTGCGCCGAAGATGCACCCGAGGTTATCGGCCAGCGCGGCCACGCTCGTACGCCAGCTCTGCCAGGCTTCGGGACCGTGCTCGGCCCACGCGGACCAGTATGCGGCGAGCGCCTCGCGAGCCGCCAGCGGCGGCGCGCCCATCGAGTGAGAAACGAGATACGTGGCGCTCGCGAGCGTAGGAAACCGGTCGCGCAGGCGCGGTTTCGTCAGCGTGGTCATGTCGGCGCATTCGAATTGTCGCGCGGCCAACCCGCTCCCGCCGTACCGGTGGAATTAGCACCTAAGCCGATTCGTTTTGGCGTGGCAGAGCAAGAGTTTCGGTGTTCCATGCGACAACAGAGAGCGATGACGAGTCGCCGGATCGACGCTCGCGTCGAACTAGAATTCTTGCGAGCTACCGAAGCCGCAGCCATCGTGTCGGGAAAGCTCGTCGGTCGCGGCGATAAGAATGGCGTCGATCAAGCTGCGGTCGACGCGATGCGCGGCATTCTCGGCGAAGTCGATATCGACGGCGTCGTCGTGATCGGCGAGGGCGAAAAAGACGAGGCTCCGATGCTCTACATCGGCGAGCACGTCGGAACGGGTGACGGTCCGAAGATGGACGTCGCCGTCGATCCGATCGACGGCACGACCCTCGCCGCCAAAGACGGTCACGGCGCGATCAGCGTCGTCGCGGCGGCCGAACGCGGCTCGCTGTTCCACACGCACATCGCCTATATGGATAAGATCATCGTCGGTCCGCAATGCAAAGGCGTCGTGTCGATCGAGGCGAGCGTCAGTGAGAACGTGCACGGGGTCGCGAAGGCGATGGGCCGGCCGATCGAGGAGATCACGGTCGCCGTGCTCGAGCGTCCCCGTAACGACGAGCTCGTGCGCCAACTGCGCGGACTCGGCGCGCGCGTGCGGCTCTTCGGCGACGGCGATATCGCCAACGGCATCATCGCGGCCCTCCAAGAGCGCAGCCGCATCGATATGCTGATGGGCATCGGTGGCGCCACCGAGGGCGTCGTCGCGGCGTGTGCGGTCAAGTGTTTGGGCGGGGATATGCAGGGCCGGCTCTGGCTGCGCGACGGAGAGGATGCCATTGCCAAAGCAGAAGGCTTAGATCCTCGAAAGGTGCTCAGCCTCGATGACCTCTGCCGCAGCGATCTCGCGATGCTGTGCGCGACGGGGGTCACGGACGGCGAACTCCTTCACGGCGTCAGCTACGTGCGCGGCAGTGCCTACACGCAGTCGATCATTATTTCATCGCTCACCGACACGATGCGTATGGTGGACGGGAAGCACAATCTCGAAAAATTTATCAACCTCGGCCGCGTCAACGGCACGATACCATCCAATCTCCTCAAGGAGCACGCAACGTCATGACCAGCCAACTCGCAGCGGTCGCCAAAGCGATGGTTGCCTCGGGTAAGGGGATCCTCGCTGCCGACGAGAGCACCGGAACCGCAAATAAGCGCTTCGTTCCGCTCAACATCGCGCAAACCGAAGAGAACCGCCGCAAATACCGCGATCTGTTGTTTACGATGCCGGATTTCGGCACCTATTTCAGCGGCGTCATTCTTTACGACGAAACGATTCGCCAAGACGGCATGCGCGGTAAGAGCTTCGTCCAGACCCTCGAGAGCGCCGGCGCCTTTCCCGGCATCAAGCTCGATACCGGCGTCGAACATCTCGCGCTCGCGCCTGCCGAAGAGAAGATCACAAGCGGTCTCGACGGTCTCGCAAAACGCGTCGAAGAGTACGTCAAAAGGGGGGCGAAATTCGCGAAGTGGCGCGCGGTCATCACGATCGACGAGAAGACGGGTCTGCCGACCGACGCGTGCCTGCGCGCCAACGCCCACGCGCTCGCGCGCTACGGAGCGATCTGCCAGGCGGGGGGCCTCGTGCCGATCATCGAGCCCGAAGTGCTCATGGACGGCACCATGTCGCATTCGATCGAGACGAGCCACGCCGTGCACGTGCGTACCCTGCGCTTGGTTTTCGAGGAGCTCGAGAGCCAGAATATAGCGTTCGGCGAGATGGTGCTCAAGCCGAGCTACGTGATCCCGGGCCAAAAGTTCGGTAGCAAAGCATCGGTCAACGACGTCGCGAGCCGGACGCTTGCGGTGTTGATGGATACCGTTCCGGCATCGGTCGCGGGCATCGCGTTTCTCTCCGGCGGTCAAGAGAACGAAGACGCGACCGCGCATCTCAACGAAATCAACGTTCTCGCGCGCGCGCAAAACGTGCCGTGGCCGCTGACGTTCTCCTACGGCCGCGCGCTACAGCAACCCGCGCTCAACACATGGAAAGGCGATGACGCCAACGTCGACGCCGCTCAAAAGGCGATCCGCCACCGCGCGAAGATGAATTCGCTGGCAGCTTTGGGCAAGTGGTCGCCCGACCTCGAGAAAGAAAAGGATCTCGTTCTGAGCCGGTAGCGCCGCGGCTCTCGCGCGAAGCGCCGTCACCTGGTAGCATGACGGCATGCGCGCACGCTACGAGTTTTCTTTCCATACCATGGCGTCCGAAGATGCTACCGGCCACGGCGATGCGTCGCTCGCGCTGATGGGATCGTTCGGCTGGGAAATGCGCGGGATCGCCTCCGTGCCGGGCGGCGGCTACGTCGTCGCGTTGCAGCGTCCGCTCGATGAGGAGTTGCCGCTGCCCGACGCACCGACGCTCGCGGCGACCCTCGAAGAGCCGCTCGCGATGCCGACGTCGGCCGAACTGGAAGAACACTAGCGGCGTTGCGCGTCGATCCACGCATCGCCGGACTCTATGCGGAGTTGGACGATTACGTGACGGCGTATCCGCCGCACGCGGTCGCGCGAGCCCAGGCGTTCGCAGTGGGCACCGCGTTCTTCCCGGTCGGTGCCGGCCTTTGGTGGCCGGGAACGCCGCTGGCGGAGCGGCCGATCGCGCTCATCGCGCACGTCTTTGACGAAGCGTCGTACCGCTTCGCACTCGGCGCAGGCGAGGGGAGCGAACGTGTCGCCGGCAACCGCACGTGGGCCGGTCTACGGCGGGTCCTCGCGCTGGCCGATGCCGATATTGCGGACTGTTTTCTCACCAACGCACTGATGGGCATCAAAGTGGGTCCGGCGACAGGCGCAGTTCGAGCGGGTGTCTGCTACCGCGCGCAGTGCGCCGCGTATCTCGCGCGGCAATTGGAGGTCGTACGGCCGCGGCTCGTCGTCACGCTCGGCTCGCACGCGCTACAGGTCTTGCGCCAAGCGGTACCGGCTCTCGCAGATGCGTGGGACGGCTTCGCCACCATGGCGGCCATCGACGCTGCGTCGCCCCCGCGGCACATCGTGCGCGGCGTGACACTTTCCGGGGACTGCGTTGTCGACATCGCGGTGCTCCGACACCCTTGTACGTGGACGAACGCGCCGCGCCGCGGATGTTCGGGACGTGGACTCGCAGCCGACGCAGAGATACTGCGGCGCGCCCGCGCTCCGGCTGCCGATGGCGCTCGTGACCTGCGCTACGGTGCCGAATGAGGGCCGCCCGTATTATACGAAAAAAGCCGCCGTTCGAGGTGCTCAAGCGATGTCGACTCATGAATTTCTGCCCAAGGCTCACGGTCGCGTTTCGATCGGTCTGACCGACGGCACGACGCACACCGGCCGCTTCCGCGAAGATATCCTCTCGCCGTCGGCGATGTCGGTCTATTTTTATGGCGAACGCCACGACATGTCGCTGCCGATCGACGCGATCGCGTGCGTCGTCGCGCTCGAAGACGGCTTGCAACTCGCATCCTAACCGTCTTCGACCGCGGCGATCGTCGCGGTCTGCTCGCGACGGTCGCGTCGACCGTGGCTATCGCCGCGCTGACCAACGGGGCGCTGTCCGCAATGGGACTCAATCCGCCGGACACCGAGGTCTGGCCCGCGTTCGCGCCGCCCGGCTATGCGATCGGCGCGATCTGGGTGGCACTTTTCGGTCTGATGGGTGCCGCGCGTTGGCTCGTCGTTCGCGAGCGCGGCGCATCCGCTGTGTTGAATGGACGCGCGATCGTCGTGCTCGTCGGACTGTGCCTTGCGTATCCGTTCTACACGCACGTTGTCGGCGGACACGCCGTGGAACTTGCCGGGAATATCGTCACGTTCGCCGTTGCCGCCGTCATCGCGGCGCGTCTGCGCCGGCAGCGGCTGGCCGCCGCGTTCGTCGGTGCGGTCGCGGTCTGGATCGGTTTCGCAACGGTGCTGGTCGTCGCGCTCGTAACGCTTAACGGCTGGCGAACGTAAGTTTTGAGATAGCGCCGCTTGTGGGGTAACGCAAAAGGTTCGCGCGACGACTGCTCCGCAACGCGTGCTTGGGGCGTGTCGAAGCGCGCATCGAAGGTCGTTATGTCGGCGGCGAAAGCCTCCGAAGTTCGGCTGCGGTCTGGGCGTTCGTTCCGGTGAACGCTGGAAGGTCGATCGGTCGTGGTAGCGCACAATGGAAACTGCACACCGAAAGTCTTTATGCTAAGGGCTTCGCCGATGGAGAGATGGCAGAGCGGTCGAATGCGGCAGTCTTGAAAACTGCAGACGGTGATGAGCCGTCCGTGGGTTCGAATCCCACTCTCTCCTCAGCAAAAGCCCTTTAAATACGGGCTTTTTTGACGCCCTGGTCCGGAACGGTTGCCATTTGGTTGCCATGCGCTCCGAGAAGATGCGTGACCGCCTGCGCCTGAGCGCCCTCGATCTCGTGTGCGTAGACGTTCAGCGTTGTCGATGCCGACGAGTGGCGTAGCACGGCCGCGACCGTCCGGATGTCGACGCCCGCGTGAATGAGCCACGACCCCGTCGAGTGTCGCATCGCGTGCACTCCGCGGACCGAGAGCTTTGCTCGAGCCGCGATGCGCCGGATCGCGTGACTGATGGCGCCGGGCGATGGTTGGCCGCCGAGCTCCGCCGTGAAGACGAAGCCGTCGTCGACGAAGAACTCGCCGGCGGCCAGCTTGTCTTTAGCCTGTTGCACGCGCTGCGCCCGGAGCGCCTCGATCGCGAAGTCCGAAAGAGCGATCTGTGCGACGCTATCCGTCTTTGTCGACTTGTACCACGTCGCGCCGGGGATCTGCCCCATCGAACCGCGGATCGTCGCAACGCGCCGATCGAGATCAAGGTCGGTCCACTTCAGGCCAGCGAGTTCGCCGCGCCGTAGCCCCGTCTCGAAGCCGAAGATGATGAGTGACGCATACCGCGTCTTACCGGCCTCCTCGATGAGCCGAAGCGCGTCCGCGCGATCGTAGGGTTTGGCGCGCTTGTGAGCGCCCTTTGGGGGCTCGACGACGTCGGCGACGTTGCGCACCGCAAGCTCGAGCCGCACGGCCCATCCAAGCATGGTACTGATGAGCGCGTGCGTGTGGCCGATCGAGCGGCTTGAGAGCGCACCCTTACCGCCTTCCCATCCGGTTCGCGACAACGTCGAGTACAGATCGGACAGATGCGCCGGTCTGAGCTTCGCCACGGCGAGTGAGGCGATCGACGTGCAGCGCTTCCATATCTGTCGATATCCGTGCAGCGTCGCGCCGCTGAGCTTACGTGTAGTAGCGTCGTCGATGAATCGATCGAAGAGCTGCGCCATCGAGATCTTGCCAGGCAACACGTCGACGCCGCGGTCGCGCGCCGTAAGCGCCTCGCGTTCCGCGCGTTCCGCGTCTTTGCGCGTCGCGTAAGTGCCGAGCGATCGACGCTTTCGCGGACTTGTCGCCGAAGAGTCTTGGTCGATAAGAACCGCCCAACGACCTGACGCGCGTTTGTAAATGCTCATAATTCCGCTGTCACTCCAGACTGACACAAAAGTTTCTTGACCTCTCGACCGAGAGCCGGTCCATCATGTCCGTCACGTATCAATCCGAGTACTTCAAGGCCTAATTCTTGCCGTCCAAGCATTCTGAAATGATCGCGATCCCTTTTTTCAGTCGCGTATTGGCGCCGCATCGTCGTCATAGAAGCCTTCCAGAAGGCCGAGTTAATCCACAACTCCGCATCTAATCGGGAAGCGGCGTCGTTGATGTGCTGAATCAAGACATGCCGAACCGAGACTAAGAAGGATTCTGCCGCAATCACTCGCGCAAGCTGGTTCTCGTCGGCTAGGTATGGGCTTAGATCGAATCCGAAGCGGCGGAAGCACTGTTGGATTTGATCAAAGATTGAGTTCGGGCGACCGTAGACGATATGTCTGACTAATGATTTAAAGTGGATTGCATTCAGCTCGCGGACAATGCTCCGTCTGCGGTCGGATGGCAAGTTCCAAAGCGCTGAGTAAAGATCTCTCATCTCATTGTCTGCGAAGTAGCGTTGAACGCTGTTAAGCGCGCCGTAAGCGCCATGATTTGAAACGCCGTTATCGTCGCCCACTAAGCCTTCAATGATGGCGACGGAGGTAAGATAATCGCGAACGTGAGTCGTGCTCAAGAGTTGAGCCATGGCCTCATTTAAGTCGAGTATCGTCTCCGCTGACGGGACGCGGTCACGGCTACTGAGGTAGCGGCTTATAGCTGCTGGAGAATAACCGCCACGTCTTGCCAAATCAGCGGGCCGCAACTGAGCATCGCCTAAAATTTGAACAACGGCCGTTGCCCAGCCACTCGGAACGGTTCGTCGTCCTGTCAACATCTTGCCATATAACGTTGACAGCCTTTAGCGTTAAAGTCAAGCCATGTTAAGTGCTCAGCAACCACAAGCGGCTCTTCTCGGCTATCCGGACGCGCAAGCGTATCTCGGCGGAATCTCGCGATCGACCCTTAAGCTCTTGATGAGTCGTGGAACGATCCGCGGGCTTTCGATCGGTCGGCGACGCTTAATCGCGCGCGCCGAACTCGACCGCTACATCGCCGCACAGCTCTCGCAAAACGCGGCCGCCTAGCTTCAAACGAATAGGCCACCAGCTTCCCACGGCTGATGGCCTATTCTTCGTAAGTTCGTTCCCCTGCGTGACGAGCGCAAGAGAGGAAGCATGTCTTTCCCCAAACACGATACCACAGTTCCGAGCGATACAATAGCGTACCGCGTCGTCCGCATCCGGCGAATTAAAAACGCCGGTCGGAAGACCGCACAGATGGTCGTCGTGACAGCGGAGGCGACCCTTTGGATCGACTTCGTGGCAAAGCGCACGGCGGCGGACGACGAGTTCGTAGCGCCGACTTCCGTCACGACAGCCTCGGGCAAATCGATTCGAACATGGACGATGTCCGAGGCGTTTCAAGCGGCGATCTTGGCGGAGTTCCGCGCCTTCTTCGCGCGAGACGAAGCCGCATGAACGCGGTCGCTCCAGCGCTGCAAGTTGGCGACGCCCGCGAGGCCGTCGCGCTTCTGCAGCTTCTGAGCGGCGCCGCTCATGGTGTTGTGCAGAGCGATGACGGTAGCTACGCCGGCGCGCGGCGGCGCCTGCAGCTCGCCGAACTTCGCGCTCATCTCGCCGGAGAAGTCACGCTGGGCGTGTCGGTCGTCAGTGAGACCAAGGCGACATTCCTCGCGCTCGACATCGACGAACGCTTTCACGAACGACTTCCTTACGTGAGTCGCGCGATCGAGCAGCGCGGTTTAAGCGCCGCCTCGATCGCGACGTCTGGTTCGGATTCCGGTCGTGGTAAGGTCCTGGTCTTCTTCGCCAAGCGGCGAGCGGCCACTTCTCTGCGCTCGCTGGGAAACGCAATCCTCAAGACCGCTCGAGAGATGGCCTCTGGCGGCCCGTGGGGCGTTGAACGCCCGGGGAAGATGACCGTCTTCCCGCTCAATGGCACCGGCGGTCTTTTGCGCATTGGAGGCCGCAATCGGCACCCGTCGCGGCGAGCGAGCGGAGTCGACGTGCTCTTTTCGCTCGACGGCGAGCCGCGGCGCTTCCAGGACGTCGTGCCGGCTGCCGCGCTTCGTCGCATGGACCCTCAGCCGATCGCTAAGGCACCCGTAGGCGTATGGGTCAGCCGTCTTCGTTCGACCGGGCTGCGCTACGCCGACGGCGGCTCAAAGCGAGTTCGCAACAAACTCTGCCGGTTGGCGAGCGAGGCGGTTCGCGTGCATGGCTCGCGCGAAATCGGTCACACTACCTTCGATGCTTGGTGCAAGGACGTCTGGAACGCATCTCCGGATCAGCGAGGATCTTCGCCCAGCGGCGACCCCCGAGCGACTCGAACATGGGAGCGGCGGTGCCTCAGCGCATGGGAATGGGCGGCCGCAAAAGATACATTCTATTATCCCGAACGTAGTAAGCGTAGCTTACAAGAGAATGTATCCACTTGCCGCAGTTGTCGGCGCGTGCTCGAGATGCTCGAAGCGTACGCTGCGGCCAAAGGTATGACGCCGGATGCTTTCTGCTGCAGCTACAGGCAGATCGCCGAGCATCTGGGATTCGCTCAGCCGATGACCGCATGGAAGCACGTCAAACACCTCGTGGGGGCTGGCGCTGTCGTCCTTCATGACAGGGGGACTCGCGGTGCGAAGGGGTTGCCCGTGATCTTCGGCATCGTCGGCCGCGGTGAATCAGCGGAGGCCGTCCTGGCGCGCGGTAGAGGGCGCGCGAACGTTCGTGAGCGGCTGCGCATTCGAAACGCCTACGAGGCTCACAAGCGTGAGTACGACGATGCCAAGCCGGGCGACTTCGACCGCATTGAGGACTTCGCCGACGCCGCGTGAGTAGGCGGGGCCGCGTAACTGCACCAGCTGCGCACCTTTGAGTGTGGATCGGGGACCTGTACAGCACCGCGGCGGAATGGATCGCGGTCGCGACGGAGGCCCCTTTGAAGGCGGGTTTTGCGGAGCGGCCTACGCGCGAGGCGCTATGAGCCCCGGACGTGTCCGGGAGAGGGCGTCGAGCTAAGCGAGAAAACGGCCCCAATGATGCTTAAAACGATCCTGACGTGCTCGCGCTGCGGTTGGGCGACGGCGCTCTTCGAAGACTTCTCCCAGCTTCTCGGCTTGGTCGCTGGACCGCGCGAACGCCGACGGCGGGTCCGCGCGTGCCCAAATTGCTCGCCCCGCATCCGTGTTCAACTCAAAGATTGGATGGCGAGGCATGCGTCGACGCTGACGAACAAACAGGCTCGTCGGCTAATTGCGAAAGCGGGTCGGAGGGGACCGTGAAGGCGCGTCCGCTCCAACCCGTATCGTTGCGCTCCCGAGCTAGAGCCTCAGCCCGTCGAGGCCGAGATCCTCGCCCAATACCTCGTCACGGAGATCGCGCGCTTCGCGGCGCGCGCGGACCTCACTTTCATTTCGAAGAGCCTCGGTGGCAAGCTTTTCCGCTTCTGCAAGATCGCTTGCGACGGGTAGGCCTCGCAAGAGCATTTTCGCGACTTCCAAAAAGATCCAAGAAGAGCTGTCGGCGAGGCGATGCTCGATCCAGCGAGCGCGCACCCGGCGTTCGAGCGTCGTGTTCGGTTCGCGAGTCCAATCGATGGCTTCGCCGGCGGCGTCGCGCGCGATCGTGGCGGCGACGTCGCACGTCGACGGTACTGTCGTCACCGAAGCGACTGCGGGCGCGGCGAGACGCGCTGCGACGTCGACGGGGGCGCTCGGCGGAAAGAGGCTGTTGAGCATCCCCTTGCGATCGCGCGGCGAGGGTTCACCGACGAACTTGAACACGTAGTATCGAGCGCTAGTGGCGGCGTCGAAGACCCTCCAGAGAAGTTCAGCCGTCGGCGCTTTCCCGGCGTCTCTCCGCTCCGCGAACTTCCAACGAAGGCGTTCAAGAGATGCGGTGCGCGAGTTCGACCAACGTATCTCGCGCTCAAGTCGGCGATCGATCTGCATGGCCCAGCCAGCTTGCTGCTTCGGGGTGCCACTCGGTTCGAACTTGGCGCGGCTAGGTTCGCTCGTTGGGCGGCGAAATATTGATGCGGGGGAATTTGAGTTCACGCTCGGGCTCCTCTAAGAGCCATCGAGGCGTTGCTGCGCTCCGATGGCTCGTCTCTTGTTGCAGCACGTCTCAGCGCGCATCGGTCAATATTAATGCAACGGATAACACTATGCAACGTGTCACATGGTGTAATGAAACAAATCGGTGTATGGACCAAATGGCGGAGGCGTTGAGCAATGGGACGGGACTTCGATTATCTAGGGCTCGACATGGGCGATTGGCGCGAAGTCGTGAACGCCTATGCGAAGTCCGAGCCATGCCGCCCGTTCGTATTGCGCGGCACGACCGAAGCCCAGCGGATCGCGCTCGTCGCCAAAACACTTAGGCTCGATAGCGTGCGGGAACGAACGATCGTCGACTACGCTGGCGCGGCCGTGCGACTCCAAGCGGCGTCGTTGCCGCCGAAGCTCGGCCGGTACGCTAATCATGCCGCGTACGCCGGATGGATCGAGTCGACGCTTCGCGATCCGCTCGAGGTCTGGCGCCATCGCGATCCGCGGAAACCGGGGAGCAGCCTCCGCGACTACCTACCTCTCGGCGTACATCGGTCCCATCGGCGCGACGAGCCACCAGCTCATCGTTGCGGTGCGGGACGGCGTGCTCTTCAACTGCTATCGCCTGAGCAACACGGCGAACGCGAACGACGCGCGCTTCGGCGATCTGCTTCATGTTGGCTACACCCCGCCGCAGACGCCGCTTCCAATGCAGAACGGAGCCCCATTTTCAGAGGCTCCGCTCCAGTAGTCGAGCAGTCCGGAGCCCTCGCTCCGCCGCGGGCCACGACGTCAGTGGCCTTTGAGGGGCCTCGATCGTGAACGGCTGGGAAGTTGTTGGTCCGTGAAGACCTCACCCACGAGAACTATACCACAGGCAGTGTCGGCAAATCCAGCCCGGGAGATCCGGCCGGGAATTGCACACCGGGGCGCCTTGCCTTTCCGTGACCTGACTCGAAGACGTAAAGGGGCAAAGAAGAACATCCCCGCGTTGAGCAGATCTTTCGCCAGAATGTTGCAGCTCGTCCGCGGCAGGGCGCTCGATCGGCGCTAGAGGCGATCGATGTCCCGTAGACCTGCACGACGTCGTGCTCATGTCTTCAGGCGAGCAGTAACGCGGCAACCAGGCAGAGGCGTCGACTCGACCTCAACAGGGGCGGCCAGCGCCACGACGATCTGCATTCCGCGACCTCCGGTGTCGGTAGGCTCGCGTTGTAGCGCGCTCGACAAATCAAAACAATCTCCGGAACTTCGACTCGTATCTCAATGCCATCGTTGCCGATCGAGGGCTGCGTCCGCAAACGGGTGTAAAAGCTAGCCTTTGCCGAGAGATGCGAGCCAATCGCACTGTGACGGAACCCGCGAGGCGTGGTATGTACCCCTGGTGGAAAAAGACGTGTTCGCCCCGGTGCCCCGGGATTTTGTATCCCCGAGCGAACTGTGCGAAAGGTGTCCGCACGATCAGCACGGGGCCGACAAGTGCGAGCACACCCGCTGCCGCTGTAGCGACGGCAACGTCCGCAGCGACGAGCTAGAAGCGCCGGAGTCACGACTAGATTCCGTGTCGACTTGTCAACAGCGACTGCCTTGGGCGGAGAACGGTTTAGCCGACTTGAGGACACCGTACGCGATCACGATCAAGCGTCGCATCACCGCGGCGATGATTTGTTTGGGCCGCTTACCATTGGCTCGTAGTCGCCCCGCAAATGCAGAAAGCACCGGATTGCAACGCATCGCCGTTATGGCTGGCATGTAGAGCACGCGCCTTACGTGCCCGTTGCCGATCTTCGAGAGCCACGACGCGCCGATGGAGGTGCCGGATCGATATTCTCTCGGGCACAAGCCTACAAAGGCTGCCAGTGCTTTCCCATTGCGGAACTTGGTGATCTGTGGCAACTCTCCGAGGATCGTCGTTGCCACACGCTCACCGATACCTGGAATCGATTTAAGAAGCTCACGTTTTCCACGCAGCGAGGAGTCGCCGTCAATGAGCGCCGCGATCTCCGCATCAATCTCTGCGATCTGGCGGCTTAAAAACGCGATCGTCGCTTCGATCGATGAACGAACGTCTTCGATACCCGGGCCTTGAAGTCGGTTATTCTCTTGCACCCGCATGTCGTCGAGGGCTACCCTGCGACGGCTTAAGCGTTGCAAACGCTGCTGCGACGGGCTTGGCGGCGTCCAGAGGCGGGGAGCCATAGCGTGGCAATAACGAGCGATTAGCGCTGCGTCTGCTTTATCGGTTTTCGTTCGCGACAACTCGCTTTGGCCGAATGCCTTGACGGCCGCCGGATTTACGACACTTACGTCGTGACCATGCTCGTGCAGGAACTTAGCGAGCTCTTCGCTCCATCCGCCCGTCGACTCAAGGCACGCATGCACATGCGCAACGTCACGATTACGCAGCCACCCGAGTAGCTTCCCAAAACCCGTCAGCGAGTTCGAGAAACTATTCGACCTGGATTGACCATCGATAAGTAGAGCGCAATGGAAGTTTGCCTTTCCAACATCGATTCCAAGAACAGCTCCCACAAAGCACCTCCAGCTATATAGCGGTAGCGATTCACCTTCCTGACACATGCGGGCTCATGCAGGATTGCAACGCCCTCGATTCCGTCCGGCCGGCTACCGCAAACGCATTCGGGCACCTATCTAGCCGACGAGCTCGTAGCTCGGATCCCATCGGTGTCACCGACGCGCACACCGGGTCTTCGACCAAGGTGGTCGGGAAAACCCGGCGTCCTCAACATATCAGGAATCCCAGCGGAGGGCCGCGGCATAAAGGCTTTGATCGAGAACCCGTTCGTCGAGCGAGCCAACCGTCGCGAAGGCATCGAGGGCTCTCGTATTCCCGTCGTGTTGCGGGATTCGTACGCGCAGTGCGGCGAGGACCTCATCGTCGAAGCGCTCTTGCGAGTGCGCCTGCACAAGCAGCGCCGCCAACCGGATTCGCTCACCTATATCGAACTCGGGGCGAATCATCCCATCGCTACGAGTAACTCGTTCATGTTCTACGATCGATACGGCGCACGCGGCGTGCTCGTTGAAGCAGACCCATCCCTGATTGCCTGCTTACAGCGTGTTCGGCCGCGCGATACGATCGTCAATGTTGCGATCTCCGCGACGCACGCGAAGTCGATCACGCTACACGTTGCGGCGCTGTCCGAACTCTCTTCGGTCAAGGCTGGACACACCGATCACTTCGCCTTTATCGAGGGCAACTCGGGCGTCACGGAGACGATCGACGTCCCGAATATGCACGTCAACGATTTTCTTCGGCGTTATACACCGCGTAATCTCGACTTTCTTTCGATCGACTGCGAAGGCATCGACGTTGAGATCATCGCGGCGCTGGACTTCCGCCGATTTCGACCGTACATCGTCCAATGCGAGCCTAGTGACCATATCATTCCGGGTGCGAGTCGCCGGATCACGAGCCTGATGGAAAGACGCGGTTATCGATTGATCGCCGTCACCGATGTGAACTTGATCTTCGTTCGCACGAAGCAAGCCTCGGCGTGGGATCTCTCGCCCGGAACCAGATTGCGGGGGTTAGCTCGACGCGTTGTTCGCCGACTAACGCGCATCGTCGCGTCGACGCGCTAGAATCGCCGGAAGAGCTTCGCTAGTCGCTTCATGAACCAATCGCGGCGTCGGCCGCTCAATCGGGAACTGGCAAGGGCGTCGACGCCGCGCTCGATCGTCCAAAAGAAATTTGCCCAGCAGCGCTGACCGATCTTTTCCGTTGCCATCGATGTAGCAGAGTCGCATCACGGGCCGGTTCCCAAGGCTGCGATATCGCTCCCCTTGCAACGGTGATTCCGTTCCCAAGCCACCGAACGTCGGAGTAGCCTCTCCTGCCTTCCGACCGAGTTCCGCGATCAAGATCATCTTAGCGCGGATCTCGCCGTAATAGGACCTTACTTGGCCGTTGCCTTGGGCGGGATCAAACTCGCTCCGATGACGCTATAGCAATCGGGATGTGAGCAGACGATCAAAAGCCACTTCATCGTGCCTATGGCGGGTTCTTGGACCGAATGGAACTTCGTGCGTCGGCAGTGCGGGCACTTACGCTTCCGTATTTCTGTGGTCTTTATAGCCAAAATATTCCCTCTGTGAGAGAGTGTCGACTGGGTCCGCTGTGCGCTGAATGCTGTTTTACCCGTCCGCGACGGCCTTCACGATCGCGCGGCAATAACGGTCATAATTTTCGGGCGTCACACCGCTTCCCGCCACGATGGGAATGACGGTCCCTTCGTTGACGATGTAGGTATAAAAAACGCGAGGAAGTGTTTCGCCTTCTTTAGGCGCGCCTGATTCCGGGTCGATAGCAAAGAGTGCAAGCCAAATGCGCCAAGCGATCCGGTCTTCGGCTCTATGGAAATCCACGCGGCGTTCACTTCGTAACTGCAGGCGCCCCGGCGTCCACCTTATTGGTCGCCGGGTTCCAGATCGCGGTGCGAAGATAGCCCTGCGGGCACGAGATGAAGATGCGATACCCGGGAGCGCCGTGATCGTCGGGGCCACGCAGGCTCGGAGGAATAACGGCGATCCCGGGCGCGGCATCTCCGGCGAAATGGCCATTTACGCACATCGTTTCGGTAAGAAGTTGGAACTCGAGGATCTGGCCGTCCTTCGGGCTCGCCGGATCCGGGAAGTTCGTCGGTCCCGAGTTCTTGCCGGCGGCCAAGGCAGCCCCAGTCGCGGAAAGCATACTGAGAGCGAGCGCGATCGTAAATCTTACGCGTGTAGGGGCTTTATCGAAAGTCATGCGGCTCCAAAGAGAGATGCGACCAAACACAGGGCGTCGGTCGCCGAGCTATGAGCAAAAGGATTAGGGGGGAAGAAGGCCTTCGATTAGGCGGGGACCGCGACACTTTTACGTGCCGCGTTTTCGCGGCTCAGCCGATCGCGCAAATTCTTCACTCGCTCGGCGTAGACGACGAGATCGCCCGATAGAGTACGCCGACCGAACAGAAGGCTCTCCCAGATCTGCGCCACCGCGAACTCGTCGAGGTCCGCGATGATGGCCTGATATTCGGCGGTAACTACAGCGTGCAAAGCAATCCTCCTGACCCGTTGTATTATAGCACGCGACGGGTAAGAGCAATCGGCACAAAACAAAGTAACGCAACGGGTCACGTAACCTATTGCATGCGAGACGACAAGAGCGTATGATTCGTACACAACCGCCCGGTACTGCACAGAATTCACAGTACTGTACGCCTAGCAGGCCCGTGAAAAACGCGCGCAACGGCAGCCGCCGCCGGGGTTTTGGAAGGGACAGCGGGCGAAGTTCGGGATATTCCGGCTGGTTTTCGGGTGCCTTGAGCGTACTGATCGCGTCGAATGG
>JAABUX010003404.1_pt1 | contig 21111 bp, 19 predicted proteins | sample 5561851 | NCBI WGS metagenome assembly JAABUX01 (sample SAMN10711883, study PRJNA513361) | rock metagenome | isolation source: Antarctica rocks | place: Antarctica: Victoria Land, Richard Nunatak red sandstone | collected 2016-01-03 | reverse complement strand
GACAGACGCGGACAAGCAGGCGGCGGCGTGGGAGTGGATCAAGTACCTCCAGTCACCCGATGCGCTCACGGTTTGGGTGAAGGCGACGGGGTACCTCTCGCCGCGCCTCGGGATCAGCGACGATCCGCGATACCTCAAGCCGTACTTTGATGGGAATCGGTTGCAGCAACCGGCGCTCGACGAACTGCCGGACATCGTGCCCTGGGTGAGTTGGCCGGGAATGAATGCTGTGCAGGCAACGCAGAACCTCGTGGATGCAACGAACAGCATCCTCTCGGGCGCAGACGCCGCGACGACCTTGAAAGACGTGGCCGCCCGCGTCAATCAGCTCGTGAAGGGGTAGCGACGGATGTGGGAGCATATCGCACGCGGCGACCGTTCGATCACCACGCGTCCAGTATCGCCGTACTCACTGTGGGCACGTATGTGGCGCCTCGTCGGCGTCATCGTATCGGGACGCTCGGCATACACTCCCGACACGCAGTGCGAAGATGCAGACCTGATTCGGATGGCGGTGCTCAGAGCGTGCCTCAACGAATACGGTTTGTGAGCCGCCCCCTCGTCGATCATGCTCAACCGGGGTGCGGCCAAGGACGTGTATCAACTGCCGGTAGGATCGCTCCTGGTACCGCGTGATTACGCGGTGTCAGGCACAAGGAGCGTATGATGCGAATAGTCTTTCTTGGTACGGGTGGCGGCGGCATCCCGCCGATCGGCGTTAATTTCAACACAGCGGGCATCCTGCATCGCGGCAGTAACGCCTTGGTGCTCCAGCCCAACCACCCCGATCCACCAACGCTGCTCATCGACGTTGGACCAGACATTCGTACGCAGTGGACAACGTGGCCCGATGCTCCCCTGCAACCGAACGGGATCATCCTGACCCATGGACATGTTGACCATATTGCCGGGATGATCGAGTTTCGGTATTGTCCGACGCCGGTGCCCGTCTACGGCACGGATCACACGCTCGCACAACTCGCACAATTCGGTGCGACCATGATCCCGCACGACTCCGCACTCAACCTCGCCCCTCAGGCGATACCGGAACATGGGCACGCGGTCATTGCGGGCATCTCCATCGAGACCGTGCCGCTGCACCACAATGACCCGCTCACTGGTGTGATCGTGCGCCACGGAGGGCTTGTTGTGGTCCACCTCACCGATACTGCCGCCCAGGTCGAAGCGGATGTCCGTACCGCGATCAGCGGCTGCGACGTATTGATCGTCAACACGCCATTCATGACGGACTACCCCTCGCATATCAGCGTTCCGCAAGCGATCGCGTTGGCTCAGGAGGTAGGCGTGAAACGACTGATCCTCTCCCATTTTTCTCACATCGTGCCACAGCAAGAGCTTGAGACCGTTGTCGCGGCGCATCCGTGGGTAACGATGGCGCGTGATGGGTTGACAATCGACCTCTGAGCTAGGCGGTGGTCACGCTGCGAGCGCGAAGAGTGCGGGGAGCGACGCCACGGATGGGAGAAGGTGCGTGTGCGCGGTGGGGCCCAGTGTCTCCATGCCATGTGCCCCGCTCAGCACACCAATCACCCACCTCGCTCCGGCGTTGGTCCCCGCTCGCAGATCGAGGGCCGCGTCTCCGACGACCGCCTCCTCGAGGCGAAGCAGTTGGGGGCGGCATATTCGGCATGAGTTGGGCGCGCATTAACACGACGGATAAGCCACCCCTCGCGTATCACCTCCTCAACGTCGCCGGGATGCACGAGTACCTGCTGCTCGCGCGGGAGTTCGGCGACGCACCCTGGTTGCATCTGGATGGCGCGGCGGAATGGCGCACGGATGACGCGGGGCGCGCAGTGCTGGAAGCCAACGCCCAACGCCTGTTTGAATGGGGATACGGGGTTGAATGGCTGACTCCCACCGATATGCGGGTAATCGAGCCGGATGTCGTCATTCCGAACGCGATCGGGCGTGTGGTCTACTCTGCACTCGAAGGATATCTCGACGTTGCGATGTGTATCGGCGCACTCACTGAGGCTGCATGCATTATGGGCGCGCGGATCCGAACCGGGCAGCGCGTGCGCGCGATCATCCAGCACGGCGGCAACGTCGCGGGCGTGCTCACCGACAGCGGGGAACGCATCCCGGCGGATATCGTCGTGAACTGTGTCGGGTATTGGAGCGGTTTGCTCATGGAATCAGTCGGGTTCCACCTGCCAATGGACAACACTCCCGGTCTCACCGCTGTCACCGCGCCCGCACCGGTACGCCTCCGCGCCGTGGTAAGGACGGGACAGATCGAGATTCGCCCAGTGGGCGAGGAGCGGCTCCTGCTCCACTCTCGTACCGTGGACCGCCAGGTGCGGGACGATGACACAGGCATCACGGACGCAGATGCCGCAGACACGCTGTGGGAGCAGTCCGTCGCCGTCATGCCGGGTCTCATGGAGACCAAGGTGGAACGTGTGCGTCGCGGTGTGCGCCCGCGTCCGGGTGATGGCTTCTCGGTGGTCGGCCCGGTACCGGGGGTGGACAGCTGCTACCTCATTGCGACACACAGCGGCGTCACGCTCGGGCCGTTGCTCGGGCGCTTTGCCGCGCGCGAGCTCCTCCATCGCGAGGCCGATCCACCGCTCGCACCCTTCCGCCCGTCGCGTTTTTGCTAACCACGGTCTTGGCCAGTAACTCCGCGTGCGGTATGTAATCGTGCGATGAGCGGGCTCTCAATGTGTGTTTCCGCAGCCCACGAACGTTCATGAGCCGATGATGGACACACAGGCTGCGGTGCGGCAAAGTGTCAGAGGTACGATCGTCGTGCCGCACGGAGCACGCGAACGACGTAAAGGACGGAGACACAAGGTGGTCGCAATCGAAACTCCCCACGAGACGGGCCCTATCGCGCGGCTACCGGCCCGGAGACGCGCGGGCACGCAGACGATTCGCGACTCCGGGTGGAGTGGACTCGCGCCCTACCTCCTCGTTTTGCCCGTGCTCGTGCTGATGCTGCTCTTCATTTACTGGCCACTCGTCTACTCGTTCTATCTTGCCACCCTCGAGTGGAACTTCGTTTCCCCCACCCGCACCTTCGTCGGTCTTCACAACTTCACCGCCCTCGCCACCGATAAGAACTTCCGTACCGCCCTCGGCAACACCGGCCTCTACCTCCTCGTCCTTGTCCCCGTTCAGGTCCTCCTTCCGCTCGCCTTCGCCGTGTTGCTTGGGGCCATCGCCCGCTCCCGCGCCCAGACCGCCTATCGTGCCGTGCTCTTCACCCCCACCGTGATGGCCCTGCCCGTCGCCGCCGTCTGCTGGTTGTGGATCTTCAACCCGATCCAGGGCGTCTTAAACAAGCTCCTCCTCCTCGCCGGTGGCTCCCGCGTCTCGTGGCTCACTGACCCGAAGGTCGCTATCTGGTGCATCATCGGCGTGGCGATCTGGAAGGCTCTCGGTTTCAACCTCCTCTTGTACCTCGCTGCCCTCGAGGCGGTGCCCCCTGAGTATCTCGAAGCCGCCGCCCTCGATGGCGCGGGCGGCTGGGCGCTCTTCTGGCGCATCAAGTGGCCGCTGATCACCCCCACCTTCTTTTTCGTGCTCGTCACCACCGTGATCTTCATCAATGACGAGGCGTTCGCCGCGATCAATGTGCTTACCGACGGCGGCCCCTTTCAGCACACGTCGAATGTGCTCTACTACCTCTATGAGCGCGGCTTTCGCTTCTTTCAAGTGGGGCAGGCGAGTGCGGTGAGTGTGCTCGTCGTGCTGGCGGTGATGACACTGACGTGGTTGCAATTCCGCTTTGTTGAGGGAAGGGTCTATTATGCGTAATAGCAATCGGTGGAAGACGCTGACCCCCGGCGTACTCGCGGGCAAGTTCGCCGTGCATCTCGTGCTGCTCGTGCTGTGCGTGGTGACGCTGTTTCCCTTGTTCTGGATGTTTTCCACCGCATTCAAGGGGCCGAAGGATATTTTTACCGCCACAATCGAATTGCTTCCCCCGCACCCAACATGGGAAAACTTTCCCAAGGCGTTCCAGCTACAGCCCGTGGGAAGTTGGTTCATCAACAGCGGCATTACCGCAGTCGCGATCACGCTGGGGAAACTCTTGGTGAGCGTACCGGCGGCGTACGCCTTTGCGCGCTTCCGCTTCCGAGGGCAGGGCGTGCTGTTCGCCCTCGTGCTTGGCACCATGATCGTGCCATACGTGAGCACGATCGTGCCGAACTACGTGACGATTGCCGGGTTTAACTGGATCAACACGCGGCAAGGGGTCATTATCCCCTCCATTGCCTTCACGGGGTTCAATGTCTTCTTACTCAGGCAGTACATGCTCTCGTTGCCGCAGGAGGTGTTCGACGCGGCGCGGATTGACGGTGCGGGGCCATGGACCACGCTCGTGCGCATCGTGCTGCCACTCGTGCGGCCAGCGGTGGCAGCGGTGACAATCCTGTCGTTTCTGGGGGCGTGGAACCTGTACCTGTGGCCCCTGCTCGTGCTCAATGACACGAAGGCGAAAACACTCGCCGTGGGCATGCAGTACTTCGCGGCGAACCAGGAGAGCGTGCAGCAGTGGGGGCCGCTGATGGCGACGGCAATGCTGGCGACTCTGCCACCACTGGTGCTCTATATCTTCGCGCAGAAGGCGATCATCTCCGCCTTCGTCACGAGCGGAGCCAAGGGCTAATCATGGCGATCGGTCAGTATCACTAACTGCGTTGTGCCACTACTGCGGAACACCCCAGACCACCTCGCCGACGATCTGCAGGTGAACATTCCCATCGGTGCAGTAGGGCATGACGAGTTCCCGCACCGCTGCATCGAACGCTGCCGCCCGTTCCGCACCCATGCGCTCGTGGGAGCAGCCGCGCCGCGCATGCCACGATGCGACGTAGTCGTCCACGGATTGCGTGAAGCGTATGGGGTCGGTGTAGTACTCCCCGTGTTGCGCGAACCGACCTCGGCGCGTCAATTCCGTGATGAGTGGTGCATTCCCCAGACCATTGATACCGAGCAATGGGGCGCCGACGGTCACGGCATCGGTGGTGAAGTGATCGCGGAGACGTACCATCCCCTCCTTCCAGGGGGCGGGTACCTCGACCGGGGAGATAAGCGCCAGGTAGCCGTTTGGGGACAGTGCGGCACGCAGGCGGGGCATGACTACGTCCCAGTCCATCCAGTGCAAACTCGCCGCCGCCGTGATCAGTGCGTAGGGCGAAGGAAGTGTGACTTCCTCCAGCCGCCCGACGATCCAGCGAATATGTGAATGATCGCCACCTGGTAGCTGCTTCCCGGTCGCAATCATTGGGGCCGATTGGTCCACCGCATCTACCTGATCACTCAGAGGTGCGAGGTAGCGCGCAATCTCTCCCTGTCCGCGGCCAACATCGAGCACACGCCGGGGCGCATCCGTGATTAGGCTCATCAGGAAGGTGAAGAGCGCTGGCGGATAGGGCGGCCGGAGGTGGTACGCCGCGACGATGCCGGGATCACGGTATTGATCCGCGTACGCTGGATCGTACACTGCTGGGCGGTCTGTCACGTCCTTATCCCTTCAGCTACAGATCGAGCACCTGCCCGTCCGTTGGAGTGATGATCCACGGATGTGCCGCCGTGAGTTCCTGCAGATCGCGCTCGGTGGTGGGATGCATGAAGTGGGTGAGCACGAGTCGTTTCGCGCCGACCGCTTGCGCCAGTGCCACCGCCTGCATGGCGCTGATGTGGCGTTCGTGCGCGTCGGCGAGCGAGGGATGGATGCCCGGAATCGGCACATCGGAAACGAACGGCGTATTGACGATCAGCACGTCGCACCCGGAGACCGCGCCGCGCACGTCCGGTTCGACGCGCGGCTCCGTATCCGCGAGATAAGCAACCGTCTTGCCATTATGCCGGAGAATGAAGCCGGTGCACGGCGCGCTCCCATGGTAGAGCGGCACCGTCTCGATCGCGACCCCGTACACGTCCGCCGCGCCGCGCTCCGGCAACCCGTGTGGATCGAGGTTGATCGACGGGTCCACCTCATTCACGATCGCACCGAAGCGCGTGAGGTCCGCTAAGGTACTCGCGGTGCCATACACGGGGAGTTTTGCATCGAGGCGGCGGAACTCGCTCATCCCGCCGATGTGGTCGAAGTGCCCGTGCGAGAGAAGCACGGCGTCCGGCTGTGGCGGCGCTTCCTGCCACATCGCCCAGAGTGTCCGGATATCCGGCCCCGCGTCCAGAAGCAGGGTTGGCGGCGCGGGGTAGTCGGGTTGCACGACGATCGCATTGGTGCTGCGGCTGGCGAGTGTCACCATGCCGCGTGCGGCACCGATGTGGGGATTGCCCGGACCGCCAGTGCCAAGAAAGACTAATCTCATCTGTGTATCCTCCATTTAATGAGCGAAACGAGTACGGGGCGAGGGTGCTTATGACGGCACGATCCCTACTCCCGGATCAACTGATTGACACGTTGTGTTACCTCTTTCAATGCCGTGGGCACGTCTTGAGTTCCGGAGAGAACTCTGCCAACCACGTCGAACGCCTCCTTGTCGGCCTGTAGGCCGTTCTTTCCGGGCCAGCTTATCCACGGTACGACATCGGGAATTTCGTCGAGCGCTGGTTTGAATAATGGTTCGTCCCCGAAGACTGGCTTCAGGTACCGTGGGTCATCAACTAAGCCTTTGCGCGCCGGGAGGTAATTGATGCTGGTGTGCCAGCTCGTCAGCGATTCCGGGCTGTTGAACGACTTCAAGAACTCCCAAGCGGCCGCCTGTTGCGTGGGATCGGTCGCGAAGATGAACACACTCTGTCCCCCAGCAGGTACACGTCGTGGTTTCTGACCAAACGTCGGAAACATCGCGGTGCCAAAGGGTACACGCGCATTTTGCTTGTAGTTTGCGATATTCGAGCTACTATCAACGAGCATTGCCAGCTTTCCGGAGAAGAATGCAGGCTGCATCTCGCTGGCGGCGATGGGAGCGGTCGTCTTGTCTTTCAGGGCCATATCTGCGACGAGTTGCATCGCCTCAATCGCCTCCGGGCTGTCCAGACCGACTCGCACCTCTGTGCCCGACCCGCTCAGTATCCGTGCGCCATTCGACTCCATGAGCGCCTGATAATCCCAGAGGCTGCCGTTGTCGCGAATGGCGAGGCTAATACCCTTGCTCTGTGCCGTGGTGCGCCGCGCGGTCTCAGCAATTTCGACCCATGTCTGCGGTGGCTGGTCGAGACCGACCTGGCGAAGGAGATCCTTGTTGTAGAACAGGAGCGGGTTGCTGATTCCAAGGGGCATAGCGTGCTGCACACCATTCACCTTACCGACATCGAGGATGCTGGGAATGAAGTTGTCCGTCAGCCACGCGGTTCCTTGCGGATCGCGCCGGGCCGCCTCGGTGATCGTCAAATGGGGGAAGGTTGCAATCGTGTACGTGAGGAAGTTGTTGCCGATCCCCGCAAGTGCGGGAGGGACTTTCGCCGCAGTCGCGGCTTGCACCGCCGTGCTCAGTTCCGGGTAACTCGAGAAGTTTTTCTCTGACACCGTAACGTTCGGGAATGTTTGGTTGAATCGCCGGATATTCTCGTGGACCGCGCCGAGAGTAGCACTTGAGACAACACTGTACCAGAACTCGATCGTGATTTTCTTGCCGGGGTCGAGTGTGAGCGCTGGCGCACCGACTGGCGTGGTGGCGACCGAGGGAATCGCAGTGGAAGCTGTAGTTGCCGCTGCGATGGATTGCGCTGCTATTGTCGCAGTTGGAGCCATCATGGGAGACGGAGTGCGTCCCTGATTCATCCCTGAGACTGTAGGTGCGACGGTAACCGCCTCTCCCCCGCAAGCGCCGAGGATCGCAGCCCCCGCGAAACTGGCGGCACTACGTAGGACTGCGCGGCGTGAGACCGGGACGGCACGATATGGCATAGCACTCGCTCCTTCGTGATGACGGGCATTCGCTCCGAGATCGGAGGCACTGGAGGACATTCCCAAACGTCTCCGCCCAAGATCAGTCTAGCGACATCTATGCGGTGAGGGGTAACGTGGACGTCAGCATTGTCTGAGAAGCATTGTGATGGGTTGGTGATGATTTACGCTGCGATTACATGAAGGAGTAACCGTCAGCCGGTGCATATCTCGAACTGCCGTGTAGGGCGTGCAATGTGGACCGGGCCGGGGAAGTTGGCCTGTGCGGCCAATCGCATCGCGCGATACCACCGTGGTGGCACGTCAATGAGATGCGTCAGTACCAGTTGGCGCGCTCCCGCGCGTGCAGCGACCTGCCCGGCTTCGTCGGCCGATAGATGGCGCTTCGTCTGTTCGGTGCGTATCTGCGCGGTGATCGCCATCGCGTCGCACAGGAAAAGGTCCGCCTCATGCGCCACGATATCGAGCGCGTCGCACATGCCCGTCTCGCCGCTATAGCCGAAGACTGCATCACCACAGGTGATGCGAAAGCCGAAACACGGCATATCGTCGTGCGCCATCGGACCGATCGCGCGAATCGTGAATGGCCCGATAACAATGGGTGCATTCGGAACGTAATCCTGGAAGGTAAGGGGCGTATCCAAAATCGCGCGCATGTGCGGTAAGCCATTGGCGATTGCCGCAATGGTTTGTGTGATGCGTTGGGTTCCCGTCGGGGGGAGATACACGGGTGCTGGTCCGTAGCGTTGTAGAGCAGTGGTCGTAGCGTTCCGATCGGTCAAAATATCATTGACGTTGATGTAGTATCGAGCGTTTGCGAGAGCGAAGAGATCGCCATAGTCGTCCCAATGCATGTGCGAGATCACGACACCGACAAGTTGAGGAAGCGCGATGTACCGCCCGAGCCGCGATACGGCTCCCGGACCACACTCAATCAGGAGCGCATCGTCCCCCTCGGTGAGCAGGTAGCCCGCGCTCGCTTCGTCCTTCACACCGATACCAGATCGGCTACCGATAATTGTGAGGCGCACGGGACCGTCCTTGTTATAGGACAACGCATCGAGACATGCGTGCGTCACTGATAAAACTCGCGCATCCGTTTCCGCACGGCGATCAATGGGCGTGATCGTGTTCCCCCGGTGATTGCATCGATTGTAGGGTATGATGTACTTTTCGTTGCGCAACCTGATAGCTTTGTGTTCCGGCCACGATCGCTCGCGTGACGACAGGCACGCTCCCGGAAGCATCGGTCACGATCACATCGGCCCGTTGCCCCGCTGCGAGCGTACCGCGGTCGTGCAACCCGACGGCGCACGCGGGGGTTGCGGCGACCATTGCAAGCGCGGTGGGCAGGGGCATAATGCCGTGCTCGGCAATGAGAAAGGCCCCACGCAAGAGGGACGGCGCGTGGTAGTCGGCGACGAGGATGTCCACCAGCCCCTCCGCGACGAGGTCGAGCACGCGCGCGTTGCCGGAGAGGGAGCCACCGCGCACGAGGTTCGCCGCGCCCATCGAAACGGGCATCCCGCGTTCGTGCGCGCGCCGGGCAGCGGCGGCGGTGAGCGGGAACTCAGCGATGCGGCAGCCGAGGGCGTGCATCGCGTCCACCTTCTCTGGGGTCTCGTCGTCGTGCGACATGAGGATTGCATCCGTCTCCCGCACGAACCGCGCGGCGGCTTCGTACATCTGTGGGATCCGCAGGGTCGTTTCCTCGAGATAAGCCGTCCGTTGTTCCTGCCACCGCGCCAGCGAGAGCGTGTCACGTACCTCGGGCCGCAGTTGCTCGTAAGTCCGGGCCGCGTCGCGTGGCAACCCCTGCCCGAGCATGGGATCGGTGAAGGCGATCAGTTTGACAGGCGCGGTGCGGAGGTATCGGCAGACGGTCTCGAACGATTCCGGGGAGCGCACATCGAACCGATAGAGTACATGATGGTCGATAAGGCCACGCATCGCCGCTTGGAACGCCGCAATTGCCTCGGCGAGAAGCGCCGTTGCCGCAACGGCCCGTTCGTTGCCCTCGGTGCCGATAAAGGCAAGGGCATGGAACTGGGTGGTGACACCCACGCTAATGAGCGCGCGATCCAGTGCCATGAGCGCGAGGTCCGTCGGGAAATTCGCACTCGGGCGCGGGTTGATCGCTTTCTCGATCGCATCATTATGCAGGCAGACAATGCCCGGTATCACATATTGCCCCGTCACATCATGCACCGTCTCGTCCATGCCCTCACCTGGGCGGTATGTGCGCGGTGTCACCGCGACGATCTGCTCCCCCTCGATCACCACGCTCCCCGCTTCGAGGAGATTGGTCGGGGTAACAATCGTGCCGCCGGTGAGAATCAAACGCTCAGGCATCGGTTACTCCCCATCACTCACCCTTATTCTCTCGTGCTCCCGTGGTCCGTTGGACCGACCACTCACATGCGTATCAGTTGGTTGACGCGTGCGGCAGCATCTTTGAGGCTCGTCGCTACAACCGCGCCGTTCAAGATGCGCTGTCGTGCGTCGATCAGTTCACTATCTGCTTGCAAGCCCCCCTGTCCCGGCCAACTCGCCCACGGCACCACCTCCGCCAGTTCATCAAGTGACGGCTTGGTGAAAAGGTTACCGTCGTAATAGGGCTTCAAGTACTGCGGGTTGTCGGCCACACCCAATCGGGGCGAGACGTAGCCGGTGGCTTTCACCCAGGTCGTGAGCGATTCCGGCGACTCAAGATGTTTGATGAACTCCCACGCCGCCGTTTGCTTATCGGGGTCTGTAGCGAAGATGAAAAGGTCGTTGCCGCCAACCGGCATCTTTCGCGGTTTCATGTCGAAGGTCGGGAAGGGAGACGAAGCCAGATGGAAGGCGGCGCTCTTCTGGAAATCGCCCGTTTGCGCGCTGCTTGTCGCGATCATTGCGATCTCACCGCTCTTGAAACTTGCCTGTCCTTGCAACTGCGAGAGATGGGCCGCACTCTGATCTTTGAGCACCATGTCTGAGATCAGTTGCATCGCCTCGATGGCCTCAGGGCTGTCTACGCCGCAGCGCACGTCGTTGCCGGTGCCGACGAGGAGTTTCGCCCCATTGCCTTCGATGAATGCCTGATACACCCAGAAATTGGTAGTCGCTTCATCCATGACGAAACCGTATTTGCCTGTGCGCGTCTTGAGGGTCTGCGCGGTGGTACGTACGTCAGTCCACGTCTGGGGCGGCTGACTGATACCTGCTTGCATGAAGAGGTCCGCATTGTAAAACAGCACCGGCACGCTGGAGGAATAGGGGAGGCCGTGTAGCGTGCCGTCGACCTTGCCGAGTTCGAGCACCGCAGGCGTGTAGTTCTTCGTCAAGAAGTCTCTGCCTGCCGGATCGTGCTTGACTGCGTCATCGATCGTCTGGTGGGGCAAGCTGGCGACCACGTAGCGCAGGTTGCCATAGCCAATCTGCACAACTGCGGGCGGGGTTTTCGCCGCAAGCGCCGCTTGCAGCCCCTGGATCAAGGTCACGTAATCGGGAAACGCCTTTTCCGTTACGGTAATACCGGTATTCATATCATTGAAGCGTTTGACCAGGTCACGGATGCCATCGGCCGGGGCACCATTTGGGCTCGTGTCCCAGTACTCAATAGCGACGCTACGTGCCGTGCGTGTCACCACCGCAGCGGGACTCGCCGCTACGAGGACGGTCACCGTTGTGGTTGTTGCTGGCGCACTCGTTACGCTGTTCGCGCCGACCGTCGCCGTTGCCGCGCTCGGTGCGGTTGCAGTGGGCGCATTGTTTCCACATGCCGCGACCACTGCACTCGCTGCGACCGCCGCAAATCCTCGCACGACATTACGACGTGAAATCGGTGCCGAATGAAATGACATACTACTGCTCCTTCATTTACAGAGTATTGCGACACGGGTATGCATCCTCAATCGAACCAGATGGGGTTTGACCATGCGCGTTTGCCCTCAGCGTCCACTACCGTCACCCGGCAATACGCTTCGGTCACCCCCGCCAGCGGCAAGGTGGCCTCCGTGATCCTTTCGCCCGCGCGGTGCGCGTAGCGATTCCCCCGCCCCGTTACCGCGACGAGGCGCGCGGGAGAACACCGGACGTGCAGCGCATCGCCGTCGATTGCGATGTCGTAAATCTCGGGACCGTGCGAGGCGTAGTAGTGCCCGGCCTTGAGCGCCGCGAGGAGCGCGTCCGGATCGAGCGCCTCCGCACGCACCTGGACCCAGCCGCCGAACGCGCGGATGCCCGGCCAGAAGTGCGCGTCATCGCTTGCGAACGCGGTGCGCCGATGACCGTAGGTCGCGAGCATATCGGCCATGTACCAGCTCTCGCCCGCGTCATTCGTTTGTGCGCTCATGTCAGACCATACTTCGACGCCGTGCGCCACGTCGATGGAGAGTGCGTCGGCGAGCGTCATGTTGAGTCCCTTGGGATGGGCGAGTCCGACGAACGCGCCCGCGTGCGCCGCGCGTCGGGCAATTTCCGGCATCGTTTCGCTTTCGCCAGGCGCGGCGAAATCGGGCGGTAGGCCGATGCCAAGCAGGTGCCACTCGACACCGCTCTCCATACGCGGGGCATGCAACTCCGCACCGAGCAGCGTGGTGAACTCAGGCGTGCGCAGTGGTCGAGTATCGTTGACACCCCTGGCCCCGTGCCGCCAGAAATGGTCGGTGAGCGCGACGAAGTCATAGCCCTCACCCCGGTATGCGGCGATCACCTCCTCGGGCGACAGTGTTCCATCGGAATAAGTCGAGTGGCAGTGGAGGTTGCCACGGTAAAAGCGACCGGGCTTATTGAAGGGGATACTTTGCAAGATGATAATCCTTCCTTTGCATGCTCGGCAGTGTGCGGGAGCGGTAGATACCGCGATCTCTAAAGGTCGAGTGCCTCGCCGTCTTTGGGGATGAGTACGCTCGGATTTTCGGCGGCAATTCTTTGCAGTTCTCGCTCGGGCGTGGTGTGCGAGAAGTGCAAGAGCGCCAGCTTCTTCGCGCCCACCTCCTGCGCGAGGCGGATCGCCGCCGGGATGCTAATGTGGTGCTGGTAAGCGTATGCCATCGGTCCGTCGTCCTGCGGGGTGTCGTGCAGGAATGCCGTGTTCACGGCGAGCACGTCGCACCCCGCGATCGCCGCGCGCACGTCAGGCTCGACCAGCGGCCCGGTGTCAGAGAGGTGCGCGAACGTTTTGCCTCCATGCCGGATAATGACGCCTGTAACGGGGACGAGGTGGTGCAATTGCACCGTTTCTACTGTCACCCCGGCGATCGTCGCTTCGCCGCGCTCGGGCAAGGCATGCGGGGTAAGGTTAAGGGTGGGGTCCGATGCGAACATCAACTCGCCGAAGCGTGCGAGATGGTCGAGCGTGCGCGGGGTGGCGTAGACTGGCATGCGGTTTACGCAGCGGCGGAACTCGCCCATACCGAGCAGGTGATCCTGGTGCTCGTGGGTAAGGACCATGGCGTCAGGTTGCAAGGGTGCCTCGCGCCACGCCGCCCATTGCATGCGGATATCGGGCGCGGCATCGATGAGCAGCGTCGGCGGCTCGGGGTAATTCGGCTGCACGACGAGGGCATTGCTCGTGCGGTCAATAATGCCTGCAGCATCGCGGTCAATGCCGATCGGCGGATTGCCGCCACCGCCCGTGCCGAGAAAAACCAATCGCATCGTGCCCTCCCCTGTCTGGCTTCTCTCGCGAATTAGCCTCGAACCAAACTATTGATGCGGGGCACGATGTCACGCAGCACGTTCGCGGCGTCCTGCCCGGTGAGGATGCGACCGCGCGCGTCGAGCAACTCCTTCTCCGCCTCGATCCCATGCTGGCCGGGGAAGCTGTACCACTGTGTGGCGTCCGGGAGTTCGATGAGCGTCGGTGCGAGGAGTGAGTTCTGGTCGTAGAAGGATTTGAGGTACTGCGGATTATCAGCGAGGCCAAGCCGTGTCGGCAGATAACCTGTCTCCTTCACCCATGTCGTCATGTTCTCAAGCGTTTGCAGGTATTTGATCCATTCCCATCCTGCGGCTTGCTGTTCGGCATCGCGCCCGAAGATGAAGAGGGCATTGCCGCCAATTGGCACCCGCCGTGGCTTCGTGTCCCACGTCGGCACAACGACTGATCCCGCCGTGAACTTCGCGGCCATCGTCACGTTCTGGTACACCGTGCTCGACCCGAGATACATTCCGAGGTTGCCGCTCGTGAAGCTCTGATCCGCCTGCGCTTGCGGCAATGTCACTGCAGACTTCTCGCGCACCATATCGGCGTGGAACTGCATCGCCTGAATCGCTTCCGGGCTGTCCATCGTGCAGCGCACGTCGTTGCCAGTGCCGGAAACGATGTGCGCGCCGTTCGACTCAACGAAGGCCTGGTTGGCCCAAAAGTTCGTGGACTCCGCGATGTACAAGCCGTTCTTGCCTGGTAAGGTACCGATTTGTCGCCCATAGGCGCGTACCTCGGACCACATCGTCGGGGGGCGTTCGATGCTTGCTTGCTTTAGCAGGTCCGCGTTGTACCACAGCAATGGCACGCTCATCGCGTAGCTCATCCCCCGCAGCACGCCGTCAACGCGTCCAAGGTCAAGGACGGCGGGATCGAAGTTCTTTGTGCTGAGAAACTCCGCTCCCTGCGGGTCGCGTTTTGCGACTTCCTCGACTGTGGTGTGCGGCACCTGCGTCGCGACGTAGCGTAGATAGCTGTAACCAATCTGGGCAACTGCAGGTTGAACGCGCGCCGCGATCGCCGCCTGCAAGGCTTGCAGCAGGGTAGCGTAGTCCGTGAAGGTCTTCGTGGTGACGGTCAACCCAGTGTTGCGGTCGTTCAGTTGTGCCGCGAGTCGCTTCACAAGCTCGGCGCGTGTGCCGTTGTCGTTGGACCAGTACTCAATTACCACCTTTTTCCCCGTCATCTGCGCGAGAGGGGTGGTTGCGACCGGGGTGGCAGTCGTGGCGGCGGGGGACGCGGTGGATGTGGTCAGCACTGTAGCGCTGGCGGCAGCGATTAACGTCGTGCCGCTCGGGGTACGCATGACTGGCGTGCTCGCAGCGGTGACGGTCGCCGCTGTGGTCGTGCCGCATGCGGCAAGCAGTGTGGACGCTGCCGCGCCCGCGAACGTTGCAAGGATGGCACGGCGGCGTAGGCGTGGAGGATTACCCGTCATGTACGCTCCCTTCATCGGTTCCGACTATCGAGATCAATGATAGGCGTCCGGTATGTGACGGGAATGAGCGTACGGTAAGCATCTACGATAAGCAGCAAAATGAGGAAACTGTTATCGGGGCTGGGAGGTTAATCGGTTTGTGTTAGGGGAACGTGTGTGCCGGGAGATCGAATATCTTGTTCTGGCGAGCGATGTGGATCGGTCCCGTGTAATACCGCCGCGCCATCTTAATCAACGTATTCGTCCAAGCGCGCGCGTTGCTCAAGACATGGGCAAGCACAAGCTGCTTCGCCTCAGCCCCTGCCGCGACCTGTCCGGCCTCTTCCGCAGAGAGATGACGGTTGTCGGTGCGAATTTGGCTCGAAATGTCTGTCGCATCACACAGAAAGAGATCGGTATCGCGGGCAATAGCGTACAGCGCGTCGCACATGCCAGTATCCCCGGTGTAGCCAACCGTAGCGATGCCATCGCTAACCCGAAAGCCGAAGCATCGTCCGGGTTCATGCGCAACGGGACCGATTGCTTGCACCGTGAATGGGCCGATGGCAAAAGGGGTGTCTGGTTCATACTCGTGCAGATCGAACGCTGTGCGCATCCGTTCCGCCATTGCAGGTTGCGGCGATGGCGCGTCCACCGCGAGAAAGGTGATTGCGCGCGTCAGCCATTCGGCTCCCGGCGCGGGCACGTAGATCGGCAGGGGCCGAAAATGCATCGGTGGGATGAGGCGATCGTTGGCCCGGAGGAGGATGTCGCGGTGCTGATTCGAATAGATGAGGGCGAGTGGCAGAAGGTCAAAGTAGTGGCTGAGGTCCATGTGCGAGATCACGATTCCCGCAAGGTGATCCAGCGGGGTATAACGCGAGAGTTGCATCGCCACGCCCGGCCCGCAATCCATCAGTAACGATGTCTCGCCACTGGTGACGAGGTAGCCGGGATAGATTTCGCTAGCGACCTCCAAACCGCTGACACCGCCGACCACCGTGAGGCGCATCCCCGTCCCCTTGCCCTCTTGTTCATGATACGGGTATTGATGCGCGTCAGTGGCGGAAAAACACACCTTGGGAATCGGGCTGACACGGCATCCTACTTCCTATGTATTATAGCGCGCTGGAACAATAACGATCAACGGTCCGGCGCGTGCGGCAAATGACCTAGGGGTGTCGGTTGGCACGATGGATCACTGATTCACGTCCGGTATCCATTGCGTCTCGATCGTGCCGAACGAATGTAGGAGCATACTTCGCGTCGTCGCGCGCTCCCGCATCATCCACGACAACGGCTTTCAAACTAACGTGGTTGCACGTTCTGAGGCATCGTCTGTCGTTGTTTGCAGAAGGCGGTGTCCGAGCAGGTGTAGATGAAGCGACCGTTCCCCAGCACGATCTCGTCGAGATAGGTATCCGTGCTGCCGCAGCGGGCGCAGTGCTTGCCCGTGAAATCCTCAATGCGGAAGGGGTGATCCTCGAAGGCGAGCGGCATAACGGTCGTATGCGGCGGCACGGCGTAGACGCGGCTCTCGCGCCCGGCACCGATGAGGGTCAGATATGGCGCCCGGTGGAGCTTCGGTACATCGAAGCGGGGGATCGGGCTGGGTGACATCACGTAGCGATCGTTCACGAAGACGGGGTAGCCTGTAGATTGGCTCGCCTCGCCATCACGCACGATGTCCTCGTAGATCGAGACCCAGATGCTCGCGTAATCTCCTGCGGCATGCATCTCACGCGTCACCGTTTCGAGGGGTTCGACATAGCGCAAGGGTTCGGGTTGCGGCACCTGAAGGACGAGGAGTTGGTCGGCGCGTAGCGACTCTTCGGGAATGCGGTGGCGTGACTGGATGATGCTCGCCGTGCCGGTCTCGGTCGTGGTGCGCACCTGTGGCGCGGTGCGGGTCACGAGGCGGCGGATGTTCGCGGCGTTCAGCGCGGCGTCGCTCCCCTGATCGATCACCTTCACGGTGTCGTCTGGCCCGACGAGTGAGAGGGTGATCTGCAAGCCGCCCGTGCCCCAGCCGCGCGCGATCGGCATCTCGCGCGAGCCGAACGGCACCTGATAACCGGGGATGGCGACTGCCTTGAGGAGCGAGCGGCGTATCTCGCGCTTGGTGATCTCATCGAGAAAAGCGAAGTTGTAGTCCGGCGTCGTTCCGGTCAATGCCCGGAGTTTCGGATGCGTAGCACTCATGCACCCCCTCCTGCTGTGGTTGATTGCTCAACGAGCGCGTGGAGGCGACGGAACCGCACGCGGTCGAGTGTCGATTGGAAGCCGACGTAATGCGGCAGCTTCAGATGCTCCACCAGCCCGCTCGCCGCTACGCCGTCGCAGTGGGAGAGCACGAACTCCTCACTCGCTGCCGGGCCGTGATTGTTCGGCGTGTTGAGGTTGAGATCGAGGATGCCCATGGCGATCGCGCGGCGCTCGTGTCGGCCAAAGGCGATGCCGTAGCCTTGATGAAAGTACTTACCCACAGACGCTTCGTTCGCCTGTCGCTCGCTGCGGGCACCGAGGACACCGGGCGCATAGCTAATGATATCAACCGCGGTAAGGGCGATTGATCCCGGCGTGACGGCGTCGCCCGTCAGTGGGTGCTGGATCTGCACGGGAAGTTCGCCTTGCCTGAGTTCGGCGATCAGCGGATGCGCCGTGCCGAAGCCACGCATCGTGCTGTAGGCCAACCCGACCATGAACCCGGTTTCACCGCGAGCGAGCGTCTGCAACCGTGCCGAGCGCGGGGTGGGAAAGCGCATCGGCGCACGGGTAACATCGAACGGCTCAACGTCGGTAGGCGTGGGTGAGGGAATTACCCCTTCCGTGCGAAGCAGTTCGAGGATGCGTGGCAAGCCCGAAGACTCCCGCGTATCCTCATCATGCGGCACCGTGCCATTGGTAGCTGGCGCAATCCTGGCGTGCGCGTCAGGTGGAGCATCATCTAGTTCGAGCAGGCGTTGGGTGAAGTCCCGCGTGCGCCCAAGGATTTGGCCACCGATCACCTCCTTATATATGGGACTCACACGGCGGGAGAGACGCATCGCGCGGCCATCGGTGGGCAGGGTATAGCCGATGCGTGGCAGTGTCGTGCGATACGCGCGCAGCAGGAAGGAGGCTTCCACGGGGTCGCCATCGGCTTGCGTGATGGCACGCGCTGCCAGCGTCGGCGCATAGAAACCACCCTCGCTCATTACCTGATCCACGAGGGCATCGAAGTGATGTGATAGCCCATGGTCGTCGCGGGCAGCGCGCTCCTGTGCAAGGAGATCACTAATGATCGCGATCAATTCGTCGTCCCGTGTCCCGAACGAAAGACTCATGATTCCTCACTTCCCATGTCTGATGCTACGGATGCGCAACTGGGTGGGGGCGATCGTCAAGATCGAAGGCCAGACGCGTTTGGGTGACGGCGTGCCAGTCCGCTCGCTGTCGCTCCTGCTCCGCCGCCGCAGTTGCTGTAAGGTGGGCAAGAATCTGTGGGGTAAGCATGTGGCCTGCCTCGAGGGCCGCATCGAGGATCGCGGCGGCGAGGGTTGGTTCGGGCTCGCGTCTGAAGCGCATTGCATAGCCATCATGTCCGCCAAGCGTCACCTGTGCCTCGGTGACGAGCACCTCACCAGCGTAGAAGGTCTCGCCCACAACTGGGTCCCGCATCTGCAGCATCACCATCCCGACCCGAGGCGGGGTGATCAGCGTGACGTCGGTCGTGTCGAGCAGCGTTTCCGCAAGTGTCATTATCGCTTCCGCGTCGCCAATCGCAAGCAGTGCGAAACGCTCATCCCGCTCCATCGCTGACCCTTCCGGTGGTAGCTCCTCGTTCCTACCGCGTGTCACACCTACAGTAGAACACGGTGATAATCTCCACATCATCTCGAGATAACGTGACGATGTGATCGGGCGCAACGACGCTTTATCGTTGTGTGAACATGCGCACGGTGCGAAGCGACTGCGTAAGGGGAGGCTGCCGCAGGCTCGGGGTGAGAGTCGCATTCAACGGTCCGACGTGCGCAACACTCACGCTCATAGGAGCTTAGCCATCGCGTACGGTATCAGCGCCTGAAATAGTCATCAATGCGGTGATACATGTTTGACGGGGGTTTTGCTAACGGCGCGCCGCATCGGTGGACCGGCGCGGATCAAGGGCACTTCCAGCGGCCCGAGCTGATCCCGTAGCGTCACAAGGCCCTGGCGTCATACTGTCGGATCGCGCAGCACACGTTCAGGACTCGTAGCGCTGCGGGCAACGAAGCTGACACCATCATTGATGGCTCGCTCACTTGGGCTTCCGAGCGGCATATAGCGCAGATCGAAGCTGTTACTCGGTCTTCCATCGCCACCAACCTGTCACCCTCAGTATTGTAAAGAAATCGCTTCAAGTTACTACGCTTCTTGTGCTTCACCATGGGGGCGCGATGGTTCCGGTAATGACGTGTCGGTATGCAGCGCGAGCGCGCCGTCAATCGCGCGCGCGGCGCGCTCCGCCATCTCAGGGAGCACGTTCGTGTAGATGTCCAGCGTGATCGCGACGTTCTTGTGGCCGAGTCGCTCGCTCACGATGTTCGCCTCGATCCCTGCGGCAGCGAGCAAGGTGGAGTGTGTGCGGCGCAGGTCGTGGAGTGTGATCGCGGGAAGCCCCGACTTCTCTACGAGTGCCACGAAGGATCGGTCTACGTTGCGTGGCAGGATCGGCTCCCCACGCCCTGTGGTGAAGACGAGGTCGTGGTCGTGCCACGCGGGTCCCATTGTCGTGCGCCGTGTATCCTGCACCACGCGATGCGCTGCTAACGCGGAGAGACAGGACCGTGAGAGCCGAACTTCACGCTCGCTCGCTTCCGTTTTCGCATGCGGCTGGACGTACTTCTTGCCGCGAATCTCAAGCACTGTCTGATTGATCGTGGCGACCCCGGCTTCTCGGTCAATGTCTGCCCAGCGCATCCCGAGCGCCTCACCGCGTCGCATCCCGGTGGTGAGGAGGAAGAGCCACAGGGGGCTGTACCAATCGTCGGCGGTAACGGCAAGAAAGTGCCGCGCCTGCGCCGCCGTCCACGCGAGGCGTTTCTTCGCTGGCACGCTTGGCGTCTCGGCGCGCGTCGCCGCGTTGCGGATGTTATACCAGCGGTCCGCCTGATCGAGCACGGTATGGATCAGTTCGTGGAAGTGCTTCAGGGTCTTTGGCGACAGCCCGCCCGGCTTGCTGTCGAGTCGCCCGCCCATGCGCTTCGCCGCGTAGAACTCGTCGAGGTGCTGCGCAGTGAGCTTCTTGAGGGACAGCGCGCCGAGGGCAGGGATGATGTGCCGCTCGGCGAGGAACGTGTATGTGCTGTGTGTGGTTGGGCGCAGGTCCGGCGGCTGGTGTGCGTCGAGCCAGTCACGCAGGAAGTCGCCGAATGTGATCCGCGTTGGGTCCGCCGCCGTACCGCGCTCCGCGTCCGCGATCCACCCGGCGACCGCTGCCTCCGCCTCCCGCTTCGTGCGGAACGTGCCCGATTGTTGGCGTCGCTTGCCCGTGAGCGGATCGGGGCTGCTATCTGCCCGCGCGAAGTACGAGACCGTCTTTCCGTCCTTCCAGAGCCGCTTCTCGATGTGTCCCTTCATATTGCTGTCCCTTCCGCTATCACCGTTTTTCCTGTACCCCATCACGATCATGTGCCTATGCGATCCATTCCTGCCGCTTGAGCGCGTCGAGTTCCCCCGCGTCCCATGCGAGATGGATCCGCTGCCATACCCACTGCCGCGAGCGGTTGTACCGTCCGGCAATCTCCCAGACGGGCACTTGCTCCCAGAGGAGTTGCCGCAGTTCGTCGCCCGGGAGGGCGCAGAAGTACGCAAACTCATCGGCGCGCCGCTCGATCTTCCGGAGCATCACCGGATCGCGCTCGCGCCAGAAGTCCATACCCCCAAAGGGGCCGTGCAAGCGTGCGTGCCCAACCTCGTGGAAGATGACGTGTTCGCGCGTGTATCGTCGCAGGTCAGGTCGCACTGCCACCACGTTCCCCGCGCAGTACAGGCCACGGACCCGACCGGGGAGGCGATACGCGACGAGCGCTAACCCCAGGCGATAGCAGAGATCTTCGCCGGTGAGGGGGCCAGCGATTTCGAGTTCCGCCCGACAGCGACGGGCGGCATCCAATGCGACCCACA
>JAABUX010003403.1_pt1 | contig 21116 bp, 9 predicted proteins | sample 5561851 | NCBI WGS metagenome assembly JAABUX01 (sample SAMN10711883, study PRJNA513361) | rock metagenome | isolation source: Antarctica rocks | place: Antarctica: Victoria Land, Richard Nunatak red sandstone | collected 2016-01-03 | reverse complement strand
CACAGAGTCAAAAATGACAGAATTTGGTCGAGGCATTGGGCTATGTTTGAGTGTCCGGTAGAGGTCAAGGAGCGTAGCCACCTGCTCTTGTAAAGCACTCAGCTGACTACGTTCCACTTTATCCATCAACCTATCATGGAAGGGACTTGGTAGAGTTGCATGATATGAGACGACGCAAGTTGGTACTTCCTTCCCAATCGTAGCCGCGCTGAAATGCGAGCGAAATCCAGCGCGACAACTCCTTTTATCTATAGGGTAGTTAATAGTCTATACTACTATTTAAATATTACTAGTTTATTATTTAAGTAAAGTATTACTATAAACTTATAATAGAAAGTTATAACTAGAAATATAGCTAGAAAAGGATAAAATATTTATAATTTCCTACCTATTAAAGATAGTTAAACTATTTTTAGACTTGAGATAATATTATATAGTTATTAATTATAGGATATCCTATAATTGAAAGATAATCCCACGGAATCTTATAGTTATACTATCTTATAGGATGATCCTATAAAATATGTATACCTCCTATAAATAGGATAATTTTTAAATCCTTAGCCTATCTTATACCTAGGTATATGTAGGAGACCTTATTTCTTATAATATCCTATATCTTTCTAGCTAGTATATATAAGTCTTCCTTAATATTAAGACCTTATCCTTATATACCTCTTAAAGCCTCTCCTTTATAGTAGCTATCTTATACTACTTATAATCTCTTAAGGCCTCTCTTAAAGCCTTTATTACTCTTATATAATTTATTATCTAATATAACTTTTAGCTTCTAAGGGTTTGATATTAAGAATAATATTATTTATAATTTATTAAAGTATTATAGTTAGCTTATTTATATATATATTAACTTCTTTATAAAATTCTAATAAGTATTAGTTTAATACTTTAATTAGGATAATTACTTATATATTAATATCCCCTCTTATCTCCTTTAAATTCACTTTCCTTAAGCCTACTTCTTATAAGGTCTCAACTCCTCTTATAATTATTCTAAGGATATATATATTAATAGGTAGTTAAATTTAAGATTTAGCTTTTACTTAACTTTATAATCTAATATTATATTATTTATATCTTTAATAAGAAATACTAGGTTACTTATACTTTATATCTCCTAGCCTTATTATATTATTAAGCTTTAAGGTATATTAAGTTTTATTTCTTACTACTATACTATTGTATTACTTTTAATAACCTATTTCTTATTATATAATATATATACCTACCTAGATTATTCTATTATAAGTAGTATAAGTCAAAGTTATTAACTATTATATACTCCCTATCTTTATTAAGTACTCCTTTAAGGGCTAGGATTAGAGATAGGCTATTATTAGAAGTTAAGCTTACTAGGGAAGGATTATTACTTTTAACTTAAAGAATCCTTTAATCCCTTTAGTTTAATCCTAGGGATTATAAACTTATATCTATAATAATTAAAGATCTCCTTTATTATATTATACCTCTTAAGGCTTTAAGTCCAACCTTTTATTAAAATAAAAGTAGGTTCTTACCTTTAAGATATTATAATATATTAAGTAGAATCTACTTATATTATTTATTAAATTCTTAGCTAATTCTTATTATTATATCCTTCTTATTTTATATATTATATTATAAGATTTATAATCCTCTTATATTATTTATTAAGTAGATAGGAGTTAATTCTCTACTTATATATCTTTATCTTAGCTAGGGGTTAAGGTAAATACTTCTCCCTACTATTCTTAAGTTTATATTTAAAAGGATAATTAATTATATTTTAACTAAAATAACTTTATCAACCTCTTAATCCTCTTTATATTAGTTACTTTAATTATTGTATTCTTAAGTACTTTATATTTTATATTATATATTACTATTTAAAAGTCTTTTATATCTTAGTAACTTCTTATTATAAATAATTGAATTTAGACTACCTCTCTCTCTAAGATTTTCAAGTATTCCAACTTTACTCCTTTATCCTATCTACCTCTTTCAACTTAAATAGATAGCTCCTAGATTATACTAGGTAATTATCCTTATAAACTATATATTTCTTCCTTATACCTAGGCCTTCCTAATAATTATTAATCTTATAACCTCTAATATATTTATTATATCTTATTAGCTTTATATAAATCTTATTAATATATTTATAAATATAATAATTAAATTATTACCTAGATATTATATCTCTTTCTTATTTGATACAAAAGAGGAGTATATCTTTTTTTTTTATTCCCTTATTAGTTAAGTTATTTACTATCTTAAGGTTAATAGTCTTTATAATTAGTAAGGAGAACTTCTTTCTTATACTTATTATACTTGTATTATATATAAAAGCTAGCTATTTAACTCTAATTATCTTTAACTAAAGATATAATCTTTTATTAGCTACTCTTAACTCCTTTATTATTATACCCTAATCCTTATTATTAACTATAACTCTTTTAATCTTATAGATAATTATTCTTAATAATTATTTAAATATTCATACTAATTTATATATCTTTATAATTTATCCTTCTACTCTTTCTAATCCCTTTCTAGTATTCTCTATTTTTAATATATATTAATTAAGGGTATTTATAATCTTAATATAATATATTATAGAACTTTTACCTAGCTACTTAATCCTTTTTATATTATTAGTAGTACTATTAGTATATTCTTTCTAGCTTTTATTATATTAATATATCCCTTAATATTATAATTAATATAAACGCGTAGCTAGCTTATAATACTTTAATAAAACTTTTGTAATATCTTACTAGTTTACTCCTATTATATACTCTATATTATCTTAAGAAGCTTGTATAACTTTTACTTCTCTTTATTAATTAATATATTATTATACTACCTCCTCCTCCTTTATTTACTCCTTTACCTCCTTCCCTATTATACCCTCTCTATTACATACCTTATCCCTCCTCCTCTCTAGCCTACTCTCTTAACTTATACGCTTATTTACTAGTATAGCCCGCTCTATTTACTATCTCTATTACTATTTTTAATTATAATTTAATTATAAAACCTTTCTATTTACTAATTATAATTATAGTAATAGGTTAAGTATATGAATAATTAGCGAAGGTAATTACTAAGTACTTAATAATAAATATAGGATTACGTATCTAGTCCTAATAAACTAGAGTAGTTACTTCAGCTAGTTAAAGTTGTAGGTCTACCATCCACGTGAATGATAATCCTGGTGTCCATGGTCAAAGTTAACACTGCACGGATTCCCATCCATATCGGCAGTAGTTTGTCTACGCTTGGAGCTGGCATTGAATGTCGATCTTGTGACCTGCCGTTCCCACCGAAGACCTTTTGGTAGAGACCCGGTCAACTCTCGAGCAGCCATTTCGCGTCGGATACTGTCAGGGGACAGAAGTGGTATTAATGCAGAACGCGAAGTTACATTTTGTGGCGTTGATGCATGCGCGTTCCCGTGTATCATAGTGGTAAGTAGCGAGGTTCGCGAAACTCGATTCGTCATTAGAGTGACCCGCGAGAACGTCTTCTTAGTGGCCCTTGCGTGACTGCCAGACTTGTCTTTATCATCTACCTCTTCATCACTCTTGAGTGCGCCATCTGTTTCTGACAGCAACGCGGAATCCTCGTCCTCTTCAAATATCCTCTCGGTCAACGATATAACAGGAACCACGTCACTAGATACCCTGTCCCTAGCTCCGGTAATTTTCTCAACCCTCGCCGGCTAGAATTATATTTAGCTTATATAAGAAATGAGCTGGCGAAGAACCCTACCTCACTAGCACTCACTGGCAATGGAGGAGGAGGCGGAGGAGGGGAGGAAAGACTCGCAGGAGCCGCACGTCTGTCCATGGGAAGCGACTGGGTTGGTGAGTGCCTAAAAGGGGACCGATCAAGGCGGAGAAGGCAAACATATATAGATCCTTACTATCAACCACCTTGGAGATGATATCAACTGCATCGAAGCTAGAAGCCGCCCACACCCGAACTGCAAGGAGCAGATGGAAGTTGAATGATCGTCAGTTATATCAGCCAACACATCTAGGTAGAGCTACCAAAACGGAATAGTGCACGCGGGCGACCCTGTTGGTAATGTAACAAATCCCAACAGATTCCCCACTATTGTCGAACAATGGCTCACATCGGCTTTGCAAACTGCAGTGGGAGCGGTGCAGCGGGTAGCGGTGCAGTGTGGAGTGGTGCAGTGGGATTAATGCGGTGGGAGCGGTGCAGCGTGCAGCGGTGCACTCGGATATCCCTCAGGGAAAGCAAGGACTGAAACCCTCTCTCATCTGCAATTTCTGTGAGCATCATGTCTTGACACGATACAACAATGGCCACGTTGAGTGAAGGGAGGAGGACTCTTCTAAGAGCGTGAAGGAAGGAAGCCAGAGTAGATCATGGTCCTGCTTAGCACGAGCGATAAGGGCAGAACCCATTGTTGGACAGGTGTGGTACGAGCGAATTAGGTTACGTTATGTTTAAGAACAGGCTAATGGAGCCCCAGAATAGATCATGGGTGGCAGCCATAGCTTTATCCATATATAACTAAGTCGCGCGGCCTGACCGCGTGGCAGATACGGTAAAACGTAACTCTGCTCTAACAGGATGTGAAGAGACCTGTATATTACAAAATCGCGACCTCAAGAAACGGACATGTAAAACTTCGCTTACAGCTTGCATTAGCGCTATCATAAAAGACACCCTGAACAATCCCTATCAGAACCGAGGATCATCGAAGATCGAAGGTGGGAATATTCTTCACATCCGCTTAAGACCTTTCCCCTCCTTCTCCTTCTGCCACGACGTTCCTTCATCATGAAATTCTCTGACTTGGTCCCTCTTAGAGAAGGGATATTCCGGAACAATGCGAATCAGTAGTAAATTTTCTGCTGGTTCTGAGACCGAATTGACTTCCAAGAATTTTCAGAACGATGGACGACCATGAAAGCTGTAAGAAACGGAGGGATCTGTTGGAATGTATGATGCTCATGAGTCATCTGCACGTGATTTGGGTGTAGTGCAATAGTATATATGATAACTAATGGATGGATGTAGCTATGTAGAATGGAATAACCGCCACGAGAGATCTCTACTAGTCTGCCAAGACCCCGTGACTAGTCCTAATTAGTAACTACCGAGGTTGACCCGGCATGAATTCCAACAGGATCCACTCGATCGGCGAACAAGCTAGCCAAGCCACTTCCGTTTTCTCACCCTTTATGCGCGGCCTGGTCGCGCGGCCAGGCCGCGAGACTATTGTGGTAAAGCGCCATATTGTTGGGCCACACATCCACATGGCACCGGAAAATTTACCCCTAATTTTCTGGGGTTTGATATCGATTCCGTTCATTCCTCATTTGCCATGAACATAGTTGCGCTTACTTTAGTAGTATGACAGCCATATCTTTGGAAAGTATTCTTTGAGCTGTAAAATGTTATACAAATTTGCTGCCAGTGAATTGAAGGATAGCATGTTGAATTCCGTTGGACGAAGCAGTGTTGAGCCATACTGTGCTCAACATGAATTACCAGAGGTGCGAGAACCGATCGAGCGCAAGGTGCATCAAGGGAAGCATCAGAGCCTCACGAACGAGTCGGAAACAGAGCCAGAATCTGAGATGGCAGTGAAGCATCAAAGCTCGAACACCCTGGTCATAGATTCAGAGCTGCACGAGGATGATATCGAAAGAGTACGTGTCGATGTTCGACAGACGTGGGCATCCTTGAAAGATTATAGGGATATAAAATTGGAAATAATGAAGGTTGAGAGGCTTCGCGTGCAGAACGAGCCGGAGTGTGCTTGTACGGAATGGGTAAGTTTCCGTACCTGCCCAGACCGAAAGTGCCTAAGCAGGAGTCGTACGTGCGACGACTGAAGGTCTGTAATGCAGTAGAATCCATTATAGCTTGCTTGTCTCACCTTCTTGATTGAGCTATGATTGTAAGTCTCCTGCAGCAAGCCTGCACACATGGATCACGCATGCTTGAGCTAGGCGCTTCTGGTCTGTGCGCAGTACATATACAAGCTTCGTCGCCTGCCTTCCTACGAATCGCTCTGCAGTTGGTGTCCTCTTCACGAGATGGGCGAACCTACGGGATCAGGCCAAACAGGCAAGATGGTTAGTAGCTGCGATTCACCTTCTGGTAAAAATTGCTCACAGTAGCCCAGTGTACCACACCGTCGAAACCTGATCAGATTCCAGGAGATGAATGGCAGTGCTGCCAGTGCGGCTACCAAGACAAACTACCCATCACAAGCAAACATTGCGACAGTTGTCCGCATTTCATCTGTAGAGGATGCCCCAACAGTGCTTGGTACACCGGGTTCGGCCTCAAGGATTACAAGCCTCCTACTGAGAACGACAGGGATGATTCAGAGATGGAACGTCATAATTCAAGAAAAAGGAAGCGCCGTACAGACCCCGATGGCTCCAGCAAAGCTCATGATTCAAGAAGAAGGAAGCGCGGTACAGACCCCGATGGCTCCAGCAAAGCTCATAAGGGCTTACCAGAAGACGATGATCCGCATCTTTGGGAAGCGTGGCGAGAACGGGGATACCACTTCAGGAGGTACGATTAGCCCTAGAACCTATATGATGTGGCTCTTTCTGAATACCTCGTCGTCTGTATCCGTGACATGTATTATAAAGGCTTAAGGTTATTCTTAATAATTAATAAGATAAGGAAATAGCTAATCTTATTAATAATAAAGGAATAAGTATATCCTATCTTAATAAAATTATTAAGCTAATATATAAGTATACTAGTATCTCTTATCATTAAGGAAGCTAGAATAACTATCCTACTTAGAAGGTATAAAGAATAAGCTAAGATTCCTCAATAAATAAGATAGGAAATCTCTAATAAATTCCTATTTCATTAGTAAGGTTCTTAGGGTACTAGAAAAGAACCTTAATTAATAAGACTTTAATTAAGTTATATAAGATCCTTTAAGGTTATAAAAGGCTTCTTTAGGTAGCTTGAATAAGTATTAAAATAGACTAAGAAAAGTAAGTAGAAGAGTCTAAAGACTAGTACCTTGAAGCTAGTATTATAATAGCTAGTACTAGAATAGCTAGTTAACTAGTTATAGCTTATTAGTAGGTAATAGTATTAATAGTATTAATAGTAGCTAATATAACATTATTACTAATTATTATATAAGTAAGTAATAGTTTAATAAAAGGATAGATTTCTATTAAGGGAGATACTTACTAAGTAGTAGGACTCGAGGGATCGAAGAAGGCCCCACCATTTCCAGCCGGGAGGCCACACCCGCCCAAGAACAGCCTAATGACGACCACCGCAAGTACGACTCCACGCATCGCCTCCAGCTGACCTTCGACAAGGAGCCAAAGGATCCTACCAAAGGGTACTCTTTTGGTACCGACTCGAAGATTTGTGATGTCCTGTTGGGATCCAGGGGTGCGCGCGGCATGAGTGGACTGCATTTCTGCATCACTTTCGACGTTACTTTGAATGAGGAAAAGCGTCTCATACTGAGGGATTCATCGACCAATGGAATGGCTGTCAGTTACAGCGGCCAAGCGGAACAGGAGGTGCGGCATTACTTCACCTGGATTCTGGACTTGGGAAAGGAGGAGGGGAAGTGGGAAGTCGAGATCCACGTTCGGGGGCTTAGCTTCAAAGTCGAATTGGCCAGCCACAACACATGCAAAGCTGAATATGACAAGAAGGTAGAGGATTTTCTTGAAGACAGCTGTACTGCTCTTCCTCCACTCGATGTGCTTGGGATCTACAGCTACACGACTACCGCACAGCCTAGTCAACCCCTTACTCCCAGACAATTCCCCATCTATATTCGTGAACGCAAGCTGGGAAGCGGCTCGTTCGGAAGAGTTGACAAAGTTGTCGACGTAAGCACCGGCACGATAGATGCCCGTAAGGAATTTTACGAACCTCAATGGGCAAAAGAGGGAGAGCGCAGGAGGCAACAGAAGGAATCCTGGCTGAATCAGGTTCGCAGAGAGATCCGTATCATGAGGGAGAATCCGCATGTAAGCATGATCACCCCAGTGGATTGAATGGAATTTAACCGTCCGGAAGGAAAACACCATCCAGGCCGTGGACTTCCGAGAGGGACCCCTGCCGTTTTTGGTGATGCCATATCTCCCTCTCGGAAATCTGGAGGATCTGCACAGCGACAGCCCCATTGCTGTGGAAGAAACCATAGACCTTCTTTTCCAGGCCATCACCGCGCTTAAATATCTACATCCGCCGGGGGTAGCGCATCGAGACCTGAAGCCGGAGAATATCCTTGTTGAATCTCGATCTCCTTGGAGTGTTAAGCTCGCTGATTTCGGAACTGTACCATGTAGAGGAGATGTGCCGCCAGGTCAGCAGTAGAGCTCATCAGCTCGGAGGGAGTCAGACTGGCTAGCATGATCTCACGGCGGTCAAAACCAATTGCGACGATAGCTTGGCCAGAAACGTCGTTCCGAGTGAGCCTCATCGCGGTGATCTCTAGCCGGGCTAAATACTCACTTAGCTCTCCTATCAGAGTACTGGTGCGATCGTCTATGTCAATGTCTTGACTTTTGCTCCCTAGTAGATCCGTCAAGAGCGCGAGGACAGCATCGTAAATTGGACAGAATTGATTCGATTCGCCATCGTGTCCTAACCGCCGGTCCGATATTCCAATAGTGCGCGAGACAGGAACCTCTACGAGACGGACTTCTGATGGTCGACGTTTGACGCACTGCCTGTCGGAAGAAATATTTGCCGAGCCCACTGCCGGAGATCGCTTTCGTTTGTATCCTCCTGGATATATCGACCTGGCCTCCAGAGAACACGAAAGATCCGCTGGTGTTGGGGAATTTGGGGCTCGGAAGGTGCGGGGCTCTACGACCCCAGAAGTGCGATCGGGGGTATGGCATCCTGTTCGGCTATTACCATCGTGATTTGAACCCTCCTCCTCCGTGTCCCAAAGAGCGCCTAGAAGAGTAGTGGTAGAGCCATCGTCATCGCTAATTTCACCCTGCGGGGCCGTGTGCCGTGTTGGTGTGGCACTCCCCGAGTCAACGGAGTGACCGTCGAAAAGCCCCAGATCGCATCCTTTCGTCAAACAGGCACCTGCAGAGAGCCGCTCTTCGGGTCTCATCCGTAGCATTCCAGTTGTGAGAAGATCCATCAAGCCATCAAAGTCCCAATCGTTAGCTTGATCAATAATACGACGGCACCAGGCGAGGCCCCATTCGCCCCGTTTCTTGTACTGCCCACGTCTCCGCTGAGTCCCTTTAGGAAGGCCGTAGGTGTACTGGAATATGATCACTCCTAGTGACCACAGATCTACTGAGGTCGTGTACTTTCTCCCTGAGAAAACCTCAGGCGCGGTGTAAAGTTGAGTGCCACAGAGAGTTTTAAGATCGGGCTTATCGCTCGCAAGGCCGACCCTTCTCTCCAGGCACGCATCATTACGGATGACGACCGCTCCCAGAGCTGGACAGTCAGTAGCATCGATAGCTATATGCCAATCTCAACCGCCCGACAGTATGGGCTGACCTATCCATCAGCGCTTCTGGATTGTGCCAGCATCTCAGCTTGTTCCATACCTATTTAGCATTGGTTACTAGGGGTGAGGCAACCGTTGTTGAAGAGGGTTCCAAAGCATAATCTGGTCTGAATGATACTTATCAGAGGTTCCAAACATAGCTAGGAAATAAGAGCAACGGTTTCAAGTTCATACTCGAATGTTCTTGTAACCTAAGCCCCCTGAACTCTACAGACCGCGAAAACGAGCTTTACCAGGATACCTTCGCCTTTTCTATCTCGTGTGATTATACCTCGGTGAGAATTTACAGCCATTACTCTGTAATCGAAAGAAACAAGACTACATTCCATCGCAATCCAGTCTGCGAGTTCGACTTCACCAAACAAAACGGCGCAAAGAAGTGGGCAACTCTAATATTTCAACGTCTATAATTACCACTTACCAAAGCCAATTGACTGCCCTTGTTTGCAGGGGACAGAGCCGGGACTTCCCTCATCTCAGACGTCTGAGCCTGTGTCCAAGACACTAAAGGGAACAGGCATTTAGTAGGTATACTGTTCGGAAATGCTAGGGGGATATCTTCACCCTATCCACACAGATCGAAAGGTGGATATTGGTCACTCCATTAGACCCTGTTAAAAGTGTCTATTTCGCAGCCGGCAATCTTCATTTTTGCCTTTGGAATGGCCGACCCACGGTCAATTCCGTGGACAATCCTCGAAAGAGGAATTTGGTAAGGTGTTACTTCTCCACCTTTTCTCCTTTCCTTGTACATTTTAGAGCTGTATTAATTCAAGTCGTTTAATTGCAGAGCGGAAGCAATGAACGCTCACATGGATATGACCATTGGTCAAGACCCATACGATCCCTCAACGGCTCCGAGTATCTTCCCTGACCCATTCTACGAACAGCTCTTCAGGTGGTTGCCATGAAACGTCCCTTGTATTAGCCTATTGCTGAGCTGTCGTAACGTGAACGACCGACCATGTGATCCCCCGTACCCATCTATCTTAAATGGCCCACGCCAGCGAGGTCCCAACTTCGTGACGCTGCCCGGCTTCTGGTATACCATCACCATATCACCCCTATTATAGCGGGCTGCTTCCTCATCTTTTCGGCGATTGGATGCTTCTGTAACGACATCATGAACCTCAGCACGATGCTGGAAATATTCGCGAACAATCCGGGTGTGGCAAAGAGGATCATTCAACTCAGCAACCCATGACTGAACATCACGACCTGGCAAAGCAAGCAAGGTTGCTGTGAGAGCTGATGTTTCCTGGACAGACCCAAAGAGGATGGCTGAGGGTGAATAACCAAGGTGGTTGATGATCCGGGAGTTGACGATACCAGCAGCCTTTGGTAATCGCTGATCCCACTCCATACCGATCTGAGAGGGGGAGTCCTTACGAAGCACCTCTTCAAGGACCTTGTTACAACGTGAATCTCGGCCTCCGTCAATCGGGATAATTCGTTGGCTTTCTTAAGGAAGTACTTGCGGCGCTTTCGAAATTTCTCTCTCACAGGTCTTCTCGCTATCGCTCTTGATTGGGCCGACATTGCTCGAGATACGGTTGGACACGTCCCTAAATTTTCACGACACTTGAAACTATGTAACGCAAGCGGGTGTCTACGGGTCTCCTTCGTGGAAACCGATATTCGAAGTAATAATCGAGGAGAAAAAGTCGGGGCCCATACTGCAAGGAATTTCTCGGGGGATGAGCTTTGAAGTTGGAACGTGGGGGAGACACATAGATAAGGGCTACTTTTTGAAACGGATGGTGAAGAATTGCCGACATCCCACTTGAGTTCGATGAGCTGCAGTGACGATCAAATGACATGGGCTAATATTTGTTACAGGATTAGATACTCCTAGGTATTAAGGTAGAAGATACTATTATACTAGGTATATATAAAGATATAGCCTTTATAAATAATAGTATACTCTTATAAGTTAAAGGACACTTTAATTCTAAGATAAAGGAGTTAAGATATTAAAATTAAATTTAATTAGGCCTTAAAGAGATAGAGGATATTTAAAATATATATTTTTACCTTAACTCCCTTACTAATTTTATAAAGGATAACCGCGATACGACGCCCTATTATATAAGGACTGGCCTAGCTAATCCTATAAATAGAGGACTCAAGAGTAGTCTTATATTCTTTAAGGATATTTAAATTATTAATAATATATTAATTATACGTTATATCTAGAAGGATAATACGAGTAAGGCTAGTTATATCTAGTATACCTATAAAGCTAACGACTAGGTCCTTAGACTTTATAAAGATATAAGTACACTTACCTCTAGAGCTGTTTCCCTAGCTACGGTCCTCTTAGTTTTAGCTTCTACCTACCTTAATTATCTTAGGGAAGGCCTTTATCAATTTAGGGTACTCAATCTAATATTCAGACTTTATGTAGCTTAAATAATTATAATGCTTATTACTAAGGCGTATATTTAACCTAGGCTAGTATAATAGCTAAGCGGTAGTTATAACTATAATTATAGTAGAAGACTTAGTAAAGTTCTAGGGAGCTTCTTTATTTATTATAGCTAGTATAAGTTTATTAAACAAGACTATTATAATACCTTCTTTAATAGTAATGCTATATATCTAAATAAATATACTTTAAAAGGTATTAAACTTAATACTAAGGTACTAGAGATAGGTATTAATAATAAAGATATAAGGGAGTTTATATCCTAGGTTAGTTAGATTAGATTTAATAATTCTAAATAGACTAACCGCGTTAGTACTATTTAGAACCGAATTCATAATTATTATGTAACGCTAAGCCTATATAGGTAATAAGCTAGCCGTAAGTAGTTTACTAAGTTAGGTTAATACCTAAAAGTACCCCTAAGTACTAAAATAACGGTTAGTCTAGTTCTAAATTTACTTATATATTTAGTTTATTAGTAATACTAGTACCTTAAGGCTTATAAAAGTCCTTAAGAATCTTCTAAGCTATTAGAAGGATAGTCTTATCTTTAATTATATTATATATATTAATATTATAGTATACCTTTATTACTTTACAAGTCTTATTATACTTATTATCTTAAATCTCGCTAGTCTATCTTAATAATAGCTTTACGGCTATTAAGAATAATATAAGACTATATATTCTAGGAGTGTAATAGCTAGTTATAGCTAGATTCTAGTATAAGAATAAAAGTAAAGAGGTAGTTACTTCCCCCTCTAATCTCTACTTTAGTAATAGTAGGAGGTATATCTCTAGTCTTAGTATCTAAATTATATAGATTTAGTATTAGAGATTAAGTTAATACTAGCGTTAATAATTATAAATATATAGAGGGTAGTCTTAATCTAGTAGTAAGATTAAATATAATACTTTAATTTAGTAGTCTAGGATAGTAATTAGTTTTAGAGATAAGCTAGTATTAATAAAGGTATAAAGGAGGTATTATCTAATAGTACTCCTTAATAATTAATAGTACTAACTACCTTTTAGTTAAGCTTATTAATAAGATCTTAGTAGAGATATAAGAAATTACGGAAGTAATAATTTACTTAAAGGTTAGCTAGAAGACCTTCAAGATAAATCTCAAGTAACGATTAATAGGTGTCTTCTTTAAATTCTTTAAGTTCTAGTATAAGGTAATTAGAATAGTAAGAAGGAAGAAGAGAAGAATCTAAGGAAGAAGAGATAGATATAGCTAATTTATAAGGAGGTTAATAAATATTCCTAGCTTTCTCTATCTTCCTAGCCCTCTTTTATAGGAATACTATATATTATCCATGGTATTAGCTAGGTAATAGGCGTAAATAACTATTACTAAGGTAGTTAGTATAATAAGGAATAGACATAATTTATATAATTAGTAAACTACTTATATACTACCGCTAAGGAGTTATTATTAATAAGTTAGAGAGATTTTAGCTAGGTAGCTATTTATCTACTCCCTAATTATTAGTTCTCCTTTTAATAGTAAATATAAAGATATAATTAAATTTATAATAGAGGTCTAGCTTAATATAATATTTTAATAATACCTATTTAATAGCCTTTATTATAAATATTTAATAAATAGTACTTTCTACCTTTCTTATACTTTAAGTTATTATATCCTCTAATAGGGTAAGTTTTATTTCCCTACTTTTTATAATACTTATTAGTATATTTACTATTTTATTATATACCCCTATTATTCTAGTTTAAGTAGTAGAAGTTAAAGTCCTCTACTAATATATATTCCTCGAGTTAATCTAGCTACTCCTTAACTACTAGTAGTATAAAAGAGCTATTAATAAGGTTATAGACTCTAGGCTAGAGTTATATATAGTATATAGCTAGAGGCGTAATAGCTCTATCCCTTCTTTCTCTACTAATTATATCTCTAGGGAGTATAAGTCTCTTAAAATAAATTTAACTCTCTACTTATTAATATTCTAGTATCTATTTATAATAGAGAGGCTTTATATATTTTATCTTTAAAATAAAGTACTTTTACTTTCTTTAAAACTTTTACTTTTACTCTCTAGGCCTTTTATTATATTTTTAAATTCCTTTAATATCTCTTATAATTATACTCTACTCCTAGCCTTAGTACTATTTTTATAACCTTTATATAATTTAAGTTTTAATAGGAATTTACCCTTAATAAGGACTTTATTTATAATACTAATTTATTAATTAATTTATACGCCTATTCTAGTATCATACTTAGGTACTCCTCCCTAGTAGGAAAAGTAGCGGAGCTATTATATCCTATTATACAGAGGCGTAGGAGAAACCTTTCATAGCTAAAAACTCCTACTTATTATCTCTCTTTACTATAATATCTTACTTCCTAGATAGCCTAGTAAGTCCTTTCTACTAAGATTATATTATTTATCATATTTATTTAGTAGTATATATATAGCTCTTTAACTACCTTCTTCCCTTTCTACTTTAATATTAGTACCTTTATTAATTTTAGTATTAGAGCTAACCCTTAAGGGAGTTTTATCTACTCTAGCTAGATTTCAGTAAGTTAGAATTATTCTATATAGCTTATCTTATTAGCTAGTAGGCTACTATATAAGTGCCCTTTAATTAGGTTACTAGTCTTAACTCTTATAATATTAAGTAGAAAAGGAGGATATACTTTATATTCTAAATTACCTAATTATAACTATATCTAGAGTCCTTAATCCCTAGGATATTAACTTTAAGTAGGAATACCTTAAAGCTATTTTACCTATTATAAAGTTAGGTTACTAGCTTTCCTTTAAGATAGTTACCTAGTAGGTCTCTTATTATTCCTCCTATTAAAGCTACTTCTAGTCTTTTACCTTTATTAAGATATTATTACTAGGTATACTAGTAGGCCTTTTATTAAGTACCTATTACTACTTAGTCTTAGTTTATAACTTTTAGCTTATATAAGGCCTATTTCTCCTTCTCTTATATTAGTATAAGGGCCTTTATAGCTCTGTTATACTTACCCTTTAACTAGTACTAGATCTTCTTATTCCTTACTATTATACTCGCGTAGGTATTATAAAGCGCTTAGTACGCTTGATAGCAAGCTAAATTGGAACGTACACCTAAGGAAGGTAAAAGCTAAGAAGGATAACCAGATTCAGGCGCTCCACTGCGTCGCCGGCTCTATGTGGGGCGCGGTTCTACCGGTTAGTAGGCTTGTGTACGCGGCAGTAGTAAGGCCTGCAATGACGTTCGCGGCGCCAACATGGCACAACCCAAAGAATACCCCCGGGGCGGTAGGGAAGCACGTGAAGACCCTAACGACGATCCAGAATGAAGGACTGCGTAAAGTGCTAGGGGCGTATAAGGCCACCCCAATCCCGGTCCTAGAGGCAGAGGCGGGAATCCCGTCGGGAGAGACTTCCTTGACAAGGCCCTGCTACGGAGTAAGATCCTCCGAGGGACACATGAGACGGTCCTGAGAGGGAACGCGAAGATCAAGTCTCGGTTGCAGCCAAGAAGGGGTAGGAGACGGCGCCCTCCGCTACCCCCGTCAGCTGAGAAGGAGTCGTGGGCGAAGCGGTCGTTAAACGGGGTACTTGATAGCCCGACGCTACAGAAGAGGATGCTAACCTGGTGGGAAGGCCGGCAGCAGGGCCGGTGGCGCCACTACCAGCGGGGATTGGAGGGCCGAAACACGAGCCCAGCACAGAAGGGTGACCTAGTAGGAGGGAGGTGGGACCTCCACGAGGGCCTAAAGAAGCCGGAGAGCTCTGCAGCGGTCCAGTTACGCACGGACAAGATTGGGTTTAACCACTTCCTGTTTATTAGGAAGGTGCCTGGGATCCTAAGTCCTAGCTGCCCGTGCGGGGCGGCGAGGCAGACCGGTAAACACGTCCTGCTATTCTGCCCCGACTATTATACTGGTAGGAGTCAGATGTTGCTAGAGGCTAGGTCGGACGACTATAGCACTATTCTCTCATCACCGACAGGGATAAGGGCGGCGGCGAGGTGGTTAACTAGGTCAGGCGCCCTCCACTAGTTTATACTAGCGAAAGAGATGTTGGCGAGAACTGATAGAGAAGAAGGGCTCCGCCCTAACTAGAGAGAAGAGAATATGATCGACGAAACCTTGGTGCTACAGACGGTAGACCTGACCCCTCGATATACCACCCTGATGGCAGGCCTGTCGGGGAGGGGAGGGAAGTGTTGGAAATAAGCCGTTCTGCCAAGACATTAAGCGAATAGCCACGTCTACCAAATCTTGTTGTCTTGTTCCTAGACACCTTTTCAGACATCTAGAATAGTCAATGATAGCCAAATCATCCATCAGACCCCTAAGACCGTTCAACAGGAATGAGCCGAATATTAGTATGGCCTGCGGATAGTAGGTGGAGTTTTCATCCCTTAGGTACGCTAGACGTAACCCCCCGAATAGTCTACCCTCATTAACTTTAGCTAGCATAGGAGTATAATCAATCAATTAATTAATTAAAGCGCTTAGTATTTTTTTTTACTAGATTAGAGGACTTACTACCTCCGCCTTTAAAACTAATACTAGCGTCGCTTTATATATACTTAGGACTAATCTTAAGTAGTTATTTTATATTACCCCTACAGATTGATTTCTTCTAAAAGTTATTAACGACGAATTTTTAAAGTAGTTATTCGACGAGTATTAGGTATAACAGATAGATTTCTATAGAAGTATACGCGTATAAGCCTTTATAGTACTAACTATTCCCTTTAAGTAGTATTATATTAGAGCTATAAATATAAGTATTAGTTAGATTATAATTTTATAAACTATTTTATATTTATATCTTATAAAGGTTACTCTCTAGATAGGACCTGTTAAGTACTTAAGCGCCTAGGATTAGGTAGTAGCCCTTACCTTAATCTAAGTAATATATAAGCTCTAGTAGAGATTTAAGTTAATATGTAACCCTAGGATTTATATACTTATACTTAAGATAACTTCTCTACTACTAACTTAAACTATTTCTAATATATTAAACTTCTTTAGTATATTTAAGAGGTAGACTAGGTTATATTTTTATAATATAAATATTATACTATAAGTCTTTACCTACTACTAGTAAGTTTAATAGGTATTTTCAAGCTAGTAGTAATACCTCTTAATAGACTTATTATATATTATAAGATAGATATTATTAATAAAGCCTCCTACTTATATAGAGAGTTTTATCCTTATATATTTCTTAATTAGTAGTCTATTAAAGAATAGGAAAAGGATTAGTAAGATTAAGGAGCTTTAAGAGATCTCTATCTTTACTTCTTTTATTTAATTAATTTTTATCCCTTTATAATAGATACTACTCTTCTTTAAAGGAAGCTCGCGACCTAGATTATAATTACTATTAGGATTCTCTTTACTATAAGGTTATAAAGTAACCTCTTGTATAATATATTATTAAAGGCTCTTATAATATCTAGTAATAATAGGCTTATGATATTCTCTTTCCCCTAATTCTATATTATATAAGTTAAGTCTATTAAAGTCTTGAAGCTATTTCTACTATCCTATCCTTCTTTACCCCTATATATTATTCTAGGAGGAGCTTATAGTATTCTACTAGACTACTAAGGCGCCTAGATATTATTATCTCTAGAGCTTTTCCTAGTATATCTAGTAGCGCTATTAGTTAGTATACTTTTAACTCTAAGTAGTCTAGTTTTATTAGCTTTTTTAAGATAATTATAATTACCTTCTTAAATCCCTTTTTAAATAGTAGCTACTATCTAGGTAGGCTTAGAAGAGCCTTACTACTACCTTAATTAAATCTTTATATAAGATATATAAGAACCTATTTAGTAATCTTATAGTCTCTAAGGCCTTATTTATAATTAGGTATTATATTACTTCCTAGACTTCCCTAAGCTTTAAGGTAGTATATAAGTTAATTAGGATATAGTATATTATACCTTCCTACGCTCCCTATCCTTAAGGGCTAGGAATTATAAGAGTTCTCTAAGAATTATACTCCTCTCCCTTCCCTATTATACTAGCTTCTAGACGCCTATCTTTTTTAATAATATTATATATACTACCTCTTAATAGCTTAGTATATAAGTTTCTTTTAACATTAAGACCTTACTCCTATCTACCTCCTAGAGCCTCTCCTTTATAATAGTAGTTTAGTAATATTTATAGTTCTTTAAGGCCTCTTTTAAGGCTATTATTAAACTTATATAGTCTATTATCTAGTATAACTTTAAGCCTTTAAAAGGTCTAGTATTAGGGATAGTATTATCCGCGATTTTTTAGCGTATTATAATTAGCTTATTTATATATATATCAATCTCTTTATATAATACTAGTAGGTATTAGTCTAGGACTTTAGCTAGGATAGTTACTTATATAATAATATCTCTTTTTATCTCTTTAAAGTTAGCTTTCTTCTAAGCTTACTTTATATAAGGCTTTAGCTCCTCTTATAAAGATATATATATTAAGAGGTAGTTAGACTTAAAGTTAAGTTCCTATTTAATCTTATACTTTAATCTTATATTATATATATATTTAGTAAGGAATAATAAGTTAATTATACTTTATATTCTTTAGCTTTATTATATTACTAAGACTTAATATATATTAAATTTTATTTCCTACTTCCCTACTACCCTTCTACTTCTAATAACCTATCCACTATTATATAGTATATATATCTACCTAGGTTATTTTATTATAAGTAGTATAAGTTAAAGTTATTAAATATTATATATTCCCTATCTCTATCTAGTACTTATTTAAAGGCTAGAATTATAGATAGGCTATTATTAGAGGTTAGGCTTACTAGGAAAGGGTTATATATATTATAGATTTAAAAGGTTATCCCTTATAACTTAAAGGACCTTCTAGTTCCTTTAACCTAGTTCTAAGAGTTATAAACTTATATATATAATAAGTAGAAGTCTCTTCTATTATATTATACCTTCTAAGACTCTACGTCTAGTCTTTTATTTATATAGAAGTAGGTTCTTACCTCTAGATTATTATAATATACTAGATAGAACCTACTTATATTATAATTATACGATATACTATTTATTAAGTTCCTAGCTAGGTTTTATATAGTAAGTATAATTATATCTTAAACTTTATTATTTTTAAGGAGTATTATTATTATATCCTTCTTTATATATATATTATATTATAGGATTTTTAGTCTCCTTATATTACTTATTAAGTAGATAGGAGTTAATTTTCTACTTATATATCTATATTCTAGTTAGGAGTTAGGGCGGATTCTTCCCTCTATTATTAATATTAAGGTTATACTAGAAGGAATAGCTAGTTATATTATAGTAGAGATAACTTTATAAGCCTTCTAACCTTCTTTAATATACACGCGCTATTTACTTTAAGTATAATATCTCCAAATACCGTATATTTTATATTATATATTACTATCTAGAGATCTTATTAAATAAGTAGCCTCTTATATATTTATTATATCTTAATAACTTTATATAAATTCTACTAATATACCTATATATATAATAGTTAATCTATTACTTTATATCTATACTACTAGGCTAGCGACGAGATCTACCTATATATAGTACTAGCTACGAACTTTCTTGTACTACTCGTAGTCTAGGAGAGCTATAGGGGAGTGTAGTGTCGTTTGTAGACCTCATGTCCGCAGGGCAGTTCCGGCGTCGTGTGCCTCGTAACCGGCAGCGCGCTGGCCGAGGCACGTGTAGGTGTTGCAAATAAGCCCTTCTGGCAAGACAATAAGCGAATGGCCATGTCTACAAAATCTTGTTGTCATGTTGTCTTGTTCCTAGATACCTTTTCAGACATCTAGAATAACCTAGCATAGCCAAATCATCCATCATGCTCCAGATTATATTCAACAGTAGGGAGCTCACCGTATGATCGCTTACGACGTTGAAGACAGAGCCCCACTTCCTGGCAGTACGGAAAAGTCAGGAACGGGATAGCTGTAATTTAACAATGCTGACGTAGCAGCTTCAAATTTCTAACGCTACTTAGCATAGGTCGCAACTCAAGGCTTCTGCCGAGCATGATTCGCTCAGACAATAGACTCCGCGCCCACCTTGTGTGCATCTCGGCTGGGCGGTAGCTTTGATACGAATGTAGATTAGTGCCGTTACGCCGCTGTTTGCTTGCAGCTCCGCCAGCGTAACAATGTCCCCAAAGTTAAGATTCATCCAATTGAGAGAATGATCGATCGCCAGGGCTGCGGCATCGCCAGAGGTCGGGTTAGGTGCAGACATTTCGAAATGGCAGATGGGAGGTTGGAGTTTTGAAGTGAGCTACAGGATATGGTGAGTCGTGACCCCAGAAGATAGATGAGGCCAGAGGTAGGACCCCACAGCACTTGAGAGGGGATTGCTTACGGCGGATGTATATGTGACAGAAGAGGACTCAAATTGGTGGCAGCTGCAAGGATAGGTGTGGTTATAGGGATAAGGTGATGAGGATGGTATTAGTGGTCGACGAAGATGGAATCTGGGGTAGATGATATTGGTTATGTGTGGAAGATGATGGTGGTTAGTAGGGAGAAGATGTTGACCAAGTGTGGAAGAAGATTATAGTGTGTTGGAGGTGATAAGTAGAGGTGGAAAGCGAGGTTTGCATAAGGTAGTACGAAGTGCTGTTTCATTTCACCTTACGTTCACAAGCCTTCGGCACTTGCTCTCCTACAAGTCACTAAAACCATCATATTTCCTCTCTATCTTGGTACATTTTCGCCTACAATAACCCCTTCAACTAATATATCAATTCCATGTCTCTGCCAAATAAACTCCTGATGCCCGCCGAGGGCCGCGACAAAGACGACAACGATATCAAATGGATTCGTGAAGACATCGCTCAAAACAAACTGAATGACAGCCGCATCCACCACTCCGTTAGCGACCTCCACGATCTATATCCATCACGTCTGATAGAACTTTATGATATCAGCACGCTAGGGCACTACGAATCCTCGTTGCTCTTTACTAACCAGATCGAATTCTCACATGACGTTGAAACCTATCTCGACATAGGTTGCGGCTCAGGGCGAACGACAGATGCCTGCATCATGCGTCTGGCAGAACAGACAAACCCAGCTATTTCCCACATCAAAGTCGCCGTGGTGGACGGAATCGAGGAGATGGTAAAGACGGCGT
>JAABUX010003402.1_pt1 | contig 21125 bp, 28 predicted proteins | sample 5561851 | NCBI WGS metagenome assembly JAABUX01 (sample SAMN10711883, study PRJNA513361) | rock metagenome | isolation source: Antarctica rocks | place: Antarctica: Victoria Land, Richard Nunatak red sandstone | collected 2016-01-03 | reverse complement strand
CGTAGGACAGCTTGCTGTCGCCGACGTTGCAGGGCACGCCGTACCACTCCACGTCGTAGCGCCCGTTGCCGTTCAGGTCCTGGTCGATGTCGCCCTTCTGACACTCGCCGCACCTGCGCCGGCCGCGCGCGCTGAGGCGCCCCGCATCACAGGCTGCTGGGATGGGTCAAGCGGCGCCCCCACGCCCCGTGCACAAGCGGCCAAGCGGTGGCGCATCAGGACACGAAAGACACCAAACCAACATGGGCCTGCATGGGTCCGGGCCATCCACCGCATGCAGGCGGTGCCGTGGCAGGCTTGTGATGTGACGATGCTCAGGTATACTCCGATTCCTGGCAGGACTCGCCGCTCAAATCCATGCATGGCGGCGCTCGGGGCATCACGCGCCTATTGTTCACAAAGCCCATGCCCCAGGCGGTGGAGGGCAGCGGCGTAATGCCCAGCCCTCCGCCCGTGCCTGCGCAGGCAACAGCGCACAAATGTCCTGAGCATGTGCTGTGAGCGACATGCTGTGAACCATGCACTGTGCTTGCGCTTTAATGCGTCGGGTTGCTCATGAAGCGGGATTGGCTGTTGCTGCGCCTCGGTCATCAACGCAAGTGGTCTATTTCACAGCGTACTTCATAGCTGGATGCTCTGCATGCACATGGCAGCCGGTACCTACAGGCTGCGGGGTGTAAGCCTCCCCCATAGACACAGAGCCTGGGCCGGGACCGGGACCGGAGCGGCAGCCCGGGCGCGCGTACCACGGTACATCACGCACAGGCCGCACGCGGCGCTGTCGCCGAACTTGACGCCGTTGAGCGCGAGCGTGGTGGAGATGCCGGTCGTCCAGGGCAGGTGGTTGACGTTGGCGTAGTTCTCGCTCAGGCTGCAGTCCGCGTACGAGTCCTGCGCCTGCTGCTGCCCGTAGAAGGTCGCCTGCGGCGGCCGCGGGCTGCTCGGCAGGCGGCACCACACCAGAGCGCCCCAGCTGTGCGCTCCCCCAAGCACCCTGTCAGCCCAGGCCCAGCCATGCGTCTCCGGCCGGGCGTGCCCTCGGCCAGCCTGAAATGGACCCTGGAGATGGTGGTGCTGACAACTCCACCACACGGTGGGCGGCAGGGGGGCTGTGCAGCACCCACAGGAACAGCGCGACGGCCCCGTCTTGGCTGCTTGAAATGCTCCAACTGATACGATGGTGGTGGCTTTCGCTTTAGTACCCGGTGCAATGCCAGCGCAAGCAGACAGTCGGCTCGGCCACTAAAAGAGCTTTGCTCCCAGGCCCTGGCTAAACCATCACTCAGCTGTTCATATGTTCAGGCTGCGCCTGAGCCTCCTATGCCTCCTGGAACTGGCACAGAGCGGTAGCACAGTCAAGCTCAGCATCACATGCATGGCGCACCTTGCACTGGGGGCTGCCTGCGGCGGCTGCGCTCCCCGTACTCGGCCCCGCAGCGGCAGTGGAGTTGACAGCGGCAGCGCCGGCTGTAGCAGGCATGTCCTGCTCATCATGCACACCTGTCACTGCCTCTGCCATGAAGGTCCTGATGCAGCAGCACTCTGCCTGCAAGTGGTCAGCTCACACGCTCCTGGCGCAAACAGCGAGCAGCAACCAGCAGTCAGCAATCAGCGCATGCCAGACCATTCCCCAAGCTCGCAGCAACTGATCTCAAGACTGATGCGACTGCCTTGTGTCTCTTCTGCTGACACTGCAACCCGCCTGCAAGCTTGAGATTCAAACAGTCCTGGCATATGAAGGCATGTCCAGGCCAGGCTCCTCCGACAGGCCCTGCTAGCACCATCTCCACATCTAGTCTACAAGCTCGAACTGCTCATGCACCCCTGGCACTGACAGAATGTGCAAGCCAGGCTCCCGTGGCGGACCTTGCTGTCTGCGAGGTCGCCCTGCGCGCGCGCCTCAAGCTCCTCGAGCAGCTTCTCTTTGTCGCGAAGATCCTTCACCATCTCCTCATGGTCCTTCAACACCTACGCGACCAGCTTGTCTCTCTGAGCGAGCTACTGCTTGATGAGCCGCACATGCTCCTCTGCGCGCGCCTGCAAGCAGCACAGCTCACGCCTATGTCAACTGCTTGGAGGCAGCCCCAGCATGACTGCCAGGAGCTCGCCTGGCCACTGAGAATCTTGCAAGCAGCCACCGGTAGCGCAAAGCTTTACAAAGCAAGAGTGCGCGCACGGTCATGCCAGCAGACACGCCGCTCATGATCTTGAGGTGCACACAAGCTAGCCGGCCGCTTAGCCAGCAGATGTCAGCTTGCAGCTCGGCAGCAGGCGGCGCAGATACAGATGGTAAGATTGTGCTGGGTAGTATGATCAAGGCTTAGTATGCTTGCACTTCAGGCTAGGGTAGCAAATGTGCACGTCAAGTGCATCCCCCTAGTATATGCATGCAGGCCGGGCTCACAGCATGCTGCCAGAGTGTACACTGCGTGCAGGGAGCGTCGCGCCTTGCTGCGAAGCTGGCATGGTGCGCAAGTGCACTGTCGCGCGTACTGAGCAACATCAGCGCCTAGCCTGCACCAGTCCTGCGGGCTAGCCCAGGGAGATCTGGGAAGGCTGCGCACCGGCGCCAGGCACGGCCGGTCACTTGCAGGAAATGGTGTGTTGACTTTGCATCAGCGCGGACGCTGTGCCAAGCTACAGCAGCGCATGGTTGTCGTGCGAACGCGCCAGTCTATCCCCGCCTGCGCATGTAGGAGTGCGTGTAAGAGCGCATATATGACACCGGGCGGGTTAGATGTGCCGCCGCCCCACCGGCCCAGCGGTGCCAGACAGGCAGACCCATTGGACCTCCGCAAGCCCGCAAGGAACGTCCGTGGGAACGTCCGACGCACAGCGCTACACAGGCGCTGTTCACCCTATGAGCGGCGCAACAGTGCACAGGCAGCGCCTCGCGACTCTACGCGCGAGCAGGGACGTGCTGTACAGCGTGGCCGGCAGGCCGTGCTCCCAGCCAATAAGCAGCCCGCCGTCGCCGACACCGCATGCGCTGCCCTGGCAGCGGCGGGCTGGCAGGAAGCTGGTGCAGCGAGCAACAAGCGAAAGGAGCGACATGACGCACGCCGCCGGACCAGTCCTCTGAGCAGAAGCTGCGGCCGTGCAGTGCGCATGGCAGCAGCCAAGTGCCTCCGGGCTGCGGACCCGCGTGTCAGGCCGGGGTAGCGCCGTCCACCGCATTGCAAGGAGTGTCAGGCTCGCAAGCGCTGTGATCGCATACACGCCGGCTGTGCGAAGACTCACGACCGCTGCGCGCGCATCGCGCCGGGTGCAGCAGAGCCAGGAAGCGGAGCGCGCACCTGTGAGGGCCGCGCCATCTCCACCAGGTGCCCCGGCAGCCCAAAGCCCGCTGACGTCGGTGCATGCGGATGCGCCGGCGCCGCGCAGGCACGCAGCCGCCGCCTCGCTCGACTGCTGCATGGCCGCCAGCGCGCCTGCTGCGCACCCCTTCCTGTCACATGCCTGGCATGAGCGCGGGCAGGCTGCACGGTTGGCTGGCGGCCTCTCAGGCGCTGGTGCGGACTCGGGGCCTCACCTTGGAGGGACACGGGCGGAGCGCGTGCGCAGCAGCGGTCGCAGGCGTCCAAGCGCCAGGCGGATGAGCAGCCTCACGCTGCCGTGGCGGGCCAGCGCGCAACCGCAGACCCCGCACGGTGAGAACGTACTGCAGAGAGCGCGCCACGAGGAGAGGAAGAGTGGCAGCTTTGCCCGCATCGCCGCGAGCGGCGCGACCTGCGCGGCGGCGCCGGTGCGAGCGTCAGCTGCCCTACTGCGGGCGCGCCGCCATGCAGGCTTAGAAGCCCAGCGCGCCGAGCGCCTCGAAGACCTCGACGAGCGGCCGGGAGCAGAGCGCGCCCAGCAGCCCGCGCTGCAGGGGCCGCAGCAGCGCCACGGCGCGGTTCTTGGTCTGGGCTGTGGCAAAGTCTGTGTAGCCTACCGGGGGCTGGCGCGCCGCTCGGCCGACCTCGCGGAGCGTGAGACGTGTGCAGGGTGCGGGACACAGGCTGTCGTGCAGAGGCTGTCAGCACAGTGCGTGCACACCAAGGTTCACCTGGTGTACCAGGGCGGGGCGCACCTCGGGCGTCCTGCGGGTGCAGCAGCCAGTCGGCCAGCTTGTGCGTGCTGGTCGGCACACTTGCGGGATAGAACCAGCGCCCCACAAGGTGCTGGCACACGCAACGAAAGCCAGACAGTCGGTCATTCACAGCGTGCTGTGTACACAGCAGCAAGCACATAGCGCAGCACAGGAGCAGAGGTCGGCGGCCAACAAAGCCATCATCAGACACATAGCAGTGACCCACCGTCTGCGCTGAGGTATCGCGGGAACCAGCCATGACACTCCGGGTCACAAGCGCCCACTCCCGGGGGCCAGAAGGTTTGATCACGCCAGGCAGGGCCATAACGCAAGAGGAAGTGTAGGCAGATGCTCAGTACGCTCTCCCCGCTTCGGCGAACGCACTGCAGTCTGCACAGCCTTGCCTGCCGTCAATAAGCGGCCCGTCCCCGTCCTGTTGCCGCTACACTTGCGTGGCTGCGACCTCGAGACTTTCGAAATCTAGTTTCGTTATCGACTCGTGCCGTATTACCTGGCTGTGTATTGGAACTTCAAAGGAGCACAGCCTTTTGCGCTGCCGCAGCCTGTGAGGGCAGCTCCCGCTGAGCAGGAGCGCCAGGTCGTGGTCGGATGTGTTGGGAGCGTATGCGTCGGGGGACACTGCTCGGGAACATATGCTGAGCAGCTCAGCGCGGCTGCAAGCGGCACAGCCGCTGTAACGCGTGACTGCCCTGCGTTTCGCAATCGGCTGCGCCAGCACGGCCGGAGTACGTTGCTTGGCGCACCGCGCTTGTCCTCGCATTTGCAGCGCGGCGCGCGAGGCAGGGCGCCGGTCGGCGCGCGGGCTGAGCCTGAGGCCGGCCACGCGCTGCTGTCTCGGCAGGCGAACCAGAGGTGCGCTGACAGCCGCTCAGCACAGTGCCCATACGCCCATGGGTTGGCAACAGAGCTGCGGGGCCTCGGCACTCTGCTAGTGCTGCAGCGGCGCGACCGTGGCCTCTACAAAGGCTTGACCATGTGAGCCGCCTCGCCGGCCTGTGAGCATGACTTGCGCGCGGCGCCGCTGCCACGCCGCTGTAAGCACCTTGCTTGCGCAGCTTGCAAAGCAGCGTTGAGGCCGTGGCCTAGTAGCTGCGCAGGCACATCAGCCACCTGCTGCCGGGTGTGTGCAAGGCGCCGACAGGCGGCGGCGCGGCCAGGCTACCGTTCGGCGAGGTGTCGTTCGTGACCGGCAATGCCACCAAACTGCGCGAGGTGCGCGCCGGGCAGACCCCGCGGCGCCGCACCAGCGCAGGCTGCACCTGCTGCGGCACCCCACAACGGCGATCGCGACGGCCTGCCAGCCAAGAGTTGGAGCTTCAGTGCTCCAAGGCTGTCGGTTTTGCAGGAGCGCCCTCGGCCAACGCAATGTCCCACACCGCAAACACCCAGAGCTGTCAAGAAAACAACTTGTTCTAGGCCTCTGTTTAGCATCGTATTCTAGTCGCAATTGCAATCACAGGGACTATCTTTTTTTTATTTGACAACGAGCTACTGACGTGACAGCTGCAGGCCGCGCCTCCAGCTGGGCGCCATGCAATGTCCCGGAAACCTGGCACATGCCAATAGGCCCATGCCTGACGGAGGCGCGCGCGGCGCGCAGGTGCGTACCCCGTGCCCGGCGTGCTGCACTACGCGCTCAGCCACGGCCACAGGCACCCCGTGCCACTGCTGTACCAGCCCGCCTACTCCCAGCAGGGGCCGCTGCGCTCGCAGCCGGCCACGCCAGCCGTGGCGCAGCCCCGCCCTGCGCGGCATGCCTGCTGCGTGGACGGCGGCCGGAACAGAGGTGGTGCGCATGGGCGCGCACGAGCGCCAAGCGGCAGAGCGTCTTGTGTGGTGCAGGAAGACACCTGCCGATTCCGCTGCTGCATCCGTCTCCCTCCTATGGGACCTGGCAGGCGCCTCTGGTGGGGGCAGCGCCTCGCTGTGCTGCATCACCCGGTATGCCTGTCCGGTCGAGCAGCGGCGGAGCACACTGATAGCATTGTGGTTGTCTGACAAGCAGAGGGTGTGCAGCTTGCCTGCCAGTTGAGTGCGAGCTCGCGCCTGCCTGCCACCAAGGGCCGCACCCAGGGTGTGCAGGCAGTGCAGACCTAGTGTCACGCCAATACTAACCTTACATGCTTGCCGCCCGAGCCTGCGCCCGGAGCGCGCAGGCTGTGCACACGCCCATGGTTTACTGGAACCCCGCGACCATGTCGTAGACGCTGTCGTATGACCGTGCGCACCCCTGCTGCCCCGCCTGCTGTGGGATGAGATGCATGAAACCCAGTCTGTGTGCACTACCTCGGCCACATGCCTTTGAGGTAATCAGGACTGCGAGAGCAGGTCCTGGACTGCACGATGGCGAGTCACTACCTGCCCAAGAAAGCACTGCATCTGGCCCCTGTTAACGAGCGTATCTGTGGGGCCAGCAGCGGCGATGTACGGGAGCGGGCACAACGTGCCAATGATGCCGGGCATGGCCGGGCCGCCGATGATGGGCTTCCCGGGCTACCACGCCATGCCGCGCCCGGGGTCCTACGGCAGCATGGTGCGCCCGCCGCCGCCGCCTCCGCTGCCTCAGCTGCATCGGTTGCACCTGCCTCACAACAGTGCACACCCAGTCTGCGGCACCTGTCAGCCAGCACCGGGTTGCCATGCACATGCTGGTTGAAAGCTGGGTGTGTCCTCTAGTACCGGCCACATGCGCCAGCGCGTGGGCCGTACGTCCTGCACGGGCACACAGAATTTAGCTTAGTTGATCTAGATGCTCCTGATCCATGGCGCCTCATCCTGCTTTCACGGCTTCTCATGCGCCTGAGAGCAGGCGCCAGACCTGAGGTGCCTGCCGGGCGCGCCAGCCCGTGCAGGGGCGCCTGCAGGCGGCCGCGGACGACGCGACTGGGGCGGCGGCGACCGCGCGCGCGCTGGCCGCCAGCCGCATGAGCAGCAGTCGCAGCGGCAGCTTTGGCAGCGGCGGCAGCGGCGGTAGCAACCAGGTGCGCCGCGTGCGGCCCCGCCCTCACCCTGCTGCGGCTGCGCGCGTTGCAAGGCGTGGGCGCCGGGGGCTGGCGCGCGGGCGCCGCGTGCCGCCTGCGCCGCCATGCCCATGCTTGCAACACTTCAGTGTGCAGACCCCGACAGACCTTGTGGTGACGGGGTGAACAGGTAACCCTGGCGCATGCCGGGCATATGCCCAAGAGCATGAATAAGAATAAGCAAGAGAGCTGGGCATGCAGTGGAGTGAGCACGCATGTGAAGCCAGCGCTTGTGCCAGGTGGCTGCATGCGACCCTGGCGGCCCTAGCCCGCAGATCACTGTTGGGCCTTGCCGCCGCAACCGAAGACTCTGACGCGGGTCGAGGGCGCGCAGTGGATGGAGCACGCCGACAGCGCCACACGCGCGGCGGCCGGGGCGCCAGGGTTTCGCCGCCGCGGGCGTGGGCGGCGCGCGGCGCGCGGCCGGCAGCGGCGTGGACGCAGACAGGCATGCCCTGCCCCTCACAAGGGTAAAATGTAAAAGCAAGTGGACGCGTGTGTGAGCAGCGACAGGTCAGCATGCCTTCCATGGCCCAATACCAGCGTCCGAGAGTCCCCACGTCACCACGCGTATGGCACTGCAGGGCTCCGGGGTGAGGCAGCAGGTCCACTGGGAGGCCAGACAAACAAAGTAGTTAGGAAAATCGTGCAATTATTGAGTCTGGTACTCAACTTCAATCACATCGCGCGCAGGCTGGGCCCCGCGCGCACGCCCGCCCGCCCCCTATAACCCTACCCTAAACATATAACGCTTAACCCTATACTCTAACCCTATCCAAAGCGGCTCTGATGCGGAATTCCCAAAAGGCCTGGCTCTCTGCAGTGCTGCAGCGGTCTGTGGAAGTGCCCTAATTGTTCACCCCTCTTCTACTTGGGACGTCTAGTCAAAGTTTATTGAGGGCGCCTGCCGGTGCATGTGAGCAATGCTAGGGCATGTGAGCAACGGTGAAGCATTGCCATGCCGTCTGGCAGCATACAGGGAGAGCAGATGTGCTGTGCAGCTGGTTGCTGCGGCGCTAGTGAACGTTGGGTGGCACGCCGAGGGTCGCCCGCATGTCTGGGCACATCATCGTGATGCGTGGGGCCGCGCGCGCAGCGGCTGCAGGGCGCCGTGTTCGACCTGTGCCGCGACCAGCACGGCAGCCGCTACGTGCAGACGCGGCTGGACAGCGCCTCCAAGGAGGAGGTGCGCGCCTGTTGGTCGCTGCCGGCAGCATCGGGAGCCACTAAGGGCGCTGTTGTCAGCACTTGAGGCGTGTCCGGCGCCTGAGGCGCGTCAGGGAGGCCTGGCTGCATGCGCTGTGAGACGCGCTCGCACGGCGTCTGCTAGCGCCCGTCTCCTTTCAGCAGCGTGCGCACTCTCGCGCCTGTGCAGCTCTGTTGCATGTAGGTGTGAAACCCTGTAGGGTTAGGACCCTGGCCCCTGACGCAGCGGCGGCGCGCGTGCAGGTGGACTGTTTGTTTGCGGAGGTGGGCGGCCGCGAGCAGCTGAGCGCGCCGGCGAAGGATCCGTTCGGCAACTTCACGCTGCAGAAAGCTGCTGGAGGTCGGGAGCCAGCCGCTGCGCGAGGCGCTCGCGGCGGCGGTCGCCGGCGACGTGGAGGCGCACACGCGCCACATGTACGGCTGCAGCGTGCTGCGAAGCTGCTGGAGGCGCGCGCGCCTGTGCTGCGCGATGCGCCTGCCGTGGTGGGGTGGGGTAGGGTTGCATAGGGTATGCTGCAGGCGCTGCTGAGGGTGTCCTCTGTCCCTACCACGTCCGCTTGCGATAGGTCCTTGCTTGCTTGGGGAGCCGCCGGAAAGTGCACATGTATCTAAAGCTCCTCTCCGTCCATGCCGAAGCCGCCTCTGGCCGCCGAGGCGCACTGCACCTGGGCCGCCCAGCCCGTATTGGGCACCGCTCGCCCTAGCCCGCGGACCTCGCCCACGCCCTGGAACCCCGGCAGGTCATTCCCGAGAACCCGCACGAGCCGCACGACGCCAAGGACGGCCGCACCCCGCTGGTCGCGGAGCTGCGCGGGCGCGTGCTCTCGTGCGTTGCCGACCAGAACGGCGACCACGTCATCCAGAAGATCAAGCGCATGCCCTCGCACCGCGCGCGCTTCGTGTCTGAGGCGCGGTGCGCCTCCTTCGAACCTGCCGCATCATCGCATGCCGCGCATGCATGCAGACAGGCAGGGTCCGTGCATGCGCGCTTCAGAATACCAGCAACCTGCGACATACTGCACAGCCTTCTAGTTTAGCAGCCATGTCTGACTTCTTGACTTGCCGCCAATTGCCTCTGCACTCTCGGTGCTGAACCAAGAGCGCCCCGGGTGCAGCACATACAACCCTCAGTGATGTCTAATGCCAGGACGTGCCGTCCCTATGCGTGTCAACCATATGTGTGCCAACCCGATTTGTTCAACCCGCGCAGGAGGTCCTGCTGCCCGTGCCGGAGGGGAGCGCAGAGAAACAGGCAGGTAGTAGACTAAGCACGCATGTGAAACCAGCGCCTGTGTCACATGGCTGCATGTGACCCTGGCGCCCCTGGCCTCCCGGATCACTGTGAGGGGCTCGCCGCTGCAACAGAAAACCCTGACGCGGGTCAAGGGCGCGCAGTGGATGGAGCACGCCGACTGCGTCGCGCGCGCGGCGGCCGGCGCGCCAGGTTTCGCTGCCGCCGCGGGCGTGGGCGGCGCAACCACTGGCCGCCGCGCCTGTTTTGGCTTTGGTTTTCTTCTCTTCTCTTCCCCTTTCTAGTTTTGAGCTCCAGCCGTGCAGCGGCCGCGCCGCGCTGCCGCCCCCCGGCGAGCAGCCGCGGCGCGCCCGCCCGGAGCGCCGCCTGACTTGGCACCGCGGGGCTGCCGCCGCGCAGGTGTGCACGCCCGAGCGGCGCGAGGAGCTGCTCGGGCGCGTGCGCCACCACCTGACCGCGCTCAAGCGCGTGACGTGCAGCAAGCACATGCGTGCGCGCGTGGAAGCTGCTGGAGACCACGCATAAGGCATAGCCCAACGCGGCGGTGCGGCGCCCAACCCTAACCCTGACTCCTACTTCAACCTTTATCCTACACTAATTGGGGCGGCGCTAGTCCTAGCTCACATACGGCCCCGCCCTTCTGGCCGTCCCCACCCTCTGGGCTCAAGAAACCAGCGCGCATCAATGCAGCGCATGGCGAGGCTGGCTGCTGGGTAGGGAAAGAGCTCGAGCGTACGCCACAGGGCCTGGGCGTGCCGAACGCGTGTAGCAGCACACCCCCAGGCACTGAGCCGATACTAAATCCAGGACAGCTGCCCCACAGGGTAACGGGTATGGAGTGCTGGCACTTGCTGTGGGGAGCGGTGCTTCCACAGTGCTGCCGGCCTCGGCCGGGCCCACTGCTTAGCGGTCCCCATGGCGCCCTGACGTGTATGTGAACACCAGCCCTGCCCTACCCTTTCCAGCCCCGCTCATAGCTGGAGCCCGAGGCGCGGCCGCGCAGGCTACACCGGCGGCGGAGGCAGCGGAGGCCGCCGCGGCGCGTGCCGCGCTTGCGCCCGCGCCCGCCGCTGCGTCGGCCGCCTCGGCCCCTGGGGCCGCAGAGGCTGCTCCGGACGAGGTGCGCCGCCATGCCATGCGGCCGCTCATGTTCCTCTGTATCAGGGGGACGGCCTGGCTCTTGCTGTTTGCCTTCCTACGCTCAGGCATGTAATGCACTTCGTGTCAGTTAAGCACCCGCAAGGCTTCTCCCTGCCGTCATGCGCGCAAGATTTCCTTCATGTAAATATTGTTGCTTATTGGGGCGGCCAGCAGCCTTGCGAAGGCGCTGGCCAGAGCGCTGAAGGAGCCCAGGCGGACGCAGGGGCAGCAGCCAGCTGCGAGCGGCGCCGCGCCGATGCCAAGCGTGCTCTGAAGCAGACGCCGACGCCCCGGCGGCGGACTGCGCGCCTGCTCCCATGCCCGCTCCGCCGGCAGCAGCGCTGGCGCCGGCGGCAGGCAGCCAGGGCGGCGGCGGCGGCGGCGCGCTGTTCTCGCAGGCGCACGCAGGCGGCGCGCGGTGTGGGCGCGGCGGACGGCGGCGGTAGGTGCAAGGCTGGGGCGCCCTGGCAAAGGGCGTGGGGGGAGCTGGTGGAGGGTCAGCAGATGTGGGGCTGTCTTCAAACGTGCGCTTTTGCAACGGATCTTAGCCAGCTTATATCAGCAGCATGTGAGGGTGCTAAACAGGTCTACGTGTTGGCATGCAAAGTATATCTGCTGCCTGTATACCAGCATGGCGCCTGCATCGGTGCAGCCGCGGCCCTCTGCGCAGGCAGCAGAAATGCTTTGCATGCCAACACGTAGTTCTGTCCAGCAACCCCGCATGCTGCTGATATAAGCCGGCTAAGATCGCTTGCAGCGCTGCAGGCCCTGCCTCACAACTGCTGTATCTAGAGCGTACATTTATGTGGCCCTGCCAACTACAAACTTATTTTAGGCAAGGCCTGCAGCGCTGCAAGGCATCTGCGCCAGCCCCTGGCAGCGCGGTGCAGCCCTGCTATACAGGCTGGCGCATGACAGGAACGCTGGGGTGTGGTCTTGCCATGAAGGGATGCAGGCGTGTTTGATGCAGGCGTGTTTGATGCAGGCGTGTTTGATGCAGGCGCCATGCTGGTAGTTTACTGAGTAGAATTGGAGCGCCATGCAGCCAAGTTGGCATCACATCAGGGCACCTCCTCCTTAAAGCAGGACCTCCTTCTTAAATCAAGATGCTTAAACAGGGAATTTTCATATACGCTTATATACTGGCCTATGTCAGGCAGAGCCTTAGCCTGGAAAGTTCATTGCATGCACGAGCACATAAGTGGACACTACCTCCCTATCTACATGTAATTGAGGATTTGAGCATCCCACGCCCGCCGACCCGCGAGTACGCACGCTGTGCTAGCACATGCTGATCTTTCACCGGTCCCCTTCAGTCCCTGCCCCTTGCATTGTGCTGCACACCAGCAGCTCCACGCTTCTGTCTTTGGTGCTCCTGGCCCCGCTGCGCTCTGCGCGACTGCTTGGGGAGAGCGGCGGCCCTGCGACTCGGCTCGGGGGTTTGCGCATGCGGCACAAGGGCGCACGCCCAAGCCAGGGAGCGCGTTAGCCAGGCGTCGCCAGGAAGTGTTACTGCTGGTGCTGCTGCTGCTGCTGCAGAGCGCGCCGGCGCCGCGCTCGGTGCATAGCCAGGGCCCCACTGCGCCGCAGCTGCGCGCGCACGGCATGCGCCGCTTAAGCTACCACAACGCCTTGGGGCTGCACGCGGATCAAAGCAAATTGCCTCGCCTAAGAGCACCAAGCAAAGCATGCAGTCTCAAGAGATAGGTTGAGAGATTCCCACATCAGGGCAGCTCACGGTCAGGTAATTGGTGCGCATAACCCACCTTGTTATTACATTTAGTGTGTGGGTCAATACATGGCCGAACACCATGGAGACGGGGAGTCTGCACACTCTGCAATCCAGCATGGTTGATGCAGCAGATGTAGGCCAGGCGCATGCAATGTGCACTGTTTCACGCAAAAAAAGTGTACAGCCTGTGGAGAGGCAGGCTGCCCTGCTGGGGCCAAGGTCGCGGCGCGCCTTCACGCTGTAGTGCGCCCTGACCTCGGTCGCCACCTTGTGCTCCGCCGCCGCATCGGACTGCGGGTCGTCCCCGGCCAGCAGCTCCGACATGCGCACGGCCATGTCCGGCGAGAGGGCGGGCGCCGCCGGAGAAGTGGTGCGTCCAGCGGCGAGGGCGGCCGTCGCGCCCGCAGGGCCAGCTTGTCCCAGAGAGGCGGCGTCGACTGATGCGCCGTCGCTCGCTGGCAGCTGTGCAGCGCTTGCGGCCTGCACGGCGGCCGCTGCATTGCCAGCGGCGGCACTGCTCTCAGGCGGCATGCCTGTGCTCTCGTGCGTCATGGCAGCAAGGGCCTGGACGTCTATCTGCGCGCTGGCCAGCACCGCAGCGGCAGCATGGCAGGCCGCCTGCGTTCTCGCAGCCCATGTGTCGCTGCAGCTGCCGTGCTCGGCGCAGCGCTCAGCGCCGGCTGGCGCAGAGGTGCTGCCCTGGCCAGCGCGGACTGCTGAGCTGGGGCAGGGGCGCATGATGTCAGGTTTCGAGCCAGCAAAGTCCACGCCGCTGCCCACCGCAGCATCGCTGGCTAATGCGGCCATGCCGCCAGTGAGAGCGGCGATCGCGCTCGGGCTGTCGCAGCCGCCGCGCTGGTTGGACACGGCTGCTCTTGGGGCGGGCGGCTGCACGCGCACCCAGGTGGCCACGCCCGATGGGCCTTGCACCCTGCGGCGCACATTGCCATCCTCTTTCATGGTTGCCGTTAGAAACACTATGCAAGTGTCGCAGAGGAAATCATGGCATCAGCAATCTCTGTGCACAAGCTGGTCAGGCAAGGCAGAAGACGTGAGTACGCCGGCCCTACAGCTGTCAACCTGTACAGCGCTGCTCATCAACATGGAGCAACAACAGTACCAGGGCCGGGCACAGCATGACACAGGAACTTTCACATGCGTACGAGCGTGTCTCATGCAAGGTTCTTAGAGGCATTACTAATCTACCAGGCTCAATGGTCAAACGGGGCTGCGCGCAGGCGGTCAAGCAGGGAGGCGCGCAGGTGGTCGAGAGCAGGTTGCGCGCAGGCGCAGAGCGCGCACCTTTGCCAGCGGCTGCGCTCTGTGCTGCCGCGCCGCGTCTGCGCGCGACCAGCTGGCGCCGCGCCCGCAGCCGCGTACGCCTGCTCCCTGCCTGCGCGTGTGGCGGTGCCCGCGCCCAGCCCATCCGCCAGGGTCCCCGGCGCGCATGAGCGCACAGCAAGCCTGCTCTCGGCAGCACCCGCGCTCGAGCCGCCATCCAGGCAGTTGGGCGGCAGCATGAGGGGCATGGCGGCTCCGCTCATGGCGGCGTCTGCGCCTGGGCCGCCAGCCAGGGGCTCTTGCTGGCCGGCGGGGGCTTGCTGGCCGGCGGGGTCGGCGCTGGTAGGTGCGCTGCACCCGCTCTCTGCAGCAATGTCGCGCAGGTTGCTCGCCAGGGTGTCCGGCAGGGCAGTTGACAGGTTCCCGCCGCCCTCGGCTGAGCATGCGCCAGCTCCGCCAGCCAGGCTGCCCAGCAGGCCGGTCTGCATGAGCTGCGATCCAGGGTCTAGGCGGCCATTAGGCAAGGCAGCCGCTGCCGCGGCGGGAATGAAGGGCGGCAGCCGCTTGGGGGCGAACAGGCCGACGGCGTTGGGGTTGGGGCTGGGCGCGGCGTACGTTGTGACGGTCGCCGGCTGTGCATCGGGGTCGAGCCAGTAGCCCGGCAGCTGCGGGCGCGCGAGCGCCGCAAACGGCCCCAGAGCGCGCGCCAGCGCGGCTGCAGCCGGCGAGCCCGGCGGGCCGCCGACAACCTCATCCGGCAGCGCCGGGCACAGCGACAGCGGCGTCGCCACGCCCCAGATCACGGCGTCTGCATCGCGCATCGCCGCACCGCGCGCCAGCACGTCCGCCTGGTCGGGCGTGAGCGCCGCGCAGTGCCCCGGCACGCAGCCGGCCGCGAGCGCGCGGCGCGCGAAGCTTGCGAGCAGCATGCCGCCCTCGGCCTCCCCGCGCGCAGCGGCGGCCTGCCACATCTCATCGCCGCGGCCCCAGGCCAGGAAGAAGCACATACGCAGCTTGGCCATGAGCGCCGCAGCGCCCGGCGAAGCGGCCAGCGGCCAGTCCACTGCGGGCGATGCGGACCGCGCCGACCCGCTGTTTATCGTGGCGGAAAAGTCGCCCACGAGGTATTCGCGCGCCCGCTGCGGCTGTCCTACCAGCTCAGGGTCCGCCTGCTGCGTTCCCAGGCACAGGCTGGCCAGAGCGTGCACGGGCGCAGTGCTCGCCCGCCCGCGCTCGTCCATGACCTCGGCGAGCAGCGCCGCCACCAGGTGCGCCTGGCTGGGGGCAGGGTGCTGGCCCGGGTCGCCCAGCGGACCCGGGTACACGGTGTGTGCCTCGGCAGGCGGCTGCAGCGCCCCGGGCCCCTCCGACAGCCGCGCCAGCACGGCGTAGGGCCCCAGCGCGCGCGTGAGCGCGGCGTGCGCGGGCGTGCCGGGCGCGCAGCCCAGGACGCTGGGCGCCAGCCCCGGCACCAGCGACAACGGCGTGGCGGCGCCGCGCTCCACGGCATAGGCAGCCGCATTGGCGGCCGCGTCGGCGAGGCCCATCGCATGTCCCCAGATGCGCGCCTCGGGCACGCCAGGCGCGAGGCCTGCCTCCACCATGCGGCGCACGAAGCCGTACACGAGCTCGGCGGCGGCGCCGCGCTCGCGCCCGCGCGCATACTCCGCTGCGACCGCCGCCGGCCCGAAGCGCGTCCACGCCGCCGCAAACCAGCAGCGCACGGCGGCGACCACGGCGGCGGCGCCGGGCGTGCGCGAGTGGACAGTGCCGACCGGCGGGGCACAGCCGTTGCGCCGCATCATGTGCCCTGGGTGGCACACACAGAGTGTTAATTCTGGCAACAAGGATACCTCCAAACACAGGCCTGAAGCACATGCTATCAACATGCTTGTGAGTTGACCATACGCATGGACCACTTATCCAACACATACAGAGCGCTATATTGAGGATATCTGGCAGTGAGTGAGCATGCATGTGCGCATGCACCTGCTGATACAAGATATGGCACGTTTGCAAGGCATGAGGTGCATGCATATTCAGTACATTGCCTCACATGAATTAGATACAGCATTGCAGGATAGGTTATTGTTTCCGTGCGATGGCAGACTTACCTTGGCACTTGACGCGCATCCAGGCCAGCTCCGCGGCGGTGAAGCAGGCGCTGGCCGGCGCGGGCGGCGCGGTGCTGGCGGCCTGCCCGACCAGGAACTCTGACAACAGGACCCCCACGCCGTCCTGCGGCGGCGCCGGGCCCGCCATGCCGTCGCGCGCAGGGTCATGTCCGTTGGCGACCATGCGCTGCAGCAGCTCCTCACCCGGCAGCTTGCGCATCGCTTCGAGGTCCTTGGCGACTTCTGGGTGCAGCGGCGGCGCCCGGGCGACGCGCTCCGCGAGCCAAGCGATCGCCTCGGCGCGCGTGGGCTGGCCCGAGCCGGCTGTCGGCGGGAGCATGCCCCGGCCGCGCATACTGGCTATGACCTCATCGGTGGGCAGCACTGCCAGCTGTGCGGTCAGCCGGGCGGCGTGCGCGGCGATGCTGGCCTGCAGCGCGTCGGTCTGCGGCGCTGGCCCCTTGGGCTCTGCGGCATGCGGCTGAGCTGCCTCTGTGAGGTGCGCGTCTGGCTGGTGCGCGCCGCGCGGCGCAAGCAGGGTAGGGAACCCGGCCGAAGGAGGCCGCATGGGCGCGGCGTGCGCTACGTGGTCGGCTGAGGCCTGGGCAGCGGCCGTGGGCGCGGCGGGCAGGCACGCAGCGCGCAGGCGCGCTTCCCATGCGCTGCCCGCCCCCGGCGGCAACACGCCTGGGATGGCCTGCGTGGCAGGCTGCGTGGTCGTTGAAGCTGTGACGCACCAGGTCAATTTCGTCATTCACACGTGGCTGTCAACAAGCAGGCAATGCTTGCCTTTGATAGCCACGAGGCACGTTATAAGAGGGTTGTCTCAAGTAAAGAGCATGAGCACATGCAGAATGAGAAGGGAGACGGACGTGGATATTCACAGTCAAGCTCACACAAAATTTTCGTGTTCTACCTGGCTCTGGTTGACACTGGAAGCCTGCATAGCGGCCGCCAGCTGGTGGCTGCTTTGTGCGACGCGCTGGTCGGCGATGCGCCTCAGCTGGTCCCAGTCCGCCGGCCGCACAAGCCCCCTGATGATGATTCATCGTCAAATACTCAATACAGGCCTATCATGGAGTCAAGATATCATTGTCTGTCTGTAGGATGACCAAGCAAATGAGCCTGGCTACTTGCCTTCTAACAAAGCATGCACATGCTATGTGCGCAATGCTTGTGTGCACTGAATACATCCAGGCCCTAGCAAAGTTTGGGAAGCAAAGTTTGGAAAGCACATAACCCTGCACTTGTTTAAAGCGCACACAAAGAGGTGTAGGCCCGCACCTGAGCATGCGCGGGTTGGGGTCTGCATTGGGGTTGATCCACCGCGCTCGCAGGGCTGCTGCCACGTCCGGGCGGAGGTCTGCAGGGCACAAAGTCCTGAAGTCATGCATAGCATTCGCTGTGCTTGAGGCTCTCACACTCGAGAGCCTGACCTGCTTATCCACATGTGCACACACTCTGGTGACAGAGCAGCTGCTCCAAGCGGACCCTTGTGAACATTATTATAGGGAAATACACGCTTGCACATGTGATGTGCCCACAGAGCAGCGTGCAAGAAGCACACAATGGCATAGCTTTGGATGTGAGAGAGGCATGTGAGCATGCATTCGCAGAGGTTGATAAGCAATGACAGTGTGCACACCCTGGATGTGCAGGTGGGTGTCGCCGTCTGAGAGCATGCCAGCATCCATGTCGGACTCCGCCGCACTGCTGCCGTCGTCACTCACGTCCATGGCGCAGTCCTTCTCGCACGCGGCAGGCACCATCGCGCCGTCGATCGCCAGCGGCCCGCCGGGTGGCGCAGCCGCGGCTGCGCTCGTGCCTAGCGGGAACACAAGCAACTCCTCACAAGGTGACACAGTAAGAAATTGCACACGGCATATAGTAAGCAAATTTGTTGCCGATCTTGTGCAAGAGCAGTGCTCTGTATGGCATAGAGCATGCAACAGGGGGGTGTGAAAATGTGAGCATGCTATTTCAGAGGCCTGCCGGTCACGCATGTGCCTGCGCAGCATGCTGTGCATGGAGGTTAAGGACAGGCATAGGCACGACACCCAGCCCGCACGCACACTGCAGACACGCCCTGCAGCACAAAGAATAGTTGCCTCCTGGCAGGCAGCAGGCACTTTGTGTATGCTGGGATGCACCTCTTCTACATCATATTGGCCCTTGATGAGCGTGTCCAGCGCATCCTTCGCCTTTCTGTATAATCACACCCGTCTATGTTGGCTTAGCTCTGGCCTGGCCTTGCCCTTTGCAAAGTTCACCAAGGCAGTTTGGTAACCCTCCGCCATGCTTGCGCACGAGGAGAAACTTGCTCAGTGCCGACCTTGAAGTAGTCAAACTTTAAATGTATGGCCAGCGCGCCTGCAGTACGGACAGTAGCTCTTGGAGAACACGACCACCTTGTTGGTCTTGATCTTGCGCTCCACAAACTCCTTGGCGGCCATCCTGTCCTCGTTGCTCACAGGTTGCTTGGAAAACAAAAGGCCCATGTGCGCCTGCCTGCTCTTGTGCCGAAGCGGCCAGCGAGCCCCGCGCACGTGGCTGAGACCTAGCTTGAGGGTCTGCAGCTGGAACCAGAGGACATCGTGGATGACGACAAAGAGCATCCTGCTCAGTCAGATCCTTTGCTTTGTGTTCGAGAGTAGGACGCTATGCAGGCTGCTATATCTCGTAGAAATCGGGACTTTGACTGTTGATTGTGCCCGCGACCGAACGAGCCATGCGCACCGCATGCTTTGCGGGGCTGCTGCCCGTCAGCACGCAGCCCTGGCCGGCCTCCCCCAGGGCTCGGCATCGCGATGTCCCCAGACACGTTGCCGCGGCGCGCGCCCCGGAGCCGGCCAGCGCAGAGCTGGAGCTGCGGCAGCGGCCGCTGGGCCGCCTGACAGGCCTCATCGCCGCAGGGCCTGCCGCGGTGTCCTTTGACGACGAGGAGCTGCCGCAGGCGGGCTCGGCGGGCGCGCGCGGGGAACACGCGGCCGGGGACGCCCCAGGCGCGGGGCCCCGGGCGGCGCAGGGCGCGGGCTGGGAGCGCGAGCTGCTGCAGCTGGCCGCGCTGCTGCCGCCGGCGCTGCGGGACGCGCTGCTCGCGCACGAGCGCTTCCTGGAGGCGCGCCGCCCGCCGGCGCCCGACCCAGCGCTGCTGCACAGCGCCCTGTGCCACCGTGCTGCTGCACAGCGCCCTGGCCTGCTGCCCGCAGCGGCCGCGCCTGTGGCACGCAAGCTCTGCCCTTTGTGGCGTGCCGCCTGGCCATACTTGGGCGTGCCGTCACCCGGTGTCCGTGGTCTGGCAGGGCGCTTGGCCAGAGCACCGCGCGCACTCGTAATGAGTACATGCGAGCTGCCAGGGAACACGTATGCTTGCTTTGCATGGTGCCCCTCCCGGCAGCCCGTCCACGCCCTGGCGCTTTGAATCAAGGACCAGGCACAGCCTCCCCTTTGGCTGGTCACAGCGCCAAGTGCTGGGCGCCCGCTCAGCGGGCGGCGCTCTGCGTCCCCCAGGTGCTGGAGGTGGTCATGGATGTGGGCCGGCCGCCACTGGCGCGCTTCCCGGGCGGCGACGTGCGCCTGAGCGAGGCCGTCATCACCTACGCCGACCTGGACACGGCGGTTACCAAAGTGCGCCCGCACATGTACAGCTCCCTCAGGGCATGTGTGGTGGCTTTTGCGGAGGGCACAGCTCTGCAACATATGCGTGCTGGCTCTGGTCAGGAGTGGCCTGCGGCGGGTGACTTGCAGTCCCCCCGCGAATATGTTGGTGTGCGTGTGTGCCTGGAGGTATGGGTTGTCATGGTCAAGATCATGGTTGGCATGGGTGTCATGTCATGAAGTATGTGCTTCCTGCTCTGCGTGAGCATGGAAGGCAACTCGCAGCAGTCGCATGCACTGCCAATGAGCTGTTGCCTGCCCTCCTGCCCTGTGACGCATGTAACGGCGCGCTGCTCGCGCCGCAGCTGGGCGCGTTTGGCGGCGACAACCGCGCGGGCATCGACCGCACGCTGCACCGCATCTCCTGCCTGCGCAACCGCGACGGCCGCGTCATCGGCCTGACCTGCCGCGCGGGGCGCGCGGTCTGCGGCAGCGCCGCGCTCGCCGCGGACCTGGTCGCGGCCGGCCGCTCGCTGCTGCTGCTGGTGCGCGCCCCGCCCCAGGCCGCGCGGGGTCCGGCAGGAGGAGGCGGCAGGGAGGATGCGCGGCCCGCGGCCAGGAGCGGCGCGGAGCTGGCTTTCTGCCGCCCCTTGCCCTTGAGGCCAGCGTGTGCGGGAGGCGCCTTTGCGAGGAATAAGCGGCATGCAGCTGGTTCCCGGCTGCGCCTGGCGCAGCGGATGTCACGGGGGCCATGCACAGGCGCGTGCGGCGCTGAGGGGGCGGCGCGCCGGTAGGGCCGGCCCGGGGTGGGCAAGACGACGAGCGTGCGCGAGATTGCTCGCCTGCTGTCCGAGGAGTGCCGCAAGCGCGTGGTTATCATTGACACCAGCAACGAAATTGGTGGCGACGGCGATATCCCGCACCCGGGCATCGGCCGAGCGCGCCGCATGCAGGCGCGTGCAGCGTCCCGCCCGCCAGCTGCAGACCCCGCGGCGGCTGTGATGGCTGCTGGCACAGCCGGGCGCCGGTCTGCTCGAGCCTGCCTCCCGGTCTGCTGGGGGCAGTCCTGTTTGGTCCACTCCTCCCTGCCAGACTGCGTCGTACGTTTAAAACAGACTTCTGAGCAGCGTGACCTGGTGGCTTCTCTTTCAGCGCCATTGTTTGACGGGCGAGCGCACATGCTGAGCCTGGTACCGGATCGGCGCTACGGCTGAGTGCATGCTGCGGTGATGTGGCTTGCCAGGGTCCGACGTGTGTTGCGGTGGGGCGCAGGTGGCGCAGCTGGAGGAGCAGCACCGCGTCATGATCGAGGCTGTGGAAAACCACATGCCGGAGGCCCTGGTGCGCTTGTGTGGTGAGTGATTTGAGTTGTAGAACTCGAGGGGCAGGAGCCTCCCCCTACACTTTCACAAGAACATACTGGATGCCTGTTTAGCCGCGCCTGGCTGTTGTGCGCGCCGACAGCACCCGCTGGGTTCACTCCTGCCGGCCCGGACCGGGTGTGGCCACCGTGCAGGAGGCGCGCTCGTCCCAGCCTCATGGCCTGAGGAGGTTATGTGTGCTGACGCCCCGCCGCTTGCGCGCAGGTCATCGACGAGATTGGCAACGAGGCCGAGGCGCTGGCGGCGCGCTCCATCTCGCAGCGCGGCATCCAGCTCATCGCCACGGCGCACGGTGCGGCCCCGCTAAG
>JAABUX010003401.1_pt1 | contig 21140 bp, 22 predicted proteins | sample 5561851 | NCBI WGS metagenome assembly JAABUX01 (sample SAMN10711883, study PRJNA513361) | rock metagenome | isolation source: Antarctica rocks | place: Antarctica: Victoria Land, Richard Nunatak red sandstone | collected 2016-01-03 | reverse complement strand
CTGGCCCATGATCACGTAGTCGACCTGGTCGCCGCCGATGCCCGCCCGCTCGAGCGCGGCCTTGATGGCGATGCCACCCAGGTCCATCGCGGTGAAATCCTTCAACGACCCCAGCAGCTTCCCGATCCGGGTCCGCGCCCCACCGACGATCACCGAACGCGCCACGGGTGGCCTCCTCGCCGTACTCCTGGGTTGGTCCCACGATCCTAAGCGGCAGGATGGTGCGCATGTTCACGCGCATCGACCATGTTGGTATCGCCGTCGCCGACCTCGACGAGGGCATCCGGTTCTACACCGAGACCTACGGCATGCGCTGCGTGCACACCGAGGTGAACGCCGAGCAGGGGGTGCGCGAGGCGATGCTGGCGGTCGGCGACAGCGGCTCGTTCATCCAGCTCCTGGCGCCGCTGTCACCGGAGTCCACCATCGCGACCTTCCTCGACCGCAGCGGCCCCGGGATCCAGCAGATGGCCTACGGCGTCGACGACATCGACGCGGTGACCGCGGAGCTGCGGGCCAAGGGGATGCGACTGCTCTACGACGAGCCGAAGACCGGTACGGCGGGCTCGCGGGTCAACTTCATCCATCCCAAGAGCGCCGGCGGCGTGCTGGTCGAGCTGGTCCAGGCGGCCCCCGGCGGCCTGGAGCACTGAGCGGCATCGAGCACTGAGCGCGCCGTCCCTCCGGCTCCGAGCGCCGCCAGCACGACCCAGCGCCCGGTCGTCCAGCACGTCGCCGTGATGAACGACCCTCAGCGCCGTCGTTCTGCTTGTGTCAGCACCCACGACGCCCCGGCGCGTTCCACCACTGCAGGGACCAGCCCGTAAGGGTCAGGGTGGACGCCCTCAGCGAAGTCCATGATCTCGATTCGGTCGACGAGCACGGAGAGCAGCACGAAGTCGGTGCCCCGAGGCCCGCCGGGGAAGAACGCCTCAAGGCCCTGAACCCAGCGTTGCGTGCGGACGCCGAGATCGTCGACCACGCTGGCGGCACCGTGGAAGGTGACATAGGCAAAGGCGGCTCGGTCCTCCACCGCGTAGGCCACCTGTGGCGATCCGGCGACGTCGATCGCCTTGCGGGACCTCGGGCTGGTGCCGATCCAGATCCGGTCGGCGTCGGACGCCAGGTGCTGGACGAGACGAGCGTGCGGCCCCCCACCGGATCGGCACGTGACGAGGAAACCGTAGGGGTTGGCGTCCAGACGCCTGGACGCAAGGTCGACGAGGTGCGCAGCGCTCGGCACGCCCGTGGTTCTACACGCAGCCACCTCGGCGCCGGGTTCGCGGCGCCCGCGGGTCTGCCGCGCCGCTTGGTCGGCGCGAGTCCCACGCGTCGGAGGGCGGCGCCCGCCAGGCTGTTGGGGTCACCGCGTCGGCAGCTGCTGCCCGTCGCGGTACATTTTCTCGTACCACTGAGGAGGCGGCATGGCGGTGACGGCGAGTGAGGCGCGCAAGAAGCTCTTTCCCCTGATCAAGCAGGTCAACGAGGACCACGTCCCCGTGGAGATCACCTCTAGGCAAGGCAGCGCCGTGCTGATGTCACGCGACGACTACGACGCGCTGCAGGAGACGGCCTATCTCCTGCGCGTCCCCGCCAACGCACGCCGCCTGCTCGCCAGCCTCGCGCAGGCCCAGGCAGGGAATCGTGAGGAGCACGAGCTGACCCGGTGAGAGTGGTCTTCACCCCTCTCGGGTGGCAGGATTATCTGCACTGGCTGACCGCCGACCGCGCGCTGCTCAAGCGGCTGAACCGGCTCATCGATGACACGACACGCGACCCCTTCGCCGGGATCGGCAAACCCGAGCCGCTCAAGCACGCGCTGGCTGGCGCGTGGGCGAGACGGATCGACGACGAGCACCGGATGATCTACCTCGCGGACGGCGACGACCTGGTGATCCTGCAGGCGCGCCTCCACTATCGCTGACCGATCGTCGCCCATATGCCGCATGCGGCGGCGGTTCCGTCACCCGGACGGGCCTTGCTCCCCCGGCGCCTGCGCGTCGCGGCCGATGAGCCGGCGGAACGGCGGCACGCTGGCGAGCGGGGTCCGTGCCTGCTCCGCGACGTCGAGCAGCCGCGCCGCATGTCCGTCGCCGGACCCGAACAGAGACTCCAACCAGCCCACCGCGGCGTCGACATCGACCGTCCCGGCCCGCACCATGGCCTCGATGTCGAGCCAGTCCTTCGGTCTGGCGAACATGGACTTGAAGACCGTCAGGTGCGTGGCGGTCAGGAACGGCAACTCCGCGGAAGCGAACGGCGCCAGGACCGCCTCCCTGACGACCGCCTGGTGGAGGTCGCCCTGAGGGAAGAAGAGGTCGACCGGCGTCCCCGTGCCCCGCTCGCCCCACCACAGACGCACCTGGCCGTCGCGCCGCACCGCGGCGATATCCGTATCGCCCCAGCCGATTCCTTCCGGCAGCAACCGGAACACCGCCTCGGGGTCCTCGGTCGACGCCGAGACGTTGACGTCGATGTCCGAGGTCGCGCGCGGCTCTTCGACGTAGTAGGCCAGCGCCAGCGCGCCGCCGAACGCATGCCCGACCCCACCCGCCTGGAGCGCCTTCTCCACGGCGATGACCTTCTCGACCAGCGTCGGCGCGTGCGCCGCCCCGGGCCTCTCCTCAGTCACCGACGGGGCGCGGCACTTCGTCGTACCAGCTCGTCCCGATCGAGTCGGAGTGTCGGGACGGGAGGGCGTCCGCGAGCAGCAGGAGATCGACGAGGCGCTCGCCCTGGATCCGGGGGTCGATCCGGGTCATCGCCGGCGCATCGTCACCCACGCGGCACCTCCCTCCACGAGCGGTCGCGCCAGCGCCGCCCCACCAGGCTATCCGCGGCCGTCCGAGGCAGTGGAGACCGCCCCGGCTAGCCTCCGCAGCCATGACCGACATGCAGGCCGTGCTCGACGCCGTCCTCGCCGAGGCCCCCGCCGCCGAGATCGCCGCGCTGGGCGTACCGGAGAGCTACCGCGGGATGACCGTGCACGCCGACGAGGCCACGATGTTCGAGGGGCGCGCTTCGCGGGACAAGGACCCGCGGGAGTCGCTGCACCTGGACGAGGTGGCGACGCCGCAGCTTGCACCGGGCGAGGCGATCGTCGCGGTGATGGCGAGCTCGATCAACTACAACACGGTCTGGACCTCGATCTTCGAGCCGGTCTCGACGTTCTCCTTTCTCAAGCGCTACGGCAGGCTGAACGAGTACTCCGCGCGCCACGACCTGCCGTATCACGTGGTCGGCAGCGACCTGTCCGGCGTGGTCCTGCAGGTCGGCCCGGGGGTCAGCAAGTGGAAGGCCGGGGACCGCGTCGTCGCCCACTGCCTGTCCACCGAGATGGAGGACGCCGAGGGCTACGACGACTCGATGATGGATACGCAGCAGCGGATCTGGGGATTCGAGACCAACTTCGGCGGCCTCGCGGAACTCGCGCTGGTCAAGGCGAACCAGCTGATGCCCAAGCCAGCCCACCTCACCTGGGAGGAGGCTGCCGCGCCGGGGCTGGTCAACTCCACGGCGTACCGCCAGCTCGTCGGCAAGCACGGCGCGGCGATGAAGCAGGGGGATGTGGTGCTCATCTGGGGTGCGAGCGGCGGCCTCGGCAGCTATGCCACCCAGATGGCCCTGAACGGCGGCGCGATCCCGGTCTGCGTCGTCAGCTCCGCGGAGAAGGCCGCGATCGTGCGCTCGATGGGTGCCGAGCTCGTCATCGACCGCAGTGCCGAGGGCTACCGCTTCTGGTCCGACGAGCACACCCAGGACCCCAAGGAATTCCAACGCTTCGGCAAGACGATCCGGGCGCTGACCGGCGGCGAGGACCCCGATATCGTCTTCGAGCACCCGGGTCGAGAGACCTTTGGCGCCAGCATGTACGTCGCGCGGCGGGGTGGCACCGTGGTGTCCTGCGCGTCGACATCGGGCTACCTGCACACCTTCGACAACCGGTATTTCTGGATGAACCTCAAACGCCTGATCGGCACCCACTTCGCCAATCACCGGGAGTCCTGGGAGGCCAACCGACTCGTCGCCAAGGGCCTCGTGCACCCGACGCTGTCCAAGACCTACGCGCTCGCCGACACCGGCCGGGCGGCCCTGGACGTGCACCACAACCTGCACCAGGGCAAGGTCGGTGTGCTCTGCCTCGCCCCCGAGGAGGGCCTCGGCGTCGACCCGGCGGCGGCCGAGTTCCGGGCCGGGCACCTGGAGGGCATCAACCGGTTCCGCGGGGTGTGACACCTCAAGGTGCCACACCGCACACCTGGTGCGACACTGGGCCGGTGCCCACGACCCGCCCGCGCATCGTCATCACCGAGACCGATGCAGTGGCGCAGGCCCTCGCCGTCGCGGCGCGACGCTGGCCGCAAGAGCGCGGTCGCGCACGGCTGCTGCTGCGACTCGTCGAGGCGGGTGCCCGGGCGTCGGGTGAAGCGGAGGACCGTGCGGCGCAGGAGCGCCGGCGGCTGCGGCTAGAGGCGGTGGAACGCACAGCCGGGGTCGGCACGGGGTGGTACCCAGCTGGCTACCTGGAGGACCTGCGCGCCGACTGGCCGGAGTGACCGCACTCGACGCGAGCGTGCTGATCGCCCAATTCGACGTCGGCGATGAGCATCATGCGCAGGCGCGGGCCCTTCTCGAAGGCCTGACGCTGGCGCTTGTGGTCAGCCCCGTGACCCTGGCCGAGGTCCTGGTGGGCCCTACCCGCAACGGCGACCCCGCGGTCATCGTGGCCGCAATCGGCGACCTCGGGGTGCGGGAACTCAGGCTTCCCGACGACGCCGCTCCGCGTCTGGCGTTGCTGCGCGTGGAGACCCGGCTGCGGCTACCCGATTGTTGCGTCCTGCTCGCCGCCGAGGATGCGGACCGGGAGCTGGCCACCTTCGACCAGCGGCTCGCTCGGGCGGCCAGGTCACGCGGACTCACCGTCGTCGGCTGACGGCAGTAGCCACGATTCCCTGCAGCAGCCAGGCCAGGCCGCGCTCGAACGTTTCCCTCAGATCGACGTCCGGGCGACGCCGAAGGGACCCCGGCACCCGCGCCCGCGATGCAAGGCGGCGAAGCCGATCGTGAACACGATGAGCACCCGCAGCGCCTCGCGTGCCGGCGCGCCGTGCACCCCGCCGCGCCCGAGCAGGTCGACCAGGCCGTCGCCGAGCGCGGTGGCCACCGGGCCGGCAGCCCCCTGCCGGGCCAGGTAGAGCGACACCAGGTCGGGATGCTCCAGCAGCACCTCGAAGGTCGAGGTCATCACCGCCGCTATCGCGGCCAGCGGGTCGGCCGCCCGCGGGTCGGGTGCGGCAACCTCAGCCAGCACGGCGTCGAGCACGTCGTCGACGAGCACCGTCTTGCTGGCGACGTGGCTGTAGAGCGTGTTCGGCGCGACGTCGAGCCGCCTGGCCAGTGCGCGCATGGACAGGCCCGCCAAACCGCTGTCCTGCAGCAGGTCCCGCGCGGCGGCGAGCACCGCCGCATGGGACAGCCCGGCCCGTTGGCCGGGGCGGCGAAGGCTACGCCGTACAGCTGACCACCAGGAGGCCTTGATGAGCACGACAGGTAGCCCCGTCGCCGGCCACGCCGCCGGCGTGCCGTTCCTTGCTGTGCCACCCGGCGGCGGACGGCGCCCCAACGCGCCCGTCGTGCTCGGCTGGCACCTGCAGGATCCGCCCCGGACCGAGACGGCATTCGCCGCAGCCCTTCCGCTCGATGGCCTCGATGCCTGGCGGATCTACCTCGGGCTGCCGCTGTCAGGCACGCGGCTGCCAGCGGGCGGCCAGGACGAAGTGATGCGGCGGGGCTACGACGACGCCGTGCTGCACCTGTACGGGCCGGTGAGCGCGCAGGCGGCTGCCGAGGCGGCTCCCGCTCTGGGGGAGCTGCGGGCGCTGCTCGGGCTCGGCCACGGACCGGTGGGGCTGCTGGGCGGCTCGATGGGCGCCGCCGTCGCATTGCAGGTGCTGGCCGAGGGCAGCCTCGACGCCGTTGCCGCCGTCCTCGTCAGCCCACTCGTGCAGCTCCGGCCGTTGGTCGCGGTGAACGGCCGGCGCTACGGCATCACCTACCCCTGGTCCGCGCCCTCGCTGGAGATCGCGGCGCGGCTGGACTTCGTTGCCCGCGCCGAGGACATCGCAGCACACGGGGAACCCGCGGTGCTCGTCCTCGCCGGCGCCCAGGACGACCGCGAGGGCGTGCTCGACCCGGCAGAGCGGCTGCGTGACCGACTGTCCGGCGTCTACCGGACCCCGGCCCGGGCCCAACTGGAGCTCATCGAGGGGATGGCCCACGCCCTGGCAGAGGCACCGGGCGACGAGCCGGCCCCGCAGACGCCGCAGGCCACGGAGGTGGACCGAAGGGCGGTGGGCTGGCTGCGGGAACACCTCATGGAGTGACGCGCCGTCATCTCGGCCCGCGGACTCCCGTCAGCTGCCGGCCCAGCGCAGCAGCAGCGGAGCGAGGGCTCCGGCGAGTGCAGGATCAGCATGGCCCAGCTCGACCAGCGGCTCCCCCAGCGCCCAGCAACCCAGCCCCCCAGCAACCGCAGCACTAGTCGCGGCCGCGGCGGGCGCGGCCGGCGGAGAGGAGGCGGCGCAGGACTGGGCCGGGCAGGGTGCGCGTCAGCGCGCGGATCACCTTGTACGGCAGGCCGGCGATCGAGAGGTCGCGGCCGGCGTCGAGGTCCTTCAGCGCGGTGACGACGACCTGCTCCGGCGTGAGCCAGAGCAACGACGGGACGCCCGGCTCGCCCCCGCCCGCGCGGGCGTGGAACTCGGTGTGCGTGAAACCCGGGCAGACCGCGATCGTGCGCACACCGCTGGCGCCGTAGGTCGCGGCGAGTGACTGGCTCAGCGCGGTGACATAGGCCTTGGAGGCGCCGTACGTCGACGCCCCGCTCCCGGGCAGGAAGCCGGCCATCGAGCTGATGTTGACGATGTCGCCGGCGCCACGCTCGAGCATCCCCGGCAGCGCCGCCATCGTGAGCCTCAGCACCGCACGCACGTTGACCCGCAGCAGAGCCTCCTCGGCAGCCACGTCGATCTCGTGCAGCGCGCCCGACGTGCCGAAGCCCGCGTTGTTGACCAGCACCCCGATGTCGCTGCGCTGCAGCCGATCCGCCACCGCATCGAGCGCCTTGTCCTCCCCGAGGTCCGCCGCCAGCACCTCGGCCTCGACAGGCAGCTCGGCCGCCAGCCGCTCCAGCCGGGCCCGGTCCCGGGCGACCAGCACGAGTGGGTGGCCGTCGGCGGCGAGCCGCCGCGCGAAAGCGAGGCCGATGCCGCTGCTCGCACCAGTGATCAGGGCCGTCCCTGCAGTGGCCATCGAGCCAGCTTAGAGCGCGGCCAGCAGCGCAGCTCAGCTGGGGCAGGTCGTCCCGACAGCCGGGAGCGTGACGGGGTCGAGCAGGTAGGCGTCGACATGTCCCCGCACGCACGCGCTCGAGTCATAACCCGTATGACCCTCCCCGCGCCGCGTCAGCAGCCGCGCGCCCGACAGGCGTGCCGTCAGCCCGACTGCCTCCGACAGCGGCGTCGCCGGGTCGCCGGTCGAGCCGACGACCAGCACCGGCGGAATGCCGTTGGCGTGCAAGGGGACTGGCGGTGACGCCGGACGAGCCGGCCAGATGGCGCAGACGTAACCCCCGAACCCGAACGCCGCGAAGTCCGGCGCCGTCACCAACAGCCGACGGTAGCTCGCGATGTACGGCGCGGTGCCGGTCGGGCTCTGCTCGTCGCGACAGTTGACGGCGTTGAGCGCGTCCAGCAGGTTGCTGTAATTGCCGTTCTTGTCCCGCTCGTCGAGGAAATCCGCGAGCGCGAGCAGCACGTGGCCGTCTCCGCCGTCGGCGGCCGCGAGTCCCTGCTCCAGGTAGGTCCAGCTGTCCCGGCTGTAGAGCGCGGCCGCGACGCCGGTGATCGCCAGCGCCTGCGTCAGCGGCCGGTCACTGCCGGTCGGGAGCGGCGCGGCGCTGATGTGCGCGAGCAGAGCGCGGTAGTGCGCGCGCAGGTCCCCGCCCGGATGCCAGGCGCAGGAGTTCCCCCGCCGGGAGCAATCGGCGAGGAAGGTCTCCAGCGCAGACTGGAAGCCGACGGCCTGCACCTCGGCACCCCGGATCGGCCCGAGCCCCGGGTCGACCGCGCCGTCGAGCACGAGCGCCCGCACCCGGGTGGGGAACAGCGAGGCGTACGTCGCGCCGAGCAGCGTGCCGTAGCTGTACCCCAGATAGGTCAGCTGCGCCTCGCCGAGCGCGGCGCGGATGTCGTCGACGTCCTTCGCGACGTCGACCGTGCCGACGAAGGGCAGCAGGTCCCCCGAGTTCGCCTGGCAGGCATCGGCTTCCAGCCGGGCGGTGCGGGTGAGGGTGGCCAGGCCGTCCGGCGTCGTGGGATCACCGGAGGCCGCGGTGAAGCGGTCGAGACCCTTGCCGTCCAGGCACCGCACCGGCGAGCTCGCCCCCACCCCGCGCGGGTCCCAGCCCACCACGTCGAAGCGCTGCCGCAGCACTGCGGACAGACCGTCGGCGAGCCCGTCGAACCCGTCGACCGTCGAGCCCCCCGGCCCACCGGGGTTGAGCAGCAGCGCGCCCACGCGCCGCCCGCGGTCGGACGCGACCCGCCGGATCAGATGCAGGTCGATCGTGCGAGCCGGGTGGGCCCGGTCGAGCGGTACGGCGAGGAGCGCGCAGGTGTCGGTCTTGGCGTGCACCCCCTCGCAGTGCGCCCAAGCCAGGGTGCGCGCAGGCGTGGCCGTCGGGGCCGCGGCCGTCGTGCCGCCGGCGGCCGTCGCTGGTGGCTGCGTCGGGGGGGGCGTCGGCAGGCGCTCCACGAGCGGGTGCGAGCCGCTGCAGGACACGGTCAACAGCAGGCTGAGGGCCGCCACCGCGGCGGGAATGCTGGGCACAGGCGCTCCAGGGTCGGCGGCCGGCTGGTCTGATCCGGGCAACGGCGGGGAAGGGGTGCGGAGTGCCCGCCCCCGACGATGAGCAGTCGACCACAGGGCACGACGTCGCCGTCGTCGAGGCGGTGACCGCGCGCGCAGAGGCGGCCGCCGGGGCGGCGGAGCGCGCGGCCGGCCAGGCGGGCCAGGCGGCCGGGACGGCGAGTGCAGCCGCGTCGACCGCCTCCGACTCGGCCGGGGTGGCGGCTGACTCGGTGGCCCATGCGGCGGGGGCGGCACCCGAAGGCGCGAGTGCGTTGGAGGAGCACCTCGAGCAGCTGCACACGCGCGCCGAGGAGCTGATGGCCGCCGCCGCGGAGGACGACCTGTCCGCTGGCGAGGTGCGCGCGGCCGTCGCCGGGGTCGACGAGGACAACCCCTTCGGCCGCCGCGGACGACCCATGGCTGGCAACTCCTCGCTGCGGCTGGGGTTCGCCCTCGCGCTGGGGGCGCTGCTGGCCTACGAGCTGTTGCAGGCGGTGCTCGCCGTCCGCCAGGTGCTGGTGCTGGTGCTGATGTCGGCGTTCCTCGCCGTGGGGCTCTCGACCCGGCCGTGACGTTCTTATCCCGGCGGATGCGCCGGGGGCTGGCAGCGGGCCTGGTGATGCTCGCCTTCCTGGCCGTCTTCGCCGGCTTCATCGCCGCGGTGATCCCCCCGCTGTCGCATCAGGTGACCCAGCTGGTCGACCACGCCCCGACGTATGTGCGGGACCTGCAGCAGAACAGCCGCGTCCGCGACCTCGACCAGCGGTTCGGGCTGCTGGCCAAGCTGCAGGCGCAGGCGAACAAGCTCCCGGGGGTCACGGTCACCGCGGTCGGGGGGGTGGTGGGCGCGAGCAAGGCGGTGCTGGGCGCCATCGCCTCCATCTTCACCGTGCTGATCCTCACCCTCTACCTGCTGAGCAACCTGCCGGAGATCCAGCGCTTCTTCTACCGGCTGGTGCCGCGCACCCGGCGCGCGCGGGTCTCGCTGCTGACCGATGAGATCCTGGTGCGAGTGGGTGGCTACGTCCTCGGCAACCTCGCCATCAGCGTGATCGCCGGACTGCTCGCCCTGGTGGTGCTGTTCGCCGCCGGGGTGCCCTACCCGGTGGCCCTCGCCCTGCTGATCGCGATCACCGACCTCATCCCACTGGTGGGCGCGACCATCGGAGCCCTCATCGTGGTGCTGGTGGCCTTCGTCGGTGCTGGCACGACGCAGGGCCTGGTGTGCATCGTCTACTTCGTCGTCTACCAGCAGTTCGAGAACTATGTCCTGCAGCCGCGCATCATGCAGCGCACGGTCGACGTCAGCCCGCTGGCGACCGTGCTCGCCGCCCTGATCGGTGGCTCGCTGCTCGGCGTGGTCGGCGCGCTCATCGCGATCCCGACGGCGGCGGGGATCCAGCTCGTGCTCCGGGAGGTGGTGGTGCCGCGTCAGGACGAGACCTGAGTACGCCGGGAGGGCGGTGGCCTCACTCCCCCTGCACGACGCGCAGCCGCTCCGCAATGGTCGCGATGTCGTCCATGCCGCCGGCTGCTACGGCCACAACGACGTCGTAGGCCTCGTCGTTCATCATCCCGAGTCGCATGCCGTTGACACCGAGGAGTGCAAGCGTGGCGGCGAGTGCCAGCCGCTTGTTGCCGTCGACCAGCGCGTGGTTGCGGGCGATCGAGTGCAGCAGCGCGGCGGCCTTCAGCTGCGCCGTGGGGTAGGCATCCTCCCCGAAGGCGCTTGCGCGTGGCCGGGCTACCGCTGCCTCGAGGAGACCGACGTCGTGCAGCTGCACCTCCCCGAGCGTGCGTGCGGCGACATGGAGCACGTCCTCCAGGTCGAGGAATATCACCGCCCCAGGCGCTCGAGTGCGTCGGCGTAGCGGGGAAGCTCCCGGTCGAGCACCTCGTCGAGCCGTCGACGCCGGTCACTGCGCTCGACGTAGTCACGGACGGCCTGCCTCGCGAGCTCCTGCATAGATCGTCCCTCGCGCGCGGCCTGTGCCCGCAGGGCCGCCGTCTCACGGTCGTCCAGTCGCAGTGTCATGGCCATGCGTGGACGATACCTGTCCGATACCAAGCGGGGCAGCGCATGTCAGGGCCAGACGCGGCGCAGCGCGCCGACGTCGGGGGCGACCGCGTCCACCACGGCCTGCAGCACGGTCTCGGCGAACCCGACGAACAGGTGCCGGCTGCGCTCCACCTCGATCACCCGTGCCTGCGGCACGCGGGCGAACCGGGCCCGGGCCGCGGGCGGCCGGAGGTAGTCGTCGAGCTCCGGCACGACAGCCGTCAGCGGCCGTCCGTCGACGGCCCAGCGGTCCAGGTCGGCGTCGCCGGCGCTATGCAGCGGCGGCGCCAGCAACACCGCTCCGCTCGGGGTCGGGTCCTCGACCCCCCAGCGCAGGATGATCTCGGTGCCGAAGCTCCACCCCAGCAGCCACGGCGCCGGCAGGTCCTCGCACTCGACGAAGTCCAGCGCCGCCGCGAGGTCGAGGCGCTCGGCGTCACCGCCCCCGAACGTCCCCCCACTGGTGCCCTCCAACGACGTGGTGCCGCGGGTGTTGAACCGGAGGACGGCCAGACCGGCGAGGGCCGGGAGCCGGCGGGCAGCCTTGCGCAGCAGGTGGCTGTCCATCGACCCGCCGGGAGTCCCACCACCGCCGCCCTCGGGCAGCGGGTGCAGGCAGACCAGGGTGGCGCGGGGGTCCTGGTCCAGCGGCCGGGCCAGCTCGGCGACGAGCTCCAGCCCGTCGGCGGTCGTCAGGGTGACCGCGTCACGGCGGGCGGGCAACACGGTGTTGGCGCGCACCTGCTCGCCGGGCCTCGGCGGCACTCCCGTCGTGCCGAGGTCAACCACGCTGCACCGCCCGCGCCGACATGTCGGTCATGGCGCCGGGACGAAGGCGCGCACGGTCGCCTCCAGGAGGGGCTTGTACGTCGCGTCCCGCGCCTGCGGGTAGGTCCAGCTCAGCGTCGACACGGTGGAGCGGCCGACGACCTCGCGGACGTAGAAGATCGTCGGCGTACCGGTAGAGGCGTCGATGCCACTGACAGCGACGACGCCGCCCGAGCTCGAGGTGTAGGTGATCCGGCGCTGCCGGCCGGCCAGGCTGGCCCGCAGCGACGCCAGCTCCCGAGCGGCGGAGGACGCCTGGACGTTGAGGCGGGCGGACACGACGTAGTCGGCCGAGCCGTCTCTGAAGACCGCGCCATCACCGTTGGTCGGGCCGGGCGAGGCGGCGGCGAAACCGGCTGGCACCTCGGCCTGGAAACCGAAGCGCGCGTTGCGGTACGGCGCGCCCGGCGTTGCGGGTGGAGCGGCGGCGGCGCCAGGGGTCGGGGGCGACGACGCCGGGGCCGGTAGCGGCGCCTGCAGCATCGACTCCGACGCGCCGGGGAGCGGGGGCAGCGCTGGCAGCGTCGTGGGAGCGGTCGACCCGCCGCACCCCGACAGGAGCACGACGGCCAGCAGGCCCCCGGCACCTCCGGCACCTCCTGGCGTCACCGCACCAGTGTCCCGCCTGCGTTCACCCCGGTGCGGCATCATGGCGCGCTGCGGGTGGATCCTCCCCCCGCTGGCGAAAGGGGCTCAATGGGCGCGACGCGGCTGGGGACGACGATGCTGGGCGCTACCGAGGACCGGCAGGACGCAGTGCACCCCCGGATCGCCGAGTTCCTGCGCGATGAACGGCCGGCGACCCCGTGCCTCATCGTCGCCCTCGACGTCGTGGCCGAGCGGTACGCCGAACTGGCGGCTGCGCTCCCCCGCGCGGCGGTCTACTACGCGGTGAAGGCCAACCCTGAGCCCGCCGTCGTCGCCCTCCTCGCCGCGCTGGGCGCGTCGTTCGACGTCGCCAGCCCGGCGGAGATCGACCTGTGCCTCGCCGCCGGCGTCACCGCCGACCGCATTTCCTACGGCAACACGATCAAGAAGCAGACCGACATCGCCTACGCCCACGACCACGGGGTGCGACTGTTCGCCTTCGACAGTGCCGCGGAGCTGGACAAGCTCGCCGACGCCGCGCCCGGTGCGAGCGTGTTCTGCCGGCTGCTGACGACGGGGCAGGGCGCGGACTGGCCGCTGTCGCGCAAGTTCGGCTGCGAGCCGGACATGGCGGTGGACCTGCTCGTCGCCGCCGCCGACCTCGGGCTGGACCCGTGCGGGGTGAGCTTCCACGTGGGCTCCCAGCAGCGCGACACGTCGCAGTGGGACCCGGCGCTGGAGCGTGCGGCCGGCGTGTTCGCCGAGGTGGCCGCCCGCACCGGCGGCCACGTGCGGTTGCGCATCGTCAACCTCGGCGGCGGCTTCCCGGCGCACTACCTGGAGGGCGTGCCCGAGGTCGGGGAGTACGCCGAGGCGATCGAGGCCGCTGTGGAGCGGCACTTCGGCGCCGACCGGCCGGCCATGCTGGTCGAGCCGGGCAGATACGTCGTCGGTGACGCCGGGGTGCTGCAGACCGAGGTCGTGCTGGTGGCGCGCAAGAGCTACAGCGACGCCGAGCGGTGGGTCTACATCGACGCCGGGGTGTTCGGTGGGCTGGCCGAGACGCTGGGCGAGGCGATCAAATACCGGCTCGTCACCTCCCGCGACGGGGAGGACGGCGGGACCGGCCCGGTGGTCATCGCGGGGCCGACGTGCGACAGCCTGGACGTGCTCTACCAGCACCACAGGTACTCCCTGCCGCTGGACCTGCGGGCGGGCGACACCGTCACCGTGCTCTCGGCCGGGGCTTACACCAAGGCCTACTGCACCGATGGCTTCAACGGCTTCGAGCCGATGCCGGCGTACTGCCTGCCGCTGTCCGGCTGATCCGGGCGCGACCGGGCGTCGGGCGCGCCGGGTCAATCGCCCCGGTGGTGTCCCCTGTCGTGGTGCGGGTCGGGCGTCCTCATCGGGTCGGGGTCGTGCTCCGGCGGGGAGGCAGCCGGGGTGGGCGGCAGCGTGGCTGGCGGGGTCGTTATGGCGGCGGGAGCCGGCGTGGCGCTGGGAGCCGGGGCAGCCGTCGGCGCGGGCGGCGCCGGCGCCGAGTGGACGTCCGCCGGCTTCGGCTGCGGCGCAGGCGGCAGCGGCTGCGCGAGCTTCGGCGGCTTCCCGGCCTTCGGAGGCTTGGCCGGCTCCGGCTGCTTCGCCGCCGCCGGCTCCGTCCGCGGGTTCGTCGCGGACGAGGCGGACGGGAGGGCCGCCGGAGCGCCCGTGTGCGGGGCCGACGTGGCGGGCCCGGTGCCGTTGCTGGCACCGGGTTGGGCGCTGGCATGGGCGCTGGCATGGGCGCCGGGATGGGCCTCGTGGTGGGCAGCGTGGGGGCGACCCGCCGGCGGCGCCCGGCGTGGCCTGGCGAGGACGGCGAGCCCGATCTGGTGACCGACGGCGACGACATCGGTCCCAGCGGTGCGGCCCGGCCCGCCAGAACCCCCCGACGGCCCGATCGGCCCGGTCGGCCGGATCGGCCGGATCGGCACGGTGCCCGCGGCAGTCCCGGCGGCGGGAACGGCGGACGGCGCGGCCAGGGCCAGCGCCGCAGCAGCCACGGACCGCTCGCGCTCGCTGGCCCCGGCCGCAGCGCTGACGGACGGCAACGCCGTGACCGACAGCGCGGTGACCGACAGCGCGGCGGCGGCGATCGAACCGCTGGCGACCGAGGCACCGGGAAGGCCGGCGACACCGGATGCCGCCCGCCAGCCGACGAACTGCAGCCGGGCTGCCAGGGGCAGGTGGAGCAGCCAGGACAGCGGCCCCAGGGCGCGTGCGACCCGGGGGAGGCTCACGAGCAGAAAGGCCCGCACCACCTCCGGGTCGAACTGGCCGCCGGCGCAGGCGGTCAGCTCGCTGCGCGCCGCCGCGGTGGTCATCGGCTTCTTGTAGGACCGCGCCGCTGTCATCGTCTCGTAGGCGTCGGCGACCCCCACGATGCGGCCGGCCAACGTGATCTGATCGCCGCTGCGCCCCGCCGGGTAGCCCTTGCCGTCGTAGCGCTCGTGGTGCTCGGTGATGCCTCCGGCCCATGCGCCCAGCCATCCGAACAGCGGTCCGGCGACCTCTTCACCGGCGCCCGGGTGGCCCTGCAGCAGGGACCACTCCTCGCTGGTCGGCCGGCCCGTCTTGTTCAGCAGGGCGGGCGGCACGGAGACCTTGCCGATGTCGTGCAGCAGCGCCCCCCAGCGCAGCTTGTCGCGGTCCAGGCCATCGATCCCGAGCTGCTCGGCGATCAGGTCGCTGAACACGCGGACCCGCTCGGAGTGGCCCCGGGTGGACCGGTCGTGGCGGGTGAGCTGGGTGAGCAGGGCGAGGACCTGGGCGGCGGCACCGCAGCGCTCGTCGGCGCTGTCCGCGGCGAGCGCGGCCAGCCGGGCCGGGTGGCCGGCGGTCCTGGCCACCTTGAACCGCGACGGCGCCCGGTCGGGGAACAGCATCGCGAGGCGGAGCAGGGCCGCCAGCGGCAGCAGGCGACGCGCGAGCCGCTCGACCAGCCCCGCGGTGACCAGCGCGATGGCCAGCGTGGCGACCCACCAGGCGAGCCGCCCGCCGAGCGTCGCAGGCTGCGCGACGTAGCCCTCGAAGGCCAGGCACACCACCAGGACCGAGCCCACCGGCAGCAGCAAGGCCAGCGCGCGCAGCGCACCGGCGAGCACCGGCCGGGCCGGCCAGCGCTGCCCGATGCCTGGCGCGTCGCTGTCGGAACGCCGCTCCGGGCGTGTCCCCGCGTCCGTGATGTCGCCGGCAGGGTGCGTGCGTCCGCGCCGAGGATCCGACAGGCTGGAGGGCAGCACATCGGCATCCTCGGCATGCCGTCGGGCGGTCAGTACCCCCGTACGGGTGATGACAGGAACAGGCGGGACGCGCTCAGCCCGGCCCGTCCACCACGAACGTCGCAAACTGCCACACATCCTCCGGCCGGGGGGCCGGCGTCACGCCGTAGCCAGCGAAGGGGTCGACCCGGCCCGCCAGCGGCGTCCAGTCGGTCTGCCGGGACACCACCGGGCCGAGGTAGGGCGCCGCCCACGCCAGGATCTGCTCGTGCGGGAGCTCGTCGGGCAGCCGCACCCCCGCCGACGGGTTCTCGACCATCCACAGCACCGCGGCGAGGACGGCGGCGGCCACCTGCAGGGTGGTGGCGTTCTGGTGCGGCACCAGCCGGCGGGTCTCCTCGATGTCGAGCAACGAGCCGGTCCACCAGCCGGTGAGCGGGTGCCCCAGCAGCAGCACCCCCAGCTCGTCGCGGCCGCTGACGATGTCGTCGGCCATGACCCGCTGCTCGGCCTGCAGGTCGTAGCCGCGCATCTGCAGCTCGTGCAGGCTCGCGATCGCGGCGTCGGTGGGGCAGTAGGCATAGTGCACGGTGGGGCGGTAGAGCGCCCGCGAGCTGACCGGCGCCCCCTCCCAGACGGTCAGGTGGTCGCTGATGGAGAAGGCCTCGCCGTGCCGGATGACCATCCCGATGATGTCGCCGGCGGGCACCCAGGAGCGGACCCAGGTGCGGCAGCCCGGTCGTGCCAGCGCGATCTGGTTGCGCGGGCCCTCGGCGTGCACGGCGGCCCCCGGCGGCAGGGTGCGCTCGTGGGTGCCCCAGCCCAGCTCCGCCGGGGCGACGCCCTCCTCGAAGAACCCTTCCACCGACCAGGTGTTGACGAACTCGTCGACCCGCTTGGGCTCGCTGCTGATCTGGGTGTCGCGCTCGCTGATGTGGATGACCTGGACGTCGAGGGCCCGCGCGAGCCCGGCCCAGTCGCGGGAGTCCCTGGCCGAGGCGGCGCGCTCCCGGCGGGCCTCCTCCCCCGTCACGGGCGCGGCAGCCAGCCAGGCCGCGGTGACGTCCGCCAGCGCGGCCTTGGTGAAGTGGCTGACCAGGCCGGGGTTCGCGCCGTGGTCGAGTACGGCGGTGGGGCCGTCGTTGCTCCCCCAGCTGGCCAGCTGGCGGCGCAGGTCCATCTGCCGGGCGTAGAGCGTGCGCGTCGCCGTCGGCTGGGTCCAGCCCTCGGCGTAGGGGTCCCACAGCTCCAGGCTCGCGTTGACGTAGCGCACCCCCCGCCCGCGGCACCACTCCAGCAGGTCCAGCGTGCCGATGTTCCACGCCAGGTCGACCAGCAGGTCCCCGCGGTCGAGGTGCGCCGACAGCAGGTCCCGGTAGTTCTCCCGGGTCACCCGGCCCGGGACGAAGGTCGCGCCCCGCTCGGTCACCCAGCGCGCGTCGGCGGCGACCTCGGCAAAATCGATCACGGTGTACGCCGACGGCGGCACCGGCAGGTGGGCGAACAGCAGCGGCAGGGTGCAGCGCGACACGCCCCCCAGGCCGAGCACGAGCACGCGGCCGGCGAAGGTCGCGGCCGTGGTGGCGGGGGGCACGCGGCCGGTCGGCGACGGAGCGGGGGTCTCGGGCACGAGCAGCCATCCTGGCAGGCCAGGGCGTGCCGGTCCGTCGAGCGGGCAGGACCGCCGACGTGACCAGCAGCCCGGCCGGCGACACCGCGGCCGACGACCCCGCCAATGACACCGCCGCCGCCGACACCAGCGCCGGGAGCGACGGCCCGACGGTCGCGCCCGGCTGGCACGAGCTCACCGATGCGCAGGGCCCGCTCGGGCGCGACGACCTGGAGCGGCTGCACGCCTGGTGGCGGGCCGCCAACTACCTCGCCGTGGGCCAGATCTACCTGCTGGACAATCCGCTGCTGCGCGAACCGTTGCGGCCCGAGCACGTCAAGCCACGCCTGCTCGGGCACTGGGGCACCACCCCGGGGCTCAACCTGGTCTGGGCGCACGCAACCCGACTGATCCGCGAGCGCGACCTCGATGCCGTCTTCGTCGCCGGCCCGGGACACGGCGGCCCCGGGCCGAACGCCGCCGCCTGGCTGGAGGGCACCTACAGCGAGCTGTGGTCGGCGATCACCCAGGACGAGCGCGGGATGCAGCGGTTCTTCCGCCAGTTCTCCTTCCCCGGTGGCGTCCCGAGCCATTGCGCGCCGGAGACGCCCGGCTCGTTCCACGAGGGCGGTGAGCTCGGCTACTCGCTGCTGCACGCCTTCGGCGCGGTCCTGGACAACCCCGGCCTGGTCGCCTTCTGCGTGGTCGGCGACGGCGAGGCCGAGACCGGGCCGCTGGCGACCAGCTGGCACGCCGGCAAGCTGCTCGACCCGGCCCGCGACGGGGCGGTGCTCCCGGTGCTGCACCTCAACGGCTGGAAGATCGCGAACCCCACCCTGCTGGCCCGCATCCCGGAGGCCGACCTGCTCGGCCTGCTCCGTGGCTACGGCTACGACCCGGTGCTCGTCAGCGGCGACGACCCGGCGACCGTGCACCAGCAGCTAGCCGCGGCGTTCGACCACGCCGTCGAGCGCATCGCCGAGGTGCAGCGCGACGCCCGGACCGGCAGCCAGCCGCTGCCGGTCGCCTGGCCGATGGTGGTGCTGCGCACCCCCAAGGGCTGGACCGGTCCGCTCGAGGTGGACGGCCAGCGGATGGAGGGCACCTTCCGCGCCCACCAGGTCCCGCTGTCGGCGGTGCGCACCAATCCGGTGCACCTGCGGGCGCTGGAGGAGTGGATGCGGTCCTACCGCCCCGAGGAGCTGTTCGACGGCGAGGGGCGTCCGGTCAGCACCCTCACCGAGCTGTCCCCCACCGGGCCGCGCCGGATGAGCGCCAACCCGCACGCCAACGGCGGCATGCTGCTGCGCGACCTCGAGCTGCCCGACTGGCGCGACTACGCCGTGCCTGTCCCCTCCCCCGGCACGACCAACGACGAGGCGACGGCCGTCCTGGGCCGTTGGCTGCGCGACGTGGTGACGGCCAACCCCACGTCGTTCCTGCTCACCGCCCCCGACGAGCTCGCCAGCAACCGGCTGCAGGCGGTGCTCGAGGTCACCGGCCGGCGCTGGGACGCGCTCACCCGGGACGACGACGACCGGCTCGCGCCGGACGGCCGCGCCATCGAGGTCCTCTCCGAGCACGTCTGCCAAGGGCTGCTCGAGGGATACCTGCTGACCGGGCGGCACGGCCTGTTCACCTGCTACGAAGCCTTCATCCACATCGTCGACTCGATGATGAACCAGCACGCGAAGTGGCTGGAGTCCAGCGCCGCCATCCCGTGGCGGCGACCGCTGGCGTCGCTGAACTACCTGCTGTCCAGTCACGTCTGGCGGCAGGACCACAACGGCTTCAGCCACCAGGACCCCGGCTTCCTCGACGTGGTCATGAACAAGAAGGCCTCGGTGGTCCGCATCTATCTCCCGCCGGACGCCAACACCTTGCTGTCGACCTACGACCACTGCCTGCGCAGCCGGCACTACGTCAACGTCGTGGTCGCCGGCAAGCAGCCGCAGCTGTCCTATCTGTCCGCCGAGGAGGCGTCGCTGCATTGCGGCCGTGGGCTCGGCATCTGGGGCTGGGCCGGCACCGAGGGCGATCTGCTGGACGAGCCCGACGTGGTGCTCGCCTGTGCCGGCGACGTGCCGACGCTGGAGACCCTCGCCGCCGCGGCCCTCCTCCGCGAGCGGCTGCCGGACCTGCGGGTGCGGGTGGTCAACGTCGTGGACCTGATGCGCCTGCAGCCCAGCGACCAGCACCCGCACGGCCTGCCGGACGCGCAGTTCGACGCCGTGTTCACCGCCACCCGCCCGGTCGTCTTCGCGTTCCACGGCTACCCGTGGCTGGTGCACCGCCTGACCTACAGCCGGCGCAACCACGCGAACATCCACGTCCGCGGCTTCATCGAGGAGGGCACCACCACCACGCCGTTCGACATGGTGATGATGAACGGCCTCGACCGCTTCCACCTGGTCACCGACGTGATCGACCGCACGCCGGGGCTCGCCGTCCGGGCCGCCGGGCTGCGCCAGGAGATGGTCGACGCCCGCGCGTCGGCCAGGGCCTACACCCGAGCCAACGGCGAGGACGACCCGGCCATCAGCGGCTGGACGTGGCCATCGGCGCGCGCGTGAACGTGCTGACCGTCAACGCCGGCAGCTCGTCGCTGAAGCTCGCACTGGTAGTTGACGGTCGGGTCGAGCGGGAGTACGCCGACCTCGACGCGGTGCTGGCCGGCCCGGCACCGGACGCGGTCGGGCACCGGGTGGTGCACGGCGGGCCGCGGACCTCGCCCGTGGTCGTGGACGACCGGGTCCGGCGCGAGCTGGGGGCCCTGGTCGACCTCGCGCCGCTGCACCAGCCGCCGTCGCTCGCGGCCCTGGACGCCTGCCGATCCGCCTGGTCGGGCGTGACCCAGGTCGCCTGCTTCGACACCGCCTTCCACGCCACCATCCCGCCGGCCGCCTCGACGTACGCCCTGCCGGCGGCCTGGCGCGCGGCCGGCGTCCGGGTCTATGGCTTCCACGGCCTGTCGGTGGCCTGGGTGGCCTCGCGGCTGCCGATGCTCGCGCCGGGGGCCCGCCGGGTGCTGGTAGCGCACCTGGGCAGCGGCTCCTCGCTCACCGCCGTCGTGGACGGGCGCAGTGTCGCGACCACGATGGGGTTCACGCCCACCGACGGCCTGGTGATGGGCACCCGCTCTGGGGCGGTCGACCCCGGTGCCCTGCTCTGGCTGGCCAGGTCCCGGGGCGTCACCATCGACGAGTTGGCCGACGGTCTGGAGCGGCGTTCGGGGCTGCTCGGGCTGGCCGGGGCGGCGGACTTCCGACAGGTGGCCGCGGCGGCCGCCGACGGATCCGCCGACGCCGTGCTGGCGCTCGACGTCTGGTGGCACCGGCTGGTCGTGCTCGCCGGCGGCATGGTCGCGGCAATGGGCGGGGTCAACGCGGTGGTGCTGACCGGCGGGATCGGCGAGCACGCCGACACGGTCCGCGTGGGGGTGGCCGAGCGGCTCGCGTTCCTCGGCGTCGGCGGCCGGGCGCCGCTGTTCGTCGTACCGGCGGGGGAGGACCTGCAGGTCGCCGTCGAGGTGGAGGGCCTCCTCGGGAGAGACTGAGAGGGGCGGAAGGAGACCATCTGAGGGCAGGTCGTCCATCGTCCAGCCGTCGACGGGCACCTGCAAGACGATCGTGGTCTCCATCGTGCTCCTTGCGCTCGGCCACATCACGACAGCCGCGCGACTCGCCACCGCGATCAGCCCCCGCGACTCATCTGTGGATGACGCGCCGTACGACGCGGTCTGCCGGTCCCCTCCATGCGTGGCTGCCCTGCGCCTCAGCCGACTGGTAGCCATAGGGCTAAGGTAGGGCTATGAGAACGCAGACGATGGTTCAGCTGAACCAGTCGCTGCTGTCCTTGCTCGACGCAAGGGCGGCTCGGGACG
>JAABUX010003400.1_pt1 | contig 21148 bp, 20 predicted proteins | sample 5561851 | NCBI WGS metagenome assembly JAABUX01 (sample SAMN10711883, study PRJNA513361) | rock metagenome | isolation source: Antarctica rocks | place: Antarctica: Victoria Land, Richard Nunatak red sandstone | collected 2016-01-03 | reverse complement strand
TGCCACAGATCGGTGAGGAAGAGATAGCCGCCGTCACCGCCGTCCTGCGCTCGGGTCAGCTCGCGCAAGGCCCCGTCGTGGCCGCGTTCGAGCGCGAGTTCGCCGCGCGCGTCGGCGTCGCGCATGCCGTCGCGATGAATTCCGGGACCGCGGCGAATCACGCGGCGCTCGAAGCGCTCGGGATCGGCGACGGCGACGAGGTGCTCTGCACGCCGTTCACGTTTGCGGCGACGGCGACGCCGATTCTCATGCAGCGTGCCAAACCGGTCTTCGTCGACATCGATCCCGCGACGTTCAACCTCGACCCGCAGACGTTGGCCGCCGCCGCGACGCAGACGACCAAGGCCGTCATGATCGTCGATCTCTTCGGGCTTCCGGTCGCACCGAAGGGGTGCGCCGCGTTACGCGCACGCGGGATCGCGATCGTGGAAGACGCCTGCCAGGCGGTGGGCGCGGAGCGCGACGGGCGCCCGGCCGGCACGATCGGTGATGCGGCGTCCTTTTCGTTTTACGCGACCAAGAATTTGATGACGGGCGAGGGCGGCATGCTCGTCACCGATCGTGACGATCTCGCATCCGCGGCGCGTCGCTTCCGCCATCACGGCCAGGGCGAGCGATACGAGTATCTCAGCCTCGGTTACAACTACCGCATGACCGATCTCGCCGCGGCGATCGGCCGCGTCCAGGTCGGCCGACTTACCGACATCACGGAACGTCGGCGTGCGAATGCCGCCTTCTACGACGCGGAACTCGCCGGCGTCGCGGGCGTTGCGACCCCCGTCGTGCCGCGCGGCGCCGCGCACGCCTACCACCAGTATTCCATCTGTATCGACGCGGAGGCGACGCCGAACGGAATCGATCGCGACGCCCTCCGCATGCGGCTCGCCGAGGCCGGGGTTTCGACGGGCATCTACTACCCGACGCCGCTGCATCTTCACCCGCTCTTCGCGCGCTTAGGATACGGCCCGGGTGATTTTCCGGTTGCCGAACGCGTTTCTCGCGAGATCCTGGCGCTGCCGATCCACCCGGGGCTCAGTCGCGAGCAACTCGCCTGGACCGCGCGCGGCATCCGGCTCGCCGTCGGAGCGGAACGGTGAGCGCGGCAACGGTGCGCGTCGGCGTCGTCGGCTTTGGGTCGATCGGCCGGCACCACGCCCGAAATTTGCGCGAGATGCCGGGCGTCGAACTCGTCGGCGTCGTGGATTCGTCGGCGGTGGCGCGCGTCGGTGCGGCGAGCGCGGGCTTCAAGACCTTCGACTCGACGGCCGATCTCATCGCCGCGGGGCTCGACGCGGCGGTGATCAGCGTCCCGACGAGCCTGCACGAAAACGTCGCGGAACCGTTCATCGACGCGTCGATCGCGTTGCTCGTGGAAAAACCACTCGCCCACTCGATGGAAGCCGCGAAACGGTTGATGGCGCGTTGTTCGCTCGCCGGCGTTCCGCTGATGGTCGGGTATATCGAACGCTACAACCCGGCGATGGAAGCCGTCCGCGATTTCGTCGCCGCCGGCAGCCTTGGGAAACTCATCAGCATGTCGGCACGTCGCGTCGGCATCTTGCCGCCGCGCATTCGCGATGCCAGCGTGCTCATCGACATCGGCGTCCACGATATCGACATGGCGGCGTTCATTACGGGGGCGCGTCTCAATCTGCTTTCGGCCCAGGGCGGAATGGCGTTGCTCGACGATCGCCTCGATTTCGCCATGCTGATGCTCGATGCCGGCGGCTGCGTCGTCTCGATCGAAGCGAATTGGGTAACGCCCGTCAAGGTTCGTGAGTTAAGTATCACGGGAACGCATGGATTTTGTCGCGTGGATTACATCACGCAAGAAGCGTGGTTCGCACCGGGCCAATATTTCGAACCGACGGGCGATTACGAAGAATTAGTCAAGCAATATAAGTCCGGAACGCTCATCGCGTTGCCCGTGCAAAAACGCGAGCCACTCGCGCGCGAACTCGAGGTCTTCGTGAACGGCGTGCGTGGTGGAGCGCTTCCCAACCCCGGCATCGCGCTCGCGTCGCTGCGCATCGCCGAAGAAGCGACGGCCCTGATCGATCGTTCGATTGCGCGCGTACCTATGGTCACCGCGGTCGCCACCTCGGCGTGAGTTCGCCCGCGATCGTCCACGAGAGCGCGCTGGTCGAAGCCGGCGTCGCACTCGGCGACGGCACGCGCATCTGGCACGACGTGCACGTGCGCGCGCGCGCGCGCATCGGCGCGCGGTGCATCGTGGGCAAAGGCGTCTTCGTCGACATGGACGTCGTCATCGGCGACGACTGCAAGCTGCAGAATTATGCGTGCGTCTATCACGGCGTCACGCTCGGGCGCGGCGTCTTCGTCGGGCCGCACGTCGTCTTCACGAACGACTTGCGTCCGCGCGCGACCGATCCCGCCTTCGCGCCGCTGCGCGACGGGGACTGGGCGGTCGGCGAGACGAGCGTCGGCGACGGCGCGTCGATCGGCGCGAACAGTACGGTACTTCCGGGCGTCGACATCGGGGCATGGGCGATGGTCGGCGCGGGGGCGGTCGTCACGCGCGACGTCGCACCGTATGCGCTCGTCGTCGGGTCGCCCGCGCGACGCATCGGCTGGGTTTGTGCGTGCGGCGAACGCCTCTCGGGCGACGCGCGCACCTGTGCGCGTTGCGGTACGCTTGCGCACGATCATCCGCTCGCGGGCGCGAACGCGGCGGCTACGCCGGGCGATTGACCTGCGGGAGGCCGCCGCTCGGCGCGTTGCGGCCGAACGAACGAAAGGCCGTGTCGCGCACGAAGGCAAGGATCGCGGCCCCCATGCCTACGAGCAATACGAGTGCGGTGACGGCCCAGCCGACGATCGGCAACGTCTGCGCCGCGGTGACGACGAGAAGGCCGAAAACGAGCGCGCCCAGCGGTGAGGGCGTGGTATGCGGTCGCAGCAGTTCCCAGAAGCGGCGTCCGATGAGCAGCGCGACCGCGGCGTGGCCGATCCAAAAGGCGGCGAAGAGCGCCGCGATCTCGATCGGCACGAGCGGAATGCCGAGGATGCTCACGAGGAGTAAGATCGCGAGCGGCAACGCGGCGACGAGCGCGACCGTCCCCGCGACGGCGCACCAGCCGGGATGTTTCTCGACGCGTTCGAGCGCGATGCGTACGCGTAGCGGAAAGAGCAGGAAGGCGAAGATCACGACGACGTCCCACGCGAGCTTCTTGAAAAAGCCGCGATCGGAGCCCACGAGCTCGCCGCTCGGTGCCGCAGCCCATGGCGCGAACGAGTCGACCGCGCCGCTGCCGAACGCGTCGCTGACGCGGCCGCCGACCTCGCAACCGTCCTGCTGATCGAAGGCGCCGAAGAACGTGCGCACGCTGCCGTCGATCTTCGCGCTGTCTTCACAGGTGACGTTGCCGAAAACGATGTCGAGGTCGCCACGTACGTCGTCGCCGGTGGCGATCGTCGCGTCGCTGAACCACACGGTCTTCCCATGACTATAGGTGCGCGCCGAAGCGAACGAGACGGACGCCGCGAGCAACGCGACGAGCGCGACGACGAGGAACGCGCCAAAACGGGTGCGGGACGCTAACACGATTCGCTCGCCGTCACGCGGCGACGCGCGCGCAGGATCGCGAACGCGGCGAAGAACGCGCCGACGAACGCGACGTCGAGTGCGAGCAGTGCACCCATCGCGGCCGTGATATCGAGCCAGCGGTGGCCGAAGAGCCGACCCGAGGCGCTCGCGAGCGACCCGAATTGCCGCCACGTGAGCGCCGACGTCGCGACGAGAAAATCGAGTGCCGCGCGCTCGGACGCGCCGCCCACGAGCAGAAAGATGCCGATCGCCGACCACGCGAACACGACGTACGTTGCGAGAATCGCAAACGGGCGCCCACGCTCCACATGCGGTACGGGCATCGCGCGGATCTCCGCCATGATCTTGAAGCTGAAGTTCGGCGCGGGTTCGAGCGTGCGAGGTGCGAGCAACAGTGCGTCCACGACGCGCAGTTCCGTCAGCAGCTCACTGCACGCGTCGCATTGCGCGAGATGCGCGGAGATCCGCGCGCGCCGCACCGGCGAGAGCGTGCCTTCGAGATAGGCGTCGAGTTCGGAATTACAGGACGAGCAGTAGCGCATCCGAGACTCCGAGCGTCGAGCGTTTTGGCGTGAGAGCGGCGACGGCACTCGCTTCGCGGGTGCGCAGGCGCTCTGCGAGCGCGATCTTCCCGCGATGAATCAACGTCTTGACGTTGCCGAGCGAGAGCCCCATGGTCTGCGCGATCGTTTGGTACTCCATGTTGTCGTAATAACGTAAGGAGAGCACGGTACGCGTACGCTCGGGAAGTTCGGCGAGCGCGGCGCGGACGTCGCCCTCGGCTTCGGTGCGCAAAAGCCCGCTCGTCGGGTCGGCGGCGGGCGACGGATCGGGCAGCGCGTTTTCCAGCGTGCGATCCTCACCGAGATCCTGCGTCTGCGGGCGCCGTAGCGACTTGCCCAGATACGTGCGCACGACGTTACGGGCGATATGGTAGACCCACGTCGAAAACTTCCCGAGCGCGGGATTGAAGGTTCCCAAATGCGCGTAGGCCCGCATGAACGTTTCTTGAGCGAGGTCGGCAACGTCGGATTGCCCGCGCACGCTCGCGCCGATGAAGTTTGTGATACCGCGTTTATAACGGTCGACCAGCACGGCGAAGCAATCGCGTTCGCCGCCCAGCACGAGCCGGACCAACTCTTCGTCGGTCTGCTCCTCGATCGTCATCCTCCTCCGCTTCTTTCTTGGGCGCGCTCTACCCCGGGCCCGCCCGAAAGTTGCATGGGGCCTGTCGCGTGGCGCGAAGCGGGCGTGCATGCGGCTAGCGATCGATTCCGGCGTTGTGGCGCGTTCGCGCGAACTGGCGAGCGCGATCGCGGCGCCCGTCGACGCCTTCATCGCCGCGCATTCGACCGTCTCGGTGGAGCGCTCGGTCCTGCGCCTCCTGGGCGTCGACGGCGTCGGCGCGGACGACGTTCCGGTGCCCAATCTTTTCGTCGATCGGTTGGGCGCGGATCGCTTGCGCGACGGCGCAGCGCGGACGCTCGGTGCGCTCGTTGCCGAAACGGGCCGAACGCCCGACGACGTCGCAAGCGCGGTCGCGGACGGCTCGCTCGACGTCGCACGCGGCGATGCGACGCCGGAAGCTGCGGCGCATCGCGCGCTCGGCGAGACGGTGCGTGCGTCGCTGCGACGCGTCGATTTGGCGCGCGCGGAACGCGAGGAGTGGCTCGCGCGCTACCCGCAGGCGCCGCCGCCGCTCCTCTACGTGATCGTCGCGAGCGGAAACATCTACGAGGATCGCACGGCCGCGGTTGCGGCGGCCGAAGCGGGTGCCCAGGTCATCGCGGTGATTCGATCGACCGGACAATCGCTGCTGGATTACGTACCGTTCGGCGCGACGACCGAGGGCTTCGGCGGCACCTATGCGACGCAAGAAAATTTTCGCATCATGCGCGAGGCGCTCGACGCCGTCTCGCAGCGCCTCGGACGCTACGTGATGCTGACGAATTACGCGAGCGGCTTGTGCATGCCGGAGATCGCGACGATGGCGGCGCTCGAGCGACTGGACATGCTGCTCAACGATTCGATGTACGGCATTCTCTTCCGCGACATCAACATGAAGCGCACGTTCGTCGACCAGCACTTCTCGCGCATGCTCAACGCGCGCGCGGGCATCATCATCAATACGGGTGAGGATAATTACCTCACGACCGCCGACGCCCTCGAGCAAGCACCGGCCGTGCTCGCGTCGCAATTCATCAACGAGGCGTTCGCGCATCTCGCGGGCCTGCCCGACGCGCAGATCGGTCTCGGCGATGCATACGAAATCGACCCTGCGGTGGAAGACGGCTTCCTCTTCGCGCTCGCGCAGGCGCAACTCGCGCGGCAATGCTTCCCAGGCGCCCCGCTCAAATATATGCCGCCGACCAAACACATGACGGGCGACGTCTTCAAGGGTCATCTCGTCGACGCGATGTTCAACCTCGCGTCGGTGACGACGAAACAGACGATCCATCTCTGCGGCATGATGACCGAGGCTATCCACACGCCATTCTTGGGCGACCGGGCGCTCTCGATCGAGAATGCGGCGTACGTGATGCGCACGGCGCGGCATCTCGGTGACGAAATCGAGTTCAAGACGGGCGGCATCGTCGAGCGCCGCGCGCAGAGCGTGCTGCACGACGCGCTCGCGCTGCTCGAACGCGTTGCCGAGATCGGGTTGATGGCGGCGATCGAAGCCAAGACCTTCGCCGACGTGCGCCGCACGCCGGACGGCGGTCGCGGAGCCGACGGCGTATTTGCGCGCGGGACCGCTTATTGGAATCCGTTTGCCGACGCACTCGCGCCGCGTGCTACGGCGAGTGCTGCCGCGCGATGAGCAGGCTCTACGGAAACCACCGGAGCGAAAGTTTACGTGAGAATGAAAGACATTACTCAAAGACTAAGTTTTTTTCTTGCAGCGAGCCTCCTGCTTGGGGCTGGAACCGTCAGCTCCGAAAATCCGCTGCGTTCCCTTCGTTTTATGATGACGCTTGCGGCGTCCGCTCAAGAAAATATACCAGCGCATTCCGATGAGATTCGGTCCTTCCAGGTGCGTTACAAGAAGCACGGCCGACAATTAATGCTCGATATTCACAATCAGGAAAACAATTCTGACAAGATTACATTGTTGGATGGAAGTACGTTAACTACGACATACATCGTTGGCGGAAACTATTATTTCCGAACAGGCGACGGCCCGTGGCGCAGAGTCGACAGCGCTCGCTTTCCCCGGCCATCAGCGGAGCCGTCCGAGTCCGCAAAGGTAACGGCGCGATTGCATACCACCGGTACTGGTGTTGCCCTTCCCGACCAGCGCCATAAGGGCGCGATCATTGGCGGATTTCAGTTGGCCAAACCCGAGCTGTCCGTCGATGTTAAATCTTCCGCTTCGCAACCCGCCGTAACACGGTGCCTTTATGTAAAGGCGACTGGGCGCTTACGGTCATGCGGGTCCAGTGACTTTATAATGACCTTCGATCATTATAACGATCCTGGCAATATTGTCCGTGTGCCAAAAGCGGCGTTGACTGCTCCTGAAGCGTTTCGTTCAGCGAGATAGCTTTCATACGCCATGTCAAGCGATTGAAATCCGCTTGGCTGCTCCAAGAGTGGTATGTCCGGAACAAATGCGCGTTTATCAAGAGATTTAGAATAAATGTGCAGCACTTGACCGACTCGCTCAAGAGTTGCATCGTCATATTCGTCGTCCAGGACGAACCCTAGGATGTTCGCAACAGTTGTTTGCGAGAAATCAGCGTAATCGAGACAAACCGTCCGCGCGTCAATCGATGTGCGTGCAGAAATTAGAACAACGTTCGAGAACATGCGCGAAAAGCCCACGCGCTCCCCCGCTTCAAATTCTGTTGCAGCCGGCACGAAATTCAACATCACCATTGCTTTTTCTCGCCGACGCTCACTACCCAACCAACCGCTAGGGCTTCGTTCAAGTGATCGAAATACTTCTTTTGGGCGACGGTATGAAAAACACCAGCGGGCGGTCGGCAGCAGTGAAAGAGTCTGTGCAATATCGACACTTAGGAAGCTTGGAAACTTTAAAACAACGCTCGTGGCGGCGCATTCTTTTAAGACCGCAGCCATGAACCCCGCTGCCAACAAGCTCTTGGTTTCAGCCGACACGTTCAATCCTCCATATCGCGCCGACAACATTATCGCTGTGAGCACTCTCGACTCTGAAATGACGAGCATATGTCGTACAGCTCGAATTGCATTCGCTATCGCGGTAGACCCGCAACGTGAGACGTGAAAAATGCATCCGCGGAACTTCTCGGAATCGAAGCCGCGGCCGTATTCCAGCAGTGCATCAAGTCCGGTATATAGAACGTCGTCGGCATGAAGCGCCCAGTCGTACATTGATGTCTCGAGTAGCGAACGCGCTGGTTTGGCCCAAGCAACGATTCCGTCTCCAGCAACGCGGTTAATGATCCGCAACGGGACACGTCCACGCAATATCGATGAGCCGCGCCGCCACACGTTCGAACTGTCCTCCGCCTCGGCAATCGTCAACGATCTGTCGCTTTGCTCGGCGCGACGATTGAGCGCACAACGCGAGCTTTATGATTTTCGAGTCGTCCAAAGTACTCGTATCGTTCCATTATCCGTTCAATCGCGTCTTCAGAGAAAGTCCGAGATAGTACCGGAGCGACGCGCTGACGAAACATTTCGGATCGTAACGACATATCGACCGGAAGCCGCTCGAAAAGCAGATCGTCACCGGCTTCCGTGAGAATATCGGTGAGCACGTCGTGCCAGCGCAAGCACTGCCAATTCATCTTTACTCGCCCTCTCTTGCATTTAATCTTGTACGGCCCGCCTAACAAATTCGTGCCTCGCGGGCGTACGTGGCACAATTACCGAGGTGGCGAATTGCTCGGAATAGTTGGGTGTTTTTCAGTAACGCGCGGCGACGCGTGACTGCGCTTAGCACGTGAGGAACCCCGACAAACGAAAGGCCCTATACCTTTGCCGCCCAATTTCGGCGAGATCATGAGCAAGTTCGTCAAGCCATACGGCGACACGCGAGATGACGGCAAGGTACAGCTCTCCTTCACGTTGCCGATCGAGTGGAACGAGGCCGCCGACGAAGCGGCTCGTCAGCTCGTTGCGAAGATGGGGTTCGCGGACGTCGCGGTCGCCGAAGGCCGACGGATCGCGACCGGTTTTTCGTTCTTCATCGTGTACGCGAGCACACCCGTCGCGGTCGACGTCGCCGTGATCGTCGCGCCGACGGCCAAGGGGCACGCGATGTCGATGGCCGAGATCGACGCGCTCGTTCGCGAGCGGATCGGCCGCAAGATCCGCATCGCAGGCGCCTGCATCGGCACGGACGCGCACACGGTCGGTATCGATGCGATCCTCAACATGAAGGGCTACAAGGGCGATTACGGCCTCGAACGCTACAAGGAGTTCGACACGTTCAATTTAGGCAGTCAAGTCTCGGTGGAAGACCTCGCGCAATTCGTTGTCGACGAAGCGATCGACGTGCTCCTCGTCTCGCAGGTCGTCACACAAAAAGGGAGCGACATCGCGAACTTTACGGCCCTGGCGGAACTCTTGGAAGCCGAGGGGATTCGCGACGATTTGGTACTCGTCGCGGGTGGCCCGCGTATGACGAACCTGCTCGCGACCGAACTCGGCTACGACGCCGGCTTCGGACGCGGCACGGTGCCGAGCGACGTCGCCGCCTTCGTGGCCCACCGGCTCGCCGAGCGCGTCGCGCGGTGAACGCGCGCCGTGCCGCAGCCGTCGCGGCGATCACCGTCGGCACGCTCGCCGCAACTTCGCGCGACGTACGGGCCGCAGCCGCCGTAACGCCGGCGGCGAGCGGAGCTGCGTGGACTGCGACCGCGCTCGCGCGACTGCGCGCCGATCTCGACGAAACCCTCGCCCGTGCGATCACGTTACGCGGCGCGCATGTCGGTGTCGATGTCGTGGAGACGGCGACGGGAACCGTGTTGTACGCGCGCGCGGCCGGCGACGCGTTCCAACCGGCGAGTACCATGAAGCTGCTCGTCGGCAGCGTCGCGCTCGACAAGCTTGGGCCCGCGTATCGCTTTCGGACCGAAGCGCGCTTGCGCGGGGACGCACTCGTCGTCGCGGCTTCGGGCGATCCGCTCTTCGCGCACGACGATCTCGCGAGTCTTGCCCTCGCCCTCCGAGCGCGCGTGCCGAGCGACGTCGCGCTCGACGCGTCGCACTTCGACGACGAGCGGTATCCCGCAGGCTGGACGTGGGACGATTTCAGTTTCGATTATGCCGCTCCGCTGTCGGCCGCGACGATCGATGAGAACGTCCGCTCCGTCGCGGTGCTCGCGGGCGCGCGCGTCGGTGACGGCGTGCGACTGCAGGTGGGCGATGCGACGCTGGCACCGCCGTATCGCTGCACGACGGGGGGCTTCGTCTCGGTCGCGACGACGGCGGCCGCCGATGCGACGTCGACGATCGACACGCGCACGCGCGGCATCGGCTGCACGGAAATCGACGGCCATCTTGGGCTCGGCAAACGGGACGCCGTCGACGTCGCGGTTGCCGATCCGGAAGCTGCGTATCTCGATGCGGTGCGCAGAGCGCTCGGCGACGCCGCTCGGCCGTTCGCTGCGGTCGCATCGCCGGCTCCCGACGCATCGCCGCAAGCGCCCGCGCCGCTAGGCGACGGGACGTCGATCGCCCCGGGGCCCGCCTTCTGGACGCACGACTCGGCCGCGCTCGGGACGTTTCTCGGGCCACGGTTCTGGGTTCCGAGCGACAATCTCGTCGGCGAACTCTTGCTCAAAGAAGTTGGTTTTGCCACGGGCGGCCGACCGGGTACGACGGCGAAGGGTGCCGCGTACGAAAAAGTTTGGTTGCGAAGCATCGGCGTCGATCCCGCGACGCTCTCGATCGCGGACGGTTGCGGGATGTCGCAATACGATCGGCTTACGCCGCGCGCGCTCGTCGCCATCCTGCAACACGATTGGCAGGGTCCGTATCGGCAGATCGTGCTCGATTCGCTGCCGATCGGCGGCGTACGCGGCACGATCGAAGGCATCGCCGGTACGCCCGCCCAGGGGCGCGTCTTTGCAAAGACGGGCAGCATGATGCACGTGCGCGGTCTCGCGGGGTATCTCGCGACCGTGCGACACGGCGCGGTGACCTTCGCCTTCAACGTCGACGATTGGAACGGCGACTATCCGTCGCTCGCGGCGGTGCGTGCGGCCGTGCTGGCGCGCATCGTGGCGGATTGACGGGCGCCGGGTGCTCGGCGAACGCTTCGCAGCGGAAATCTACGAACAGCCCGACGTCTGGCGTGCGCTCGCGCGGACCGAGCTCGCACGGACGTTCGCGCGTGCGGTGTGCGACGACGATGTGGTCCTGGTGGGGAGCGGCAGTTCGCTCTTCGTCGCGATGCTCGGAGCGCTCGCGCTACGGCGCCGTGGCGTGCGCGTGGCGGCAATGCCCGCATCGGAAGCGGCGTTCGAAGGCGTGGCGTACCGCGAGCGCACCGTGATCGCGCTCTCCCAAAGCGGCCGCTCCGCCGACGTCCTCGCGGCCATCGACGCACTCGAGCCCAAGCGCCTCGTCGCACTCACCAACGACGCGGGCTCGCCGCTTGCGTCGCACGCCGATCTCGTCCTGGACATCGGCGCTGGTCGCGAACGCGCGGTGCCTGCGAGCAAGAGCGTGACCGCGATGGTCGCGGTCGTCCTGTGGGGCGCCGCACTCGCGCGGGGCACGACCGAACGCAGTGCCGCGGCGCTGATCGCGGCCGCGGATCGGACCGAAGCGTGGCTCGCGAGCGACGGCGTCGCAGCAATGGCGATCGCGGCCGACCGTATCGCGCGACGCCGCAGCGTCGCGGTCGTGGGAGCCGGCTACGGCGTGCCGATCGCCCTCGAACTCGCGCTCAAGCTCAAAGAAGCGAGCTACGTTCACGCCGAGGGGTTCGCGGCGGGCGAGTTCCGTCACGGCAGCGCGGCGATCCTCGACGCCACGACGACGCTGATCGGCGTAGTCGACGAAGCCTCCGCGAGCGTGGTGCGTCGGCCGCTCGCCGAGGCCGCACGGACGGAAACGCTGCGCTACACGCTCGGCGAGGCGCTGGACGGAATCGAAGCGCTCGGTCCGCGTGCCGGTGAAGCGTTCAACACGCTCGCGTGGCTGGTCGCGGGGCAGGTGCTCGCGCTCGCGGTCGGGCGGTCGCGCGGCGTGGACAGCGACGCGCCCCGAGGCCTGACGAAATTCGTCACCTAAATCGGCGGCGGCAAGGCGGCGCACGCGGGTGCCGAATGCACGCCGGATGTTGCACGTCCCGCCGCAGCCCACCACGCCCGAACCCGTCGCCGCGCCCGCCGCGGCGCACGACGAAGCGCAGCCCGCAGCCCTTCTCGCCTTCATGGTGACCGGTTGGGCGCCGCGCGACGTCGCCGCCCGACCGATCGACGCGCTCGAACGCTTCGCCGCGCGTCGCGCGCGGCTGTCCGCCGCGTTCCCGGGTGAATTGCTCGTCGTCCCGTCGGGTCACGAAGTCACGCGCTCGAACGATACGACCTACCGGTTCCGTCCCGGCACCGACTTCTATTATCTCACCGGCAACGTCGAGCCGGATTGCGTGCTCGTCCTCGCCCCAGCCGCGAGCGGTCACGACGCGGTGCTCTACGTCGAGCCCAATCCGGGCAAGACCGACGCCACGTTCTTCACCGATCGCGGAAAGGGCGAACTGTGGGTCGGCCCGCGCCTCGGCGTCGCCGAGAGTGCCGTGCGTTTCGGCTGCGCGACGAGACCCCTTACCGACCTGAGCGCCGATCTCGAATGCGCGCGTGCCGACGCGCGCGGCCTTCGCGCGCTACGCAAAATCGATCCCGACCTCGACGCACGGCTGCCCACGTGCGATGCGGCATCGGCGGCCGATGCCGATGCCGATGCCGACCGCGCATTCGCCGCCGCGCTTTCCGAAATGCGGCTCATCAAGGACGACTACGAAGTCGCGCAACTCGAACGCGCGATCGCCGCAACGAAGGCAGGCTTCGAGGACGTGTTGCGCGGCCTACCGACGGCCGCGACCGAACGCTACGTCGAGGGAATTTTCAACATGCGCGCGCGCATCGACGGCAACGACGTCGGTTACGGCACGATCGCCGCGTCCGGCCGCCACGCGTGCACGCTGCACTGGACGTCCAACGACGGCGACCTGCGACCCGACGACCTGCTCCTGCTCGACGCCGGCGTCGAAGCGCACACGCTGTACACCGCCGACGTCACGCGAACCGTCCCGATGAGCGGCCGTTTCTCACGCGAACAGCGCGACATCTACGAAATCGTATACGCCGCGCAAGAAGCCGCGTTCGCGAAATGCGCGCCCGGCGAAGCGTTCCTCGCGCCCAACATCGCCGCCATGGACGTGCTCGCGCACGGCCTCGAGCGCCTCGGCATCCTTACCATGTCCGCGGGCGAAGCGCTGCTCGCGACCAATCAATTCTACAAACGCTACTCGTTGCACAACGTCAGCCACATGCTCGGCCTCGACGTCCACGACTGCGCCAAAGCGCGTGCCGAAAATTACAAATATGGAACGCTCGAGGAAGGCATGGTCCTCACCGTCGAGCCCGGCCTCTACCTGCAGCCCGACGACCTCACCGTCCCCGAACGCTACCGCGGCATCGGCGTCCGCATCGAAGACGACATCGTCATCACCCGCACCGGCTTCCGCAACCTCAGCCACGCCCTCCCCCGCCACCCCGACGCCGTCGAAGCGTGGGTAACCGAACACCGCGGCTGAAAACGAATCGCGAAAACAACGCCTCACCAAGAACGCCGCAAACCGAACGAACAATCAATTCAGCCGTGGGATGCGACGCGGTTTCCCAAAACGCTAACCGGCGGAACCGGTTACTCTAAGCAATCTGCGCGTTTTGGGGGGCCGTGTCGCGTCCCACGGCGCGAGCGCAGCCACCCGCACCCGCCCATACCGCATTCCCATACGCGAGTCGTCGATCACGCAACGCGATTCGTCGCGAGCGACTCGAACGTTTCGAGCGCCGACGCCACGACCTGATCCATGTTGTAGTAGCGATATTCCGCGAGCCGGCCCACGAAGGTCACGTGCCGTTCGCGCGCCGCGCGCGCCGCATACGTCGCGTAGAGGGCACGATTTTCGGCGCGTGGGATCGGATAATACGGGTCGCCGACCGCCGTTGGGAATTCGCGTGCGATCGTCGTCTTCGCGTGCTGTTGCCCGGTGAGCCGTTTGAATTCGGTGATCCGCGTGAACGGCTCGGGGCCGGGAAAGTTCACGACCGCCGCATCTTGATAGTGCTCGACGTCGAGCGTCTCGAACGCGAATTCGAGCGATCGATATGGCAGGTGACCGTACGCGTAGCCGAAGTACGCGTCGATCGGCCCCGTGTAGACGAGCTTGTCGAAGCGCACGCGGTCGACGATCTCTTCGTAGCGCGTGTCCAGGACGACGTCGATGTTGGGACGATCGAGCATGCGCGCGAACATCGCTTCGAAGCCAGCCGCGGGCATCGCTTGAAAGGTGTCGGAAAAGTAACGATCGTCGCGTGACGTGCGCACCGGGATACGGCCGCAAACGCTCGCGTCGAGGTCGCTCGCGTCGAGACCCCACTGTTTGCGCGTGTAGTGCGCGAAGAGCGTTTCGTAGAGCTGCCGGCCGACGCGCGCGACGATCGCATCCTCGGAATTGCGGATTGCGGGCACGCGTTCGCGCGCCGCTTCGAAGAACGCCGCCGTCTCCGATTCGTCGAGGTCGAGACCGTAGAGCGCGGCGAGCGTGCTCGCACAGAGCGGCATCGGCACGTCGCGTCCGTCGACACGCGCGAGCACGCGATGCTCGTAGGGTCGCCACGTCGTAAACTGTGAGAGGTACGCCACGACACGATCGCTCGAAGTGTGGAAGATGTGCGGACCGTAGCGGTGGATGCGAATCCCCGCAGCGTCGAGGGGATCGTAGGCGTTGCCGGCGATGTGGTCGCGGGCATCCACGACCAAGACGCGCGCGTCGCACTGCGATGCCAGGCGCTCGGCCACGGTGCTACCCGCGAAGCCAGCCCCGACGACGAGGTAATCGTAGGTCACAACGCGCCTTAGACCCGGGTCAGTGCAGAAATGTTACAAGGCGGAGGTCCGTGCGCGCTCGCACGTCAAAATGCTTCGCGTCACTCGCTCCACCACGAAGGGATCCTCTTTGGCCGCCAAGACCGCGCTGATCACCGGAATCACGGGCCAAGACGGGTCGTATCTCGCCGAGCTTCTCTTGGAGCAAGGATACCGTGTGGTCGGAATGACGCGACGGACGAGCACGGAGGTGCACGAGCGCATCGAACATCTCGTCGACCGCGTCGAGATCGTGTCGGGCGATCTTTTGGATCAAAGCTCGATGACCAAACTGATCGACGACGTAAGGCCGAGCGAGGTGTACAATCTCGCAGCGCAGTCCTTCGTGCCAACGTCTTGGGCGCAGCCCGTGCTTACCGGCGAATTTACCGCGCTCGGAGTGACGCGAGTCCTCGACGCGATCCGCCAGGTCGATCGGAAAATCCGCTTCTATCAGGCGTCGAGTTCGGAGATGTTCGGCAAGGTCCAAGAGACGCCGCAGCGTGAGGGAACGCCGTTCTATCCGCGCAGCCCGTATGGCGTCGCCAAGGTCTACGGACACTGGATTACGGTCAATTACCGCGAGTCGTACGACATGTTCGCGGTCAGCGGCATTCTTTTCAACCACGAGTCTGAACGGCGTGGGAAAGAGTTCGTCACGCGCAAGATCACCGACGGCGTCGCGCGCATTTCCCTCGGTCTCGCGAAACACGTGCCCCTCGGAAATCTCGACGCGAAGCGCGATTGGGGATTTGCGGGCGACTACGTGCGCGCGATGTGGCTCATGCTGCAACAGAGCACGGCCGAAGATTATGTGGTCGCGACCGGTCGTACGCATACGGTCCGCGAGTTTTGTCGAATGGCGTTCGCGGTAGCCGACTTGAACTATGAGGATCACGTGACGGAAGACGCGCGCTTCATGCGTCCCGCGGAAGTCGATCTGCTCATCGGCGATCCGTCGAAGGCGAAGTCGAAACTCGGCTGGATGCCGGACACCACTTTCGAGCAGCTCGTGGAGCGCATGGTCCGCGCCGACATCGCGCGCCTCCGACCGCTCGCTCGCATCTGACGTGCGTGCGCTCGTCACCGGCGCGAACGGGTTCGTCGGCAGCTACCTCGTCGCCGAGTTACGCGCGCGCGATGTCGACGTGGTCGCGGGCGTGCACGCGCGCGATTTCGGCGCGTCCGAATTCGCGTTCGACCTCGATGATGCGTCGAGCGTCAACGAGCTCGTCCGCTCCAGTCGCCCGGACGTCGTCTTCCATCTCGCGGGCCAAGCGTTCGTGCCGCAAGCGACGAGCGATCCGCAAGGCACCTACGCGACGAACATCATCGGTACGGCACGGCTCGTCGATGCGATTCGCGCGCTTGCGGCGGGTGCACGGCCGCGACTCGTCTTCTCGAGTTCCGGCGAGGTGTACGGCGCGCGATCGGCACACGAGTTGCCGCTGCGCGAGTCGATGGCGACCGCGCCCGCAACACCGTACGCCGCGAGCAAAGTTGCGGCTGAGGCGATCGTCCTTGCGTCCGCGCGCATGTATGGTTTCGATGCGATCGTCACGCGCGGGTTCAATCACATCGGTCCGGGGCAGAGCGATCGATTCGTCGTCGCTTCGTTCGCAAAACGACTTGCAGAGATCGCGGCCGGTGGTTCGCCCCTCTTGCCTGTCGGCAATCTGACGCCCGCGCGCGATTTTCTCGACGTTCGCGACGTCGTTCGTGCGTACGCGGATCTCGCCGAGCGTGGCATGGCGGGCGAAGTCTACAACGTTTGCAGCGGCGTTCCCACGCAAATTCGCGAGGTGTTGCGACATCTCGTGATGGCGGCGCGCGCCGCCGTCGAAATTCGCGAAGATCCCGCGCTCGTGCGGACCGTCGACATGCCCGTCCTCTACGGCGACAACGAGAAATTACGTACCGCCACGGGCTGGGAACCGAAGATCGCGCTGCCGCGTTCGCTACGCGACGTGTACGACGCCGCGCGCGAGGCGCTCGCGACCGCTTGAAAACGCTCTACCTGGAGCCGATCGGCGGCGCGAGCGGCAACATGCTCCTGGGTGCGTTGATCGACGCGGGCGTCGACGCCTCCGCACTCGAGGCGAATCTGCGCACGCTGCCGCTGGGCGGGTGGACGCTCGAACGGTCGCGCGCGAGCAAACACCAGATCGCCGCCACGCACGTCGACTTTGCGGTGCCGGGCGACGGGACGGCCGCGCACGGGCGCCGGCTCGAAGGCGTGCTCGCGATCCTCGCGGCGAGCGGTCTCGCGGCGCATGTCCGCGACCGCGTGCGCGACATCTACGTGCGCCTCGCCGAAGCGGAAGCGCGCGTGCACGGCTCGACGGTCGAGGCGATCCATTTCCACGAGGTCGGCGCGACCGATGCGATCTTGGATATTGCGGGCGCCTGCATCGCCCTGGACGCACTCGGTATCGACGAAGTCCGATGCGCGCCGTTGCCGATCGGCCGAGGCGAGATCGTCATGCTGCACGGCCGCTATCCCAATCCGCCGCCGGCAACCGCCGATCTCTTGCGCGGCGTGCCGACGTACGATGCGGGTTTCGACGGCGAGACGGTCACCACGACGGCGGCGGCGATTCTCGCGACGATCGTCACGGCGTTCGGGCCGCGGCCGCCGATGACGGTCGATGCGATCGGCTACGGGGCCGGCACGCGCGACTTCCCCGTCCCCAACGTCTTGCGCGCGTCGATCGGAACCGCAACGGGAACGGATGGGCCTACCTCGCTCGTGCGCGACGCGGTCGTCGTGTGCGAAGCGACGATCGACGATATGTCGCCGCAACACTTCGAACTCGCGATCGAGCGCGTCCTCGCCGCGGGCGCGTTCGACGTGTGGCTGGCGCCCGTGACGATGAAAAAGCTGCGCCCCGGCGTCCTCTTCGGCGCGGTCGCGCCGCTGGAATGCGAGGCGGCGGTTGCAGCGGCGATGCTCGGCGAGACGACGACGCTCGGCGTCCGGGTCCGCCGCGACGAGCGCTATACGGCGCCGCGGTCGATTGCGTCGATCGAGACGCCGCTGGGCACGATACGCGTCAAGTCCGCTACGATCGACGGGCACGTGCGCAGCACGCTCGAATACGACGACGTCGTTCGCATCGCGCGCACCCTCGAACGACCGATCGCCGAGATCGCTTCCCGTCTGCAGGAGTACGTTCGCCCATCATGATCGTCGTCGCCGAACCCATCGCCGTCAAAGAAGCGCGTTTGCGCGCGCTCGTGCGGTCGTTCGAACGCGTCGTCGTGGCGTTTTCCGGCGGTGTGGATTCCGCGCTCGTGCTCGCGATCGCGACCGAAGAACTCGGCGCGGACGCGTTCGGCGTGACCGGCAAATCCGCAAGCCTCGCGACGGCGGAGCTCGCCGGTGCGGTCGAGTTCGCCGGTGCGGTCGGTGCGACGCACGCGATCGTCGATACGGACGAACTCGCCAATCCGAACTATCTTGCCAATCCCGCCAACCGCTGCTACTACTGCAAGGACGAACTCTACGGCAAGCTCGCCGCAATCGCGCGCGAACGCGGCGCCTACGCCGTGCTCGACGGCTTCAACGTCGACGATATGGGCGACTATCGCCCCGGCCGCAAGGCTGCGGGCGAACACGGCGTGCGTAGCCCCCTCGCCGAGTGCGGATTCACGAAGGCCGACGTGCGCGAACTCGCGCGCGAACGCGGTCTCGACGTGTGGGAAAAGCCCGCGCTCGCGTGCCTCTCGTCGCGTTTTCCTTACGGCACGCCGATCACGCTCGAGCTCTTGCACCAGGTCGAAGCCGCGGAAACGACCGTGCACGCGGCGGGCATCGCGAGTTGTCGCGTACGCCATCACGGCGAGGTTGCGCGGATCGAAGTCCCGTCGAGCGACTTCGCGCGGCTGATCGAACCGGGCGTGCGCGAGGCAATCGTTGCGGGCGTCAAGGCGGCGGGCTATCGGTACGTTGCGCTCGACTTGGGCGGATACGTCTCCGGCAATCTGAACGGTCCCGCGCATGGCGCGTGATGGTTCGCCCTCGTGGCGCGACGAAGTTTTCAAGCATCGCGGAACGCTACTCGCCCTGCCAGCCGTCGTGCTCGGGTTCGGCAAGCCGAGCCCGGCGTCGATGGCCCTCGGCGTGCCTCTTGCATTCGTGGGCGAGGGTATTCGCTGCTGGGCGGTTGGGTATTCCGGCGTGACGACGCGCGCGGATCACGTGACGGCGCCTGCACTTACGACCGCGGGGCCGTATGCGTACGTGCGCAATCCGCTCTACGTCGGTAATTTCGTCACCGCCCTCGGTTTTACCATCGCATTCACGGGCGGCGTCTCGCCGTCGAAGCGTGCGTTGCTCGCCGTGGTGGGACTCGGAACGATGCTCGGCGTCTACGCGGCAATCGTGCCGCTCGAAGAAGCGTATCTGCGCGAGACGTTCGGCGATGCGTTCGAAGCGTACGTCGCGCGCGTGCCGCGGCTCGTGCCGCGGACGACGCCCGCGCAGCCGCAGGCGGGGACGTACGACGCGAGCGTGATCACGAGCGCGGAGACCCGCACGTTCCTCACGTTCGGTGCGATGCTCGCGGTGCTCGCGCTACGCGCTCGAAGCGCCGACTGACGTGGCGCACGCGCACGTGCACGCACACCCGCATTCGCACGGCGGACACGCGCACGCGCCGCTGCGCACCGCGCTCGCGTTCACGCTCGCGCTCGCGGTGCTGGAAGCGGCGGGCGGCTTCGTCGCGCACAGCATCGCCCTGCTCGCCGATAGCGCGCACGTCCTCATGGACGCAGTCGCGCTCGCGATCGCCGTCTTCGCGAGCGCGCAGGCAAAACGTCCGGCGAACGACCGCCGCAGCTTCGGCTACGCGCGCTTCGAGATGCTCGCCGCGCTCGCCAACGGCGGATTGCTCTTCGCAATCACGGCGGTGATCGCCGTCGAGGCCGTGCGGCGCTTCGCGACGCCCGATCTGCCCCACGGCGCTACGATGGCGGCGGTCGCGGCGATCGGGTTCGCAGCGAACGTCGGCATCGGCCTCTCGTTGTTGCGCGGTGCGCGCGAAGATCTCAACGTGAAAGCCGCGCTCTATCACGTCGCGACCGACGCGGTCGGTGCGCTCGCGGTCGTCCTCGGCGGGCTCGCTGTCTTGGGTTTCGGGGCGGCGTGGATCGATCCGGCGCTGTCGCTCGCCGTCGCCGCGATCGTCGTCGTCGGCGTGGTGCGCATCGTGCGCGAGGCGGCGGACGTGTTGCTCGAGAGCGCGCCCGCGCACGCGCGCATTCCCGCGGTCCGCGAGCGCATGCGGGAAGTCACAGGCGTGGTCGACGTCCACGACCTGCACGTCTGGACGATCGGTAGCGGCTCGCACGTTCTCTCCGCCCACGTCCTGCTCGCGGACGCTCGCATCAGCGAAGCCTCGGCGATCCTGCGCGACATCGAATTGCGCGTGCGCGACGCGTTCGACATCGATCACGTAACGATCCAATTCGAGTGCGTCTCGTGCGAGGCGGACGATCGCATCGTGTGCACGCAGCGTCCGACGAGCGCGCGGTAGGTTCGTTACCCGTCAAGATTTCCAGGCGCGTCCCAGGGCCGGCGCGCGGGCTTTCGGTTGCGCCAAAGTCTGCAAGGACGGCACGCCGTGTTACAATTTAGCGCTACATAACGCGATCGAGGCAATCGTAGATACTTCCCCGGCGTTCCTGCGCAGGTTTAGAATAGCTTAAGACGGAAACTCATACTTAAGTCGCTTCTTTGCCTGTCCGGACATATCTTGAATGGGGAGGGGTGTAGAGTCGGCAGCACTATCCTCATTTAGAAGGACTGTTATGCTATCTGCAAGGACGGCCGGGCGATCTTCGCTCGGGCGGGTATTGCTCAACCTCTTCGTCATGATCGCGCTGCTCGCGACCATGACGACTCCCACGTTCGCCGTCGGCGGTCTGACCGGCACGCTGTCGGGAACGCTCGTCGACGACAAGGGTGCCAACGTCGCCGGTGTTACCGTCGCGGCGGTGTCTCCGTCGGGCAGCTACCGAACCACGACCGATAGCGCCGGGCGTTTTCAAATCGCCGGCGTCGCGCTCGATACGTACACCGTGTCGTTCGAGAAAACGGGCTTCGAACCGTACTCGCTCACCGGCGTGACCGTCATCGGCGACCAGACCGTGGGTCTTGGCAACGTTAAGATCGTGCAGTCTCTGAAGACAATCGGGCGCATAACTTCGCGGTCCGCTTCGAGCGCGTTTCAGCCGACGGCGACGCAAGACACGTTCGTCTTCAGCGGTCAGAAACTCGAACAGGCGCTCGGTAAGAATTTTGCGACGAATCAAAATAACCTGATCGCGGCGTCGCCGGGTACGCAGATCGACAAGGCCGGCAATATCGCTGTCCGCGGATCGCTTGCGACCGAGGTCGGCTACAACTACGACGGTATCGACTATCGATCGGTCTCGCACGGCGGCGCCGTCAACGGCGACACCATTTCCGGCGCGACGGGTGCC
>JAABUX010003399.1_pt1 | contig 21153 bp, 20 predicted proteins | sample 5561851 | NCBI WGS metagenome assembly JAABUX01 (sample SAMN10711883, study PRJNA513361) | rock metagenome | isolation source: Antarctica rocks | place: Antarctica: Victoria Land, Richard Nunatak red sandstone | collected 2016-01-03 | reverse complement strand
CAAATCAAGTTCCTACTCGGTCACAGCTCTCCATCCAGACCACCGAACGATACCTGGGCTCGGAGCAGGAGATCGCCGTGGCGGTCAATGACAGTTTGGGGCTGTGAGGAGCAACTCTACCGTTGACGAGTCCTGCGGAACTCTAAAGCGATGAGTTCCCTTATGCTGTTCTGGTGAATGATGGACGACTTCTAAGGTCTTTCCCCCAGTTTGGCGGCCCTGATGACGGGCTTACCTCTAAATGCCTTTTGTGCCACGTTTTGGGGTAGTCGCTCCGATCAGCTTGTTCCAGGCAGACGCTTTTTTACTATCTCGACATCACCCGGAACTCTGCCGATGCCAAGGCCATCCATGCCTTTGCGCTCGTTCTTGTGTACACCTGCAAGGATCCGCTCATTCAACACGTTCGACCCGTCAGAGACGCTCCAAGGAGTCCCTTCATTCATGACACACCGCGCGTCGCTTCCTCAGATCCTGCGCACCTTTCTTTTCGGAACGCTTTGTCTCGGTGCGCTTTGGGCGGTGGTTCAGTTCTGCTGTATTCATGTGTTCGGACTAAACACCTTTCCCTACAACAGCATGATTTTTGCGAGTAAATACAATTTTGCCGACTACACCATGTTTAATCCCCGGTTTGAGCACTTTCACACCCGGGCGTTCTTCAATCCAGAGCTCGGAAGCCCTTTTCTTTATCCTGCCCCGGATGCTGTACTGTACGCCGTAGTGCATCGGATCACGGACCCGCTCGATTCCCCTTGGGCAGGCCTGGTTATCATCGTGACTTCATTGTTCTTTGGCCTGACAGCTTTGTTAGGGTGGGGTCTGCACCGCCACGGTGTATCCACCGGCGCCGCCGCACTCTTTTCTGCCCTCTGCCTGTTGAGCTCCTACCCGGCCTACTTCGAGGTCAATCGTGCCAATGTTGAGTTTTTCGTCTGGGTCATGGCCGGCTGTGGCGTCTGGGCCTTTTTGCGTGACAAGCCCTGGCTGGCCGCAGCTCTAATCGGCCTTGCTGGTTCCTGCAAGCTTTACCCATATATTCTGCTTGGACTGTTATTGTTGCGTAAGGAGTACAGGCAGACAGCCTTTGGCATTCTCGTCGGCGCGGCCTGCACCGTGGCCAGTCTTTGGGCCATCACGGGCGATATTGGCTTCACGGCACGTAAGGTTGCCGAAGGGCTCAAGCTGTTTCAGAACGACTATGTGCTCACCCGCCGGGCACTCGAGATCGGCCTCGATCACTCCCTCTTCGGCCTCTTCAAACGGTCGCTTCGGCAGATGCCGCCGCTGCCCGTAGCCGCGCACTATCTCACGGTTTATCTGGTCGTGGTCGCGCTGGGCGGCACGCTGCTCTTCTTCCTGAAGCTGCGCAAGATGCCGGTCAGCAACCAAATCACCTTTCTCACCGTCGCCACCATCCTGCTGCCCCCCGTTTCCTACGACTACACGTTGCTGCAGCTCTACACGCCCTGGGCCGTGCTGGTCTTTCTGGCCGTCCATAATTGGCGCGCGGGCATACCGGCGACGCAAGGTCTGAAGCACGCCTTCTATTGCTTTGCCATTTTGCTGTCTCCGCAAAATGAGTTCATTTTCCATGCAGAAAAACTGGAAGGACAGAGCAAATGCCTGGCGCTTCTAGCCCTGGCTCTCGTCTCCCTTCTAGAGCCGTTTGAGCAAATTGAACCCACTCTCTCTACCCAAGATCGATATGCACATGAATCGCTTTCAGAAACTCTTCTCGGCCCTGCTCTTCCTTAGTCTGACGATTCAAAGTTTTGCACTCCCGCTGGCTGCACGGGAGAGCGGCGACGGCTGGCCCACCTACGGCGGTGATCCCGGAGGCCAGCGTTACTCGGCCGCCGCGCAAATTACGCGAGCCAACGTCGCCCGCCTGCATCCTGTGTGGACTTATCACACGCACGCGCTTGAATCTGGCATGCTCGCGGTGAGCCGCAGCGACTTTGAAGCCACTCCGATACTCTTCGGCGAGACCCTTTATCTCACGACGCCCTTTGACCGCATCATTGCGCTTGATCCCGCTACCGGTGCCGAGCGCTGGACCTTTGATCCGCACCTGGCACCTGATCTACTCGCCGCTAACTACACCTCCCGCGGCGTGGCTACGTGGCAGGAGCAAGGCCCAGCGGGCCATGGGTCGCCTTGCGCCGCTCGCATCTTTGTTGCCACACTTGACGCCCGCCTGATTGCTGTTGACGCGGCCACGGGGGCACCTTGCACCGCCTTTGGAAAGCAGGGAACGATCGACCTGAAGGCTGGCATCGCTGCCAACCCCGACAAGCCCTTTGCTTTTTACGGCAATACCTCGCCCGCCACCGTGGTCGGAGATGTCGTGGTGGTCGGCTCCGCCGTGGCCGATAACACCGCCGTCAACGTGGAGTCCGGCGCTGTGCGCGGTTTCGACGCCCGCAGTGGCCGCCAACTCTGTCGTCGCACTGGACGCGCGCACCGGCCAGAAGGTTTGGGCATTCCAGGTGGTCCACCACGACGTGTGGGACTATGACGTCGCTGCGGAGCCGCTCCTGTTCAACTACCAGGGCCACATTCCCGCCATCGCGGTAGCTGCCAAAAACGGGATTGTCTTTGTGCTGAACCGCCTCACAGGGCAGCCGCTCATCCCTGTGGAGGAGCGGCCCGTTCCCCAAAGCACGGTCCCGGGCGAGCATCTGTCCCCCACGCAGCCCTTCACCTCGCTGCAAATGAACCCCCTCACCCTGGATCCCGCAGACCTGCCGGGTCATTCTCCGGAGCAGCTTGAGACCTGTCGCAAGCTGCTCAGCCACCTGCTCTATCAAGGCATCTACACTCCCGTCTCTTCTCAGGGAACCCTGCAGTATCCGGGCAGCCTGGGCGGCGTCAACTGGGGCTCCATGTCCTTTGATCCAAAGACGAATCTGCTCTACGCCAACGTCAATGGCTCCGCCTATGAAACGCGCCTGGTCAGGGTGCCTTCGCGCCTTGTGGTTCTCCTGCAAAAGCGCACGCTTTGGCTGCTCCTGGCCATGTTGGTTTTGGCTTTCGGCGCCCTACTGCGACGCCGCCCTTTTCCGGGGATTCCCGCGATCCTTCTGGCCGTCTGTCTGCTTGCTGTTAGCCTCTACGTCCAGCCACCCGGTACGTTCACCTACAAGCCCCATCACAACATGGTGAACAGCCCGGATGCCGTCGGGGAGCTTTCGCCCAATCGCGGTTCGCCCTACCAGATCTACCGACGCGTCCTGCAGGATGAGGACGGCCGCCCCTGCACTCCACAGCCGTGGGGCGCGACGACGGCGCTGGACCTGAACACGGGTAAGCTCGCATTTCGTTCCCCACTAGGCACCCTGATTCAGGGACAACATACCGGCACCGTAAGCTTTGGCGCTCCCATTGTGACTGCGGGAGGCCTGCTTTTTACCGCTGCCTCGTCCGAACCTCTGCTGCGGGCCATCGATAAAGCTACGGGCGAGGTGGTCTGGGTCGGCAAGCTTCCCGTGCCTGCGCAGTCCACGCCCATGACATACAACTACAAGGGCAAGCAATTTGTAGTGGTCGATGCAGGGGGCCACGGTGGCCTGGGTACAACGCTCGGGGATTCGGTGATAGCCTTTGCCTTGGAAAACTGAGCGAAGGCTGCTTGACCAAGCGCGTTTCGTTAGCGGAGCCGTTACCGCATTTCTGGAGGGTCTTGCCCTTGCGCTAGCTTTTTGGAGCTGCGCTGTTCATCGCTTTTCTGCGAAAACTCGACCATCACGGGCTTCGCTATTGCGCATGGAACACCAGCTGCACTAAGCCCGCCCTCATCGCTTTCACTGCGGTCTAATCATTCGGTGCACAACTGCCCCTGTTTCAAATACCACTGATTAACCAACTATAATTTTCAGCTCACCGCGAGCTGCGGGGCCTGATTCCTTCTGCAACTGAAACGATTGGCTTGTCATAGAAGTACAGTCCAGTGACCGCGTAGCGCGACCACGGTTTAAAAGGCTTTTCATCAATGAGAATCACCTTACGATTCGCATCGAACTCCACCAAACCATAACGCTCCGAGCCCTACGCGCGTAGGCGAACACAGTCGCTCCTTCCTCCTTGAGAGCTGCTTCCCGGAGTAGCTTGACGAAATCATGCCCAAAGAGGATGTTGTCCCCAAAAGCTAGGCGGCATCCTTCCCCAGCCAGGAAGTCTTTTCCAATCAGAAAGGCTTGCGCTCGTCCATTAGGGAAGGGCTGGACGGCATACTGCAGCTGTAGACCCCATTGTTCACCCAAACCAAGCAAACAACTCCGCGGTACTTGAGTGGCTGCACTCCGTAGTGCCCCGGTGCCGTTGGCTCTCCGGAGAAATCAAGCAGGTTACCGGAGGTGCAGGATACTCTGTAGGGACATACGATGACACGTCACCAAGAGACCAAGCGTTTACCCACACCCTTGGTACTGTTTCTTTGCCTGGTTAGTTTCTTCACGGTGTTGTCGATAGCGCGTGACCTGATCGGTCTGTGGCACCGCCACTGGCAAGGAGCCGTCTTTGATCCGCTCGCGCCTCCGCTGGCTGGAGCAGATTTCTATGTCTTCCGCGAACGGATGCGATCCGTCCACCACGCCGCGTTCTTTGCGCCCACGGGATACCAGTGGATGTACCCAGCACCTGCGGTTCTCGTATACGCATTTCTGTACCTGTTCTGCTGGGGCAATCACTGGATACCAGGCTTTGCAGTTTTGGCTGCTACCAGCGTTGGCGGAGCGCTGTACGCCGCCTTGCGGCTCTCTAACGTCAGCTACGCGCCGCAGCGACTAAGTGTCTACTTCTTAACGACATTGTTGTTGGCATGGCCCCTCTATATATCGCTTGAGCGGGGCAATACCGAATCCTGGCTATGTGTCATCCTTGCGCTGGGCATCTGGGCCTTCGTTCGCGAGAGGTGGGCGCTGGCTGCGATGTTGATCGGCGTTGCTGGTGCGGCAAAGATCTACCCCTTGCTCTGTCTTGGTTTATTTATTCCAAGAAAACGCTTCAAGGAGGTCGGAATTGGCCTGCTGGTTGCGTCAGGCGTAACTTTGATCTCCCTTTGGTACCTGAATCCTGACCTCGCGTTCTCGGCAAAGCACATAGTCGCAGGCGTGCGGATGTTCACTCTGCAATATGGGATGGCGATGTCGCCTGGTCAAGGCATCTATGACCACTCCGCGTTTGAGATAGTAAAGGTGATTGGGCGGCCTGTAGATGCTCATCTTGGCCGCTGGCTTTCGTGCTATCTCGTAACGGCTGGTAGCCTTTTCCTCGTCGTTGCTCTCGTGAGGGTCTGGCACCTCCCACTAACCAATCAAGTGCTCTACATCATCGCTGCTAGCCTTCTTCTTCCGCCTGTTTCCTTCGACTACACACTCCAGAACCTCTATATCTCATGGGCTATAATATCGTTGTGCACCCTGCGCCTGGACAAGCCCACGTGGTGGCACTACGCCGTATTAACTTGCTTCTCGCTTGAATTCGCACCACTCACCTTCGTTTTAGTAAACGGGGTGTGGATCAATGGCATCATCAAGGGCTTTGGGCTACTTGGGCTGACGATTTTCACAGCCATCACGCCTTGCCATCCAGTCACGCCCTCTGGGGTAACTGACGGTACCCCGGGTACTATCGTTCCCGGATGATGCCAGACGCCGCGAGATCAACAGAACCGTCCGTGCCGAACTCCAGCAAGCCAGCTTCGTCTCTCTTGAACCAGGTTCCTGCCTACGCTGATTCCATGTCCGGAGCTCATCGGCGCCGACCAGCAATGGGCGGCGAGGTGCATATCGCCGCTCTACCAGCCCCCGTGCCACATGCCGGAATGCTTGGGAAAGATGCAGTCACTGGTAAGCTGGTGCTCTTGTGCTGGATACGAAAACTTTGGTGACAAAATTACCCGATCCTGAGAACCGGAGGCACTACCCGGGACTGGACGGCCTCCGAGCAATCGCTGTTTTGATGGTTTTTGAGCAGCACTACGTGAATAATGCTCCTGAAGCTGTGTGGGGCTGGATGGGCGTCCGCATCTTCTTTGCGCTCTCGGGTTTCCTGATTACTGGCATCTTGTACGACACAAGAAACGACGAGAAGCGGTGGTCTACGTTTTATGCACGGCGCGCGCTGCGTATTTTCCCCCTGTATTACGGTGTGCTGCTCATCGCTGCAGCCCTTTATCCGCTTTGCCGTTGGCAGCTGCACGAGACATATTTCTTGTGGCCCGTCTACTTACAGAATTTCGCTCGGTTCCTGTCACCCACAAAGGCCCTCGGCGGGCAGATCGACCACCTTTATTCTGGCCAGTATGTAAGCCCGGTTGTGCGCCTGAGAATGGGCCACTTTTGGTCCTTGGCCGTTGAAGAGCAGTTCTACCTTATCTGGCCTTTCATTGTGTTCGCCGTGAAGCGGCGCGAAACGCTCATGAAGATCTGTGTTGCAGTTTGCGTTCTATGCCCGATCATTCGGCTTATCTGTGCCTTCACGATCCCGGAGAGTTGGCTGGTACTGGGTTTCCAGGAACGTTTCACCTTTGTGCAGTTTGATGCCCTTTTGATCGGCGGTCTTTTCGCTTTGTGGTTACGGGGTCCGCATCCAGACCTCACGAGGCTGGCAAAGCAACTGTTTCTCGCGCTTGCAGGTGTGTTTCTGTTCTCTGAGGTGTTTTGCTTTCAGGTCTTCCACCGCTTTCTGATTCCAACCATTTTCAAGCCCACCTTCGGATCCATAGGCCTAAGCCTTGTCGATCTTTGGGGCGCCGTTCTGGTGCTCTTAGCAATCGATCCATCGACATGGTTCTCCCGCGTGTTACAGAACCGGGTTCTGCGTTATCTGGGAACCATCAGCTACGGCTTCTACATCTACCACGATCTTCTGCACGACTTTTATGCGCGCGTGCCATTGCACTTCCACATACCTGACCCGTATGCGATCACGACTTCTCTTGTGGCACTGATTTGCACGTTCATCATCGCCAGCGTAAGTTTCTATGCCTTCGAACGGCCCATTCTTCGTTTGAAACGATATTTCCGTGTGGGCTCAAACCGGTCGGCGGATCAAAGAAGCGGGCTTGATCAAGGAACGCAAATCGGGGCTTAAAAGACTTTCAAATTGAGCCGGCGCTTGTAGGGCAAGACGGGCGCGAATTAGGGGTAGAAACAAAAATGGCGCCAGTAAGATAAGCCAGCCCAGAAAGCAGCAGTAAGCACGGTTTGAAGCGCTACAAACGAAGAGACTGCGCGCCCGAGCCGTTATCCCCGCTCGTCTTGGTGGGGCGGGTCCACTCGATCAGTATGGCCAGAAGGCACAAGAGGCAGAAGCCTCCCGGCGTTACACCCTTCATGCGGGGGCCACTGCGCCGGAGTACGATTGAGATGGTGGGCTGGCTGAGCCCTGAACAGCGGGTGCGCAAGTTCGATGTGGCAGAGCTCCGCTACCCGAGTTCTCACCGCTCTGGAAACCCTAGACCGCTTAGCGCGCATAACCTTATGCAGCACCTTATACTTGAGGCTATTCAGCGGGAGCTTTGTCGGGCTTACAAATGTTGCGATCTCATTTGGAACGCGTTCTGGTCACAGGCGCCTCCGGAACCCTCGGGTACAACCTGGTCCGTCATCTAGGCTTAAAGCAGCCCGGGACGAGACAGCTCGTCCTAATGCGCTCGCCGCATCCCTCGCTCTTCGCTGATATGGCCAATGTCACCCAGATGCAGCTCGACATGAGCGACACGCCGCAACTCACAAAGGCTGTAATCGATTTTCAGCCCAACGCGATCATTCATTGCGCAGCCAGTGGTGTTCGTCCCTCGGCTATAAGCTATTTCGATTTTGTCGATCTCAACGTGGCGGCCACGCTTCAGCTGTTTCGGGCGTCTTGCGAGGTCGATCACTGCCACTTCATCAACATCAGTACAGGCTTAGTCTACGATTCACAGGAGCGCCCCTGCCATGAGGGCGATCCCGTCAATACGCTCCATCCGTATGGAGCCAGCAAGGCTGCGGCGGACTGCCTGCTGCGCGCTGGAGCGGAACGCCTAGGCCGCCATCTCACCATCATCCGTCCGTTCTCATTTACCGGCCTCCACGACGGCGGCGACCGCCTGTTTCCTTCTCTCCTGCGCTGCGCCATGGAGTGCAAGCCATTTGAGATGTCGCCCGGCACCCAGATGCGTGACTTCTGTGCCGTGCAGGACGTCGTGGAAGCGATCACGCTGATACTCGAAGAAGGTGAGCAGCCTAGTCGCGACATCTTTAACGTCGGCAGTGGACTTTCCATCTCGCTTGGTCGCATTGTGTACGCGGTGGCGCGTCAGCTTCAACTGGATGTCGACATCCGGCTGGGAGCGCGTCCGTTTCATCCCCTTGAGCCCAGACATCTTGTCGCCGACATCAACCGCACGCAATCACTGGGTTGGAGGCCAAAGATAAACCTGGCTTTTGCGGTGTGGCAGCTGGCCCGTGCCAGCTTTGCTGATTTAGACGTTACCGAACCGGAGCAGTATAGATGATTGATCCCCTTGCAAGCTCATCGGCGGAGATGCTCGCCCCCTCCAGAGAGGTAGAGCTTTCGATTTGCATTGCAGCCTACCGCGAAGCAGAAAATTTAAAGATGATGCTTCCCGTCATCAAAGAAGCGGCCGCGGCCCTTACGCCTCATTACGAGGTACTCGTCGTCGATACCGAGCAGCCCATGGATGACACCGCCGCTGTGTGTGCCCAGAACGGCGTACGGCACGTCCACCGCCGTGAGGGGAACTCTTATGGCGATGCCGTGCGCACGATCATCACAGAGGCGCATGGCCGTTATCTGCTCAACCTTGACGCCGATGGCTCACACGACCCCAAGTACTTTGCCGACATGTGGGCCAAGCGCTCAGATCTGGACATCGTCATCGGCTCGCGCTACGCCCCCGGCGGCCATACAGAGAATCCCCTTATCCTCATCTGGATGTCCTACGTCGTGAACCTCACTTTCCGGTTGGTTTTTTCCATTCGTGCGAAGGACGTCACGAACAGCTTCCGGCTGTACCGGCACGAGATCCTTACGCCGCTGAATCTACAGTCCGATGACTTCGACATCCTTGAAGAAGTTCTCATCAAGGCGGCCCTCGCCAAACCACCGGCTCGCATCGGCGAAGTTCCCGTCACTTTCAGCCGCCGCAAGGCGGGCGAATCCAAGCGCAAACTCGTGCAGTTTGCCTTCGGCTACTTGAGCACACTGCGCCGGCTTCGCTCGTATGCGAAGTCCGCGAATCAGGAGACCTCCTAGCATGAACGCTCTGATCACCGGTGGTGCTGGCTTCGTCGGCTCCAACTTGGCCGCTCACCTCCTGGAGAAGGGCGAGCAAATCACCGTCTTCGACTCCCTCGCCCGACATGGCGCAGCGGAAAATCTCGAATGGCTCCGCTCCCTCGGACTTATCAACTTCGTGCATGGCGACATTCGTAACGCCTTTGACGTCGAGCAGGTTATCAAGTCCCTAAAACCAGATGTTGTTTTCCACCTGGCAGGGCAGGTTGCTATGACCACCTCCATGCAGAGCCCACGTCGCGACTTCGAGATTAATGTTCTGGGCTCATTGAACGTGCTGGAGGCCGTGCGTCAGTACACACCGGATACCGCGGTCATATATGCATCCTCGAACAAGGTCTACGGGAACCTCGATCACCTAGATCTGTTTGAAGCCGAAACACGTTACCAGCCACGCAACCCACATCAGAAGGGCATCGACGAGTCCGTTGCCATCGAGTTTCATACGCCGTATGGCTGCTCAAAAGGCGCCGCAGACCAGTACATGCTGGACTACGCCCGCGGCTTTGGCCTGAACACGGCAGTCTTCCGCCACTCCACTATTTACGGTGGCCGTCAGTTCGCGACGTATGACCAGGGTTGGGTGGGCTGGTTCTGCCGCCAGGCACTTGAGACGAAACGTCAGCCTACTAGGCCCCCTTTCACGGTTTCCGGCGATGGTAAGCAGGTGCGCGATTTGCTTCATGTCTCCGACGCCGTCAATGCCTACGTTTCCGCCTACGAGCACATCGCCGAGGCGCGCGGACAAGCCTTCAACATAGGCGGCGGTTTAGAAAACAGCATGTCTCTCTTGGAGTTGCTGCTTCACCTCGAAGAACGCCTGCAGTTTAAACTCGACTACACGCACCTACCCTGGAGGCAAAGCGATCAGCGGTTCTTCGTGGCCGATAACAGTAAGGCGGAGCGCCTTCTACACTGGTCGCCCCAAGTGCCAAAATTGAGCGGCGTTGAGGACACGATCAGGTGGGAATCGCGGACTTAGTCAGGAAAGCTGGGCAGTCTAACTGCGGAGACACATCTAACCAGAGCGGTGCTGCCTCGGGCATAACGTTTGCAAGTGTTCAGCTGATCGAGCAGGCGATACAGTTCGGGCCCGATTTCATTTGGCGGCCAGATGCTTCTTTCCGGAGAATTAATGGAGTCACCCCCTGGCCTGTGGCGCGAGCCTCGGGCAGGGAGTGGCGCTGATTGCCATTCTGGAGTGAATCCTGCGACTCCAGACGGCTACTTACTCGTACGGATTACATACCAGCCCGTGCCATTCCAAGCTTCAGGGACAGTGGGTTGCAAGTAGTTGCTGTAATCCACCAGCTTCCAGTCGCCTGACGCTAACTTTTGCGCAATGATTGCATCCAGGTAGCGTTGGGGTATCGGCTCATTATGGTTATATAGCCGTTCAGATCCGTCCATAATGTTCGTTTGCCGTTGATACACAATCCACTTCGGAGGCGCCGTCTCTAATTCATTCATCAACTTGCCCATGAAACTTCGCGAAGCTGTATCGAAGAACGTCTGCACGTAATCGTGCCAGGGCTTTGTTGCGCAGAAGTAGTTCGGATAAGGGTATGGGAGTGATAGCAGTTCCGGACTGCTGATACCCGGTTGAGCCCCGATGTCGGCACAAAGTTGCTCGCTAAAGTGAAGTAGATCGCGATCTATGTACATGAGACCGTAGACCGGATGGTGATACCACTGCCGATTCTGAAACATCCGATCGTACTTGTAGTTTTGCCAGGAGTATGGGATTAGAACTTTGCTTACAACACCATTGATCGCCACCAGGGCCATGATGGTGACCACAGTCTGATTGAACCAGGCAGCCTGCTTGCGCGCGGGTTGCAGCACGGGCACGAGCAGCAATAGAAGAGCTACAGGCTCGTAATAGTTTGTTAGCGGCTCAGCGGCGGCACCTGCTGAGTACGACGCCCATTCTAGGATAGGCAACAGGATGAGAATCTCTCGTCGGTCCCATGATCCCCGCCCTTGCATATGCCGCACGAACCGAAACAGGATAAGAGCCGCAACCAGGTACATCGCCAGCGTGAGATAGAGGACAACATCTTCATATAACAGCCCAAGCTTCAGGTCGATCCGATTTACCGGAGAACTCAGCAGCAAGGCAATTCCAGTAAAGGCGAGCTGAAATGGAATGATGAACCGGGAGAGCCTGGGCGCATACCGGTTGAGAAGGTAGCCCACCACGAACAGCGAAACCAGAAATAACGGAACTCTTTTCTGAGTGGCCAGCATGGGCAGCGTGTTCCCAATTACGGCAAACGGGGCCAGAAAGATGCTACCAGTACCTCCCTTACTGGCCGCAGCTCGAAAGATGCTGTTGGCAGCATAGGCACCCAGGCTATCGCCCGTAAGTAGCACTGTAACTAGTACGGTGAGCATTGCTGAGGCGAGGAATACCCCAATATTGGCCGCACGTCGGCTCGTCAGGACGAACGGCAGCGCCAGAAACGCAGCCGTCGTGAGTGCCGCACCATCAGTAACGCGCGTAGTCCAGGTTAGTCCGCATAGAACACCGAGCAGAGCGACACGCCGCATGTCGCGCCGAAAGTCTTCCTGAGGCGACGGCCTGCCCAACAGCAGCAAGAGCCAGAGCGCATACATGATCAGGAATTCGGCCACCACATGGTAATCGTCAAACCGGTACGAGTGGCCGCCGACGATATACACAAAAGTCCCGAGCAGAACGATTGCTTTCTGCCAATCCGGCCAAGAGCTTTCCCTTAACACAAGATAGACTGCAAGCGCGAGTATCAATGCGTGGATCAGAGAGGGGATCTCGTACAAAATCAGATTTGATCCGAAGAACCGTATCCACGTGCTCATCTCCAGCACGAACAGCGGTTGCAGTGCCGTTTGTAGCTGCGAATAGAGCTTCGCTCCGTGGCGAAGCGACATTCCATACCAGAACCACATCGCCTCGCCACTCATCTGCGTGTTCAAGATCATCAACACCGTAAGTGTCGCGCAGAGGAGGATTGCAATCACCTGCCAAGGATTGCGGGAAAGCCCTGATATTGAATGAGCTACTGTTGAAGGGGTCGCCATGTTTCTCAAAGATGACCCTCGTTAGCATGGGGTCCCGTGAGCTGTCGAGCGAAGGACTTCGCTCTCTCTAGGTCTTCGTCGATCTGTAGATTGTCCACATCGAGCTTCAGCTGCAATCTGGCTTGCTGCAGGTGATTGCTTGCCGCCTGCTCGGCGGCTGCGCTCAGAGGCGAACCCGAAGAACGAGCTACGGCTGCCTTTGCATCGGCTAAGCCGACCTCCTGTTCAGCGAACAGCAGGCTAGCCCGATCGGTAAACATTTGCTTCGCGTGGAAATGCTCTTGCTTTGCCCGCTCGATCGCTTCTGGCTCGTCCTGGTGACATCCCATAAGACCTAGCAGCAGCAGCGAGAGTACTGCCCTTCTCTTGTCCGCCATACAAAGAGTGTAAACCGGTACCTGGAACCGGTACCGTCCGTCTGTACGTGTTAAAGATGTAGCGGCGTCGCGAAGTCACTAAGGCCTTTTCGCCACATTCACCTCGATGGGTCCGTAGACGCGAGCGAGCTCGTGTCCACTCTAGAGGGTGTTATTCGGGGCCAGGCACTACGGATCGAGCATGGGACGGTTCATGAGCCCTGATCCATTCCTTCCTTTCAACCAAAACCAGAGCAATTTCAAGCGTGGATCGCTAATCCTCAGCATTGGAGAAATACGCCTATGTGCTGAACAATCCGCTCAAATTCACCGACCCAACCGGCATGACCGAAACGATCTATTACTTTTTGATCAGCGACGATTAAAGTTCCTGGCTGACGACGATTGTTACTCCCTATTGAGAACGGTTGAAACGATGCGGACAGCGTTGGCAGGAGAGCGCGATCCGGATGGTGACAGACCAGCAGATAAGGAGGCTGTACAGGATGGTGCATACGGAACCGACCCAGGAGATGGCGGCGGCGAAGGCGGACGTGGATGTGAAGACGGCCCGCAAGTATCTGCGAGCGCGGCGTCTTCCGAGCGAGCAGAAGGTGGAGCGGCACTGGCGGACACGACAGGACGGTTTTTCTGACGTGTGGTGAAACCTGGCGCGCCCTTCAGGTCGATTCCCATGAATTCGACGGACAGAACCCTGAGCAGATTCGCCGTACCGGCCAGCTTTCCCCACCGAGCGCCTCGGGTGGCACACGGACATTCCTCTCATCGTCCTCGGTCATTTCCCACCACCCCGCGCCGCGAAAGCAAAGACCCTACCTGCACACGCTGCAGACGGATGTGCCGACGACCGAGCGCCCCCAGGACGCGCCCGTGGAGGTGTGGCCTATCCAGGGAGTCACATGCCCTGCAGCCAGGCCGCCAGACCGGCCCCTGAGGAGCTGGGCACGGGCGCAGATGAAGCACGATGACACGTTTGCACTGAGGTGGCCCCGACTCAAGCCAAAAGCCAATCTGCGTTAAAGAACGCTGCGTCCACCGTCTACGATTAAATTCTGCCCGGTCATGTACGAACTCGCGTCCGAGCAGAGGAACAAGATTGCGCCCTGGTACTCATCTTTGTTGGCCATCCGCCCCATCGGAATGAGTTGATGCAGCTTTGCTGTAAAGTCGTCCGGCTGCCCGGCAAAGACACCTCCGGGTGAGATGGCATTGACTCGGATGTTGTGTGCCGTCCAGTACGTCGACAGATAGCGGGTGAGGCCAATCAGTCCAGTCTTAACCACCGAGTAGGTCACAGGCTTCACCGGTTGCTGATCTTCGGGAAGACCTTCCTTGCGGTAGAGGCGCTGATCGGGCGCGATCACACCAAGATCGGAGGCGATGTTGAGGATCACCCCGGTGTTGCGCTTCACCATCTCCCCGCCGAAGATGCGCGAGCAGAGGAAAGCACCGGTCAACCCGACTGCAATGTCGGCGTTCCATACGGCCAGGGGGAAGTTTTCCAGCCGCGACCACTGCTTTGGCTCGCCCTGCGGGTCGGCTTCGACCTTGGGGTTATTGGCAGCATTGTTAATCAGGATGTCAATGCGTCCAAATCTCTGGGAGATGATATCGCGTGCCTGGAGCAGCGACGCTTCGCTGGTGATATCCACTGCAAGCCCAAGACACTCAGGCCCATGCGCCGATTGGATTTGTTCAGCGCGGAAAGCCGGGTTGGCTGCAGCAAGATCGAGCAGAACAACATGTGCTCCCGCGGTCGCAAGGATCGCTCCGTGATGGTAGCCGAGCAATCCGGCGCCGCCGGTTACGATAGCAACGCGGCCTGTCAGATCGAACAGGTCGTGGACGCGGCTGTCTGCTGCAGTAGTCATGGTTCCAGTTTACAAACTGCGGGTTTGTCCTCCGTCCAGGACATAGCAGCCACCCGTTGCAAACGCTGCCAGGGGCGAGCAGAGGTAAGCGGCAAGCGAGGCGACCTCCTCTGGAGTGCCGAAGCGTTGTAACGGCACCTCCGTCAGGAGCATGGCCTCGACGGCTTCGCGGCGGTTGGCCAGGTGGCGCTCCCACGAGCCTCCGGAAAAGAAGATATTGCCGGGAGCGATGGTGTTAACTCGAATCTTTTTCGGTCCAAGCTGTCGCGCGAGGTTCTTGGAATAATTGTTGAGCGCTGCCTTCGCGGCAGAGTATGGCAGCGGCGCCGGCGTGGCTTCGATGGCGACGATGGACGAGATGTAGAGGATCGATCCACCTTCCGGATTGGTAAGTAGGTAGGGCAGTGCGGCCTGCGTGAGGCGTGTTGACGCGAAGAAATTCACTTCAAAGAGCCGCTGCCAGTCCTCCTCGGACTGGTCCCATCCGGGCTTGCCGCTGCCGGTACCAAGATTGGCGACCAGGTGGTCGATGCGTCCAAACTCCTGCATGGTGCGACGGTAGGCGGAGTCTATGGTCGACAGATCGGTGAAGTCGCCGGCAATTGCGAGGATGCGGCGTTGATCCGCCGGCATTGCCAGCTCGCTCTGGGCGGATCGCAGTGAAGCCTCATCTCGTCCACTGAGCACAACCGAAGCGCCCTCTGCCAGCAGCGCGGCAGCGATTGCCTTTCCGATGCCGCGCGAGGAGCCTGCGACGAAGACCACCTGATTGTCCAGACGAAGATCCATGCGAATCCGGCTCAGCCCTCTGTGAAGTCAGACAGCCGTCCATCCGCCGTCAATATTGAAGTTCTGGCCTGTGACATAACTGCTGGCGTCGGACGCGAGAAAGATCAATGCGCCGCAGAGCTCGATGGGCCGGCCAATGCGATTCAAAACAGTGTAGCCCTTCAGGCGCTGTACGAAAGGTGAGTCCTCTGTGACTGAATTTTGTCCTTCGGTGTCTTCGGTGTTGGAGAAAGGCCCGGGCGAGATGCAATTGGCCCTGATGCCCTCCCGTCCCCAGAAGCTCGCAGTGTATCGAGTGAACGCGGCCAGGGCGGCCTTGGACGCGGAGTATCCAGGGGGGTTCAGCGATGTTGTCCCCTCATAGAGTTGTGGGCGCGGGGCGACGGAGGCATACATGGTGGCAATGTTGATGATGGACCCGTGGCGCTGTTCCTTCATCCGGATGCCGAGACGCTGCGTCGTCTGCACAGCCCAATAGACCCCGCCCTGCAGGTTGCGCTGCCATTGATCGAACGTCGAGTTTTCCAGCGACCCTTCGGGAACATTAAACCCAGTGGCTGATCCAAGCTCGTGCGCGTTGTTGATGAGGACATCGATGGATTTCTCTTTGGCCGCTATGCTTTCGCAGAGGTCGTTCAGCGCGGCCACATCGTACATGTCGACTTGATGCACCGCTACTTTGTCGCTGCCGAACTCGCTGATCCAGCTGGTTGCCTCGTGCTGCAAGCGTTCGCTACGCCCAATCGCCACCACGCGAGCATCGTTGGCCAAAAGCGCCATGGCAAAGGTCCGGCCCAGAAATCCCGAAGCCCCCGTAAGTACCGCCGTCTTGCCTTCCAGCGAGAAGAGCGAGTTGAGTTTCAGGTCATTGGTGGTCATCGGCATTCTTACTCCAGTTACCAAAAACGCTTGACGAAATCGAGTTGGCTGCGGATGAAGGTCACTTCGTCATTGTCCTTACCGCGTGCGACCTGCAACGTGACGCCACCCTGGTAATCGATGCTGCGCACGGCCCGAAAGACGTCGTCGAAGTTGACTGAGCCGGTGCCCAGAGGACGCGTCTCAACGCCGCCCTCCGGCTTCTTATAGCGGTCCTTGATATGCACGGACCCTATGCGGGCGCCGTACGCAGCAAACTCCTCCGTTGCGATGTAGCCGAGCCCCGAACTGTTGCCGGAGTCCCAGTTGACCTTGAGGCTGGGATGCTCAACGCGAGCCAGAAATGCGGCAAAGTCAGCAGGGTTGAAGTCCGCTTCAAGGTGTAGTTCCACTTGGTGCCGCCGGGCGATCGGCAGCGCCCGCTGCAGGACTGCGATCGCCGTCTGCTTCTCCTCCTCTGTCGTTAACTTCGATTGGTCAACGAAGGGCAGAACGATCCGGTTGGCTCCGATGCGGGCGGCAATCGGGATGAGCTCGTGAAGGTGCCGCTCGCGCTCATCCCGCTCCTCTGCGGTGCACCGGATCAGCGGCCAGTCCATAAACCAGTCCCCGCACAGCGCAGGCGTCGCAATGTCATAGTGCTGCTTGAGGGCGTCCAGTTCCTGCAGGCCGGATTCGCTGAAGATGGGGTTGGCCGTGCGGCCGTACTCGTCGTGAATCCATTCGATGTAGTCCAGACCGGCCTCGCGGGCGCGCCGAAACTCCTCACGCCAGGAATTGCGCGGAAACGACTGAAAGCGGCCGCCTTCTGGCGGAGCGAGGCGACCTTGCATGATGCCATACGTATGAGACATGGCTTCGAGCTTACATTGGGGGGGTGGCATGAACGAGAGCGGCGAGGCAGCAGAACATGAGCAGGTCGGCACGCGAGTCGCCCATGTGTCAACAGATTATTTCTCGCTAACCTTCTCTATCCAGACTACTCATGTTTAAAGTGTCTTGACTTTATCTTGCCCATTCTATGGCTGTACCGGGAACTTCGAGGATGTGTACCGGGAACTTCGAGGAAATTAAGCTGCCGTACCGGGAACTTCGAACTCTTATACCGGGAGCTACGAGGAAAAGGCTTTCAAGGCGTGAAAGCCTTTGTAAAGAGGGGAAAGCGTTTCTAAATCCTTCGAAGTTCCCGGTACGGCTTCGAAGTTCCCGGTACAGGTACGTGGTAAGAAACCTCCATGGGAACACGTTGAATGGCGATCGAAAGCCAATAAGCGGCTTCAAAACCCCGAGAGAGGAACCAAGCCAGTTAATGAAATTAGGTTCGAAGCTCCCGGTACCTGCTCGAAGTTCCCGGTATGCGCTCGAAGTTCCCGGTACACCGCTGCCCTTCAATGTCAGCTGACGTAAGTAGCGCGTATCCACGTGAATACGTAGTTACGGAGTGTAGTTTTTCAATTTCTTGAGACTCTCGCCGCGTACCAGAAACTGCTTCCCGGCATGTGGTGGGCCGATGATGAGGCCTCTCGCGGTGGCATCTGCATTTATCTCGGGCCAGGCAATACGGAGGGCTTCGATCGCATCGGCCATCCGGCTCCGAATCCGACGCGTGTTTGTGTCCTCGTGCCAAAGTTGCTCCAAGAGACTGCTCCATGGAATACACGAGATGGAAAGAGCTCCGTAGGAGCGATGCACCAGGAACATCATGTAGTCCTGCATCTGTGCCTTCTGGCGGGTAGCTTGAATCAGCTTGCGCAGAATTGGTACGTGGAAATTTGTGAACTCCCGGAAAACACCGTCATCCAAGCGGAAGCCGAACTCACGCTCAAAACGGTCCTTCTCGCGTGGGGCAGCATCAAGGAGCTGCATCTGCTCCGCTCTTTAACTGTTCGGGTAAGTTAGTGGCTCGCACAAGAGGCATGATCACGCGCTGGACTGAGCCTTCATGGCGACGCTCAACGACGATTGCCATAGCGGCAACGCGTTCGAACGCCTCTCGAACGCGTTTGATATTCGGGCCTCCGGTGGACATCTCCATATCGTTCAGGAACTGACTTGCGCTGGACAGGGGGATAAAAGGGTTCTTTGTGACGACTGCTTGATGCGTCATCCAGTGAAACAAGCTCCGATCCGCGCCGTAAGGCATATCGATACCCGGAACCATGGCTTTGAAGGTGACCGTGACAAAGTCTCCGTTTGCCATACGGGCCTTACGAGTGATTTCTCGTGCTTCGGTCTTCTGGTATGGCAAGCCACAGAAGATCATCACTTGAGCAACCTGCATCAGGTTCTTGGCGTAGTTCGGGTCCTCGCGGGCTTCGCGCAACTCAGCCATCGCGAGCGCAAGCTGCCCCTTGCTGGCAGAATCTTCTCCCTTGCGGTCACGAGCCTTGTCTTGAGCGGAATCATCTTCCAACAGCTTTGATTGCCCGTTTCCCGTTTTCTTGGCCATTGCGGTATACGAATCCGATTACAGTTGGTGCTTCGCGAACAGGAGGTCTAGAGCTTCAGTCATAAGCGCCTGGCTGCGCAGATCCCTCTGGACACCCAAGTTTTTTAATTTCGTGAACCTGTCCTTGTCGACCTTCAACGTAAGTGCCTTGTAATAAACAACCTGAGAACTGGAAGCGGATATTCCCTCTATCTCTTGAGGTTCGTAGGCGCTTGTACGTGGGGTTTGTGCCTCTTCTAGACCAGGATGATCCGGGCGGTATCCAGTTCCCTTTTTAGAAACCAGAAGACCAGAAAGTGCGGCTGTCTTAGTACCTGCCATACGCGTCCTCGTGTGGAAACAGTTAATACGCTAATACGTAACTACATATTAGCGTATTCGTGCGTTGACTCGTTGGGTACGTGCGTACGGCCACTTGTTTTGCGTAGGTGCGTGAGTACGTAGTTCCATAGTTCTGTAATTTCGCTAGCGGAGCGGCTTCGCTCATCAATCTCCTGAACTGTCCGGCCATCGATCATGGAACTTGCAAAATCAGTTCTTTGGAAGATCGTTACTGGGGCTACGGTCCCATGCTGCGAGAGTGAAATCGCTGCTTCACCGGTGATCCGAGCTCGTTGTGCTGCTCCATTGATCACGAATATCATCTTCTTCTTGGCTTCTTCGGCCATGCCTATAGTCGAACCGACAGCCCGCAGATCGTGAGGGCTTGGTCGCGTTGGAATAAGAACAAGGCTCGCAAGCGCAATCACCTGACGAATTGTTGCCGTCACAGCTGGCGGTGTATCGACGATCGCGATATCGATTCCGCTCTTCTCTAGCAATGCGAGCTGTGCTTTAAGTTTCGCGGGCTCAATCTGGGCCAGGTGTGGCGTTTCCGCCTTTCGTTCGTGCCACCACTGACTCAATGAACCCTGGGGATCCGTGTCGATCAACACGACATTTCCGCACTGAGTACGGACCGCTTCCACCGCCAGGTGTCCTGAGAGTGTCGTCTTGCCGACGCCACCCTTCTGATTGGCAATCACAACAACGTGCATGCGTATCTCCAGCTATGCGTGACTACGTATTAACGCAGGTACGCAGCTGAAAAGCAGAATAAGCCCCTCATGATGGGGGGAAGACGAAGAATATACAAAGGGGTGTCCAGAACAGCAACGGTACGTACGTGCGGTGATACGTAGATAAGGTCTCAAGAACCTGTGTATTCGCGAACCAGATGGATGGCGCTTTGGAGCAACTCCTCCTGCGGCCGGATCACCATCGCGAACGTAGTTCGCGGTGACCTGCAGGCGCAGTTCGGACGTGAGACGAACCCGGGTTTGCCGTACCTAAGTAGACGAGAGCCTGTGCCCCAAAAGCAACGTGGGATCGCGTACCTGGTGTGCATCGGCAACGCTTTTCCGTTTCCTGGCGGTGCCTGCGCTCAGTGCTGGAGTACACGGAACAGCCACGTAGAGCCGATCGTCAGCACAGCCCACAGCAGATGTTTGTGCTTGATCTAGATGCTGATCTCCTATTCGCTCCTTTGGCGTCCTGTCTCCCTTGAACCCTACCCGGCCGAGTGCCTTTATGGTGTGGACCGCTCAGAATTTCTGGCGTTGTCCGGAGGGGCCAGCACCTCGTTCACACTCTGTTTCGGCGCTTGCTGCCGGAGACGTTCGATCTCCGTGGCGATGAAACGTGCCTCTTCCGCCTCGGGTGACGGTGCGCCCGGTTCGGACAGGGGCTCGTACTCTCCCGCGAAGCCGTCGGGGTCGGTGTGGAGCCACTGGGCGATCCGCATCAATGTGGCGGCGAACTCCTCCAACGTCTTGAAGTGGATCTCTGCCCGGCCGCGTTCCAGCGTGAGCCCCGCAGGGAGGGCGGCTGGAGTGGGTGGCTCGGCGTCCTTTTGGATAAGGAAGCGGATCTTGCGGCGGGAGGGAGTGGGCTTGTGGGTGCGCAGCTCGGCCATGAGTGCGGGCACGTCCTCGGCGGCCTGCACCTTCCTGAGGAACTCCATCAGAGCCTCGCGCTCGACCAGCTGCGCGCTGCCCAACCCTGTGGTCGGCACGAGGTCCATGAGGGCGCCGGCAGCGGAGGTCTGGAGCTGGAACAGACCTTCCAGGTCGCGGCGGGTGTAGTGGGAGCGGACCGATTGACGGACGGTGCGGTGGAGCTGGGGAAGGCGGGGGAGCCAGGAGGGAGGCCGGGCCATGGGGATTCTCCTTGGGAGCTGAGACTAATCCAGCCCAGGCATTACCGGAAGACCTTGCGGTAACGCTCGCGGAACTCCTGAAGAATAGGTCACGATAATGTCGCTTATCAGCAGTAAACTGGCCAGCATGGGATACGAGCTGATTCCGGCCGAAACGACAGGGCAGGACGATCGAAACCTCACCGAACCCCAGGCCCAGCTCCGTGCCCTGGTCCTCCA
>JAABUX010003397.1_pt1 | contig 21166 bp, 22 predicted proteins | sample 5561851 | NCBI WGS metagenome assembly JAABUX01 (sample SAMN10711883, study PRJNA513361) | rock metagenome | isolation source: Antarctica rocks | place: Antarctica: Victoria Land, Richard Nunatak red sandstone | collected 2016-01-03 | reverse complement strand
GTTAGTCGCATTCATTTCAGGATAAAATTTTCATTTTTCTTGGTTGTTGACTGACAAAATTTACAAGCTGTGGATGATTTTTATCCTATTCTTTTGCTACTGGAGGAATTAAGATGCGTTCGCCCTGAGTCGTGCTATGATTGACACATTACATCATGCAGCTAATCGCGCCCGTAGCAATGGTTTAGAAGCAGCCAAGAAACTGCTAGAAAGCAACCAAGTCGATCAAAGTCCCGATTTCCAAACCGCTTTACTAGCTGTATTAGAAGTATTACCTGTCTCCAGTACCTATACAGGTTTTACAGAAGAAGAAGGGGAAGTTGCAGAAGCCGCTAAAGATTTTGATGTCTTAGAAAGCTTGCGTCGCTTGGCATTTAGTGAAAAGGTTCCACAGCCCAAGCAGTTAGAGCTGTGGTTGAATATTCAAATTGCATAAAAAATTGAGTTATGACAAATCAAAAAAAAACCATTTTAATAACTGTTTTTACTCTCAATAATAATACCTATAATGCCTAAAACTGTATGGCTTTACTTACAGATTATACTTGGGCAACAAAGTACGACTCAGACACATTGAGTTTGATTAAGGAGTTTTACGAACCTGCCCTCAATTGTGCAGTACGTTATGACCGTTCTACTGGCTTTTTTTCTGCCCGTATTCTCACCCTAGCCGCAAGAGGAATTGAAGACTTAATCCGCAACAATGGGGTGATGCGGTTAGTTATTGGCTGCACTCTTAAGGAAGAAGAAGTACAAGCGATCGCACGAGGTGAAAAGCTCAAAGAAGTAGTAGATCGTTCCCTATCTAATTTTCCCCTGATGCCGGAGAATATTGAAGAAGCAGACGCATTAGAACTTCTTTCTTGGACGATCGCACATGGCTATTTAGAGGTTAAACTTGCCTTACCCTGTTCTCCTGAGCGCCAACCAATTCCCGTTCAAGGCATTTTTCACGAAAAAGCGGAATTATTGAAGACAAAGCTGGAAACAGACTGGCTTTTAATGGCAGTGTGAATGAAACAGCTAAAGGCTGGACGGGAAATTGGGAAAGTTTTCACGTCTTTACAGATTGGGGTGGAACAAAACTCCATTTAGAGGAAGAGGAACGAGGGTTTGCTAAACTCTGGACAAACCAAGCTAAACGCTGTCTAGTTATTGATGTTGCTACTGCGGTAAAAGCACAACTCCTGAGTTATCTCCCACCTAATGATCAAAAACCAAAGCGATTAGAGAGAATTCAGGACTCAGAATTTAGCAGCCAGAATCCTGTAGAACCTACTTCTGTTGGTGCTACAACTGCCCAAACCAATGAAAAAGCTTTCAGTGAAAATAATCTGCCTCTGGATCTGCAAGAACAATTTAAACAAATTTGGAGTTTGATCCAGTACGGTGCCGCCATTCCTGGAAAAGGCGATCGCGTTGGCGAAGCTACTTGTGCGATTATACCCTATCCTCACCAAATCAAGGCTTTTCAACGCCTGTATCAAAACTGGCCCCCCAAACTCCTCATTGCTGACGAAGTTGGCTTGGGTAAAACCATTCAAGCCGGATTATTGATTCGTCAAGCTTGGTTAGCCGGAAAAGCCAAACGGATTCTCATCCTTGCCCCCAAAGCGGTTCTGACTCAATGGCAAATTGAACTGAGAGAAAAATTCAATCTCAATGTTCCCATCTATGATGGCAAAACTCTGACTTGGTATGATTGCCCAGCCTTAAGAGTATTAGGTAAACCCATCATTAAACCCGTCAACCGTCAGGAATGGCATCAAGAACCAATTGTCATTACCTCCAGCCACTTGATGCGAAGGGCAGATCGCGCCAAAGATTTGGTTGATGAAGCCGAACCTTACGATTTAGTCTTTCTTGATGAAGCACACCATGCCCGCCGTCAAGGAGTGAGTGGGACTCAGCCCAAAGGACCAAATCAATTATTGCGATTGATGCAGCAGTTAAAGCATAAAACTCAAGGTTTAGTCTTATTAACTGCCACCCCCATGCAGGTTAACCCGATAGAAGTTTGGGATTTACTGAGTTTACTTGGACTCCCACAACTTTGGGATTTACGCAACTTCCAGACTTTCTTTGACTATGGTAGCACAGCCAACCCCAGCCACGACCAATTTGAATTTATGGCGCGGCTATTTCGTGCCGTTGAAGCAGAATTTGGCGAAACCTCACCAGAAACTGCCTATAAATTTATCTCTGGTGGTAGTAAGTTAGCTACTAAAAAAGTGTTGCAAGCCCTCAGAGATGAAGCCACACTGCCTAGAAAACAACTTAGCAGCGACAGAAGACGGACTGCGATCGCAATTATGCGCTCCAATACTCCCGTCAATCGCTTGATTTCCCGTCATACCCGCGAACTATTGCGTCGTTATTACGAAGCCGGAAAAATGAGCAGTCGCATTGCAACTCGGATTGTGGCAGATGAGTTTGTATCTTTAACTACTAATGAAAGACAACTCTATGAAGCAGTGGAAGATTATATTTCTAGCACTTATAACAATGCCTCCCAAACGGATAAAAATGCCGTTGGTTTTGTGATGACTATCTATCGTCGTCGTCTTGCTAGTAGTTTTGCTGCATTAGAGCATACCCTAAGCCAACGAGTGAATCTCCTCAAAAACCGCAATTTTTCTCTATTAGAACTTAATGAAGAAAATATTTCAGATGATGAGCTTTCGGATGAAACAATGGATCTGGAAGAATCTAGCCAGTTAGAACAGTCAGCCCTCCAAACAGAAGAATTACGAGAATTAGAGTTTTTATTGCATCAGGTCAAACAATTACCAACTGATAGCAAAGCTAAAACTTTAAGTCACAAACTTCGACAACTAAAACAAAGTTATCAACAAGTGATGGTTTTTACTCAATATACTGACACGATGGATTTTCTGCGTCAGTTTCTGGTTGAGAAAGAACACTACAAGGTCATTTGCTTTTCAGGGCGAGGCGTAGAATTAGCAGTTGTCAATGGCAATTGGCGAACGATCTCAAGAGATGAAACTAAGCGGATTTTTCGAGAAGGTAAAGCCGATATTCTCTTATGTACGGACGCAGCTGCCGAAGGCTTAAACTTTCAATTTTGCGGGGCATTAATTAACTACGATATGCCTTGGAACCCCATGCGAGTTGAGCAACGAATTGGAAGGATTGACCGTTTAGGTCAAGTCTACGAAGATATCAAGATCGTTAATTTACACTATGACGATACTGTAGAAACAGATGTTTATTTAGTTTTAAGAGAACGCATTGGTTTGTTTTCTCAGTATGTAGGTCGATTACAACCTATTCTAGCCACTCTACCTAGAAGTATTGCCAATGCTGCTTTATCCAGTCGCTCCGAACAGGAACAACAGCGAGCAACTATAGTCAGTGAATTGGATAGAAGTATTCGTCAAGCCCAAGCAGAAAGTTTCGATCTGGATGCAATTACCGAAGCCGATCTAGAAGAACCTTTGCGCTCGGAACCGCTATATGACTTAAAACTCTTAGACAAATTATTACAAACTCCTTCTCTATTACCTCAAGGAATTGAAGTTCAACTCATGCAGGCTGGTGAATACAAATTCTCTATGCCTGGAATGAAAGAAACTTTGCGAGTGACAACTAAACCCGATTACTTTGACCAACACCCAGGTAGTACAGAATTATGGTCGTCTGGTAGTCCTTTGTTTCCCATTGTTGATGAAATGGTAGATTTAACAAATATCTCTCAGACCGTACTTAATTCCGAAATTCTAATTATTCCATCCTGAAGGTGTGATTGCATACTTGCGCGGATTCAACCGTTTGAGTACAAATACTTGTTCTGGTATCCTAACTACTATGAGCTCACCATCCCAGGCAAGCGATGAACTGTCTCCACTGCCACTCTACGGACTTGGGCTACCAGATGTATCAAATTTCGTCTGGGTTCGCGCCCATTGCTCGTAGCCTCTCGGCGAGTCGGTCTGCACGTTCCGCTCCAGTTGGAATGATTCGTCCATCGCGATCACACCAACGCAACCAGGTAGACTGTTGCCCCTCAAACTCTCCAGTCCAAACCGTTAAGCCCAGACCTATAGTTTTCATCCAAAAGGGTTCCGACATTTCTACGTATTGCCCTGCTGTAAGTACCCAGACCTTCAGCAAATTGCCATCCAGCTCGTTCTCTCGTTGAATCTGCTGCAACGGATCGAAAACGACATAGTAAGCAACCCCAATCCGGGCATAGTCATCTTTCTTTGCATCCAACTCATTCCCTTTGCGGTTGGAGACAATCTCGACACAAACTTCTGGAACCTTACCGAATTCCCAAACAAAATAGGAGCGGTTTTGCTTCTGGCTCCAATCCGCAGGCATCTGAATATTCAGGCTAAGAAACGCATCTGGCACGATTGGGTCTTGTTTCAACGCATAGAACAGCCCCACATTTGCTGCTGCAATGAAGGAGACTCCTGGCAACCATGAACTATAGAGCGGTTCCACCAGTAGCCGCTGCTGCTTTTCGGATTGAAAATTGTCCACAGGCGTATCGTCCTCAATCACCACATGGCTGATATCAAGCTGGGTGACGCTTTCTTCATTGTTCAGAAGTTGTCCAGTCATGGGCAGTAACCAACGCTGATGCTTTATTATTATCTGAATCCTGGGTCAGGATCGAACGGAAAGCGAGTCGCGCTCATTTGTCGATCGCACCCATCATCTAGTCAGGGAATGCGAGTCCTGTTTGAGGATCGCGGATATACAACCCCAAAACTAACGATTCCATGACTAGATTCCATACTGTCTGCAATCGCTCCACATCATCCGCCCAGTAGTCAAAAGTAATTAAGCACTGAACTCCAGAACCTAGTCCAATACAAATTCGAGAGTAGGCTTCGCGGTTTTCCTGCGAGTCAATAAATTTGATTTGAGTCCAAACAATCCGAGCAGTTTGGCGCTTGAGTTGAATAATTTCCCCTTGCTCAACCACATTCCGTTCATGATCTCGGACGACCTGCTGCAATAGCGTCACCAGCGGAAAATCTACCCAGTCCCCAGGCGGCAGTAAATTAAAGGAAGCTTCTAAGCGACAATCATCATTGGGTGGCTTTTTGTCTAAAAACCGAAACGACTTCGTATCCGGTTCAAAATGCCAACTGTGGGGAACATCAAAGCGCAACGCTCCTCGCCCTGCTACGAAGATCCGAGTTCCTGGTTTTGATTTCCAATTGTGGTCTTCTTTTAGCTCTAGGTTTGACTTGAGCCATTGGAGATCGTGCTTCTTGCGCTTAGACATAACGACTTTTGCTCTGACCTCCCTCTTATTTTACCTTAACTTAGGTTCTTGGACTTGCGCAAGGGTTACTGCCAACGGCGAGCACCCTCATCCAACTTCAAATGTCCAGCCTTCGTTAGGAGCGATCACCTTGTAAACAAACTTGGGTTAAGCAATTGCTAAGGGACAGTGCCAGAGGAGACCGCTATAAAGAGGATTGATTCCTGGGATGAATATCATCTTAAATCGTAATTAATATACAACTTCTCTATACTAAATAGATTTTATGATTAAATATATTTAATCATAAAATTGTGTAATTAATTCTGTCAAATTACTTAACTGGATGGAAGTTTTCAGATTCGAGAGAATTTGAGAAGCCTACACCGTACCGCTTGCGGTCGGTGTAGGCGCGTTACTAAACTCGATGTAAGCGGGTACCTCCACGCTCCAACCGCAGGTTTCTATGCTCTAGCCGCCGTTTTTTTCGCTCTAGCCGCCGCTTTCTTCCGCCTCAATCCAATACCCAGACCGCCTGCTACCAGCATCCCAAGAGTCGTCGTCGGCTCAGGCACGCTAGCAGATGTAACTTGAACGCTAGAACTGGAGTCTAGGATTGGGGTACCATCAGGTCTATAGAAGAGATTGAAGGTAGTGACACCAGGACCCACAACTTCTCCGTCCGGAGTTCGAAGATTGGTGAGAAAGTAATTGTATGAGGTTCCTCCAATATCCGCGTCTAGCACGCTGATGTTCTTAGATTGGGTGTCAAAGTCAAATCTGAGAAATCGGTCATTAGAGACACCATTGGCAATTTCGCTTCCAGTTTCAAGTAAGTTTTGTGCTGGATCGAAAAAGGAAATGTCAAGCGACTGCAAGAACTGAGTCGGTCCTGCACCAGATTCTGAGATCACTGCCGGAGCATTGGTTTCGTCATAGCTGAAAGCGCCAGTTGCAGAGTAACCGTTGTCTCCTTGCCAGCTAAAATTAAAGTCAGCCGCTTGTGCTGGATTCATTGCTACCGAGATTGTAGCTAAAACAGAAGTAGTAGTTGCCGCAAGTGCAACAGCCTTTGTCAAGGAATTTCTCATGCTAGATTGCTCTCCAAAAAGTAGGTATCGAAAACTCTAAAGCTCAGGCGAAGAAAACAAAGCTGAATTTAGGCTGATTCAGCTTTTGTAGTTTATTTGTACCAGCCAGTGAAATCTTCAAACCGGCCCTTTTGTGTTAAGAAACCTAGACCGTGGGGACTACCAAAGCCAGTAAACACTGGCGTAGTTTCACCGTTGGTAAGGTTTAGAATGCCAACGTAGCCAGCTGAGGAGGCCGATATGTAAGCATTGCCACGGTCGAAGGGACCGGTAATTTGATAAACGGCACCGCCCGAGGTGTCAGCTACTAGGAGAGTGCTCTCAGCTTTCGGGGCAAAAACAGTATCATCCGCTACATAGTCTGGGTGAGACACTACGCTCACCTGCTGTAGTGAGGTGCCTGGATTTTTGACTGTGATCAGATTTTTATCGGCTTCACCGTCGATAATTAAGTCTCCCTTGGGAGTGATACCTAGCGAGTCAGGGTCTGTGAAGTTGAGGGTGATAGTTTGTCCTGTAGCGCTGTCTACTGCTGTGGTATTGCCGTATAAGACAGGGGTGACTGTAGCTCTACCACGACGCAATGTGAGCGTAGCTAGAATAGGGTTGGTGTTTACACCATTACTATCTAGTGTCGGTTCTGAGGCGTCTATGAAGATCTGACCGTTTAGAAAAACCAAGTCGTCATAGCCTCCACCACCATTGATTGAAGGCAAAATGTAGGTTTGCTCGAAACTTGTTCTCGGGTCAATAATCGTGAGCTTTGGGTTCCCGTCTTGATTTAATAACGCATACACCTGATGGGTGATTGGATTGACACGGAGGCCATCGTTGTGGCCCGGCACGCTGAATGTCTTGACCAACTGCCCACTCTTCGTGTACTCAGCGACTGTGGTCGGCAAGTTATCAGTGCCGTCCGACTTGGTGCCGTTGCCATAACCCACATAGACCTTGTCCCCATCTACGGCAACTGAGTCGGGTTGGGAAGTGTTGGGCGGATTCTGTGCGAACACCGAAACATTGTAGCCAGGAGGAGCAGTAATGTCGGCCGCTACAGCTGGCCCACACTTATACAACCACCCTAAGAGTGAAAGAATTGTGGTACCTGCTAAAAGAGTTTTCGTAACTCTTTTACCTGTTATTCTGGACATAAATTCCCTCGCTTATTTTTTTAATAAAGCCAGATATGCAAACTATATAGATGTCAGGTTAAATTAAAGCTAAGAAAGCATTAAGAGTGTCAATCCAGGAGAGCGAAAAATGTTGATTCCGTATAACTCGACGAAGGCATCTGGTGGCTGAAGGAGCTTCAGCCATTCGAATATCGGAGTGAGAATCCCTTTATAGAGATAGACTCTGATGCCGCCAGTCGTACTCCATGTAGCTCGCCGTCTCCAATGCTTGAGCCTGTCCTAGCAATTTCGCCACTACATAGAGAGACATATCGATACCAGCCGAAATGCCGCCACAGAGAATGAGATGACCGTTATCCACAATGCGATCGCTTGGACAAATTTTCGTTCTAGGAGCTAATTCTCTCAGGTCTTCAATCGCTCCATGATGAGTCGTGGCAGACAAACCGTCCAATAGTCCAGTCTGGGCAATTATCAAAGCTCCCGTACAAACCGAGAGCAACAGTTCTGTTGGTTGAGCACACTCTTTCACCCAATCCAGCAAAACTGTGTTGTGCATTTCTCGCCGTGTACCGTAGGGCTTGCCGCGTTAAATCGCTCTAAGCCATCCCGTTTTCCTGTAATCGAAAAAACTTCAAACGGTCCGGCAAAATCTAGAACTTCGACATCCTTAAAGATGAGAATAGCAACATTCTTAGGGTGACTCATAATTATTTTTCCGGCGGCACAGTTTTTTTGACAAAACGTTCATGACAAACATCTTGTGTTCTGTAGATAGTAATAAAGTTTTCACAATTGATCATTCTTTCAGAGGTTAAAATGAGCATTAAGTTGTATGAATTATATTTATCTCACGGTTATAATATGAAGTTGCTGCTGCGGAATACCTGCACTGCGGTAAGCTGTAAGCGATGCCAGTGAAATAGCAGTTAAGTTCGTGGGCAATGGTAATAGTCGTTGTAGTCATTAATTTAGCTCTAGCCCTGATGCTCCTTTATGGGGCTTGGCGAGTGAGGAAACTCCGGCAACCACTGGGGCGGATAGCAGATATCATATCTAGATTTGAGCGCAGTATCCATAGGGTGCTGCAGGCGGCACCTAACGCTATTTTAAAAGGGCAGTTGGGTATTCAGCTGCTGGGACAGAAGCGTAGTCAGCTGGAGCCACAACTCCAACGAGTGCGGCTGGTTTTAACCTTACTCGGTCTGGGACAGCAAGTTTGGCGGCGGTTCGTCCTAGCACAGCGATCCCGCTGAACGCACTCATCACGATATTTTCCTTTTGCTAAAAGTCTTTGGCAAAATACAGATGAAGTAACCATTGTCTGAGGTATCTTGTCATTGGGAGAAGACTACTTAAAGCGTACTGGCTTCGGTGTCGTAAGGATGGCACTGTCGTGCAAGGCGTGAAAAACTGCCTAAAATGGGTGTAAGGAGAGAGACCACGAGATGTCTAACAACAGTTCTGGAGTATTTATTGGCGGTGTGTTACTGGGCGCTGCCATCGGTACCCTTACCGGTTTGCTGATAGCTCCGCGCAGCGGTCGAGAAACGCGTCAGTTGTTGAAGAAATCTGCCGATGCCTTACCAGAATTGGCAGAAGATTTATCGACGAGTGTGCAGCTCCAGGCAGATCGGCTCTCTGAATCTGCCCGGAGCAACTGGGATGAAACCCTAGAACGACTGCGGGAAGCGATCGCTGCTGGGATAGATGCTACTCAGCGGGAGAGCCAAGTACTGAAGCGGGACGCTGAAGTTCCCCCAGATTCCACTCCACCCCTTCTAGATCGCTTATAGGCCCCCTGCTGTGATTGATCCCGTGTTTTGGCTCGGACTGTCCATTCTGTTAGTCGCCTTCAGTCTCACCGTATTTTTAGTGGCGGCATTGCCCGCCTTGCAGGAGATAGCGCGGTTGGCTCGCAGTGTCGAAAAGCTGGTTGACACCTTGAGGCGCGACTTACCGCCTACTTTGGAAGCCATCCGCCTGACTGGTATGGAAATCAGCGACTTAACCGATGATGTCAGTGATGGTGTCAAAAGTGCCGGTCAAGTCGTTAAACAAGTAGATCAAAGCCTTGGTAGCGCCAAAAAGCAGGCTCAAAAGGTGCAAGTTAGCACCCGTAACGTTTTTGTCGGTGTCCAAGCCGCTTGGAAAAGCTTGACGCGTACTCCATCTAATCGCCGCTCCAGTGATCGTCTCTCACCAAGTCAAAGAAGGGCGCTCCAGTCGCGCGATCGCCCAACCGTTGCGAATCCGGAGGCGTTAGCGTCTGGGGAGGAGAATCGCGCTCAAGATCCTCAATTGTATCGCGACCCTGAACCTCAGCGTGAAACCCCTCGCCAGCAAAGAGTCCTCCAAGATTTTGATCACCTAAACTCAGACACGGGTGAACTTAATAGCGATGAAACCTGATAACTTCGATCTAGACCGACTTGACCGCCTCCGGGCTCAGCTGGGATTGACCCCGAGGAAAGGCAAACGCAACCGCAGCCCTCAGCTGTTGGGAAAGGAGACGGTTAACTCCACACAGCCTACAAATCATCTAATGTTAGAGCAAAATTCGCTTGAGCTTGCTCGCAAGAATAGCTACAACGGTGTTTTTGCCCTAATCATTATTAACCTGTTGGTCTTCATCGCTGACCATCTGCTTGGCATCGGTCTGATTAAAAATTTATACTTAAATCATTCCTCCCCAGCTTGGTATCAATTCTTTACCTCGATGTTTTGCCATGCCAACTGGGCGCATTTATCGGGAAATCTATTTTTTCTCTACATCTTTGGCAAGTTAGTGGAGGAAGAAGAAGGTTTTTTCGGGGTTGTTAGTTCGTACTTGGTGTGTGGCTTAGGTGCGAACCTGATGAGCTGGCTTTTCCACGGAGGAGCCAGTTATTCGCTCGGCGCTTCGGGAGCAGTCTTTGGTTTATTCGTCGTCAGTGTTTTGATTAAGTTGAGCTGGAATTGGCGGAAAATCCTCGAAGTCCTAATTCTCGGTCAATTTGTAGTTGAGCGCGTGGTGTTTGAGTTACAGCAGACGGGCATTCAGGACGGAGTGGACCACATTGCTCACTTGGGCGGGGCGCTGGTGGGTGTGGCGCTGATTATGGCGCTGATGCGTTTTAATCCATAAATCTTCTTCTAACTGAGCATATGTCTATCACGACTAAAGACAGTGAAGGCAATGTGTAGCTGCGAGCAACTTCAGTCCTGGGACGCTTTGCCAAGGTCAGCTAGATTAGAGTAAAGTAAACAAATGTAAAGAAGTATGAGTTTTAGCCTACTCTTTACGTTTAAAGCCACTCTAATCTGATTTAATTTTGAGATTTCTTAAAAATTGTCCATGCAACGTTTTTCTTGGCGACGACTTCTGGTATCACTATCCGCGTTTTTCCTTGCTGGATCGATTTGGGCGATGCTAACTCCTGCAGCACTCGCCTATAACAATCCTGACTTACTACCCAACACCCCAACCCCAATCATTGACTTAGCCAAATCTCTCACTAGCATTCAAGAAGAGCGTCTTTCACAGGAGCTAGAGCAATTTGAAGCTGAAACAGGCTGGAAACTGCGAGTTTTGACCCAATATGACCGCACGCCGGGTTTAGCTGTGAAGGATTTTTGGGGTTTAGATGACAAAAGCGTGCTGCTTGTTGCCGATTCACGCGGCGGCAATATACTCAACTTCAATGTCGGCGACGCCCTTTACCCGTTACTACCCCGTACCTTTTGGGTAGAGTTGCAAACCCGCTACGGCAATCTTTACTTTGTGCGGGAGCAAGGCGAAGACCAATCCATCCTGCAATCATTACAATCCATCGAAAACTGTTTACGTCAGGGCGGTTGCCGCGTTGTCCCAGGACTGCCACGGGAGCAGTGGATTCTCACACTGATCACCTCGGTGGTTGGTGGGATTATTTGTGGATTTGCCGCTCAACCCCGCCGCAAAGGAGAAATTTTTGCTTGGCAATGGGCTTTGATTTTCTCTCCGCTGTGGGGGATATTGTTTATTGCCTTCGGCATTGGACCAGTGGTGACGCGAACTTCGGAATGGCTTCCCCTGGTTCGCAACATCTCTGGATTTCTCATTGGTGCCTTGGTTGCCTACCTTTCACCAATTATCAGCCGGTCTTCCGCTTCAGAAACCTGAATTCTGCTTTTATCTTCTTCTGGAAACGCGGCGAGAACGGGGTTCCTCCTCTTGATCGTCTCGTATCCGAGTACTGACTTCAGTAAACAGATCTCGTCGCAGGTAAGGATAGTCACTCACCCACAGGTTGCGACTGGGAATATAAATGTCCGTTACCTTAACAATACGGCTTAAGTCCCCCCGATTCGACAGTACCACCAGTTCCGCAACCTGACCGGGATCAATGACTTTGTGGGTGCGGAGCAACGGCACTTGCAGCTCGGCGAGAAACCCAGTTTCATCCCCAACCTCTAAGTTGAGCCGTCGCTCTCGGTTTTCTAAAATCACCAGTTCGCCTTTATTGTTGACCGTTTCCTCTTTGCCAATCAACTCTTCTGTGATAAAAACATCCAGCACCTGACCACGAAAGAAGCCGCTGTACTTGTAACGGCGGTATTCCTGATTGCGCAAACTAGCCCACAAGATCGGTCCCCACAGCCAGTAGAGAGCCCCAACTAGTCCCAGGGAAAAGACCAAGATGTTGTACCCATCGTCGAGAACAAGTGCCAAAAGCCAAACAACCACTAGGGCTACGACAGAAATTAACAGCCGCTTCACAAAATCTGAGAACTTTCCCCAGAAATATCGGTATTGAGCACCAGTTGCAATCCGGGGAATAAGTTCTTCAAATTTCTTGCGAGTGAGTGGGACTAACATGAATTTTGGGTGTTGGGTTCACAATATCTTTTCTAAACCGTAAACCAGGGATTTGAGCTGGAGGACTTGGCGAATTGCAAGTAGCACTCCTGGCATATAACAAGCGCGATCGCTAGTATCATGCCTGAGGGTGTAAACTTGGCCAGCTGCCCCAAATATAACTTCCTGGTGGGCAATCAGTCCCGGTAAACGGATGCTATGTATGCGAATGCCTTCTTCAGCCTTGCTGCCTCTAGCTCCTGGTAGTTTTTCTGTTTCCTCAACAACCGCGCTGTTGTAGGTTTTGCCCATCTCGGCCAACATTTGGGCGGTTTGAATCGCGGTGCCGCTGGGGGCGTCGGCTTTTTGGTTATGATGCAGTTCGATGATTTCAACATGGTCAAAATACTGAGACGCCTGAATGGCTGCCTGTTGGAGCAAAACCATGCCAATCGAGAAATTGGGGATGATCAGGCAGCCAGTGCTGGCTTTGTCGGCGAACTCAGCTAGGTTTTGAATTTGGGCTGAACTTAAACCAGTGGTGCCGACTACGGGTCGAATCCCATAAGCGATCGCAGACCGGATAGTGTCATATACCTGACTGGGATGAGTAAAATCCACCACCACCCCAGGCTGTCTTTCCTGGGCAGCAAACGCCAGCATCGGTTCCAACTGATCAGTAACTGGAACTTCCAACGAACCACATCCCGCCAGTTCCCCAGCGTCTTTGCCAATGTGTTCAGGACTGCGGGAAATTGCACCCAACAGGATCATATCCTCTGCTTGGGCCACCGCCTTGACTACCTCGCGGCCCATTTTGCCAGCAGCACCATTAACGACAACAGGTATAGGAGTTTGATTCGCCATATTTTAAGCATATCCTTGGTTTTATCCCTGGGCTCGTCGATTCACCAGCCCCAAGTGCCGGAGCTACCCTTGAAAGGTCCGACAATGTCACTGGTGATCCAACCGCCGTAGAAATCGCCTGGTTGTGGCTGCACCTGTTCACCATTGACGTAGCAGGCATCCATCAGATGTGGGTAAAAAGCTACATGGTCTTTGACAGCAGCAAAGGATGGTGTGGGCTCCGGGTAAAACCAGGCAGCATTCTGCACCTGCTTGTCCCCGACGACAACTGCATAGTAAGCGGCTCGACCCTTCCACTCGCAACAGCTGGAGTGGGGTGCCAGCATCAGATGTTCCATTTTGATATCGCTGGGGGGGATGTAATAGACGGGTGGATGGCTGGTTTCTAATACCCGCTTGGCATCGTGGGTATCTGCGATCGCTACCCCATTAAAGATAATCTGGATATGTTTGGTTGTGTCCTCAAGGCGAGGGGGTCTAGGAAAATCCCAGACCGATTCCTGACCAGGACCTGGCTGGATGCGATTCACCATCTTTAGCTTTAAGTGGATAGAGAATTTGCTGTTTCGAGTTTAGATGAACAGTGGTGGAGCCGGTCGGATTAATTAGCGGAATTTATTGGGATCTAGCCGAGGGTTGGTTCTCGTTACTGCTCTCCCCGTGAGTCGAGTGCCGGTTCCGCCATCAGCTCGGTCGAGGAAAGGTCGGAGGTTGATGCTGTTCGACGCCACCTGGCGATTGTTGCCACCGCCGAGAATTGTTCTGTACAAACTACCAATTTCGCCTCTCGGTTGACCTCCTACTAAGGTGTTAACGCCTTCAGTTGGCTGTCCGTTGTCTGCGGTTGTGAGGTTTTGGAAAACGCGATCGCGGATCGACATCGGATCTTTACCGGGAGGAACGGTGAACACAATCTCACAGTCTTCTGGATTTTTCTGGGTTGTCACGCAGACAGTGTTGTAATTATTTTCTACTGCTGTGCGAAGTTCTAGTAAGCCGTCTGGTCGATAGGATTCTAGGCGTCGGCTAATTTCACTGCAGCGACGTTCTGAATTCCAGCCACCACCCAACTCCGCCGGAATCGCCCACGGATAGGACTGGTTGGGTTGGCTCTGTGGGTGGTACATCACTGTGTACTGACCATTCAGCGACTGACAGCTAAACCGAGCCACGCTTTGGGCGGTGGGAAGGGATGAACCGTTGGTTGAAGTCGGAGTAGTTGACGGAGTGGTTGATCTTCCTGTTGGCACTGTATCTACTACGACAGGCGGCGAGGTCGAGGAATTGGCCGGGGAATCAGGAAAGGAGTCGGACTCCGTCCGAGGCGCAGCGATCGCGCTCGTGTTGGCAAGTAAGAGTCCCAACCCAACAGATAACCCAATAGTCCTCAGAGCTGGCAACTTAAACGGTTGTGGTGACATAGAAACAATCCTCAAAGTTAAACCTGCTGCCGAGCTAGTAACTTAAACTATTAGTTACCATTCTGGCTCAGGATTCATCATCATCTATCGTTGACGATGTTTCTTCTGTTGTTGTTTCTTCTGGTGAAGTGCAGTTTTTCCACTCAGATGAGAACTTAATCTATCATTATCGTTCCTTTAACCATTGACCGGCAATATGTTATTGGAGCTTTCTGAGGCAAAGGTTATGGAAAGGTTAATGCTTGCTTCCAAGCATAAGGTACATCTGCTAAGCCTACTACTGGCAAGCTGCTTGGGTGTGGTGCCATCGGCCAGTGCTCGGACGACCAACCCTGTCGGTAACTTCGATGGTGGCTCATTACTACCCACAGGTCAAACCATCACGCCTGCAGCGGCACCAGACTCCACTTTTGATCGCCTTGCCACTGGCGCAACTCAAGATGGTGATGCTGACGCTGCCGAAGCAGTAACAACTGCTCTTAGCCCAGACGGTAAAACCCTGCTAGTCCTCACAAGCGGCTACAACCAGAATTTCAAAAACGAGACAACCGGAGCAAACATCACCTATCCAGTGCTTGATCCAGTAACTGGGACACCAGCCAATAACCCAGCAACCGGAACACCACTGACAACCACAAAAGCAGAGTGGGTGTTTGTCTTCGATGTGAGCAGCGGTAGCTTGGTTAAGCAACAGCAGATCAACATTCCTAATACTTACAATGGCTTAACTTGGGCACCGGACGGCAAGCGCTTCTATGTGTCTGGCGGGATAGACGACCGTGTCTATGTCTACACCCTCAACGGGAACCAGTACGCTGCAGATGCTCCCTTCATCCTGCTAGGTCACAATTCGAACCAGACAGCCCCCTTTCCTACATACGATGGCGGTCTGTTAAAGGGTACTCCAGCAGGCGTTGCGGCACCTGCTGCGGTAACAGGAGCAGTTGTGGCGGGACTTGCCATAAGTAAAGACGGCAAGACCTTGGTGGCTGCCAACTTCGAGAATGACTCGATATCAATCGTTGATGCTTCCACCCGTAAGGTGCTCCAGGAAATCAACTTCTTTGTGCCAGGTAGTACGGTTGCCACAGGGGAATATTCCTTCGATGTTGCTGTGAAGAGCAAAAAACACAGCGGTGCAGCTGTTACAGCCTTTGTCAGCAGTCAGCGTGACGACGAGGTGCTTGCTGTCGACATTGCGACTTCGGCAGTCACTCGCATTCCTATAGGTGTGCAGCCGAACAAGATGCTGCTTTCGAATGACCAGAGCCTTTTGTACGTAGCCAACGGCAATGGTGACTCGGTTTCTGTTATCGATACAAACACCAATAAGGTCGTACAGACCATTTCCTTGTCTCGACCCGGCGACAAGTACAAAGGCGCCAATCCCAACTCCCTTGCTCTGAGCGCAAGTGGAGAGACTCTCTACGTCACTCTGGGGGGCGAGAACGCTGTAGCTTTAGTAGATCTGAAGAAAGGTCAGGTGATTGGACGCATTCCCACAGGCTGGTACCCCAACTCTGTGAGTGTAAGTCAAGACGGTCAAAGACTTTACGTCGTCAATGCCAAAAGCAACTCTGGTCCCAACCCTGCGAATAGCCTGACTACTCCAGCGGGGACAGCGACCAACACCACGTTTAGAAACGAGTACACTTGGGCTCTAGAAAAAGCTGGCATTTCGGTGATTCCGCTTCCCGACAGCGGAACGCTGAATGCTCTTTCCCAGCAGGTTGACAAAAATAACCATTTCGTCAAAGGTTTTGCCAACCGGCGTCCCGATCCGTTGCTGAACTATCTAGGCACCAAGATCAAGCACGTCATTTATATAGTCAAAGAAAATCGCACTTACGACCAGGTGCTTGGTGACTTGCCCGTCGGTAATGGAGACCCCTCACTAACCTTGTTCCCACAAGCCATCTCGCCAAACCACCATCAGCTAGCCCTCGACTTTGTGACTTTTGATAACTTCTACGATAGTGGAGAGTCGAGCGGTGTAGGCTGGGGCTGGTCTACCTACGGTCGAACCACGGACTACACTGAAAAGAGCCAGTCAGTTCTCTACGGCAATGCCAGTTTTAATGGCCTGACCTACGACTATGAAGGGACTAACCGGAATATCAATCCTGGTCTACCGGAAACTGCGCCTGATCCCTCACAACTAAATGAGCGGTCAACAGGGCTTTTAGATCCTTCCGGTAGCTCGGCAATTCTACCTGGAAGCAGAGATGTTAATGCCCCAGGAGGTGATGGCAACCTAGATCCGAATGCTGTTGGTGGTTACCTTTGGGATACCGTGCTGCGTTCAGGCAAGACTGTGCGCAATTATGGCTTCTTCATTGATCAGGGCTACTACAACACTGATCAGCTTGACCCGACACAGCCTGACCCAACCAACCCACTCTACATCCCCATCTCCCCAACCCCCTTTGCCTCAAATGTTCCTCAGGCTCCAGTTACAAAACCAGTGCTAAGGGATAAAAGTGACCCTTACTTCCGGAGTTTCGACCAGAAGAATGCAGACTTCTACCTGTACAACGAGTGGGCACGCGATATAGAGAAGAATGGCCTGCCTGACTTAATGATGGTACGTTTTGCTCACGACCACTTTGGTAGCTTCACCAACCCTGTTGCTGGGCTTAATACTCCCCAACTGCAAATGGCCGATAACGACTATGCCGTCGGCTTGTTGGTACAAGCAATCTCTAAATCCCCTAAATGGAAGGAGACGGCCATCTTTATTATTGAAGATGACTCTCAGAACGGGCCTGACCACGTCGATTCCCACCGCTCCATCGGCTATGTCATCTCGCCGTACACCAAGCGGGGTGTTGTGATCAAAAGTAACTACAACACCGTCAGCATGATACGTACGATGGAAGATATATTGGGAGTTAGCTATCTCGGTATAACTGATGCCAACGCTGAGCCGATGTCGGATGCATTCACCCGAAAGCCCGACTTTACCCCCTACACTGCCATTTTGCCAGGCAATTTGTGCGCTGCGCCTGTGAATCCCGATTTCATTCCGGCTTGTAAAGATCCAAGTCTAGTCACTACGCCAGCTATTCCCTCCTTACATGACGGTAATTACTGGGTAGAGAAAACCAAGGGCTTTGACTACTCACGAGAAGATCTGGTTGAGGCTGATGTATTTAACCCCATTCTCTGGACAGGGATTAAGGGTGATGACGTTCCCTACCCGAGAAAACGTAGCGGCGAAGATCTTAGTCAAAACCGCGATCAACTACTAAAAGGTGGCAATCAGGAAAGTGACCCTAGCAACAGCACCTCTCAATCGCCGCCCAGCTCTCAAGATAACGATGACTGATATCCTCTAACCAGAATCCCCTGTGTTTTAAGCAGGGCTGTACGTCAATGAAGCGCAAAGCCAAAGTGCAGAAACAAAATTAAATAAATCTGCATTTCCACTGAAACTATTAGGGCTGGTAACTACGCCAGCCCTGTTTTTTGACGTTTCTATAAATTATGGCAATTTGGCATAACAAAACTAATAAAAACTGCTAAAAAATTAAGGATTATTAAGGAGTAGGAAATGAAGTTAGCCAATAAGGTATCACGCCGGAGCTTTTTGAAAGGAGCCGTCGTTGGCGTCGCTGCAATTAAAGGGGTAGATTTGCTCTCATCGCCGCCGCCAGTGTCGGCGTATACTTGCGACCAAACGGATAACACTCCCGCTACCATTCGGATGGGCATCTTCGCCATGTCGCTTGCGTTGACGGCAGCTCAAGCAAAAGGCTTCTACGCCCAGCAGAATCTGAGTGTGCAGTACGCCCAGGTTAATTCGTCTACTTCTCAGTTCGCCTCGCTTCGCGATAACCAATATGACGTGATTCAAACTGCCGCCGACAACGTCGCCAATTACCGGCTCAACAAAAGCAATTCGCTAGGTGCCACAATAAATGTCCAAATGATCAACGGACTCGATTATGGCTTGGGCTTGACTTTGGTGGCGCAGCCAGGCATTACTTCGGCAGAGGCGCTTCGCGGTAAGACTCTGAGTGTGGATGCCCCGGACTCCGGCTTTGCCTACGTCCTATACAAGATCTTGAGCAGCCATGGCCTGGAGCAGGAGAGGGACTACCAAGTCGTCTCCAGCGGCGGCACCTTGAACCGCTTTCAGCTTCTTTTAGCCGGAAAAGTGGACGGCACGCTGCTCAACAACGGTTTTGAAGTCCGTGCTGCCTACCAAGGTCAAACACTGCTAGACAGCGTCTATAGCGTCGTCAACCCCTACCTCGGTTCTACTATCGCGGCCAAGCAGGAATGGCTGCAGTCCCACCGGGATGTGGCAGTGCGATTAATTCGCGCCTACTACGATGCGGTGCAGTGGAGCTTTGACCCGAACAACGAGGAAGAGGCAATCGGCCTACTAATGGCTCAGCCCAACACACCTCGAGATCTGGCAGAGCAGATCTACGCCGAGCAGTTGCGGTTGGGGCAGGGCATCATCCCGGATGCGAACATCGACCGCCATGCCTTGCTCAACGTGCTCAAGCTGCGTGCACAATTCAACGGTTTCGACAACCCACAGAACCTTCGCTATCTAGCCTCGCCAGCTAGCGGCCTTTACGACCTCTCCTACTACTACCAGGCGCTGCGCGAAGTTGGGAGCTATAAGCGCGGCTATAAGGCTCGACTATGATTTGTGCTTCTGCACTACTGGAATCTCAATCCAAAACTCTGCTCCCTGACCCGGTTGTGATACACACTTTAACACCCCCCCATGCTTCTCCACCACGATTTGATAACTGATGGACAATCCCAGCCCTGTGCCCTTGCCTACTGGCTTTGTGGTGAAAAATGGGTCAAATAACTTTCCCCTGACTTCCTCTGTCATGCCTGACCCATTATCTGCAATCCTCACAGTGACATAATCCGAGCCAAGCATCTCAGTGCGAATTCTGATTGTGCTAGGATTGCTCTGGATTTCTGACGGGGAGCGTTGAGTGTTGTAACTATTCAAGGCATCAATGGCATTGGCAAGAATGTTCATGAACACCTGATTCAGTTGTCCGGCGTAGCACTGTACTAAGGGCAGAGTGCCATACTCTTTAATCACTTCAATGCTAGGATGTTTGCCATGAGCTTTCAGCAGGTGTTGCAAGATTAATAAGGTGCTATCAATGCCCTCGTGAATATCAACCTGCTTCATTTGGGCTTCGTCAAGGCGAGAGAAATTCCGCAAAGTTAAAACAATCTGACTGATGCGCTCAGCGCCAACTTTCATTGAAGATAAAATTTTGGGCAGATCCTCAATCAAGAAATCCAGGTCAATGGCAGCGATTTGCTCCTGGATTTCTTGGGCGGGGTTGGGATCATGCTGCTGGTAGAGGCTCACGAGGTTCAGCAAGTCTTGAGTGTATTGATTCGCGTAGGTGAGATTACCGTAAACAAAGCTGACCGGGTTGTTGATTTCGTGGGCAACACCAGCCACCATCTGTCCCAAGCTGGACATTTTTTCAGTCTGAATTAGTTGGGCTTGGGTTTTTTGGAGATTGTGCAAGGCTAGCTCTAGCTCATTCGTGCGCTCTTGCACTAGGTGTTCAATCTTGGCTGTACGCCCCAAAGACATTAATAGATAGATGGCTAGGCTAGCACTCCAAAGTAACCCGACTGCGAGAATGTTGTATGATAACTGGTGTTTGGCAATGCCTTCATAGGCTGGTGTTGGTAAGATTAGAAGCATCCATTGACGATTTACTACGTTGAAGCGGCGCGTACAAGCGTTTCGCTTTTGGCAGAGTCTTTCCCCCAAATCAGCCTGGACAGGGGCGCGTTTTGGGTCGTATATCAACTGCTTTGTGCTTGATTCATAAAAAACTAGGAAGCGTTTAGAGGTAGGGGCTGAGTTGTCGTAAAGGTAAAAGTTAATATTGTTTAACTTCAGCCCTGTTAGTGAGTACTTAACAATATCATTAATCTGAAAAACACCACTAAGAAAACCATGCAGGTTTGCACGGCGAGTTAGCAAGGTATCATGAATAGTACCTTTTCTGTAAATTGGCACAATCATTTGGAAGGCTATTTGCTTGTTAGTTACCAACTTAAACCGTCCAGTAGCAATATCTGCGCCCGTGTCTCGTGACTTGTCTAAGACGGCTTTACGACCCAGATCAGAAGCAACGTTTAAACCTAACACATCCTTAACCTTTCCTAAGGATTCTATGTAGGTAATTGGGAAATATTCCTGGCGCTGTTTGGCTGTTATTGGCTTTCCTGTAGGTAAGCGGTCATAAATCTGGAAACCGGGAAAACCCTCGGCTGCAACTGCTTTTTCGTAGGCTTGTCGCTCTGAAGCAGACACGCGAGGAAACCAATTCAGTGCACGGATAGCAGGATGTCGAGACAGGACGGGTCGGACAAAAGTTTTAAACTCTTGCCGGTTAACCTTGCCAGATACAGCATAGAGGGATTTGACTGACTTAAGACCTTCCAAATTGGGGTTAATACCTGAAGGGGTTACAAGGAGGTCTGTAATGCAGACAGGATAAGCTCCTTGGCCCTCAGACCTCGTTGATAATACTTCCACTTATTGCGAGTTAGTCTCATTAATTCAGCAACTGCGTCTGCGC
>JAABUX010003395.1_pt1 | contig 21170 bp, 20 predicted proteins | sample 5561851 | NCBI WGS metagenome assembly JAABUX01 (sample SAMN10711883, study PRJNA513361) | rock metagenome | isolation source: Antarctica rocks | place: Antarctica: Victoria Land, Richard Nunatak red sandstone | collected 2016-01-03 | reverse complement strand
TCCGCCGGGACAGCCGCTCCAAGTCAGGGCCGGGGGCGACGAAGCCAGGCCCCTGGGCGGCACCTCGCTGGGTCGAAGCGATCACCAGCGCGAATCCCGCGCAGCAAGCCAACCGCAGTTTTCCGCTCATGATTCGACCCTCAGCATGGATGCGGCGCGGCGTCACCGCCAGGGCAACGCATCGGAACGATCCAGCGGCAAAGATGATGCCCATCCGTCGGAGATGGGTCTCGATTGTTTCGCCCCGCCTGAGATCCAGGATTCATTGACAATCGATGGATGCAGGTCCGCTTCCTCTTCCTGTGTGAGAGCAAAGAAGTCCAACCTGGATCGGTCTGGGAACCGCTTGACCTGACGACCTCCCGCGCCCAAGTTGAGCAGATGACTGCGCCGGCCAATCCAGCGACCCCCAACAGAGTTCAAGATTGAAAGGGAGAGGTCACCGCGATGACGCCCGAGCCAACTACCAGTCCCGCCCCGGCCCCGCGATGGAGCGACCGACCGGTCGTCGCCTACGCCTTGCTGGTCCTCGCGCTCCCACTCGGCGGGTGGCTCGTCTGGGAGATCCACCGGACGATCGGCCTGGAAGCGCCCCGGTTCTGGGAGTTGCTCCGGACCGAGCGCGTCTTCGACGTGGCGATGCTCGACTTCTTCCTGACGGCCGGCTGGGCCGGCCTGGTCCTTTTCGAGCGCGCCAACCGCCGCGACCGGCGAAACTGGGCCGCCTTGGCCCTGTTCTGTGTCATCCCCAGCGTCGGGATCGCCGCGTTCATCCTGATCCGGTCACGGCGTCAGGCTCTCCAAAGCTAGCAAGGAGATGCCCGTGCGGCTCAGCTTGACGGCCAGCGGGCTTGTGTCCGTGCGATGGCCGACTGGATCTGATCGATGGTGAGAGTCGGTGTCTCGAAATATCGCGCCGCAGCCTCGCGGAGTAAGGCAACTTGGCTGGTTGTCAGCGCGGCGAGAGTCCTCGGGGTCGGTGCGACGCCAGGAAACGCGGCCCGCCAGATCCCGAGAGCATCCATCGGCACGATAGAGTCCTCGGGAATGGACGGGGAGAGCGCTTCACAAAACTCTTCGCCAAGCGCGCTGATGAAATCGAGGTCTGGCATCATTAATCTGACGGTCCGGTCCACTTCAACGCTCGTTGAGGATCTTCTGGGTAATCTCGCGTTCGCAGACCTTGCACCACTTCCACTTGTCGGTCCCGACGGTCTCGTCGAGGTGCTGCTTGGCGACGCCGATCGAGCGGAACCAGATCTTGGACTCAGTCTCGCCGGCCTTATCGAGTTTGGAGCAGCGGGCGAAGTGGAGCAGGTTGGTCCCGGCCTTGGGGGCCTTCTTGGAGCCTTCGGCGGGGATGTTGCCGTGGAAGACGTAGCCAACCGCGCCCAGGCGGGTCTCATCGAGATCGTCATGCGTGTCGAGGGGGCGAACGGCGAGTTGATCCGACGCGAGCATGGAGTTTCTCCGATCGCAACCTCGTGTGGCCTCATCAATTACGAGTCTTACTGTACCGCAATCCCGCCCGCCCCGCAAGGCGGCTGATCCGTGGGTTCACCGGCGGGTCCCATTGTGTCCGCCCGGTTGGGCGGCTGTAATGGATGGATCAAAACGAGTCCGCCGGGAGCTTCCAGTTTGTCCTTGATCCGCGAAACCGTCGGCCACCTCCGCGACTTGCCGCGCTACCGCCAGATCCTCGGGAGCCTGGTCCACTACGGCTATCGCGACATCGTCTCCGCCCTCCACCTCGATAAAGTCGTCGGGCCGATCGAGCGGGCGACCATGGGGGACGAAGTTCCGCCCCACGCCCGCCCCGAGCGGCTCCGGATGATCTGCGAAGACCTCGGGCCGACGTTCGTCAAGCTCGGCCAGGTGTTGAGCACTCGCCCCGACCTCCTCCCCGAAGCCTATATCGCCGAACTCTCCCTGCTCCGCGACCAGGTCAAGCCGATCTCGTTCGCCGAGGTGGAAGCCATCCTCCTCGAAGAATACGGCCGACCGCTCGACCAGGTGTTCGCTCATGTTGACCCCGAGCCGATCGCGTCGGCGTCGATCTCGCAGGTTCACCGGACGACCTTGCACGACGGGCGGGTGATCGCGCTCAAGGTCCGCCGACCGGGGATCGAGAAGACGGTGCAGGCCGACCTCGACATCCTCAAAAACCTGGCCCACGTCGTCGAACGCCGGATACCCGCGCTGGCCGTTTATGGCCCGGTGTCGTTGGTCCGCGAGTTCGAGCGGACCCTGAAGCGCGAGCTGGATCTGTCGATCGAACTGCGGACGATGGAGCGGTGCCGGGGGCAGTTCGCCCGCGAGCCGTTCGCCCACATCCCGGCCGCGTTCCGGGCTTATTCGACGTCCCGCGTCCTGGCGATGGAGTTGATCGGCGGGGTCGCGGTCAACGACCTCGACGGGCTCCGGGCGTTGGGGGTCGACCCCGCCGACGTGGCCAGCCGGGGGGCGATGATCCTCCTCCGGCAGATCTTTCGGTTCGGCTTCTTTCACGCCGACCCGCATCCTGGGAACCTCCGGGTGCTCGCCAACGGGGTGATCGCCCCGCTCGACTACGGGATGTTCGGCCGGGTCGACGCCCCGACCCGCGAGCGGATCGTCGACCTCCTGATGGGCCTGATCGGCGAGGACACCGACCGCGTCATCCGGGCCTTACTCGACCTCGACATCCGGGGGGACACGGGGGCCGCCGATGCCCGGAGTTTCCGGCGCGACGTCGGCGAACTGGTCGCGTCGTACAGCGACCTGACCCTGGATGCGATCGACCTGTCGCTCTTGCTCCGCGACCTGGTCGGGTTCATCCGGGCGCACCACCTGTCGATCCCGCCCGACCTGGTCCTCTTGATCCGCGCCCTGGTGACGATCGAAGGGGTTGGCCGCGAACTCGACCCGCACTTCGACATCGGCGCCCAGGTCCGCCCGCTCTTTCGCGAGCTGACGGCGAAGCGGTACGGCCCACGCCGGCTCTTGTCGCAGACCGCGCGGACGGCCGACGACTTCCAGCGGATCGCGACCCTGCTTCCCGAGGTTCTCGGCCACTCCTTGGAGTCGATCAAGCGGGGCGAGCTGACGGTCAAGTTCGACTTGCAGCACTTCGAGCGGCTGGTCCGCCAGCTCACCCGGGCCAGCCACACCCTGGCCGCCGGGGTGGTCGTCGCCGGCTTGATCGTCGGCTCGTCGCTGATCATCCGGGCGGGAGTCGGGCTGATCCCGCTCGGGATCGTCGGCTTCACGATCGCCGCGCTGCTGGGCTGCTGGCTGATCGTCAGCAGCTTCCGGGCGGTCCGCTGAGGAGTCCGGGCAGGTCAGGTCAGGTCAGGGTGTCGTGATCGCCGTCAGGTCCATCGTGACCCCCGCCACCGAGCCGGGGACGGTGGTGACCGACTTGACCAGGCCGCCGGGGACGTCGTCGCTCGACCAGGTCTGAATCACGTTCTCGGCCGTTTCGCTCCGGGCCTTGACCTTGGTCCAGCGGGTGGCGATGGTCCGACCGGCGATCGGTAGGGTTTCCGTCCCCTCGCCGATCAGACCGTCCTGTTTGCTCGGAGCACTCGTTCCCGCCTTGCCCGGAGCCGAGGCGCCCGACGACTTGAGGTTGACCAGGCGGCTGGCGGGCATGGTGACTTCCTTCCCGTTGACCGTCATCCGGACCACCGACTCGACCACCACCCGCTCGGGCGTCCGATCGGTCAGGGTGTAGGTCAGCGACATCTCGGTGCTGGCCGTCTTTTGCCGGGTCACGGAGCGATAGGTCACCGACGCCCCCAGCTTGAATCTCGCCCAGCTCCGGTAGACCGGGTTGACCGCCGGACCCGGCTCATCGGCGCGAGTCGCCGGGACGAGGACCAGAAACAAGGCGCAGGCGAGCGAAGTTCGGCGCGGGCGGGCGAGCGGCATCGGATTGATCCTGCAAGGTCTTGGAAGTGGCCTCAGCCTATCCGGGATAACCGACCGACTCCGCCACCACCCGAACTTCACCGAAGTTTCTCGACCCACTTATACCGCTCGCCGCCGAAAACCTCGCCGAGACTTAGCCGCGGTTTCATCAATCGAACACGTTTGTACCTTATCATGGAAAATCCCGCCTGGACACCCCTTGTCTCTCCCCCGCGAAACCGGAGCGTCTTTCCGTGCCCACCCCAAATGGTTCTTCGAGGCGACGAGTCGGCTTCACGCTGATCGAGTTGCTGGTGGTGATCGCGATCATCGCGGTGTTGATCGCTTTGCTGCTCCCGGCCGTCCAATCTGCCCGCGAGGCGGGGCGGCGGATGCAATGCACCAACAACCTCAAGCAGATCGGCCTGGGCAGTTTTAACTTCGAGAGCACGAACCAGAAGCTGCCCCCCGGGCCGATGGACGGCGATCCCCAGGCGGTCACGACCGGGGGGACTCCGACACCGGCGGGCTTCACCTACGTCGAGACCCCGCCGGGCGACGGCTCGACCGTGACCTGCTGTCGCGCCGCGAGCCGCCGCGGCTGGAACCAGTTTTATCACATCCTGCCTTATATCGAGCAGCAATCGCTCTACAACCTCGGCAACGACGCCGCGCCGGTCTGGCCGAACCAGGTCAACCAGGCGGGCGAGGACGACGTCGCGCACCAGATCGTCGGGATCTACTACTGCCCGACGCGCCGGGCGCCGACCGGCTACGGGACGGACCCCGCCTTGACCAAAGGCCGGCTCGACTATGCCGGGAACGCCGGGTTCCTCCAGGGAGAACCGGTCTCGGGCGACGGCAACATCCCCGCTCCGCCGCTTGGCCTCGCGCCGACCGGCCACCCCCGGACCAACGTCAATGAGGGGGATACCGCCGGGCGCAAGGGGGTCATCATCTGGCCCGGCTTCGGCGCGACCCGGAAGCTCGCCGACATCACCGATGGCACCTCGAACACCATCATGTTCGCCGAAAAAAGCCTGTATCCCAAGGTCATTCCCAACGACGCGACTCATTCCGCCACGGGCCTGGGCGCGGAAGGGGGCGACAACGAACGGTGGAACAACAGCGGTTGGGACGAGGACTGTCTGCGCTGGCACTTCCCGCCCCAGTCCGACTTCATGATCAAGCCCTGGCGGCTCGATGGCGTGTCGGTTCCCTGGCGGCGCTACTTCGGCAGCGCCCACCCGGGCGGGCTGAACGCCCTGTTCAGCGACGGCTCAGTCAAGTTCGTCAAGTTCACCGTCGACCCCAACTCGTTCCGCAAGATGTGCGTCGCCGACGACGGTGAAGTCCTCAGCGCCGACAACTTCTGACCCCAGCCGGCCCGGCTGACGCACCAAGGATCGATTTCCATGAACCCATCGTCTCGAACCCGCGTGATGCCGCTCGTCCTCGCGCTGGGAGCCATCGTCGGCATCGCGGGGTGCGGCAACCCGGCAACCCCGGCGAGCGGGACACCGATCAGCGTGGTCCCGCTCACCGAAGAGCAGAAAGCGGCTATCAAGGCCAACGACCAGGTGGTCGAGGACTCCGAGCGCGGCGCCAACTACAAGGTCGGCAAGAAGCGCTGAGCGGCCCCGCCCTCGCCAACCAACGTAAGACGCCTCTCCACCGGAATCGGTGGCGAGGCGTTGGTCGATCCTGGCTGTCGAAACCGCGCGGCGGGACGCTTATTCGGTCGTGCCCGCCTGGAGGTGAGCTTCGAGGAACCACAACCGCTTATCGGCCACCCGCGAGATATCGTTGTAAAGGTCGGCCGTGGCCGGGTCGCCGATCTCGTCGGCATCGCGCGAACTGGCCCGGATCGGCCCGACGTACTGGCCGAACCGCTCGACCAGGGCCTCGACGTACTCGCGACCTCCGGTGATGTCGGTCGGGAACTCGGACAGGTTGGAGTTCGCGGCCGCCATCCGCGCCGTCCCGTGGGCATAGCCACCGAGCAAGGTCGCGCGCTCGGCGAGGAGGTCGATGAACGGCTCGATCTCATCGGCGATCTCGTCAAACAAGAGGTGCAACTGGTAGAAGTCTTTCCCCTTGACGTTCCAGTGGGCTTGCTTGATCTGAGTGTAAAGGTCGAGAGTCTCGGCCAGGTGGCGGTTGAGTCCTTCAATCAAGGCGGCCCGCTTCTCGGCGGGAATGTCGATGTGGGTGGTAAAGGTCCGTTCGCCGGTCTTTTGGAGCGCCATCGCGGGAATACTCCTCCCAGGAAGTCATGCGGTCGAAGGGCGAAACTCGCCCCGATCGTTCTCGGACTGCGAGCGGAGCATCGAGGCAAGTCATGCGCCGAACCGGGTCGGATGTCCAGGATTCTGGAGTGGAAGCGAGCCGTCCCGGCGGATGGTCGGCCACCGGCGACGGGATCTCACCCAGCCGGGGGGATCGCCGCCTGCAAGACGTCCCGCAAGGGGGTCGCCGGTCGGCCGAGGAGGCGGGCGAGCGTCGGGTCGACCCGGGCGAACCAGCCTTGTCGGCTCGCGGCGAACAGGCCCAGGAGCATGTCGGCCCGCTCCTTGGGGATGCCTTTGGCGACCAGGCCGGCCCGATAGTCGGCGTCGGGCACGACGACCCGGCGGATCGGGCGGCCCGATCGCTCCGAGGCCAGCGCCGCGACGCCGGCCAAGTCGACCGCCTCGGCGGCCGTGAGGTTGGGGGTCGCGCCGTCGAGGTCCTGCCCGGTCAGGGCGATGGCCGCCGCCTCGGCGAGATCGGGGTGGGACGTGTAGGCGATCGGCCCGTCCTCCGGCGCGGCCAACTCGCCCGTCGTGAGGGCGTCGCCGAGGAATAATCGCGCCGATGCCGCGTAGAAGCCGTTGCGGAGCGCCGTATAGGCCACGCCGCAATCCCGGAGCGCGGCCTCCGTGGCGGCGTGAACGGCCATCGGGGGAAACGGCGAGGCCCGGTCCACGCCCATGTGGCTCGTATAGACGATCCGGCCGGCACCCGCCGCCTTGGCCGCGTCGATCGCCGCGCGATTCTGGCGGATCGCCGTCTCGCCCATGCTGTTGGCCGAGACGACGAGGACCCGCGACGCCCCCTCGAAGGCGTGGGCGAGGCTCGCGGCGTCGTCGAAATCACCCCGGCGGACGCGGACGCCCCGCGCTTCAAGGTGTCGCGCCTTCTCCGGGTCGCGGACGCTCACGCCGATCTCCCCGGCGGGGACGAGTTCGAGCAGCCGCTCCGCGACCGCCCGGCCGAGCTGGCCGTTGGCTCCGGTGACGATGATCATGGCACTCTCCCGTTGGTTGAATTGGACTCATATCGGTCATCTTTGAATACATCAACACATTCCAAATTGCTGACACCGAGTTTTCTGCCTAAAGGCCGCGGCCGGCGTTATGTTCCGAGGAGCTCCGGCACGAAGATGTCTTCGCACGTCAACCGCCGCTTCGAGAGACCTTGTTCAAAGTGGTATCGCAAGAAAGCGTCGATCGCCGCGCGATTCGCGCCGACGCCGTATGCCCACCAATCGTCCGGGAACAGGTGGCGGTTTTCGTCGAAAAGTTGACTGAACCAGGGGATCATCACCGCCATGTGCTGCTTGTGGGCGCCCTCGCGATATTGCCGCATCGCCACTTCTTTCGAGTCGCAAAAGCCTCGGTAGACGGCACTCGCGAGGCCCGGATGTTGCGCGAGCAGCTCGCGGCGAATGACGACGGCATGCATGATCGGGAAAATGCCGGTGCGTCCGTAGTACGCGCGTTCGACCCCCTCGTAGTCGGGAAACAGACGCGCGACCCGCGGTGAATGATTCAGGACGGCCTGTGGAACATCGACGGAGATGAGCGCGTCGATTTCTCCCGCTTCGAGCATCGGACCCAACGCTTTGCCCGCCGGTGCGTGCGTCACGTCGACGTTCGCCGGATGCGGTTGGGGAATCCAATCGAACCGCGGGATGGGATGATCGGTGCCGCCGATGATCCAGCGGCACTGATCCGGCGTCACGCCGTACTCGTCCGAGAGGATGCCCTTGGGCCACACCCCCGCATCGTGGCCGTAGAGTGCGAACTCGCCGATAGTCTTGCCTGCCAGGTCGCGCGGCGTTCTGATGCCACTCGACGTGTTGATGAAGATCGCCGAGTGGCGGAAATTGCGATTCGGGAAGATCGGCAGCGCAAGGAACGGCGGGTCCGCGAAGTCCAGGGTTCGGAGATAGTAGGTCAACCCCAGTTCCGAGACGTCAAATTCGCGCTGACGGACCATGCGCTCGAAGATTTCCGAAACAATCGGGGCGCTCTCGAAGCCGGCGTCGACGCCATCGATCCGCGTGGTACCATCGAATAAGGAACGGGTGTGGTCGTAATTGTAGCTGCCGACTCTCAGTTTCAGATCACTCACGGCACAGGCCCCCCCGGATGTACTGATTCGTTGCGAGTCTGGAGAAATTCGGGCGACGTCCCCTGCCGGTTGCTGAGGGTTACCCCATCGCGGGCTTGAGGGTATCGCGGCACCAGGCTTCGAACGTGGTCGGAGTCGTCGATTCGGGCGTCCTCGGGTCGGCGGCGTGCAGCCCTGCGGCGATCTCCCGCCACATATCGACCAAACTCTGAGCCATCGCCTCGCTCGCGCCGTGTTCGACGAGAGACGCCTTATAAGCGGATTCCGGCACCTGCTGGTACCGGATCGACCGCCCGAGCACCCGGGTCATCACCCGCGCCATCTCGTTGAACGACAGGTCGGCCGGGCCGTGGACGTCGGCCCCGGTCCCACCCGTCCACGACCGGTCGCGGAGGAGATCAGCGGCCCTCGTCGCGATGTCACGGGTGGCACAGACGCGGGTGACGATGTCCCCATCGATGGGATAGAAGAACATCCCCTGATGCCGGAGCGGCTCGACCTGATAGAACATGTTTTCCATGAAAGACCCGCACCGCAAGGCACGCAGCGGCACGCCGGTCGCCTCAAGCAGCTCCTCGACCGCGTGCGCGTCGGAGGTGACTCCGGCGTCCCGCGGCCATCCTCGCCCACCGCTCGACACGAAGACGACCCGCCGGACCGCCGACCCCGCCAGGGCGGCGGCGAAGGGCCGGGTGAAGTCCAGGTAATAGTCCCTGACGTTGGCCACCCCGAAATCGGGGGGGACGCACCAGAAGACGGACTCGGCCCCATCCAGGGCCTTGCCGATGGTCGCGGGGTCCTCATGCGAGCCTTCGACCACTTCGACCTTGGCCAACAGTTCTGGCGCGATCCGGTTCCGGTCGCGGGCGACGGCCCGGACCGGCTCGCCGGCCGCGACCAGTTGCGCGAGGACGTGGCGACCGATCTGGCCAGTTGGAGTGGTGACGACGATCATGTGTCCTCCTGTTAAGATTGACGGGTGACGCGAGGGATGTTATCGTCTCTTTACTTTACAGTCAAGTCAAGAAGAGGGGCTTATGGCCAGCGAGGAGCCGCGGTTCCGGTCCCTCCTCCGCGACGAGCGGCGGAACCGCATCGTGTGGGCCGCCAAGCGGGTGATCCTGGAGAAGGGGTTGGATGCGTCGAGCATGGACGATGTGGCGGCTCGTGCCGGGACGACCAAGCCGACCGTCTACGCCCACTTCAAGTCGAAGGACGAGCTGTTCGTGGCGGTGGTCGAACTCATCCGGGGTCTCCTCCTCGGCGAACTGCGAAGCCCGGACGTCTACGCCGCCGAGCCGGTCGAGGCGGTCGCCCTCTTTTGCGGCCGGTTCCTGGAGTTGGTGTGTTGGCGCGATCCCATCGCCTTCCAGCGGATCGCCCTGACGGCCGCCGCCCGATCCCCCGCGATCGCCCAGGCGGTTTACGACACCCTGTTCGCCGAAACCTGCCTGTCCCTGACCGCCTACCTCCGCACCCGCAAGCTGACCCGCACCCCCGAGCAGCACGCCGAACTCCTCCTCTCGGCGACGACCGGGGGGCCAGTGATCCGCCACCTCTACGGAGTCGACGACCCGTATCCGGATCTGCCGGGCGAGGAAATGATCGGAGCACGAGTCGATCTGAAGAAAATCCGCGCAGCCGTCCAACTCATCGCGTCGCAGTGGACCATCGAGCTTGAAAGAGAAGCCGAAGGGGACGGCAGCGAATGCCGTTAAGCTCATTGACGGCGACTGACCCCAAGGCGTTGTTTCGTGGTTCTGACGCTGCTCTTCCGCGAACGTCCGCCAGCGAAGACGTTTTGTGACGCTGGGAAAAGATGATCTGACACCGACCCTCCTGGACACCGACCCTCCTGACATGGCGGTCAATCGGTCAGCGAGAGGCGGAGTTAGGTCGGAGCACTTGAGCTGGTGGGATGGAGTCGATTCTCATTTCCGCGTTCGACCGGCAGGCGGGTGCCAACCCCTTCTTCAACAACCGAAGTCATTCTCTATCAAGGTTTCCGCACGGGAGCCGCCCCGGGCGGCTTCCAGCCGAGGGGGTCATCGAAGAGGGTATAGTCGGCGATCTCGCGCGATTGGCCCGTCGCCAGGTCGACTTCCCAGAGCGCCATTTTGTTATCACCAGTCGGGCCGGTCGGCCAGATGCTCACCAAACACAGAATCCGCTTGCCGTCGGGGTGGAAAACGGGATGGAAGCAGCCCTCGTTGCGCGGACCCCCAGTCGGCGAGGGTGGGGCCGCGAACGGCTTGGCTTCGGCCCCGTCAGGCTTAGCCAAGTAGATCCGAAACGAAGGGGAGTACTTGCCGGCGGCGAAGGCGATCGAACCGCCGTCGGGGGCGAAGACGCCGTGATGGCTGCTCTCCGCCGGCGAGCCCAGCGGTCGCGGCGGCGACAAGCCGTCGACCGCCACCATCGAGAGCCGTTGCTCATCAGCAAACAAGATCGTCCTCGCGTCGGGGGCGAAGTGGGGGTCGATCGTCATCGGCCCAGCCAGCGGCAACTCGCGCAGGCCCGTCCCATCAAGTTTGATCATGCAAAGCGTCCCACCCTCGTCCCAATTCGACGCCAGCCCGCCCCAGATATACGTCTTGTCGCGCGTGAAGACGACCTCCGACCCGTCCGGGGAGAACGCGGGCGAGGCGTCGTTGAACGGCTCGGCGGTAAGCCGTCGGACCACACCGCCGGCCAGCGTCCGGGTGAATAGATGGTCGGCCCGATCCCCCGGCTGGCCCGCCGCATAGACCAGCGACTTGCCGTCGGGGGCGAAATCCGGGTCGACCTCGTAGTCCGGCGTCGCCGCGACCCGAGTGACCTTCCGCGTCGTCAAGTCGAGCAGATACAGGTCACGCCCGCCGTCGCCCTGGGCGTTGAAGACCAGCGACTCGCCCGACGGCGCGATCGCGAATGTCACGTCACCATGCCCGCTCGGCCGGCTGTGGCCCGGACCGCACCCCTGCGCCGCCACCGTCAGCCCCGCCAAAGAGCTGAAAGCCAGGCAGCTAACGAACCGCTTGCGCATGATCGCGATCGATGATCGTCGGGTCGTCGATTGGATGCCTATCATTGCCCAACCTCCCTCGTAGGGGGATACCTAGAATTGACGCCAATCTCTCAGAATTGACAATGAATTCTCAGGCAGCATAAACTCGGTGTTCATTATTGATTCCCCGCGATTGGCCGGATCAATGAATGCGTGAATGGGGGCGAGCCCGATGGACACGGCAGCGAGTGAAGATTCAGCCGAGAAGTCCTTCGGATTGAGGACGGAGGGTGCGTCTCAACAGAAGGGGCGGATCGCCTTGCGGAGGGCGGCCGCGGTCGGGTAGCGGTCTTTGGGGTCGCGGGCCAAGCCCCGGGCGAGGACTTGCGCCAGGGCCGCGGGGACGTCGGGGCGGCGCTGTTCGACCGGGATCGGCGGATCTTCGAGGAGCATCCGGATCAGGTCGCCCCCTTCGGCGACCTCGTCGTAGATGAACTGGCCGGTGATCAGGTAGTACAAGGTGGCGGCGGTCGAATACAGGTCGCCGATCGGCTGGACCGCCTTGAAGTCGAGCATCTGCTCGGGGGGCATGAACGGGATCGTCCCACGCATCTCGCCGGAGAAGGTCAGGCCCGACAGTCCGAGACCCCGAAAACTCTTGGCCAGGCCAAAGTCGGAAATCTTGGCCACCAGGCCGGCGGGCGACGAGCCGATCAGGATGTTCTCGGGCTTGATGTCGCGGTGGACGAACCCGAGTTTGTGGGCGTGCTCCAGTCCCTTCAAGACCTGGCTGGCCATCCGGCAGGCCTGGTGGATCGGGTATCGCCCCGGCTCGGCGTTGGCCAAGGCTTCGAGGTTGGTCCCGGCGACGTATTCCATCGTGAACCAGAGCTGCCCGCGAGTCATCCCCTGTTCGAGCCACTCGACGATGTTCGGGTGCTTGAGCTGGCTGATCACCGACATTTCCCGCAAGAACCGATCGATCGCCGACCGGGTCGCCGCGCTCTCGGGGACGATCAACTTGAGCGCCACCAGTCGGCCCGTCACGTTGCTCTTGGCCTGAAAGACGACTCCCATCCCCCCACGACCGAGCTGGCGGATGGTCGTGTAGGTCGGGACCGGTTGCGGCGCGGCGGCGATCTTCCCCCGGCAGACATCGCAAAGCCACTGGACCGAGTCGCTTGACCCCGTGGTGGTCAAGACCCCGTTGCCGCCGCTGTCCGAGGCCACGTCGACTCCGGGGGGAGCCGGAGCGCCGCAGGCGACGCAGAGGATCGGCAAGCCGGACGGCCCGAGCGCGACGGTGGCCGTCTTCGACTCGCGCGAGTCCGACTCGGCCAACAACGGGTTGGGGCGCGGGATCGCCCCTTCGATCCGGATCACGAACAGGCTTTGCCCGGCGGCCACCCGGTCGCCGGGGTTGAGGCGGGTCCGGTTGCCAACCCGCTGGTCGTTGACGAACGTCCCGTTGGTGCTGCCCAGGTCGCGGAGGTCGCAGCGTGGGGGGTTGACCTCGACGAGGAAGTGGTCGCGGGAAAGCGCGGTGTCCTCGGGCATCGGGCAGTGGACGAACCGCGACCGGCCCACGATAAAGGTGTCGTGGCGGTCAAACACGAACGACTGCCCTCGCCGAGGGCCTTGCACCACATCGAGGATCACTCGCATCGCCGATTGGATCACCTCACCCCAGGTTTCGCCTCGCTTGAGCGTAGCTTATCCGAAGATACGGACTCACCGCCCAGATCGGCCGATCGATCCGCGAAATTTGGAAAATTACCAGTGTTCCGCCCTCCCTTATCTCCTCCGAGGATGACACGTCGATGACGCTTTCACCCATCGTCGCCCCCGAAGTCGCCCGGGCCTTGCTCGACGGGCGCGGGGTGGTCGCGCTCGAATCGACCTTGATTACCCACGGTCTGCCCTGGCCCGACAACGTCGCGGTCGCCCGCGCCGCCGAGGCCGCCGTCTGCGAATCCGGCTCGGTCCCGGCCACGATCGCCCTCCTCGGCGGGGTGATCCGGGTCGGCCTGCTCGACAGCGAGCTTGACACCCTCGCCCGCTCATCGCACGTCCGGAAGGCCAGTCGCCGCGACTTGGCCTTCTGCCTCGCCGAGCGACACGACGCCGCGACCACCGTTTCCGCCACCCTATGGGTTGCCCAGTCGGTCGGGATCGGGGTCATGGCGACCGGCGGCCTCGGCGGGGTCCACCGCGGAGCAGCCACGACGTCCGACATCTCTAACGACCTCGACGCCCTGGCTCGGGCCGACGGGATAGCGGTAATCTGCTCGGGGGTCAAGTCGATCCTCGACATCCCCGCCACCCTCGACGCCCTCGAAACCCGCGGCGTCCTCGTGGTCGGCTACGCGACCGCCACCTTCCCCGCCTTCACCTCCACCACCAGCGGCCTCCCGGTCGAACACCGCATCGATACCCCCGCCGCCGCCGCCCGCCTGATCCAGGCGCACCGGGGTTTGCCCCTCCCCGGCGCGATCGTCTTCGCTCACCCCGTCGCCGAGGCCGTCGCCGTCCCCCCGGACGTCATGGACGCCGCGATCGATCAAGCCCTCCAGGCCGCCGCCACCGCGGGGATTACCGGCAAAGCCGTTACCCCCTTCCTCCTCGATCAAGTCCGCCAAGCCACCGGAGGCCAAAGCCTGATCGCCAACCGAGCCTTGATCATCGCCAACGCCCACCTCGCCGGCCAGATCGCCACCCGCCTCACCGATCGCTGACCAAGCAACCTCTCGATCCCAAACGAACCCAATTGATCCTAATTACAAGCCCTGAAGCGACTTAAGCCTCATATTCTATTCCAGCCCAACGAACCTAATGTTCCCGCGCCGAACGAACTTACCCCTCCAACCCTCCCGAGCGGAACGAACCCAACGACCCTCACTCCGCCTCTCCGACCTCGATACCAAACGAACCCATTAACCGGGACTCAAACTTCCGAAATAAGAATTGACACCAATTTGCTCCAAACTTCCGAAATAAGAATTGACACCAATTTGCTCTCCCAATTTGCTCTCCAATTTTCTCTACGAAGTGTTCCGGGACGCCGTTTCTTGCCGAAGAGCGAGCCGAAGCTGGACGACCGCATACGTCCTGACGCCGACCAGCCCGACCGCGAGGGCGGCGATGAGCAGCAGTGCGTGTCGCAGCGTAACCTCAACCACATGCCGTCGATCTTCGAGGTCCCACCGCTTGGAGAGTTTGCGGAGTTGGTTCCCCGCCCCCCACATCCCAGTGTCGTGCTCCCGGCGCAATTTGAACAACAGCGCCTCGGGGTCGGCGTGCTCGGCGATCAACGCCTCCAGATAGGTCTGAACTCGATGTTCGGCCTCGTCGTAAGTTGGCTCTCCGCCATTGGGCAATTGGACGGACGGCCAGTAATTGCTCAGGGTAAAAATAATTTCGGCCCTGACCTTTGTCTCGATCTTTCGTTGATGAAAGAGCCGACGTTGTTCGATGAAGTGGACCCTAACAATTGAGAGTACGATCGCGGTGACAGCGATGAGCAGCAGCGTGAGTTTCAAATTGATCCTGATCGCCACGATCGATCCTCAAGTGCTTCCTTCAACTCTTAACGAAAATGGCCGCACGGACGTTGCGCGTCCACGTCGGGAAACCGCTATTGGTCTGGTCGGGTGTGGACGTGTCGGGAATCGCCGCAGCAGCATCTCCCGTCCACTGGGGGCTTCCGACATCATTATAATTTGCCAGCGCCTGCCAGTTCCAGGGAAGTCTGGCGATCGGAATCCAGACGTTCGCATTCGGATCTCCCGGTGTGTACATTAGGTACGACGAATATCTGTCGGCCCTGGTCAGATTGATAGGCGTATCGGTACCGTTGAAACTTGGAAGACCTGCATTTGGGGTGTCCATCCCAATCAGGTGTTGTCCCGGCGATGCAGTGGCGGACCCGGTCTTGGTGGTCCCATCGGTGCTATATGCTGTGGAGTAAGGAAAGCTCGAATCAAGTGCCCCGACAACCGGAGAGGTTTTCGTGCTCCCATCAGGTTGTTTATCCGAGAACAGGAACGTATCGGTCTTAGAGGCTATCCGGAATGTCATGCGACCCGGATTTCAGGGGGGTTGCGGTACTTGAATGGGGCCGAGTTCCACTTCGGATCGGGAGCCAGGCGACGTAACATTCGTCCCACCGCACCCACCTTGACCCAAGTCTCGCTCGACGATTCGTTGTACTCATAGTCCTTGCTGTGCCGCCGGTCCCGACCCATCCAGGCAATGCTCCGCTCCACCACCCAACGCTTGGGCAACTTCACAAAGCCCACGCTTTCCGCGGGACGATGCACCGCCTGAACCGTGTACGGCTTCTTCAGCCACTTCAACCACCAGATCAAGTCGTGATTGTGGTATTTGCTGTCGCCCCAAATCAACTCCAAGCGGGGAAACCGCTCCTGGTCCAGTTGGTGCAGCACTTGGGGAGCGATCGCTCCATCGTCGTCGCACGCCGCCGTGACCACTACCGCCATGAGTAACCCCAAACTATCAACCAGGATGTGACGCTTCCGGCCATTGATCTTCTTGCCGCCATCGTAGCCTCGCTCGCCGCCCATCTCGGTGGTTTTCACCGATTGGCTATCGATGTAGGCGACTCGGGGCGTAGGGTTCCGCCCCTTGGCGACTCGAACCTGGCGGCGCAAGGCATCGACGAACCGCTGCCAGGTGCCATCCTGTTGCCAGCGGACGAAGTAGTCCCAGACCGTGCTCTTGGGAAGCAAGTCGTGGGGCAAGAGGTCCCACTGGCAACCGGTGCGTTCCTGGTAGATCAGGGTGTTGAGGACTTCCCTCATGTCCACCGTTCGGGGTCGTCCCCCCGCCTTGGCCGGAGGGATTAAGGGGCTGAGGATGTCCCACTGAGCGTCGGTGAGGTCAGTCTTGTAGGCTTTTCGCATCGCCGGACCGAGTTGGTTTTGTTGAAAGTGGTTTGCCTACAATATTTTAGGCGTGACCTCGCTTTCCGGATAGCCTCTTAGTGTCAAATTTACGGACCCAGTTGGTCGACACTGTCTGAAATATCCCGAAGCTCCCGGTGGTTTGGTTATTCGGCAGCGTCACACTTGCATCCCAGCGGATGCCTGGGTTGGGCAAATCGACCTTATCGACCGTACTGGTATTGGGGCTGGAACCCTTGATAGTGTCCCAACTCTTGCTGAGTTGGAGCACCTGCGAACCACCCACCCCCCCTTGAATGCCACTGACGCCCGGGGTCCCCTTGGCGGTCACGGTAATCTGTCCCGAGGGTTTGAGAACGTTGACCTGCACGGTATCGCCGATCGTCACTTCGCCCTGGAACTTGCCCGCGATGTATTTCTTGAACTTGAGGTCGACCCCGATGTTCTGCACGCCTTGCGCTTCGGGGCCGAAATAGAAGGTGTTGATGTCGAATTGGCCCGGGACGCCGGGGTTGGTCACGGACGTATCCTCGTCCGTGAACGACGTCACCGCCTGGACATTCACCCCATCGGCTGCGGATGGCCCGCCATTGAACACGGTATGCGGCCCCCTCGGGTCGGAATTCTCGACGCGGAACGTGCCGAAGCCTTTGATTGCTCCTGAAGGGAACGATTCCTGAACTCCATCATAAGTGTATCCCGTGAAATAATTGGGGTCTTGGCTTGGTTGATCTCGCGAGTAATCGGTCCAGTTCAAAGAGTAGGCCATGCCCTGGATATAGTTCGGCATCGTCGTCCCGCTATGGGGACCATAAATCTGCACGATGGGCGGCGGCGGGTCCGCGGAAGTGAACGTGCTAGGCGTCGGCCGCGTCCTGGCATCGGCGGTTTCCGAATAGCCCGAATCGCCCAGGTGCCCGATGGCGAGGATGCGGTAATCGTAGTGGGTTTCCGCCGCTACGCCAGTATCCGTATACGAGGAGGCATCCGCTCCTAGAGCCGCGACCGCGGCCCAGGAATTTACCCCATCAAGACTCCGCTCGAGCGAATAGCCGGTGGCGCCATCAGAAGCTGGCCAAGCCAAATCGATCTCAGACGAACCCACCGTAGTCGCGGTCAAGTAGGAGGGAGCAACTGGGGTTGTATCAGAGGATGTGATGGTGGTCACGTTCACATCATCGATGAAAGCCGTATTGTCGCCGGTAGCCGAATCAAGTCCCTGGAAGCTGATGGTGTGCGTCCCCGCAGTCACGGGGAAGCTATCGGTCGTATAGATCTGATAACTGGTGCTCAACGGTATGAAGGTGCCTATGACGGTATTGTCGAGGTAAACTTGGAAGTCTTCGCTCGACGTTTGGTAATTGGTACGTTGCACGGCCTGGAACGAGATCTGGTACGAGCCAGGGTTCCAGCCGGCGATCGATTGTGTGATCGTGCCAACTTGCTGGAGGAAGGCGGCCTGCACTCCCTCGGGGGCGTTGGGGCTTTTGTTCGTGAAGGGGGAACCGTTGGCGGAGACGCCCGAGCCGCTTACGCCGGACTCCATCGAAAAGGTCCAGGCCGATCCGCCGGGGTTGTAGATGTAACCGCCGTTGCCGACCGCGAACGACTCGAAACCGGGGTCGTTGACGACCGGGGCGGTCGTGGTGACCGGGGCAAGGCTCACGGCGTCGATCAGCGCCGTGTTGTCGGACTGCGCCGAGTTAGTCCCCTGGAAGCTCAGGGTGTGAATCCCCGCCGTGACCTGGAAGATTGGCGTGGTGTAGGTCCGGTAAGTCGCGTCCGACGGGTCAAACGTGGTGATGACGGTCCCATCGAGCAAGACCTGGAAGTTCTCGTAGAGGTTGTAGCCGCCGCGCTGCGCCGCCTGGAGGCTGATCTGGTACGTTCCAGCGTCCCAGCCCGAGATTGATTGACTGATCCTGCCGAAGCTCTGAATGAAGGCGACTTGGTTCCCATCCGGGGCGGCGGGGTTGCCGCTGGTGAAGGCGGAGCCATTGCCCGAGACTCCCGAGCCGTTGTTGCCCGAGTTCGCCGTGAACGTCCACGGCGAATTCGCGGGGTTGTAGGCATAACCGAAATTACCGCTCCCGACCACGACCGACTCAAAGCTGGGATCGGCGATCGTCGCCGTCAGGAGTTCGCGCGACTCCAGCCGCAGGATCGAGAGGCTAAACCGACGGTGCAAGCGACCGTCGCGGTGGCCGTGGGGGGTGCGGCTCATGGTGGTGTCATCCGAGGGTTGTGGTCCAGCTCGCTGATCAATCAGGCGGTAATCTAGATCAGCGGAATGGGGGCACGCAAGGGAGTCGTTTCAAAATCCAAAAATAATCCGGCCGCCAGGATTCGGGCAGAAAGGGGGTCAGGTACCGATATCGGAAATTTACACCGAATCGATACCTGGACCTCCCTTCGAACTGGTCGTCAATAGATAACAGCCTCTTCCGCCCAAACGAACCTAAGGAATGGCAAGACCACCGATGACGACGGCTTTCATCGAGTGGCCCCCACGGCGACGTCCCGATCGACAACCCGCGACGCCTGGTTCCAGGGCATCCGGGCCAGGATCATCCCCATCCCGCAAGTGTCGGTGATCCCGGCGAAGACCAGGCCCGCCCCGATGAAACCGGCCAAGGCGAGAAAACCAGGATGGACGAATGCCCCCAACGACGTCCCGAGCACCACCAGCGACCCGGCGGCGATCCGGACCTGTCGTTCCAGCGACATCGCTTTGGCCCCCCGGACCACGGGCAGACCGGCTCGCTCCCAGGCGAGCGTGCCCCCCTCGACGTTGACGACGTTGGTGAACCCGGCGGCGTGGAACCGCTCGACCGCCTGCCGACTCCGACTCCCCGAGCGGCAGATGACGTACAAAGGGCGGTCGCTCGGGCCATTCCGAGCCGCCATGATCCCCTGGGGTTCCAACTCATCGAGCGGGACCAAGCGAGCCGGCTCGGCATGGACTTCCCGGTATTCGACCGGCGTCCGGACGTCGATCAACTCGACCGCTCCCTTTCGTCGCCGCACCCGGTCAAGCTCATCCGGCGTGATCGTCATGACATCCATCGCTGCCTCCATCCCGATCGTAGATCCGTAGGCTGGGTCTTGAGCCAGCTTCATTCCCTGTAACCCGTGGGCTGGGTCACTGCTACTGCAAACGGACTAAATCAGCCGTTCGGTGGGTCTCACTACAAAGACCAACGGTAGAACTCCTATAGATCTTAACCGCCGCCAGGATTCGCGGGAATTCTGGCGGCCGGTTGGGTTGCGATCAACTGAACGAGCGTTGCTGGGTCGGGTTGATGCCGTGGGGCGGGGGGGGGAGAGTCACGATGGTCCCCGGGTTGGCGGTGGCGAGGTTGGCGATCTCGGCGGCGGACTGGGCGTAGCCGGCGAAGACGGTGGCGTATTCGGCCAGGCGGTTGTTGACGTCGGGCGTGGCGATCGGGTCGCCGCGGAGGTAGGACTCGACCAGGCTGGCAAGCCCCTGGTAGGTCTGGTCGAGCGTACCGGTCCGGCCGGCGTGAAGACCGGCCAGGGTGGCGGGTCCGAGCGTCGGGTTGGCGGCGATCAAGGCGTCCAGGTGGCCCGAGAGGCCGCTGGTCCGGAGCCGCGCGAAGGTCAACCCCGAGGGTTGGAGCGGACCCGTCGGGATCGGGTTGACCGGCAAGACGGGGGGCGGGGGCGGCGGCGGCGGCGTCGAGCTCGCGAGGGCCGCTTCCATCGACTGGTTGAAGCTGGAGGCGATCCGAGCATGGGTGGCGACGTCGGGGTGAATCCCGTCACCAGGAGCGGCCCAGGTCCCGCCGTTGACGAAGGCGGTCAAGCCCGCTTGGAGCATGGTTCCGCCGTCGATGAAGTACGCCGAGGGATCGGGAGTCGCGGTCTGATACTGGTGGAAACCCGCCGCGAGCGCCCCGCGCTTGAAACCGCCGAACGGAACGCACAGGAAGAGTTTGGTCGCGGGGCCGAACTTGGTGCGGGCGGCGGTCAGCCAGGCGGCCGAGTCGGTCGTCACCGCTTGGTCCGACGTCCCGACGAGGCTGTCGTTGGTCCCGTGAGTGCAAAGGACGTAGTCGACCGAGGGGGAGAAATCACGCTGGCGGCCCGACGAGTAGAAGCCGAACGCCGTCGAGAACGGCGCGACGCCGCCGCCGCCGGCATGTTCCCACCCCTGCGCTCCGTAGCCGATCGCGGCGAGTTCCGCCCCCAGGCTGGCGGCCAAAGCCCGGGCATAAACCAGGGTCGAGTCGTTCGAGACGAGGTCGCCGTTGTTCGTCCCGGTGGCCTCGACCCCTTCGGTGATCGAGTCGCCAAAGACCACCAGCGTCTTGCTCAGGACGCTGGGGCTGACCGGGGTCGAGCCGGCGTCGACGGTCAAGCCCGTCACCTTCAAGCTGTTCGGCGGGACCACGGTATTGACCGCCGGAGTCCAGCGCGGCTGGGCCTGGCTGGTCGCCATCAGGTAGTACCGCAAGATGTACGTCCCGGCCCCGACGACCCCCGCGCCGGTCACGTCCACCGACGAGACGCCATTGCTCCCCGGCTGGAGTTGCGCGACCTGGTACGCCCCGTCGTTGATCCGGTACTTGATCTTGGGGAATGAGGCCGGCGGGACCGATCCCCCGATCAAGAACGACGTATCGATGCCGAGCCGCGCCACGTTGGTCGACCCGACCGGGGTCGTCCAGGAGAACCGCCCCTCGGCGCCGTTGCAAGTGGACCAGATCGACGTCGAACCCGCGCGAGCCCCGTTGGCCAGCTTCGCCCCGGTCCCATCGTAATCCCAGTTGAGCGGCGAGCACCAGTGCCCCAGGCTCGTCACCGCGAGCACCACCGTGGGCGGAGGAGTGGGGGTCGGTGTTGGTGTCGGTGATGGAGTGGGGGTCGGAGTCGAGGCAGAGACCGGGATCGAGGCCGACGTGTTGTTGGAGTTCTCGGCGAACGTGAGAGTCCCGGCCGTATTGCCTGGG
>JAABUX010003394.1_pt1 | contig 21179 bp, 21 predicted proteins | sample 5561851 | NCBI WGS metagenome assembly JAABUX01 (sample SAMN10711883, study PRJNA513361) | rock metagenome | isolation source: Antarctica rocks | place: Antarctica: Victoria Land, Richard Nunatak red sandstone | collected 2016-01-03 | reverse complement strand
ATACTCCGCGGCCACACCCTTCGCCTCCCCGGCCGCGCTCTGCGCCTTGCCCGCATACTCCGCAGCGGCGCCCTTTGCGTCCCCGGCCGCGCTCTGCACCTTCTGCCCCGCGCCTGCCGCCGCGTCCTTGGCCTTCTGGCCTAGCCCGGACGCCGCACCTGCCAAGTTCCACGTCGCGTTTGCTGACACGAAGCCCTGCAGAAGCAACTTTTCCGGATGCAACAATGTGACATTGTCAATAGCGCCCAATGAACAACAACAGCAAGGACAGGGTTTCAGACGGGTCAGGTAGAATAGCATGAACAGTGTGAACATGCTCAGACCTGCTGCCTTGCGGCTGGCGTCCGCAGCGCCTGCCTGGGAGGCACCCACAGCCTCGCCAGCCTTTGCCGCGCCTGCAGACGCCTTGTTTGCCACGTCTGAAGCAGCCTGCACAACGACAGCCAGTTCCTTTCATATGAAGATTGGTGCTCAGCTATAAGCGTGTACAAAGGCCTGTAAGCAGACTGTGCTTGATGCTGCAGACAATGTCAATTAGAGCCCTTTGCGACCTGGGCCAACACTGCCCTCTTGTAAACATGACTGCAGCAGTGCTATTCTTGCCAATACGGCACCTCAAAAACAGACCTGCGCACACCTCCTTGGCCTTGTTCGCAGCATTCTCTGTGGAAGTCGCAAAGCTTTGCACGGGCTTGCTCAGGCGTGCAGCATGGCCCTTGACTTGGCCCTGTGCAACAAACGCGTGCTGAGTAGATGCACTGTTATCCTGAGTGGAGTGATCAGCACAGCTATACGGCAAAGCTAAAAAACAAGGTAGGAGTTGCAGAATCACTTGTGCTTGTCAGCGCATGCGCACATTCTGCTGTGCGCTGGTCTTAACCAGCGCGGTGAAGCGCCCTGTGGACCGCAGGAGCGCAGTAAAGCGGCTCATTCTGGGAGGGCTGCGTCGTGATACTCAATCAAGCATGACCTGGATGTGCGCACGAGGTGCCTGCAGAGATGCTGTCTGATACCACAACTGCAAGGTGGTCTGGTGCCTGTTATGGACCTGGGAGCACTCGAGCTTTTGTATTGTGTACACGCTCGTTTCATAACCAGCAGGGTCACTGCACAGGGTGTCCAATGGGTGCATGAAGTTTTCCACAACAACGTTTGCATGAGCCAAGTTGGCTGATACACGGTTGTAATTCATTCAGCTAACCAATCTTGGCCCTCGTGCTTGGCGTACGCTCATCAGGCCAGACACGGAGCAACGTACACGCTTGAGCTACCCCCCTCCAATGTGGCTTTGTCGAATGGTGCATGCCATGCAATGCATGGTGTTACATGCCGCCTGTGCCCAGCCGCCTTGCATGAGTCTCGCTGCTTAGCGACCTTCCAGGTCCTGCCCTGCAAGGTCAACACAACCCAGCCCTACATACTGAGCAGTGCTCATTTGCCGGACAGAAGGGCTGACGCCGCACAACGCAGCGCATACATGCAAATGAGCCCATGCATACGCTTTTGCTGCAGACCATGCGCGCTCTCAGTGGTGTGAAAAAAACCACCCAAAAAATGGGCTGGCTAAAAACAATGCCCCGCTCAGACATCGCAGACGGCCTCATTGCGTTTGCTCAGAACAGAAGGAGCGCAGGAGCGGCAGCCACCAAAGAGCTTGCTTGTGGCAGACACAGCTGCTGTGCGCAGGACTGCAGGCAGCACACATGCAAGTGCCTGCCAACACCGGGTCACGCTGCAAACGGCAAACGCTGCATGTGTCCGGATCACAGTCAATATGCTGCGCCGAGGGTACGTGCGACATGGGTCCGGCGCAAGCAGGCCGCTTGCTTCCATGCATACAGAAAAGACCCTCTCCAGCTCGGCAAGCATGCATCGAACAGCGCTGCGCACAGCCGAGCCGTTCTCAGCAGCATCGCTGTCGCGCGCAGCAGAACCGGCAGCCTGGCCGCGCTGCGCGGCCTCGGCGCGCGCGCACACGCGCGACCTAGGCGGTGATGGCCAGCAGCGCACTGGCCACCGGCGGCAGTGCCACCAGCGCGCTAGGCGGAGATAGCTAGGCGGTGATGGCCAGCAGCGCGCTGGCCACCGGCGGCAGCGCCACCAGCGCGCTAGGCGGAGATAGCTAGGCAGTGATGGCCAGCAGCGCGCTGGCCACCGGCGGCAGCGCCACCAGCGCGCTAGGCGGAGATAGCTAGGCGGTGATGGCCAGCAGCGCGTTGGCCACCGGCGGCAGCGCCACCAACGCAGTCGAGATCACGCCTGTCAGCGCGTACGCCAGCGCGCAGAACGGCAGCGCCTCTGGCTCGCTGCGCCCGCAGTCAGCGCCTCACAAACCGCACTCCGTGCCAGGTCGCGGATGGCCTTGCAGCACACTAAGCCCCAGCACATGGGGTGACTCACGGCAGCACATGGGGCAGCTCTCATTCACCTGCGTGCGTCGATCTGGTGAATGTCACATACCATCTGCTGCACCAGTGCCCTGCCCTGCAGCACTGCGGCAGCTGCATGGCGATGGTCATGTCTTGGAGCACATAGGCCAGCCTGAGCACTCGAAAGGCCAGCCTGGCCTCGCCAGCAGCACGGCCCTTAGTGGGGAGGACGTGCCCGCGCAACACCGCATGTCCGGACAGGCTGCGGTGGTGCGTGTGGGGCTGGGGGGGCACCTGCGCGACAGCGCGGCCGTGCCCAGGCCGTGCGCGGAGCCGGCGGTCGCCAGGCCGCGCGCGATGGGATCCCGGAACGCGCAGCGGGTGAGCAGCGGCTGCGCGCCTCGGCAGATCGGGTCAGGCGGTGCTGAGGGCAGCGCCGCAGGGCGGTTGCAAACATGCAGACGACGGCGCGGCGCCTTGTTTCGGCGCCTCGACTCACGCATAGCCGGCGGCAGCGCTCTCGCGCGCCCCGGGCCTCCCCTGACAGCCCTGCGGCATGTTGCAGCCAGTGCACGCAATCCACTAGTGTCTCAGGGCTAAATCGCCTGTATGTTGAGTGTGAGCTGTCATTCCAGGCTCAGCAAGAGCACATTCTGCCATGGCACATACTAGTTCATACCCGCCCGTGCTCACATGGTCGCCCTTTGCTGTGCAACTGTCAGGCGCGCCGCGCGCCTGCGCCACGTTCGCGCCCAGCAGCCCGGTGAGGACCACGCACGCGGCCACAACCGGCGCGGGCGCGCCCAGGCGCTCGGCGATCGGCAGCGCCAGCGCGACTGTCACCGAGCGCGGCACCAGCGCGCGCGCCAGGCCTGCCGGCGCCCGCGTGCGCTCGGCGCTGCCTCGACATCCAAGCAAGCAGAGCCTGTCCTAGCCACTGTGCAGGTGTTTGCCAACACGTGGCACTACAAGCTCTGCTGGTCTCGGCCACGATGTGCACCGTGTCAGCGCTGAGGGCCTGCCATCGCCGTTGACCCACTGTCACGCACGCGCCCGCACAGGCGCGGAAGGGCGGCAGGGTCTTGCAGGGTCGCTGGCACACGCAGCAGACCAGCAAGGCGAGCGCGTCGCAGGACGTGTCTGCGTCGCAGCGCCCGACCTGGTGCCCCACAGTCACGCGGTCCGCCCTCGCGGGCCCCGCGATCGCGCGGGTCGGGAATGAGGCGGCAGGGGGGGCCGCGCCGCGCACCGGGCACGAGGCCGGCCGCGCGCGCGGCAACGGCCGTCGCGAACATGAGAACAGAGCGGACGCGGCGGTCGAGCCCAGGATCTCCGGCCCGTGGCGCATCATGAGGCGGCGCTGCGCGTGGATGCGGAACCCAAAGTGCAGGATGACCACGCCCAGGAAGCTCATCAGCAGGTCGCCCGGGCCCCACGGCGCGCCGCCCGCGCCCTGCCGCAGGCCCCACGTGCCGCGGCTGGTGCCATGGTGTCCATGGGGTGTCCATGCGGCACATGTCACGTCCCACGTTGATATGTATGATTTACTGCGACATCTTACAGCATTTCATGGGTGTAAGTCGCTGGCTCTGCTTCAGCCAACAAAAGCCAGCCGCGGCAGAAAAGTGAATGCGGTCCATGCAGCGAAACACGCCACGCCTTGGCAATATCGCATCATCCGCCACCTGCCGCACGCGTGAGCAAGGGTCGGCGCGCGAGGGGCCGGCGGCGGCCGCCGCGCGCGCCTTGGTCAGGAACGTGCGCAGCGTGGCCAGGTACCCGGTGCCTGTGACGGCGCCGAGCGCCGCGACACCCACGTTTGCAACCGCCGCGCACACGACCAGCGGGTGCGCCAGCCGCGTCGCGGACGGCGGCAGCGCAGACCCCGCCAGGAACCCTAGCACGGTGGCCGCCAGCAGGAACCCCGCGCGGCCCGCGGCCGCCACGTCCGCGGGCCCGGCCGCGGCCGCCGCTGCGGCCCCTGCAGCGACGCCGCCTGCGGGCGCGTGTGTGTAGGCTGACGAGGCCCCGTGTGAAGGCTCCCGATCACTAGCAGGCGCTGAGTGTAGGATGAAGAGCCTTGTATGCGTGGGCAGTACACACAATCACTGACCACTGACCCGCCTGTACACGCCCCGACTCATGGGCGCGGCCACGGCACCTGCGGCCGTCTGACACTCTGCACGGGCTCTGGATGCAAGCGTGACACAAGGCGGGCCGGCGGCGGGCCCTGGGCCACAGGCGCGCGGGCGCACCCCACGCCAGGTAGTGCGCGCGCGAGAAGGGCGCCTGCGCCTGCAGCGGCGGCTGCGGCTCGACCTGCGTCCGGCACAGGCTGCGGATGCCCACGGCGACCTGCGCCGTGAACAGCAGCGACGCCGGCATGCCCAGGCCGATGATCGCCAGGATTTTGACCATGTCGCGGCCTGCGCGGGTGCCGGGAGGGGCACGTGTGTGCGCAATGCGCCGACCGCGTTCACTGCGGCGTGCCCGGCGGCTGCGAGCCCCCACGCATGCAGGGTGGGCTGCCCAGCATACCGGGACCAGGTGATGTAGGATCAAGGCCTTGGAGGGTCAAGCTACTTTGCAGATTGTGAACGTGGCCAACCCAAATCAGAGCCGTGCATACGCAGCATGTAATGAAGCAATCGCCAGCACACATTAGCTAGAACCTCAAGAGTGCTCTCACACAGCGCGCGGTGGCACGCCCAGGTTGTGACACTTCAGGTACCCAGTACTTGCTTACACACAGCAGCGTAGCAACCGCGCGCAGCAGAGGCATAAAATCATAATGCAGGGCAGGGCGCCGCGCCTGCGATGTCCCGAAGCGCGAGCGGCAGCATGATGAGCGAAGGCACATAAAACAGAGGCAGCCACCGCTGGATCCAGTCCAGGGCTGGCGCAAAGAAGGCCATGACCGCGTCCGCCCGCTCGTGCGACGCCCGCGCAAGCGCTGCCAGCCCAGCCACGACGCCAAACATGCCTGCACCGCCACAGGCGACCCGCTCGCAGACACCATACGTCGTACTAACGGGCGCGCTTATGCAAGCGTCGCTGGGGAGCCCGCTGCCCCCTTTGCAGGCGCCGCTCGCCTGACACTGTGCACAGGCACCTCACACCTGAGCGGCACACAGAGATGGGGTGTGGCACACCTATGAGCGCGCTGGGCGCGTGTATGCCAGCGTCGGCAACCGCAATCGCGAGCGCCTTGTTGAGAGCATACAGCGTACTCAGCCCAGCTATCTTCTGCGCAAGGTGCCGTGCGGCCTGTGCATGCTGGCTCCTGCGGCCCTTCGGCGAGCCTGGCATTGTTTCGAGGGGCGCCTCCGCGCTTGCTAATACGTCCAGCGATGTCTCCCTTGGTGCGCCCCGTCTGCGTGCGCAGAGCAGCCTTGCTGCTGAAATTGGCACCCCTTGCTGACGCAGAGCGTCCGCCCTTAGCACAGGCACTGCGCGGAGGCAAGGTCACAGGATGCATGCGCTTGCCGAGGGCGCACAAGGGGCTTCGCAAACTGCTGCCAGCCTTTCTTCCGGGCGACCCATCCCTCTGCATCACCTCGCCCTCTCCACCTGCGCCGACACTGCACGCACTCTTAATGTCTACATAATACCATGCACGGCAGGGGTCGACAAACCAGGGCACAACCCGCTGCTCACCGGCCCCTTTACAGTCAGCAGCACGTCTCCTGTTGGCTTGCATATCTGTATGTGTTCTGCACCTGTGAAGACGCACACACGCTTGCACACCCGCTACCCCCAGCTAATCAGCAGGAGTTTGTTTGCCGGGAACCACCTGCAAGAAAGAAACACTGAAACCTTGGCTTTCAGCGACAACTTCTGTCATTGGCAACCACCGCACATCTTATGAGGCAAACTGATTGAGGCTGGAGACTGGCTGGGTGGTCAGGCTCTCAAGTCCCTTTCCGACAAAAGTGATTGCAGCACTGCCCGCCTGGCATCAACGGCTATTCAAGGTTCTCACTGTAGCGCAGGGAGCCTGACCTGGGTTCCTGCCGCTTCCTAACTTGGCTACATACAGGCAACAACAGTGCCCCTCTTTGCTGCTTTGCCGACACTCAGACGCTGTTAATTATGCAGTGCGTCGCAAGCTGTTCGTACGCTTCGGCCTGCGAGCGGCCATGCTCGGCGGCAGCTCGCACTGCGCCGGCATGTCATAGCCAGCGCGTTGGCGTGCCTTCCCTATCACGTGTGTTTCACTATCAGCTTCCCCTTTCGTGCCTGCTCGTGCCTGCTCTTGAGCACCCACTGCTTGACCACAGTGCGTGTGTTCCACAACAGGCCGCAGTGCACCATGTGCATACGCGCCATCGCTACGGCAAGGCAGCGCTGCGTGTGGAGCACACAGCTTCACTGGCCGTTGCAGAAAGACGCACATTAGCACAGGCAGGTGCTTGCGTGTGCGCGCAACGGAGAGCAATGGGGCGGGACCAGACTCGCAGGTAAAAAAACTGCAGCTTTGCTCTGTCTGTAGCTGTCAACAAGTAGTGCGTTCGAGCTGACAGGTACCTATGCTTAACCTTGTCTCTTGTGCTCGCGACACTCGGAAGTTGTTGTGACGCGCAGGGCAAGCCTGAGTTTGGCTACACGCGCAAGGACATCATCCTGATTGGCGGCGGCTTGATAGGCTTTGGCTTTGCGCTGTACTATGGCCTGCAGGCAGGCGGCGTAGACGCACTGGTCGCTGGCAACTTTGTGCAGCTTTTTATCATCCTCGGCATCTGCCTCGGTTACATCTCTACATACTTTATCCGTGTAGCCAACAAGGTGCTCAACCCGCCGCTGTTGTGGCTTTCACTGCTTGTACGACCCTCAGCGTGCTGCTCAGTGGGAAGGATGCGACCTCGTACTTGTCTCCTCGTGCGCCGCAGGATATGACGTACGTGAAGCAGCTGAAGGACTATGAGAATGCTGTGATGGCCAAGCGGCTGGAGGAGATGCCGGAGACTGAGAAGGAGCGCCTGGCGGCGGAGGTGGCGGCCGAGCGCGCCGCTGCGGACGAGCGCAAAGCGCGCGCCGGCGACGTGCCTCAGTGAGACTGCTGTCGAGTGCTGAGGGCCTTAATGGTATGTGCACCAGGTCAGGTGAGGTGTGTGCGCTTTGCAGCAATGCAGGCTGAATGAGCTGCTCGTATGTGTATAGCAAATGTTTGTAGGGTAAGCAGCGGCGCTTGATATGCGTCAACGCCGCTCGTGCAAAGTTGCGTCACAAGTATTCAATGAACGGCACGGCGGCACCTCCATCTCGGTAGCAGACCATTAGCTGTGCGGCAATTGGCAGCACCTGGGATAGTCTTTACATGCATCTCCGTACTTGTCCCCAATATGACGCAGCAGCTTCACCATAAGAGTACACGACCTTCCACGCCTTCTATACTATAGACTAGGCATGCTCGCTAAGAGCTTCACATGCGGGCAGCCGCTCCCCACCGACTTGCTGTTCAGCCTGGCGGCCAGCCCAGCTGGCGCCCGCCCAAGATGTGCAAGTGCTGCGTCGCGGCGCATAACGTCAGCATGCTATGATGAGGTGCAAGCCAGCAATGTTTAGTATGACACAGCGGAGAAGAACGTCATGCCAAAAGCAGGCTTAAAGAAATATCCAACATGCGCGATCCACTCGATATGGATAACAAACCTGGAGCTGGACTGTTCTTCAGCTTTGGACTAAGCTGGGCGCAGCACTGCACTCTTTCGTCAAAACAGACAGACGCGCATTGCACAGTCATAATGCAAAAAGGACTGATGTGCTTCAATCATGCACAGTCACGCACCAGGTGGTACACCGACTGGCTGCCATGGCGGCCGTCGTTGATGACCACTCGAAAGCCCTGATCCAAGCCCTCTGCATGCCGCCCGAAAACTCAGACCAAGCCTCCTAGAAGCAACCCTCTGCAGCACACTGACAATGTCATCGTCGGCGGTGCTTTTGCATTATCTTAACAAGCGCGTCATTTGCCTCCACGCACACGGCCCCAGGTAACGCCTTCCTTGCACATAGAACGGCACTAACACATTGATTCAGACTCGGCCGAGTATGAAGTGCACAGGTGCAGGGTCTCGATGATTTCACCAATGTCAGTGAAGGGCCACACCCAACAAACTTGTCAGCCTCTGTCTATTGCAGAGACGTCGCCCCTCTGTCTGCACTCGAAAGGCGCAGCAGGGCATTCCCTTTGGGCCGCTTACCCTGCTTGGCGACCTTGCTGGCAACAAGCAGCAGGTGGCCCAGCAGCTGCTCCTGGCTCTCCGTGGCCTTGGACAGCTGGGTCAGGCCGTCGCGCGCCTTTGGAATGACAAGGAAGTGCGTGGGGGCCTGCACGTGCAGCCACTTGGCTTCAGCATAGATGTAAGCTCCAAGTGCTGGGGGCGTTTGCAACATGCAGCTGAAAGTGCATATCGACCAAGCGGTGAACTGAGTTGGCACCTGTGGGTTGATGTCCCTGCACGAAACAGGCACAGAGCTTTAGGTGCAAGGTGTGGGTGGGCTCATCTCTATGACAAACAGAACCTTAGCAGTGAAAGAGTGAGCCCCAGCACCTGAAGGCGAGGGCGGTGTCATCCTCGAATATGATGTCTGCAGGTATTTGCTTGTTGATAATCTTGTCAAAGAGCGTGGGTGATCCACCATCAGCATGCCTGGGTCCTCAGGAACGTAGGAGTGCAAACATATGCATGGCGTAGCTCCAGAAACAGGTTTGCATCGCACAGCACTCATCAACAAGAGAAAGTCTTGGGCGCACTGCTGAGCAGCTGCGGCCTTTTGTGCAGCCTCCACTTCACTTGCCATTGCCCTCACAGGCTGCAAGCGCCTAGAAAGGCAGGGCCTTGCGCGGCTGACTGGGCACTGGCGCGTGAGTGTGCTAGCGCCTCTCGCACAGATGCGTGCCACTTTCGACGCCTGTACAAGCATCAGCCTCGTCCTCCGTTTTTTCATCTGCTCAATGAGTTAAAGTGTGGAAAAGCACGATAGGGCTAGGGCGAGAGCCTGCTTGGCGCGCATACGACTGAGGCGCTTTTCACAGGCCCAGCCTGCTGCACCCAAGCGCTAGCGCAAGCCGGTCCATAGACCCCGGTCGGCCCTGCAGCGGCATCGCACAGCGGCGTGGCTGCGCCGCTAGGATGGGCGCGGAGCCCGGTGATGTGCTGGTCCTGCGGCCCAGTCGCAAGGCCTTCAGCCAGCCCTTCTGCAAGTTCGTGAGCGACGTGCTGGCGGCGCACCCGGGCGTGCCGGTCTTCAAGGTCGTGCCGCCGCGCGGCTACGCGCCGCGGTCGGCCGCGTACCCGCCGCTGGAGGACGTGACCATCGGCGTGCCGATCAAGCAGCACGTGCGCGGGCCCCCCGCGGCGGCGTTCCCGCCCAGGCGGCCCTGTGCCCGCGGGCCTGCGCCGTGGCCGGCGCCCTCCTGCACGGGGCGCCCATTAGCGGCCTTGCTGCCGCTCATTGTGTCCGCTTCACACGGGCGGGCGCCCGCGCGCGTGCCGGCCCGAGCCCGCGCATGCGCGTCGGGTGGGCTCCGACGCCGGCAGCCCGCCCGGCTCCCCGTGGGCGGCGCCGACGCCTGGGGCGGCCGCGCGCGCAGGCGCTGGGCAGCAATGGCGCGTTCCGGTGCTTCTTTGAGGAGCAGAAGGTGCGCGGGCCGGCGCGCGCGGGTGGATTATTCAACGTGCGGGCTGTCGGGGCTGGTGGGGGCGCGTGGTTGCCCCGGCTAAGCGCCTTACCAGTCCTGTGGCCGGCAAAGCCCGGTCGCCGGGCCGTGTCCGCAACCAGCCCCCGGCAGTGGGGTACAAAGCGCGCTCTGTGCCCCCGAGGGCACGCCCGTTCATACGCGGGCGGGCAGCCTGTTGTCTGCTAGCAGCTGTGGGCTTTCAAGGGTGTGGCTGGACGCCGACTTGCGAGGAGCAGGCTCGTGCTGCGCTAGCTGCGGCGGTGAAGGGTGTCAGAAGAGCCACCCGCGCGCTCTTACATACAGGCTGATTTATTTTCTTTTTTTTTTTGGTGCACGGCAGGCGCTGTCGGTGGCGGACTTCAAGGCGCTGGCGTACAGCAAGGCGCACCGGCCGCCCAGCGGGCGTGGTGCGCGCGGCCGCCCTGTCGCACAGAGCGCGCCCCGGCGCGGGCTGCGCCGCACTGTGGGGCGCCCGCTCGCTGGCTGGACCGCAGCCAGTGTGGCAGTGCGCTGCGGCGGACGCAGGAGGCGCTCATGCGGGGGCGGTGATGTTGCCTGGAAACCCTAGGTTTCGCCTGGGAAGGCGCTGAGCTGTGCTGCATGACGGCAACCCCGCTCGAGGGCTCATGGCCGTGAAAGTCAAGGATGTCACTCACGCCATGCGTGCACCACGAGCACTGCAGCGCCCGAGGCGGCACTGCGTTCCCCTGGCCGGTGCGGGATGGCGGGCGGTGCGCGCGGGGCGGCGCAGGGTGCCCGTGCAGCATCCTGGAGCGCGAGCCGTATTATGCATGCCCTCCGAACCTGCCGCCTCGCCCCAAACTACCCATGACCCGCCCGCCGCTCCGCCCTGACCGCCCGCGCCCCTTGCGTCCAGGGCAGTGCAAGGAGCGCGTGCCGGAGCGCGCGTTCTGGAGCGCGGTGACGACCAACGCGCCGCTGTACGGCGCGGACACGCCGACGTCGTTCTTCGACGGCGCGCTGCCGTGGGGCTGGAACCTGCGCGACCTGCAGGCGCGGCGCCGCCCTTCCCTAACCCTAACTTTACCCTAAGCGCGCTCCCTCCCGGCTGTGCACACTCTGCCGTGGGGCTGAAACCTGCGCGACCTGCAGGCGCGGCGCCGCCCTCCCACGCCTTTCTTAGAAACTAATAGCAATATTAAGTGTTGCGGCTGTGTCGCCGCATAGGGTGGGTGGGGGGAGATGCGCGCCTTGGCACGCGCTGCATGAGGCAGTGGCGGTTTCGACTGTCCGAGCAAGAATCAGTGGGCTGCAGTGCTGGCGCCCGGCAGCTTCCGCGTTTCAGTCGACAGACGCGCCGCCCGGGAGCCGCGCAGGACCTGCTGAAGGAGCACAACGTGCCGGCGATCCCGGGCGTGACGTCGCCCATGACGTACATCGGCATGTGGAAGGCGCGTGCGCGGCACCGGGCGGGGTCGCCCTGCGCGCACACATGCCGCCGCGTTTTAACACCTGCATAAATACGCCAGCCGCAGACCTGCGCGCAGTCCCGGGGCACTGCGCTGGTTGTACGCGACGGCGCGCCATGCTTGAGACAGATACGTGCCTGATGGGCAAGAGCAGTGGAATTGTGCAGTTCAGGCATGTGCAGTCTGGTATGCAGAGTGGGGCTAGGGTAGTCCTCAACTCAATGACGCGGCGCGCGCGCGCAGTCGTTCTTCTGCTGCCACGTGGAGGACGTGGACCTGTGCAGCATCAACTACCTGCATTTCGGCGCCCCCAAGGCGCGCGGCCGCGACGCAGCGGGCCCCGCGCGCGCGGCCCCTGCCGTGTCGCCCGCCGGCCAGTGAAAGCCACTTCCGCACAGTCGGCAATGTCTGGATTGCCTGTGACTTTTGATTAAAGCCTGCTGGAAGGCTGCCGCTGCGCATTGCTCTGCCCGGCCGCGCGCGCGCGGCAGGCTGCCGCGCGCCGCAGGCGCGAGGCCGGGCGGGCGGGCCGCGCAGGTGTGGTACTGCGTGGCGCCGCGCGACCGGCCGCGGCTGGAGGCCATGGCGCGCGCGCTGTTCCCGGAGCTTGCGGCCGTGTGCCCGGCCTTCCTGCGGCACAAGGACCTGCTCTTCTCGCCGCGCCTGCTGCGCGCGCACAACATCGACTTTGTGCAGGCGCGCGGGCCGCCGCTTGAATTGGCCAACAGTGTAGCAGTCACAGAATACAGAAGCTGCGCTGCCAGGGCATGGCCTGGGCGCCGTGTCATGCAGCCGCAGGATGCGGAGACTGGTGGCTGGGCAACGGCGCGCGTCGCATAGCGTGCTGGCACCCTGCCGCCGCTGTGCGAGTGACTTACGGTGGCGGGGAGGGAGACCGCGCGGGGGCTGCTGCGCATGCGCGTCCAACCCTGCAGGTGCCCTTGCTTCTCTGAGCCGCACGGGGCTTTGCGCAGCGCTCCGGCCTCCAGCACCATACCCTACCCTACCCTACCCCACTCTACACTCGTCCTGGGCCCGCTAAAGCCGCCCGCCTCGCGGCGCGCGCGCCAGGTGCGCCAGGCGGCGGGCCAGGTCGTGGTGCTCAGCGCGGGCGCGTACCACACCCTACTCTACCCTGCACTTGTGCCCTAGACCCACTGACGCCGCCCGGCCCGCGACGCGCGCGCCAGGTGCGCCAGGCGGCGGGCGAGTTTGTGGTGCTCAACGCGGGCGCGTACCACTTGGGCTTCAACCTGGGCTTCAACTGCGCGGAGGCGGTCAACTTTGCGACGCGCGCCTGGCTGCGCGACGGCGCGGCCGCCAGCCGCTGCAGCTGCTCCTGCCTGGGCGACGACGCCGTGCGGTGCGCGCCCCGCGGGTGGCCGCAGCCCGGCCCGGGAGGCGGGCTCTGCGGGCCTGCGGCGCCGGCATGAGCGCCGTGAGCGCGGGTGGCTGCGGGCAGCATCGGGGTAGTTGCACAGACCCAGTGATGCCCGAGGCGCTGGCGCCGCAGGCTGGACATGCGCCTGTTTGAGCGCCGCACGCGCAGCACGGCCGCGGCCGAGGCCTGCAGCAGCGGCAGCGCGACCGACGGGGAGAGCGAAGAAGAAGAAGAACAAGAGCAGACCCAGCGCGCATGGCGGAGCGGCGCCGCGAGCTGCAGCGGCGCAGACCAGACGCGGCGGGGAGCGGGCAGGCGCGGCGCGGCGCAGCGGGGCGGGCCTGCAGCGAACGGCAAGCGGGCGGCGGCGGCGGCCGAGGCATGCAGGCGCGTCCCCCTTTGGGCAAGGTGGAGGAGGCGCAAGAGGGGAGGGAGGTATGCCCGGCTCAGATGTAGGGCGGCGCGCGGGCGTCTGAGGCTGTGCGCGCCGGACTGCGCGCAGGGATAGCGGCGCGCGGAGGCGGCTGAAGCGGCCCTGCCCGGGCGACGAGCCGAGCCCCACGAAGCGGCGCCGGCCAGGGCCGGAGCCTGGGGTGCGTCCTCGCGGCGCTCAAACCGCGGCCTGCCCTGTCCGCAGTAATAAGTTCTGTGACAGCCCTCGCCTCGCGCACTTGTACCTTACTCGTGGTGGCGGCCGTGAGATATGAGGCGCGGTGGTGATGCAAGCCCAAGCGAAAGTCCACGTTTCTTCAGGTCGCTGTGTGGGCAGGCGTTTACACCCAGGGTCTTTAGCTGCCGCAAAACATGGCAGGAGCAGGAGCTGGAGATAATGCAAACCGTACACGATGCCAAACAAGTTCCAAGCGCTTGTGTTGCTGTCCCCTCCGCCAGGACACTGCGCGCATGCAGGCGTACACACATGGTTTTGGGGCGAGTCTTGGCAGCAGCTCGAACGGCTGGGGGCGATGCGCGCCAGGCGGGGGCGGCGGGCGGGGCGGCGCGCGGCGCCGCGGAGGCGGTTGACGACGAGCCGCTCGCCATCGTGGGCGAGCGCGGGCCCGCCCGGGCCAAGTTCTTCCACCTGGTCCAGGTGCGCCCGACCCACCCCAACCCTTCCACCTGGCCCAGGGTGCGCCTGGGCGACACTGCAACCGCGTTGTTGGCGGGCATGGTGCAGTGGCCGGCTCCGGCCGCACGCCTGACAGGCGCCGTTTGCGCACGGTTTGGAGGCACGCAGAGGGGACCAATGGCCGGCAGCTGTAGCGCAAGACGATCTCACGCCCCCCCCACGCTTGCGGAGGGCTTCACTTGAGGCCTGGCGTCGGCGGCCCTGAGCGTGGCGCGGCGCGGCGCGCGCAGCGCCTGGCGGGCAGCAGCAAGGGCGGGCGCTGCCGCGTGCGGCTGCTGGCGGAGGGCGCGGACGGCCTGTTCCGGCCCGCGCCGGCCGCGGAGCCGTGGGCCGAGGCGGAGAGCGCGCTAGTGCGCGTGCGCACCGCGGCCGCGCCCGGCGGCGCGTTCCGCCTGCTCACGCTGCGGCGCCGCATCCTGGACACCGAGCTGCTGGACTAGGCCCGCAGCGCAGGGGCCCGGGGTTGGCGTAGGGTTAGGGAAGGGTAGCTTTAGGGCGGCGGCGCATCGCCGGCTGCGTGCGCTGCGCGGGCGCCGCGCGGGGTCCGAGCTTGCGGCCCGGTGCGGGCGTCGGGGCCCGGCGCGGGCACGGCCCCTTCCGCGAGCTCAAATTTTAGCTGGCTGCCTGCTCGCAGTCTGCGAGCGTGGTGTGAGCAGCTGTGGCGCTGGGTTGTGGGTTTCGTCAGCGAGCCGGTCCGCCCGAGGCGGCGCCTGGCGGCACATCGCTGCTGCGCACGTGGCATGCGGTCATCCTGGCGCCCCCATGTTCAGCTGCTGGGTGGGTCGGCTAGGGGAATTGTTTATTAACTCCCTGCGTTCACTCCGCTGCTGCACGGCTTGCCAGGGTGGTGCTGCTAAGGCCTGAGCACCGACTGCGTGCGACGAGCGCGGGCTTGGGCGATGTCGTGCATCTGCTTGAGGACACCTCTGTGCACGTGGGTGTCCAGGCGCGCCCTGGGGAAGCGCAAGGGTCCGCACTCTGCATGTGCGCCGGCCGTGCTGCAGGTCTTGGTAAGGATTGCCATTGCCCATCAGAGCAGGGTTCGCGGTGTCTGGTGGGGAGGGTACAGGCGCGGGCGCGGGCGTGGAGATGGGCAGCCATTCGAGTCTGGGTTCGCATGCATGCAGGCTGCCCCTTGTACGAGGCAGACACAGCGTGCGTGCTGCTCGCAGTGTCACAGGCACTGACAGGCAGGCCGCCAGCATGCGGCACAAGCTCAAGATGTGCTGGGCAGCCGCAGGGAGGGAAGCGGGGTGCGCACGCTGTGCAGGGCACCGCTGCTTTACATGTTAAACTCGTGCGCGAAACAACCGTGGGGAGCTTTGCAAGCGCGCCCCATGTCTGGCCCTAGCTTCTTAGGGTTAAGCTGCAGACTGTTACTTAGAGCCACCATGCATGCGTGCCCGTCCTGCGAGACGACGCGAGCAGGTGGTCTGGGATGTCACGATTTGTGGCTTCTGCGTCCACCGCATGGCTCAACAACGCACATGGCAGGGTTTTTACCTTTGGCGCCTGTCTCATGTATGTCTGCTGCCTGAGCTTGGATGTTTATATTGCCTGTGTGTCTGGGACATTGATGGGGCGCCCTGCTCTACAGGGCAGGGCTGCAAACTGTTTTGCTGTTGCAGGGAGAGGCCATTGCTTCTTGCACATTATGACACTCGAACCGCCTGGGATCGGCCGCGCGTAAAGCTTGTGAAGGAGCTTGCAAGTTCGTTGTGTACACTCTTGCATCGAGTGCAAGCGCACCATGTGTGTGCTTGACGCACCACGCGCCAGAGTGTGATGCACAAGTTGACAATTGAGCCGGGTCCTAATGACCACCTCGAGACAGGGTGCCAAGCCCTCATCACTCCCACTATCTAACACTCATACTTGTTCACGACAATCAGACATGACTGAGTGGTCTGGGTGCTCTAAAGCGTCTGAATTGCAGTACATCGGGCGTGCGACCAAGCGCAAGCGACAAGGCCTCTGGTCTGCAGTAAAGCAGCTCAGCGCTCAGTGGCGTCAACAGCGGGTGGCCCTTCTGCCGGGAGCGACGACTGAGCCCGCGCGCGCCCCGCCACCTGTGACCGATGCGCATCAGCTGCGACCCCGGCCACGCTCTGCCCTGACCAAACCCTACCTAGGTTAAATAACACCCCCACACACAGAGCACGCTCACACGCCGCTGAAGCTCAGCCCCGCGAACAGGTCATGCGCGAGCTCCGCCTGCTCGCCCGGCCGGCCCCCCGCGGCCCCGGGCTCGCCGCCTCCCGCCGCCGCGGCCGTGCCCAGCAGCGAGCCTCGCGTCCCATGCGGCTGGCCCACCACCGGCGCTGCGGGCCCGCCGCCGCTGTCTGCCGCGGCACCCGCGTCCGCGCCTGCGCCCGGCAGCTCGCCCACGCCCGCGCCGCCCGCAGGGGTTGCGGCCGGCAAGGCGGCGCCGCGGCCGGCCTGCGGCGCGGCGGCGGCGCCCGGCAGCACGTCCTCGAGCCGCGCCGAGAGGCCGGGCGCCGGGCCGGCGCCCGGCTGCGCGGCGGCGGCGGGGCGCGCATGCAGCGGGCGCGCGTCGTCTGGGTCCATCCCGGCCAGCGCTGAGGCGGAGTCCGAGTCCGCCGCGTAACCCGGGTCGCCGGCGGCCGCGGCAAACCCCGCGCGCCTCACCTGCGCTCCCGCGCGAGGGCCGCATGTGAGCTGCTGGCACGCCTGTGAGCAGTGCGGTCAGTACACTAACGCTTGTCGGAACAGGTGTCATGACCTGGCACATGCCAGGCTGTCGCCTGGCTCGACCTGCACCGCCCGCACAGCGGTGCCCCTGTGCTCAAACGCGCTCGCTTGGCTCTGACCTGGCAGCACGAATGTCTGCCAGAGCGCTGCACCCGCTCAGCAGGGCACGCCGGTCAGAGAAGGCGCACAGGGCAGGAGCCTCGGGCCGCGCCTTGCCAGAGGACGCACATGACAGTCACGCACTCACTGGGGGTCTTCATCCCACCACCAGGCCACAGCTGCTCTGACGCTGGGCCCCACTATCACAGGGTAGTGTTAGGTTTACGCCCGACCGCACCTCACTGTCGGACACGTCGCTGGGCGCCGCGTGCAGCACGGCGCCCCGCCGCTCCGGCCGCCCGACCCAGGCTGGCGCGCGCTGCTCCGCATGCTGCGCGCCCCCGCCGGGGCGGCCAGCTGCCGCCAGCGCACCGTTGGCAAACGCGCTCGCCACGGCCCCCGACGGCTCGCGAGGCGCCCCCGTGCCCGCCGGCGCGCCCAGCGCCTGCCCGGCTTTCGCCGGGGAGCGCGCGGTCGCGGGCTGCTGCGCCGCGCTGGGCCGCGCAGCGCCAGCCTCGCCGCCGCCGGGGTTGCCGGCGTCTGGGGCCGGATCAGAGCCCTGGAGGGATGTGCTTGCAGCTGCGGGCGGCCGCTCGGCGGCGCCGCCCACGCGGCGCTCGGCGGTCGGCGGCGGCAGCGGCGGCGGCGCGACCTCCTCGCCCCCAGCGGCAGGGTCAGGGTCAAGGTCAGGGTCAGGGTCAGGGTCATCCTGCAAACCCGCCCCCGCGCGCTCGGGCAGCCCGCCCGCCAGCCGTGCATCCAGCTCGGTCGGCGGCGCGGGCGCGCTCGGCGGCAGGAGCTCGCGCACGACGCGCGGCGCCGCGGCGGGCGCAGCTGGATCCGTGTCGATGCTCACATCCGGGGTCTGCTTCTGCGGCGAGCGCGCCGGATCCACTGCCGCAATGGGCCGCGCGGGCGTCGCCTCTGCGGGGCCCGCGGGGTCCTCGCCCTTAGTCGGCGTCTGTGCCGTGCCGCCCCCAGCTGCCCTGCCCACCGCGCCGCCGAGCTCGGCCGCGAGCGCGGCGGGCTCAGCCTCCGCCGCAGCGGCCTCGGCCGTCGCGGCCGCTGCCTCGTCGGCGCCGCCGGCAGCGGCGGCTGCTGCGGCGGCGGCGCGCGCGGCCGCCGCAGCGGCGCAGAGCGCGCGCCAGCGCGCGGCCGCGGCGTCGCGGCCCGCGTCGGCCGCTCGGCGATGCGCCGTCAGCGCCGCCTCGCGCGCGGCGGTCTCCCGGCCGGCCACCTGCGTATCGCTGGGCGCTGTGATGCCATAAGCTGTGACACGTGTGCCATTCGAGCCACGCCGGCGAGCCAGAGGAGGGGGCCCACCGTTGGGAGCCACGGCACCCTCGCCCTGGCCGTCGCGGGCAGGCTTGACACCAACAGAGAGACGACAAGCCGACCAAAGCCGACCATGCTACCAACTCCGACCTACGCTCATTGCCGACCCCATGGCGGCGCCGTACCGCTGCCGCGGCGGCGCGCCGCTCGGCCGCGCGCGCGGCCGCGGCGGCCGCGGCCTCGGCGCAGCCGCGCGCCTCGCCCGCCAGCCGCGCCGCCTCCCGGAAGTCTCGCGCGGCCGCCGCGGCCGCCTTGCCGCGGTCCAGCTCGGCGCCGCGCGCGCGCGCGGCCGCGGCCGCGTCATCTGCGGCAGCCGCAGCCTCGCCGCACGCGCGCTCCTCGCCGGCCAGGTCGCGCGCCTGTGCGTCCGCCGCCGCAGCGTCCGCCTCCAGCTCCTGCGGTCGAGCGCAGCAACCGCGCTTACCAATAAAAATTCATGACGCGCATGTGCTATACAGAGTTCTTTGTTATAGTGCAGAACTGCTGCCTGCCGCGGGCGCCGACGCAGCAGGGCAGCTGGTGAGCAGAAGCGCGGTGACAGAGACAGGGCGGCTGCAGCAGCCGCCCCCGGCTTTGTCACCGCGCTTCTGCTCACCGACTTGTGCCACCTGATGGAGCTCGCCGTGTAACAGTGGTGGGCCATCTCACACAGCTATATAACGTACTGAAGAGGGCGCAGGAAGCGCAGCAACAGCATGATGGTGTTCCTATGCGTGTGGGCGCGCGCGCCAACAAAGAGAATGCATAGCTGTATGTTAGTATACAGTGACAGGGAGGAGCACGTCGAGTCTTTGCCTGGGTGTTACGGACGAGTCTTCGCTAGATGCTACGGAGACCCAACACCTGGGAACATGCCAGACCATTTCTACCGCGCGGCTCAGCAACCCCACCGTGAGCCTGGCGGCGGCCGCCGCCTCCTCCTCGCGCAGGCCGCGCAGCGCGGCGCGCTCGCGCTCGCCCGCGGCCAGGCGCGCACGCGCGCGCGTCGCTGCCGCCGCCAGCGCGTCCGCCGCCGCGCCGGCGGCGGCCGCCTGGCCGCGCGCCGCGTCTCGCGCCTGTGCGGCCTCCGCGGCCGTCGCCGCGCCGCGCGCCTGCATGGGAGGTTCCCCCATCGTCACGCAGCGGCGGCACGTTGCCTGCTTCAAGCGGCGGCAGAGCTCCGCCGTAGCGAGCCGCTTCAGGGAGCGCGGAGCGTGGCCGGCGCGCCGCACAGCAGTCCAACGGTGCCTTTCCCTGCACAAGCCATTCCCTGCACACGCAGGAGGCGCGGCCAGACCGACTGGCGCTGCAGCGCCTCCAGCGGCCTGCGCCTGGGTGCGCGTCGCGGCCCCGGCTGCTCCGCGCGCCGGCATCACGCCCGGCGGGATCATGCGCAGCATCATGCGCGACATGAGCGCCGACAGGGGCGGACCAACAGCACGCAGCACATCGTTGTGCGCGCGCAGCAGGGCTGCCTGGCCTACAGCTGCATGCGGCCCGATCGTGCAGCCGGGAACGACCCGCGCCGGCGCCGGCACGCTGCGCAGGCCCCGCACCTGCGCGGCGGCCGCGGCGCGCGCGGCGTTGTTGGCCTCCGCGTGCAGCGCCGCCAGCGCGGCCTCGTCGTCCTGCAGCCGCTCGCGCGCTTTTGCTGCGCGCGCCGCCGCCGCTGCACCGCGCGCGGTCGCGCTCGCCAGCTCAGACTCTGCGCTCGCCAGCTCAGCCTCCTTGGCCGCCAGCGCCGCCCTGCGCACAAGAGCGCGCAGGTAGGGTCCCTAACCCTGACCCTAACCAGCTCAGCCTCCGCGCCTGCCAGCGCGGTCTCCTTGGCCGCCAGCGCCGCCCTGCGAGCAGGAGCGCGCAGGTAGGGACCCTAACCCTGACCCTAAGCAGCTCAGTCTCCGCGCCCGCCAGCGGGGCCTCCTTGGTCGCCAGCGCCGCCCTGCGCACTGGGGTGCGCGGGGTGTCGCGCCCCTGCTCCTCGAGCCCATTGGTAGCGACGCACTCTTGGCTGCAAGCCTCGCTGGCATGCGGCGCAGCACGCCCTACCTATCACCGCAAATGAAAGCATGTTGGCTTGTGAAATCAAACGGCAACAGGCAGGCCGCGCGCCTCAGCTGGTCGACCTCAGTGCGCAGCGCGGCGGCCGCCGCGGCCGCCGCGCCCTCCGCGGTGGCCAGCGGCGCGGCCGCCTCTGCGGCCGACGCCGCCAGCGCGGCGCGCTCGGCGTCCAGCCAGCGCGCGCGCGCGCCGATGCGCGCGCCCAGCTCCCGCGCGGCCTCCGCGCCGGCCGCCGCCTCGGACGCCGCCGCGGCCGCCACCGTCTCGGCGGCCGCGCCGACCGCGGCCGCGGCGGCCTCGCGGTCCTCGCGTAGCGCCGCCAGCGAGGTGGCGGCCTCCTGTTGCGCGGGCCGCCCCGCGTCACGGCGGGGCCGGGGTCGGCGGCGGCCTCGGTGCCAGCACAGACCTCCCCCGGCAGCGCACATGCCTGACGTGCCCTGGCCTGTGCTCGACAACACGTCTAATCACCCAAATCTTGCGTGCATAGCTTCCACCGGGAGCCCCGCCCACCGCTGCACCTCAGTATGCCCACTGCCCTACACCCTGGGCTGCCGGGCTTGGTGGCCAGGGCTCAGTGGGCTCTTGGGTTCTGAAGCAGGGACCCGCAGGCGCAACCTGCCATGCCGCGGCCTGGGCGCCCGTGGCGGCCAGCCGCGCCGCGGCCGCATCCTCGGCCTCAGTTTCCGCACGCCGCGCCGCCGCCAGCAGGTCCGTCTGTGCCGCCCGGCCGCGCGAGCGTCGGGGTCTGCGCACTGCTAGGAGCTGGCTTTGGACCAGCGGCACAGCAAGTTGGCTGGCATGAGATGTACGGTCATGCGTGGCACGCCTGGCGCAGGGCGGCCCAACAGGTACGAGATTAGCAGACTCCTGCTGTGGTACGATGCGCGATCGGGCGCGCCTGCGCCGCGGCCGCGGCGTCGGCGGCGGTGCCGGCCGCGCTGGCCGCCTCAAAGTCTTCGGCCGCCGCAGCGACCGCCTCGTCGGCCGCGGCGCGCTCGCG
>JAABUX010003393.1_pt1 | contig 21182 bp, 20 predicted proteins | sample 5561851 | NCBI WGS metagenome assembly JAABUX01 (sample SAMN10711883, study PRJNA513361) | rock metagenome | isolation source: Antarctica rocks | place: Antarctica: Victoria Land, Richard Nunatak red sandstone | collected 2016-01-03 | reverse complement strand
AGACGGTCGCCGACTTCCGCACAGCGATCCTGGGGTTCCTGCGTGAGGAGGTGCCCAGAAAGTGGAATGCCTATTGCGATGCGGTAACCGACAACTTCCGCATCATCTCGCCCAAGGATTTTCGGGTTCTGATCTGAACAGGGTATATACTCCGTCCACGTGAGAACCCGGAAACTTCGCACCTCCGAAATGCCGTTGATATCAGGGTCGACTCGCCAGTCGATTTTCGGGTTCTCACGTGGACGGAGTATAGAACAGAAAGATGGCGTTCAGCCCGAAGCGCGAGCCGAATGGGGCCACATGTCACGGCAGCAGAAAGACCTGGGCGGCGGCAGGAGCGCCATCAATCGGCGTGTATGATGCTCAGCCACGCCCCCGGTACGGCGCGACACCCTGATCGGGCAGCCAAACGCCCTCGGGCGGCGTGCCGGTCTGCCAGAACACGTCGATGGGGATGCCGCCGCGGGGATACCAATACGCGCCGATGCGCAACCAGCGCGGTGCCGTCGCCTCGATCACCCGGCGCGCCACCTCCATCGTGCATGCTTCATGGAACGCGCCGTGATTGCGGAAGCTGGCGAGGAACAGCTTCAGCGACTTGCTTTCCACGATCCACTCGTCCGGCACGTAGTCCAGCACGACATGGGCAAAATCCGGCTGGCCGGTCAGCGGGCAGATCGAGGTGAACTCCGGGCAGGTGAAGCGGACGAGGTAGGCCATGCCGGGCTGCGGGTTGCCCACCCGCTCCAGCACCGCGGCGTCGGGCGAAGCGGGCGCGGCGGTCGCGGCGCCGAGTTGGGTCAGGGTGGTGTAATCGGTCATCTCGGGTCCCCGGCAGCCCAGGCGGCGCGGACTTCGGCGGCGTGGGCGTCGAGCCGGCGCCCGGTGATCGCCGCGCGCATGGCGCGCATCAGGGACTGGTAATAGGTCAGGTTATGCTGTGTCAGCAGCATCGGCCCGAGCATCTCGTTGGCCCGGAACAGATGGTGGAGGTAGGCGCGGCTGTGCCGGGTGCAAGCGGTGCAGGCGCATTGCGCGTCGAGCGGGCCGGCGTCCTCGGCGTGGCGGGCGTTGCGGAGGTTGAGCACGCCGCGCGAGGTGAAGCCCCGCGCCGTGCGCCCGGCGCGCGTCGGCATCACGCAGTCGAACATGTCGATCCCGCGCGCCACCGCCGCCAGCAGGTCGTCCGGCGTGCCGACGCCCATGAGGTAGCGTGGCCGGTCCGCGGGCAGATGCGGCACCGTGCTCTCCAGCACCGGGAGCATGATCGCCTGGCCCTCGCCGACCGACAACCCGCCGATTGCGTAACCCTCGAAGCCGATAGCGGCCAGCGCCTCCGCCGACGCCGCCCGGAGGTCCGGGAACACGCCGCCCTGCACGATGCCGAACTGGCCGTAGCCCGGACGCGCCATGAAGGCGTCGCGGGAGCGCCCGGCCCAGCGCATCGACAGCGCCATGCTGGCCTCCGCCTGCGCCGGCGTGGCGGGGAAAGGGTTGCACTCGTCGAGCGCCATGGTGATGGTGGCGTCGAGCTTGTGCTGGATCTGCGTGGCGCTTTCGGGCGTCAGGCGGTGAGCGCTGCCGTCCAGGTGGGAGCGGAAGGTGACGCCGCCCTCGTCCATGGTGCGCAGGCCCGCCAGCGACATGACCTGGAAGCCGCCGCTGTCGGTCAGGATGGGGCCGGGCCAGTCCATGAAGCGGTGCAGCCCGCCCAGCCGCTCGACCCGGTCGGCGCCGGGCCGCAGCATGAGATGGTAGGTGTTGCCGAGCACCAGCCCGGCGCCGGTGGCGCGCACCTGGTCCGCCGTCATCGCCTTCACCGTGCCGGCGGTGCCGACCGGCATGAACACCGGCGTCTCGACGGCGCCGTGCGCGGTGCGCAGCACGCCGGCTCGCGCCGCGCCGTCCGTCGCCAGGACTTGATGGCCGAAGCTCACCCGGCACGCTCCAGCAGGCAGGCGTCGCCGTATGAGTAGAAGCGGTAGCCCTGCGTGATGGCGTGCGCGTAGGCCGCCTGCATCCGCGCCTGCCCGGCGAAGGCGCAAACCAGCATGAACAGCGTCGAGCGCGGCAGGTGGAAGTTGGTCATCAGCGCATCGACCGCCCGGAAGCGGAAGCCCGGCGTGATGAACAGCCGCGTGTCGCCCCGGAACGGCTGCACCCGGCCCGCCGCGTCGGCCGCGGTTTCCAGCACCCGCAATGTCGTCGTGCCGACCGCCACCACGCGCCGCGCCGCGTTGATCGCGCGGGCCGCGTCCTCGGTCACTTCGCCCCATTCCGCGTGCATCGCGTGGTCGGACACGTCGTCGGTGCGGACCGGCAGGAAGGTGCCGGCGCCGACGTGCAGCGTCACCAGCACCCGCGGGATGCCGGCGGCGTCGAGCGCTCCCAGCAGCGCGTCGGAGAAGTGCAGCCCGGCCGTCGGCGCCGCGACCGCGCCTTCGCGCGCGGCGAACACGGTCTGGTAGTCCGCGGCGTCCTCCGACGTGGGGCCGCGGGGCCGGTCGATGTAGGGCGGCAGGGCCAGCGCCCCGGCGCGGCGCAGCGCGTCGGCGAAGGCGGCGTCCGCCCGGTTGAACCGGACCACGACGCCCCCATCGTCGTCGCGGGACAGCAGCGTGGCCGCGAGGTCCGGGGCGTGGTCGAAGGTCAGCGTGTCGCCGGGCCGCAGCCGCCGGGCGTTGCGGGCCAAGGCGTGCCAGGAGCCGTCAGGGCGCGGCTGGTCAAGCGTGAGGCCGATGCGTGCCGCACCGCGCCGGGCCGCAAGCTGGGCCGGGATGACGCGGGTGTCGTTGGCGACCAGCACGTCGCCGGGGCGCAGCAGGGTGGGAAGATCGCGGACGGCACGGTCCTGCAACTCGTCGCCAACGACCAGCATCCGCGCGGCGTCCCGCGGGCGCGCAGGGTGCTGCGCGATACGGTCGGCAGGCAGCTCGAAGTCGAAATCCGAAAGGCGCAATCAGGCCGGGGTGGGCGCCACGCGCCGCAACAGCCGGATCAGCGGGATGCTGAACAGCACCGCCCACGCCTTGCCGATCACCTGGCCCGCCAGGAAATCCAGGCTGCCGAAGGCGAGGAACAGGAACACGAGGCTGTCCACCACCAGCCCGGCCAGCGAGCTTGCCAGCACCGCCAGCACCAGACCGCGGCGCTGCAGCGGGGTATAAACGGCGAAGTCCGCGAACTCGCTCAGCAGGAACGCGCCGCCGGAGGCCAGCACGAGGGAGGGCGGCGCGATCAGCGTGGACAACGCCGCGCCCAGCACGATGGCGCCGAGGCCCCAGGCCGGGCCGAGGCAGCGCTGCACCACGTCCCGCAGCACCAGGGCCGCCCCTACGGCCAAGACGCCGGACGGCGCCATGACGCCGGGCGCCACCGGCACCAGGCACGGCCCGGACGGCACGCAGACGGTGCCGACGTGCTGGATCAGCCAGTTGGCGAACGGCACGGAGGCCAGGAACAGCAGCAGCGCCGCGACGCCGACCCGCGCGCCGGTGCGGTCAGCGGGCAAGGTAGGACGCGATCTCGATCAGGTTGCCGTCGGGGTCGCGGCAATACACCGACTGCATGATGCCCAGCGCGCCCTCCTTGGACACCGGCCCGGCCTCGATGGCGATGCCGCAGCGGTGCAGGTGCTCTACCGCCTGGTCGGGTCCGACCGCGGTGATGAAGCACAGGTCCGCGGCGCCGGGCCGGCTGTTGACGCCGGTGAACCAGGCTTTCGGGTCGCCGTCATGCGGGCGCAGGTTGATCTTTTGGCCGCCGAACTTGAGCGCGGTGCGGCGGTCCTCGCCGAACTCCTCCCGGTCCATGCCGAGCACGCGCTGATACCATGACGCGGTCTGCTCCACGTCGGTGCAGTTGATGACCAGGTGATCGAGGCGGTCCACGGTGAAGCGCATCTACTCAAGCCCGTCGTAAAAATCGTTGCCCTTGTCGTCCATCACGATAAAGGCGGGGAAGTTCTCCACCTCGATGCGCCACACCGCCTCCATGCCGAGCTCCTCGTACTCAAGGACCTCGACCTTGCGGATGCAGTCCTGCGCCAGCCGTGCCGCGGCGCCGCCGACGCTGCCGAGGTAGAACCCGCCATACGCCTTGCAGGCGTCGCGCACCGCGCGGGAACGGTTGCCCTTCGCCAGCATCACCAGGCTGCCGCCGGCGCGCTGGAACTCCGCGACGTAGCTGTCCATCCGCCCGGCGGTGGTCGGGCCGAAGCTGCCGGTGGCCAGCCCGTCCGGGGTCTTGGCCGGCCCGGCGTAATACACCGGATGGTCCCGAATGTAGTCCGGCAGGCCCTCGCCGCGGTCCAGCCGCTCCTTGAGCTTGGCGTGGGCGATGTCGCGCGCCACCACGACGGTGCCGGTCAGCGCGAGCCTTGTCTTGACGGGGTGGGCCGAAAGCTGCCGGCGGATCGCCTGCATCGGTTGGTTGAGATCGACCTGCACCACGTCGCCGCCCAGGATGCTGTCGGTCGTCTCCGGCAGGTACTGCGCCGGGTCGGTTTCCAACTGCTCCAGGAACACGCCGTCGGGGGTGATCTTGGCGAGGATCTGCCGGTCGGCGCTGCACGACACGCCGATGCCGACCGGCAGGCTGGCGCCGTGCCGCGGCAGGCGGATCACCCGCACGTCGTGGCAGAAGTACTTGCCGCCGAACTGCGCCCCGATGCCGAGCGTGCGGGTCAGCTCCAGCACCTTCTGCTCCATGTCGAGGTCACGGAACGCATGGCCCGCGAGGCTGCCCTCCGTCGGCAGCGCGTCGAGCCACTTGGTGGAGGCGAGCTTCACCGTCTTGAGGCACAGCTCCGCCGAGGTGCCGCCGATCACGATGGACAGATGGTACGGCGGGCAGGCCGAGGTGCCGAGCGTGCGGATGCGTGTGCCGATGTAGTCCAGCAGCTTCGCCGGGTTGAGGATCGCCCGGGTTTCCTGGAACAGGAAGCTCTTGTTCGCCGACCCGCCGCCCTTGGCGATGAACATCAGCGTCATCTCGTCCGCGTGGTGCTCGCCCGGCGACGCCGCGATGTCGAACTGCACCGGCAGGTTGTTGCCGGTGTTCTGCTCCTCGAACATGCTGAGCGGCGCCATCTGCGAGTAGCGCAGGTTGGTTTCGGTGTAGGTGCGGTGGACGCCGTAGGACAGCGCCTCTTCCTCGTCGCCTTCGACCCACACGCGCTGGCCTTTCTTGCCGAACACCAGCGCCGTACCGGTGTCCTGGCACATCGGCAGCACGCCGCCGGCCGCTATCCCTGCGTTCTTCAGCAGGTCGAGCGCCACGAAACGGTCGTTGGGGGACGCTTCGGGATCGTCGAGGATGGCGCGCAACTGGCGGAGATGCGCCGGGCGCAACAGGTGCGACACGTCGCGGAACGCCTGGACGGCAAGCTCGGTCAGCGCCTCCGGCTTGATGCGCAGCACGGTCTGGCCGTCGCAGGTGCTGGTCGTGACGCCCTCGACGTCGAGCTTGCGCCACGGCGTGCCGTTGTCGCCCAGCGGGAACATGGGCGCATAGCGGAATCCGGCGGGCCGGGCCTGCGCCGGCGGCAAGGGGGCGTTCATGGCGGTGGTCACTCCTTGGTGGGCGGACGCCGGCGGAAGGCGTCGAGGCTCACGACCTGCGGGCCGTCCGACGGCTCGGGCGAGGGCGCGGGGTCCGGTTCGGGCAGCGCTGCCGCCTCTGCCTCCGGATCGTCGTTGGCCGCCTCGTCGCCCGGCGGGTGGAAGCGCAGCCCGAACTGCACGTGCGGGTCGGCGAACGCCGTCACGGCCTTGAGCGGCACCTGCAGCGTGGTCGGGATGCCGCCGAACGACAGGCCGATGCTGAACCAGCCGGCGGCCTCGTCCACCTGCAGGTCCCAGAACTGGTGCTGCAGCACGATGGTCATCTCGTGCGGGTACTGCGCCAGCAGCCGGGTCGGGATGGTGACGCCGGGCCGGTCGGTGCGGAAGCTGAGATAGAAGTGGTGCTCGCCGGGCATGCCCTCCGCCCCGACATAGGCCAACGCGCGCACGACGACCTGCCGGTGCGCGTCTTCCAGCCATGCGTCGTAGGGCAGCAGGCTTTCCGGCCGCTGCGGTGGTCCGCCGTCCCGGCCATCTTCGGTGTCTTCCATACGTGTACTATTAGCGCGGACCGCCCGGGATTGGAACGGGCTGGCGCTTGGGCGAAGCTGCGTCCGGCAGGGGCGCCAAGGAGGGGGATCGCATGGATCGTCGCAATTTCGTGCAAGCCGGCCTGGCGGCGTTGGCGATGCCGCGCCTGGCACGTGTCGCGAAGGCCGAGGCGGCGGAGGCGCGGGTGCTGCGCTTCGTGCCGCAGGCGGACCTGGCGGTGCTGGACCCGGTCTGGACCACCGCCTACCAGACCCGCGACCACGCTTTCCTGGTGTTCGACACCCTGTTCGGCCAGGACGCCGGCTACGCCGCGCAGCCGCAGATGCTGGAAACGGCGGGCATGGAGGCGGACGGGCTGCGCTGGCGCCTGGTGCTTCGCCCCGGCCTGCGTTTCCACGACAACGAGCCGGTGCTGGCGCGGGATTGCGTCGCCAGCATCCGCCGCTGGGGGGCGCGCGACACCTTCGGCCAGGCGCTGCTCGCCGCGACCGACGCGCTGTTCGCCGAGGACGACCGCACGGTCGTGTTCCGCCTGCGCACGCCCTTCCCGCTGCTGCCGGACGCGCTGGCCAAGACCGCGCCCAGCCCCTGCGTGATGATGCCCGCGCGCCTGGCCGCGACCGACCCGTTCAAGCAGGTGCTGGAGATGGTCGGCAGCGGGCCGTACCGCTTCCTGCCGGATGAGCGCGTCCCCGGCGCCCGCGTCGCCTATGCCCGGTTCGACGGCTACGTGCCGCGCGAGGGCGGCGAGCCGTCCCGCACCGCCGGGCCGAAGCGGGCGGCGTTCGACCGGGTGGAATGGGCCATCATCCCGGACGCCGCGACGGCGAGCGCCGCCTTGCAGCGGGGCGAGGTCGATTGGTGGCTGGCCGCCAACCCGGATCTGCTGGGGCGCCTGCGCGCCGACCGGCGCCTGGCCGTGCGGACGCAGGACCCGACCGGCGTGATCGCGACCATGCGGTTCAACCAGTTCCAGCCGCCGTTCGACAACCCAGGCCTGCGCCGGGCGGTGCTGGGCGCTGTGCAGCAGTCCGAGCACATGCAGGCGGTGTCCGGCCCGGACCGCGCGCAGTGGGCGGATGGCGTGGGCTACTTCTGCCCCGGCACGCCGATGGCGAACCCGGCCGGGATGGAGGCGCTGACCGGCCCCCGCGACCTGGACCGCAGCCGGCGGGCCGTGGCGGAGAGCGGCTACAAGGGGGAGCGCGTCGCCCTGCTGGTGCCGACCGACATCCCGAGCACCAACGCGCTGGCCGAGGTGACGGCGGAGCTGTTCCGCAGCCTGGGCCTGAACCTCGACGCGCAGGCGATGGATTGGGGCAGCGCGGTGCAGCGCCGCACCAGCATGGAGCCGGTGGAGCGCGGGGGGTGGAGCGTGTTCCAAACGAGCTGGTCCGGCTTGGACCATGCGACGCCGGCCGGGCATCCGTTCCTGCGCGGCAACGGCCGGGCGGCGGCGCCGGGCTGGCCGGACAGCCCGTCGATCGAGCGCCTGCGCGACGAATGGCTCCGTGCGCCAGACCCGGCGGCGCAACGCGGCTTGGCCGAGCAGCTTCAGATGCAGGCGTTCCGTGATGTGCCGTACGTTCCGCTGGGCCAGCAGTTCCAGCAGACGGCCTACCGGGCGGAACTGTCGGGCATCCTGCCGGGTTTGCCGGTGTTCTGGAATGTGGCGCGAGGATAAGAGTGGGGGGCTTCTGTTGCCCGGTGCCCCCCGAACCGCGCCTATCTCTGCTTACGCAGCGACGGCGAGCGCCTCATGATTGTCATTGGCACTTGTGATATGACCCGATAACGGCGGTATCATGCCGGGCAAAAGGCAGGTCTTTACTACGCGTGTCGAGCCTGTGTCGCCCCCATAACCCCCGACATCGGAGGAGACTGGTGGAGGCGCCGGGCACTGCCCCCGGGTCCACAACGCTTATTCCAACTGCCGTTTATCACCATAGCCGTTGTTACAGCACGACAGAGATAGGCGTTCGCGCGGCGGAATGCTAGGGGAATGTCATGCGACTGACCCACGAGCAGCAGGCCGAAATCGATTCGCAGCGGCAGGGCGCCGCCTCCACCCGGCGGGCCACGGTGCCGGCGCTGGAGGACATGCTCTACCGCGCGCTGCCGGTGCTGGACCACGGCTTCGTCCGGGTGATCGACTACATGGGCGATGACGCTGCCGTGGTGCAGGCGGCGCGGGTAAGCTACGGCCGCGGCACAAGGCGGGTCAGCGAGGACGCCGGGCTGATCCGCTACCTCATGCGGCACCGGCACAGCACGCCGTTCGAGATGTGCGAGGTCAAGTACCATGTCAAGCTGCCGATCTTCGTGGCGCGGCAGTGGATCCGGCACCGCATGGCGAACGTGAACGAGTACTCCGCCCGCTACAGCATCCTTGACCGCGAGTTCTATTTGCCCGCGCCCGAGCACCTGGCCGCGCAAAGCAGCAGCAACCGGCAGGGCCGCGGCGCCGTGCTGGAAGGGGAGGAGGCCGCCGCCGTGCTCGACATGCTCCGACAGGACGCGACGCTGACCTATGACCACTACGCCCATATGCTGAACGAGGGCGCGGACGGCGAGCCGGCGGACCCCGGGCGCCGCGGGCTGGCGCGGGAACTCGCGCGGATGAACCTGACGCTCAACACCTATACGCAATGGTATTGGAAGGCCGACCTGCACAACCTGCTGGGCTTCCTGTCGCTCCGCGCCGACAGCCACGCGCAGTTCGAGATCCGCGCCTATGCCGACGCCATGCTGGACACCGTGCGCGCCTGGGTGCCGCAGACCTTCCAGGCGTTCCTGGATTACCGCATGGGCGCCGCGACGCTTTCGGCGCAGATGCTGGCGGTGGTGCGCCGCCTGCTGGCCGGCGAGCCTGTGGATCAGCCGGACAGCGGCCTGTCCAAGCGCGAGTGGGCGGAGCTGATGGAGACGTTGGGGCGCGCATGATCGTCGTTTTCGGCTCGATCAACCTCGACCTGATCTTCGCGCTCGACCACCTGCCGAGCGCCGGGGAGACCGTGCTCGGTCCCACCACCCGCCTCGAACCCGGCGGCAAGGGCGCCAACCAGGCGGTCGCCGCCGCGCGGGACGGGGCCACGGTGCTGATGGCGGGCTGCGTCGGGCGGGACGCGCTGGCGGAGCAGGCGCTCGCGACCATGCGCGCAGACGGCGTGGACCTGTCCCGCGTGTCCCGCGTGTCCCGCGGCGACCTGGCGACCGGGTGCGCCGCGATCTGCACGGACGCCGCCGGGCGCAACCTGATCGCGGTGGGGTCGGGCGCCAACCTGCTGGCCCGCGCCGACCAGGTGGAGGACGCGCTGCTCGCCCCGGGCACGACGCTGGTACTGCAACGGGAGACCGACCCGAAGGAGACCGCCGCCCTCATCCGCCGCGCCCGCGCCCGCGGGGCGCGCATCGTCCTGAACCTGGCCCCGGCCGGCCCGCTCGACGCCGACGCCCTGGCCGCCTTGGATGTGCTGGTCGTGAACGAGACGGAGGCCGAGTGGCTCGCCGTCCGGCACGACACGACCCCCGATGCCGCCGGGCTGCATGCGGCGCTGGGGGTGGGCGTCGTGCGGACGCTTGGGGAACGCGGCTCGGAGTGGGCGGACGGGAGTTCGGCCGGCTCCGTCGCGGCGCATCCGGTGGAAGCCGTGGACACGACGGCGGCGGGGGACTGCTTCACCGGCGTGCTGGCGGCGGCGCTTGACCGGGGCATGAGGATGGCGGACGCGATGGCCCGCGCCGGGGTCGCGGCCGGGCTGTGCTGCGGCCGGGCCGGATCGCAGAACAGCCTGCCGACCGCGGCGGAGACGGACCGGGCTAGCTCCGCCCCAAGCTAACTCCGCCAGTGCAGCGTCTGCGCCCGCAGCGGGTTGTTGAACGCCCGGCCCTCTTCCCGCGCCGCCAGGTATTCCTTCTTCAAGCGCTGATACCAGCGCACCTGCGCGTCCGGGTCGCCCACGAACAGCGGCGCGGGCAGGGCCGGGTTGCCGGTCAGCCGCTCCGCCACCTCGCGGTCCTGGTTGAGGAAGTCGCGCGCCATCCACGCCGCCGCCGGGCGGAGCGGCGCGAGCCACGGCACGGTCCAGTACACGCAGTAGTGCACGTCCGTTTCCGTGGCCGTGACCGGGGTGGCCGCGGCCAGCACGCAGGCGGAATGGCGGTCGCCCTGGATGTGCTCGATCCGCACGCCCGGCAGTTGGATGCCGATGTCGATCCGCACGTTGCGGCCCAGCAGGCGGTAGGGGTTGGCGCCCTCCTTCAAGTGGTGGCGCAGCATGCGGAAGCCCATGCCCTCCGGTTCGAAGCCTTTGGCCTTGGGCCGCAGCCGGGCGGCCGGGTTCTTCTTCCACCAGCGCGAGGTGTGGACGAAGGCCGGGTGGCCGGGATCGAAGAAGCCCCAGGCCGCAAGATCGACGCTGCACGGGAAGCGCATCGTCGTCGTGACCTGCGGCGGCTTGCCCTCGAAGCCCGGCACCGTCGGCATTGGACCCGGCTCCGCCCCGGCCGCGCCGACATATACCCAGATGTTGCCCTGCACGTCCCGTGCCGGGTAGGTGCGGAGCCGGAAGCGGGCCGGGTCGGTGCGGTCGTCGGGCGTCAACGACGGGATCTCGGCGCAGCGGCCGTCGTCGCTGCGGAACGCCCAGCCGTGGTAGCAGCAGCGCAGCATCTGCCCGTCGAAGGAGCCGTGCCGCATCGGCATCCCGCGGTGCGGGCAAGCGTCGCTGACCGCGAACACCGAGCCGTCGGCCCGGCGTCCCAGCAGCAGGTCCTCGCCGAGCAGGGTGACGGGGTGCGTGCGGCCCGGCTTCAGGCTGCGCCCCGACAGGGCGAGGTACCAGAAGCCGCGCAGCATCCCGTCGATTGCGTCGGACTGCACCTGCTCTCCCCTAATCCATCACGATGCGGGGCGCCGCCGGGGCGGGGGCGGCCAGGCCGTCCCAGACCCGGCGTGCGATGGCGGCGAAGGCTTGCGCCGCCGGGCTGTCGGGGGCGGAGGCGCAGATCGGCGTGCCGGCGTCCGACGTGGTGCGGATGTCCAGCAGCAGCGGAATTTCGCCGAGGAACGGGATGCCCAGCGCCTCCGCCTCCCGCCTTGCGCCGCCATGGCCGAACAAGGCCGTCTCGTGGCCGCAGTTCGGGCAGGAGAACACGCTCATGTTCTCGACGAGGCCCAGCACCGGCACCAAGGTCTTCTCGAACATGCGGACCCCGCGGCGGGCGTCGATCAAGGCGATGTCCTGCGGGGTGGAAACGATCACGGCGCCGCTCAGCGATACCTTCTGCGCCATGGTGAGCTGCGCGTCGCCGGTGCCGGGCGGCATGTCGACGACCAGGATGTCGAGCGCGCCCCAATGCACCTGGCCCATCATCTGCTCCAGCGCGCCCATCACCATGGGACCGCGCCAGATCATCGCCTGGTCCGCGTCGATCAGGAAGCCGATCGACATGGCGGACAAGCCCCAGGCCTGCAGCGGCACCATCATGCCGTCCCGCGTTTCGGGCTTGCGGTCCACGCCCAGCATGCGCGGCAGGCTGGGGCCGTAGATGTCGGCGTCCAGCAGGCCGACGCGGTGGCCCTGCTGCGCCAGGGCGACGGCCAGGTTCACCGCAGTGGTCGATTTGCCGACGCCGCCCTTGCCGCTGGCCACCGCCACGATGCGCGAAACCTCCGGCAGCAACGCGGTCTTGGCAGCAGCGGGGCGGGCAGGCGCCGGAGGGGGCATCGGCTCGGTCCGGTGGGCGGTCAGCACGACGGTCGCGTTGACCACGCCGGGCTGCTTCGCCAGCAGGGCCTCGGCGGCGCGGCGCACCCCTTCCATGGCGCCGGCATGGGCGCGGTCGGTGCGGAGCGCCAAATGCACGAGGCCGTCCCGCGCCGCCAGGCTGTCCACCAGCCCGGCGGCGACGATGTCCCGCCCGGACGCCGGATCCTGCACCGCGCGCAGCGCCGCCCGTAGCCCGTCCGTCGTCAAAGGCGCCATCGCTTGTAAACCTCCGATACCCGGTCAATATGCACACGGTTGTGGGGCCGCATATGGCGCACAAACGCCGGACTGCAAACGCGGTCGCGCAGCCAGCGGCACAGTTCTATCAGGAGCCACTGGACCAGCATGTCTTGGAATAATGGTGGCGGCTCCGGTCCCTGGGGGCCGGGCAACAACAACACGCCGCCGCGTGGGCCGAACCGCGGCCCGTGGGGCGGCGGCGGCGGCGGCCCGAACGGCATCCCGGATCTGGACGAGGTGCTGGCCCGGCTGCAAGCCTCCGCCCGGCGCTTCGTCCCGGGCGGGCCTGGCGGGCGTCGCGGCAGCCCGCGCCTGATCGCGCTCGTCCTTCTGGTCGGCGCCGTCATTTGGCTGGCCAGCGGTTTCTACCGGGTGGAGCCGGACCAGCAGGGCGTGGTGCTGCGCTTCGGCGCATTCCAGCGCACGACGCTGCCGGGCCTCAACTACCACCTGCCCTGGCCGTTCGAGCAGGCGCTGACGCCTGCGGTCACGCGCATCAACCGCACGGAGGTCGGCTTCCGCATCGCTCCGGACACCGCCGGCGCCGGCCGGATCGGCGTGACCCGCGACCTGGGCCGCGACCCGCCCCCCCGCGACATCCCGGGCCGCAACACCGCGGCGCGGGAAGTGCTGGAAGAGGCGCTGATGCTGACCGGCGACGAGAACATCATCGACATCAACTTCAGCGTGTTCTGGCGCATCCGCGACGCCGGCACCTTCCTGTTCAACACGCGCAACCCGGAGAACACCGTGAAGTCGGTCGCGGAAAGCGTGATGCGGGAGGTGGTGGGCCGCACCCCGATCCAGCCCGCGCTGACCGAGGCCCGCGCCAGCATCGAGCAGTCCGTGACCACGGGCGCGCAGCACGTGTTGGACCAGTACGGCGCCGGGGTGGAGATCACCCAGGTGCAGCTCCAGAAGGTGGACCCGCCTGGCGCCGTCATCGAAAGCTTCCGCGACGTGCAGCGCGCCAACACGGACGCCGAGCGGGCGCGCAACGAGGCCGAAAGCTACCGCAACGACATCGTGCCCCGCGCCCGCGGCGACGCCGCCCGGCTGACCGCGGAAGCGGACGGCGCGCGGCAAGCCAACATCGCGGAGGCCGCCGGCCAGGCGCAGCGCTTCCTCAGCGTCTATCAGGCCTATTCCGTGGCCAAGGACGTGACATTGAAGCGCCTGTATATCGAGACGATGCAGGATATCCTGACCAAGACGCCGTCCATCGTGGTGGACGACAAGCTGCAAGGCATCGTGCCCTATTTGCCGCTCGACCCCAACGGCCGGCCGCGTGCGCCCACCGCCGCCGTGCCCGCAGCGCCGCAGGCAGGGGCCTCGCGATGAACCGCCCCATCCTCGCGGCTGCCGCCGCGGCGCTGGTCCTGATCGTGCTGGCCGGCGCCAGCCTGTTCACGGTGACGCAGACCGAGCAGGTGCTGATCACCCAATTCGGCCAGCCGATCCGCGTCATCAGCACGCCGGGCCTGCACATCAAGGTGCCGTTCGTCCAAACGGTCATCAGCTTCGACCGCCGCCTGCTCGACTACGAGACGCCCGGCGAGGAGGTGATCCTGGCCGACCAGCGGCGCTTGATCGTGGACAGCTTCACCCGGTTCCGCATCACCGACCCGTTGCGCTACTTCCAAGCCGTGGGTTCGGCGGAGGACGCGATCCGCGCCCGGCTGAACTCCGTCGTGACCTCCTCGCTCCGCCGCGTGCTGGGCAACGAGCAGTTGCTCAAGGTGCTGTCGGCCGACCGCGGGCGCATCATGGGGCTGATCCGCGGCCAGGTCAGCGACGAGATGCGCGAGTTCGGCGTGACGGTCGAGGACGTGCGCCTGCGCCGGGCCGACCTGCCGGAAGAGAACACCCAGGCCGTGCTGAGCCGGATGAAGTCGGAGCGCGAGCGCATCGCGAGCCAGGCCCGCGCGGAAGGCGCCGAAGCTTCCGCCCGCATCCGCGCCGACGCCGAGCGCGACCGCACGGTGCTGCTTGCGGAAGCGCGCGCCACCGCCGACCGGTCGCGCGGCGAGGGCGAGCGGCAGTCGATCAAGATCTACGCCGACGCCTTCCAGCAGGACTCGAAGTTCTACGAGTTCTACCGCACGATGCAGGCCTACCGGGAGGCGTTCGGCAACGGCCAGTCCCGCCTCGTGCTGACGCCCGACAGCGAGTTCCTGCGCATGCTGCGGCAAGCGCCGGGAGAGTAGGCCCGGTGAGCATTCCCAAGCTCGTGAAGCGTCCCATCTATCTGCTTGCGAGTGCGGTGCCGGCATGAGCAGATCCACCATTCGCCCTCCATTCGGGAGTTTTCTCATGCGCCTTCGGACCTTTCGCGCGCTTGCACTCGCCAGCGTGTTCGTGCTGCCGGCGGCCCTGCCGCCGTTCGTTTCGCCGGCCGTGGCGCGTGGGGCGCCCGACAGCTTCGCCGACCTGGCCGGAACCCTGCTGCCGGCCGTGGTGAACATCTCGTCCTCGCAGAACGTGCAGGCGCGGGCCGACCGGGGCGGGCCGGAAGTCCCGACCTTCCCGCCGGGCTCGCCGTTCGAGCAGTTCTTCAAGGATTTCCTGGACCGCAACCATCCGCCGGGCGGCCCAAATGGCGGCCAAGGCGGCCCGCAGCGGCGCGGCCAGCGCGGCGAAGGCCCGCAGCTTGGCCCGGATGGTGGCCCTGGCGGCGGCGGCGGCGGTGGCGGCCGGTCGGTCAGCCTCGGCTCCGGTTTCGTCATCGACCCGTCCGGCTTCATCGTGACCAACAACCACGTGATCGACGGCGCGGACGAGATCAGCGTGACCCTACAGGACAACACGACGCTCAAGGCGACGCTGGTGGGCAAGGATGACCGCGTCGACCTGGCCCTGCTCAAGGTCGAAAGCGACAAGCCGCTCAAGGCCGTGCCGTTCGGCGACAGCGACGCCGAGCGCGTGGGCGATTGGGTGCTGGCCATCGGCAACCCGTTCGGGCTGGGCGGCTCCGTCACCGCAGGCATCGTCAGCGCCCGCGGGCGGGACATCCGGCAAGGGCCGTACGACGACTTCATCCAGACCGACGCGGCGATCAACCGCGGCAACTCCGGCGGACCGCTGTTCAACATGGCGGGCGAGGTCATCGGCATCAACACCGCCATCTACTCGCCGTCCGGCGGCTCCGTCGGCATCGGCTTCTCGGTCCCGGCGAACCTGGCGAAGTCCGTCGTCGCGCAGTTGAAGGAGTTCGGCCACGCCCGCCGCGGCTGGCTGGGCGTCCGCATCCAGCAGGTGACGCCGGACATCGCCGAAAGCATCGGCCTCAAAGACACCGCCGGCGCCATGGTCGCGGGCGTGAACGAGGGCGGCCCGGCCGATGCGGCGAAGATCCGCAACGGCGACGTCATCCTCAAGTTCAACGGCCAGGACGTGAAGGAGATGAAGTCGCTGCCGCGCATCGTCGCCGAAACGGTGATCGGCAAGGACGTGCCGGTGCTGCTGTGGCGCGACGGCAAGCAGGTGACGGTGCAGGCGTCGGTCGGCGAATTGCCGGACGAGGTGCAGCAGGTCGCTGCGACTTCGACGCCGAGCCGCCCGACCTCCAACCCTACGTCGGAGATCTCGGGCCTTGGCGCGCGGCTGGCGCCGATCACCGATGACCTGCGCGACAAGTTCAAGCTGTCGCAGGACCAGAAAGGCGTCGTGGTGACGGACGTGGCGCCGGACGGCAACGCCGCCGGGCGCGGCCTCAAGCCCGGCGACGTGATCGTGGAAGTGCAGCAGGAGCCGGTGTCCAACCCGTCCGACGTGCAGGAGCGCATGGACCGCTATCGCAAGCAGAGCCGCAAGACCGTGCTGATGCTGATCCAAAGCGGCGACGGGCTGCGCTGGGTGCCGGTGCCGCTCGCGGCTGACAATTCGAAGCAGCCGGGCTGAGTTCGACGGGCTTGGCGGGAACGCCAGGCCCGCCGTCATGCCGCATCCCGAAACCTGGCTCAAGGTCCGGCCGGACGGGCTGTATTGCGAACCCGGCGGCTTCTTCATCGACCCGCTGCGCCCGGTTGGCCGCGCCATCATCACCCATGCCCACGCCGACCATGCCCGGCCCGGCCATGACGCCGTGCTCGCCAGTCCCGAAACGCTGGCAATCATGGATGTCCGCATGGGCGCAGGCCGGGCCGGGACCGTGCAGCAAGCCCTGGACTATGGCGAGGCGATCAGCATCGGCGAGGTCCGCGTGTGGATGCAGCCGGCTGGGCACGTGTTGGGCAGCGCCCAGGTGGCGATGGAATGGCGCGGCAGCCGGGCCGTGGTCAGCGGCGACTACAAACGGCAGCCCGACCCCACCTGCCTGCCTTTCGTCCCGATCCCCTGCGATGTGTTCGTGACGGAGGCAACCTTCGCCCTGCCGGTGTTCCGCCATCCCCCGGCGGAGCACGAGATCGCTAAGCTGCTCGACAGCGTGGCGCTGTTCCCCGAACGCACGCACGTCGTGGGCGCCTATGCGCTCGGCAAGGCGCAGCGGGTGATCGCGTTGCTGCGGCAAGCCGGGTGGGACCGGCCGATCTATCTGCACGGGGCGCAGATCCCGCTCTGCGCCGCCTATGAGCGCCTGGGCATCCCCTTGGGCGAGCTGCTGCCGGCGACGGTGGCGGGCAAGGACAAGCTTGCCGGAGCCATCGTCATCGCGCCGCCGAGCGCCATCGCCGACCGTTGGGCGCGGCGCCTGGCCGAGCCCGTGGTGTGCAACGCCTCCGGCTGGATGCGGGTGCGGCAGCGGGCGCGCAGCAAGGGGGTGGAACTGCCCTTGGTCATCTCCGACCACTGCGACTGGGACGAGTTGAACCAGACGCTCGACGACGTGGGGGCGCCGGAGGTCTGGGTGACGCATGGGCGGGAGGAGGCGCTGATCCACGAGGCGGCGAAGCGCGGCATTCGCGGACGCGCGCTGCGCCTGGTCGGCTACGGCGACGAGCAAGAGGATCTGACGGAACCCGCGGCGGCATGATCGCCTTTGCCGATTTGCTGGAACGCCTGGTGTTCACGCCGGGGCGCCTGGCGAAGATCGCGCTGCTGCGGCGGTACTTCGCGACGCAGCCCGACCCGGACCGCGGCTTCGGGCTGGCCGCGCTGACCGGGGAACTCGCGTTCCAGGCGGCGAAGCCCGCCATGGTGCGGGCCTTGGTCGAGGAGCGTACCGACCCCGTGCTGTTCGCCATGTCGCGCGACTACGTGGGCGACCTGGCCGAGACCGTCGCGCTCATCTGGCCCGCGGCACCCAGCAACGCCGGGCCGCCGCGGATGACCGAGGTGGTGCAGACGCTGCTCAGCACGCCGAAGTCGGAGCTGCCCTTCGTGCTGGCCGGCTGGCTCGATGCGTCCGACGCCTCCGTCCGCTACGCGCTGCTCAAGCTGATCACCGGGGAGCTTCGGGTCGGCGCGTCGGCGCGGCTGGCGAAGGTCGCGCTGGCCGAGGTCGCCGAGGGGCGGATCGCCGCGGACGAGATCGAGGAGGTCTGGCACGGCCTGGTGCCCCCCTACGCGCCGCTGTTCGCCTGGATCGCCGGCGACGCGCCGCGCCCCGACCCGGCGGGCGCCCCGGTGTTCCGCTCCCCCATGCTGGCGCACCCGCTGGAGGCTCCGGACATCGCCGCCCTGATCCCCTCCGCCTTCCGTGCCGAGTGGAAGTGGGACGGCATCCGCGTGCAGCTCGTGGCGACGCCGCTCGGCCGCCGCATCTTCTCCCGCGGCGCCGACGACATCTCGGCCGCGTTTCCCGAGATCGTGGAGGCGATGGGGTTCCACGGTGTGCTGGACGGCGAGCTGCTGGTCATCCGCGACGGGGAGGTGGCGCCCTTCGCCGATTTGCAGCAGCGGCTCAACCGCAAGGCGCCGGGCGCCAAGGCGCAGCGCGACTATCCCGTGGCGGTCCGCCTGTATGACCTGCTGTTCGACGAGGCCGAGGACCTGCGCCCCTTGCCGTTCGACGAGCGGCGCAAGCGGCTGGAAGCCTGGTATGCCCGGCACCGCCCGCCGCGCATGGACCTGTCCGAGCTGATCCCGTTCGCCACGGTGGACGAGCTTTCGGCGATCCGCGACGGCGCCCGCGCCGCCAGCATCGAGGGGCTGATGCTGAAGCGCGGCGACAGCGCCTATGTGCCGGGCCGGCCCAAGGGCCAGTGGTGGAAATGGAAGCGCGACCCGCTCACCATCGACGCCGTGGTGATGTACGCGCAGCGCGGCCACGGCAAGCGCAGCAGCTACTACTCCGACTACACCTTCGGCCTGTGGCGGGAGGATGGAGAGCTGGTGCTGGTGGGCAAAGCGTATTCCGGCTTCACCGACGCGGAGCTGGTCGTGCTCGACCGTTGGATACGCAACCACACGGTCCACCGCTTCGGCCCGGTGCGGGAGGTGGAGCGCGGCCTGGTGCTGGAGATCGCCTTCGACGCAGCGCAACTGAGCCGCCGGCACAAGTCCGGCGTGGCGCTGCGCTTTCCCCGAGTCGCCCGGGTGCGGATGGACAAGCCGGCGGAGGAGGCGGATCAGCTCGACACCCTCATGCGGCTGATCGAGCCGGGCGCCGTTCAGGCGTAGCGGCGCAAGCCCAGCACGCCGAAAACAAAGCTGGGAACGCCGCAGAGCGCGACGACCAAGGACGCGGGCAGCAGACCCAGCAGCGCCGGGGCGATCACCAAGCCGAAGAGGAAGCCAAGCTGGGTCGCCGCGAGGAAGGCACGGGCGGCGGCTTGGATGTCGGGCCGCGGCAGTTCGGTTTGCTGGAGCACCGCAGTCGGAATGTCCTGCAAGGGGCCGGCTACGCCGCAGAAAGCGGCGACGGCGGCGTAGGCCGGCAGCAGCGCCGCCTCCGGCAGGCCGACGGCCTCGGTGAGCGCGAGGGCGCAGATCCCGGTGCCCATGCACAGGTTGCCGATGAAGATCTGCCGCCCTGGCCGGGCCGGCATCGGGCGGCTGCCGATGACCAGGTTCGCCAGCAGGTTGGTGCAGCCATAGGCCGAGATGACCGCGCCATACGCGGCGACACCCGATCCGCCCGGCCCCACCAGCCCGTTGCGCGCCACCATCAGCGGCAGGATCAGGAAGAACACGGCATACCACGCCCCATTCAACGGGCCGCTCCCCAGCAGAACGAAGCCCAGAAGGCGGTGCCGCCGCACTACGCGCACGCCGTGCAGCATCGAGGCGAGCAGGCTGCCCGGCAATATCGCCCGGGCGGCAGGCAACCGGGCATGCCGCTGGATCGCCAGCAGCGCCGCCGCCGAGGCGAGGTACGTCGCCGCATCCACGGTCAGCATGTGGCGGATCGGCAGCACGGTGACGAGCGCGCCGACCAAGGCGGGGCCGAGCAGCCGGGCAATCCGCTCGGTCGCATCCAGCAGCGCGTTGGCGGCCGGCAACGTGGACGGGTCCGCAACCAGTGCCGGGATCACCGATTGCAGCGCCGGGCGGAACACGGCCTGGCCGGCGCCGAGCACGGCCACCGCGGCCACCAGCGCCGAGGGCGACGGCCCGCCGCCGGTCTCCCACGCCGCGACGACGCCGAGCAGCGCCGCCGCCCGGGCCACGTCCGCGCCGAGCATCGCCCGCAGCGGCGCCCACGCGTCCGCCAGCCGCCCGCCGAACACCAGCGTCAGAAGCACCACGAGCGGCCCCACCGCCGCGAGCCACCCGGCCGCCGCGCCGAACGCCTCGACCGCGATCCAGGTGAAGGCCACGGCATAGGCCTGGTCGCCCACCGAAGACAGCGCAAGCCCGCCCCAGAGCAGCGCCATCGACGGCTGCCGCAACGGGCGCAGCAGCCGCATCAGTGGGTGAGCAAGGGGAGGATCGACAGGACCAGCAGCCCGGCCATGGTGGCGTTGAAGACCCGCCACTGCATCGGCGAGCGCAGCACGCGCCCGGCGCCGGCGCCCAGCAGCGCCCAGCTCAGGAAGCACGGCCAGCCGACCAGGAAGAACAGCGCGCCGTGCGACAGCGCCTGGCCGGCAAGCGCGCGGTCCGGCGTGGTGTAGGCCGTGCTCGCCACGATGGCGAGGACCCACGCTTTGGGGTTGACCCATTGGAACAGCGCCGCGGCGCCGACGCCCAGGGGCGCCGCCACGGTCCCGCCGCCGGACGGCGCGGCCGGGTCGGCGCGGACCATGCCCCACGCGATCCAGAGCATCCACGCGACGCCCACCCAACGCAGCCCGGCGTGCAGGGTCGGAGATGCGGCGAGCGGCCCCGCCAGCCCAAGGCCGACCAGGGTCATCATGAAGCCGAACCCCAGGCTGATGCCCAACATGTGCGGCACGGTCGCGCGCACGCCGTGGTTGGCCGCCGCGGCAGCCACCATGACGTTGTTCGGTCCGGGCGTGATGGAGGTGGCGAAGGCGAAAAGGATGAAGGCGAAGAGGTCAGGCATCACCGGTCAGGTAAGCCTCCGGCCGGGTAGGCGCGCGGCGGCCCTTGCAACACGGGCCGCCGGGGCAGGCCGTCACTGGGCCGGGGCAGAGGCCGGCGCGGATGCGGGCGCCGACGCACCGGTCGACGGGTCCGTGCCGTTGCGGGCGCTGTTCAGGCTCTGCTCATTCAGCGCGTCGGTGGCGGCATGGCCGGACGTGTTGCGCGCCATGCCCGAACGGGCGTGCATCGCATGATGCGCGCTCCGGTGGTGCGTCGCGCTGTGATGCGCTGCCTGGGCGTTGGCCGCGGCGCCGAACGGTGCTGTGGCGAGAAGGGCTGCGAAGAAAACGGAAGCGGATGTGCGCAGGATCATGATGTGCTCGTCTGCTAGGGAACGCATGGCTCGGCGGCACCGAACACGCAATTATCTCCGGTATCGCAAGTTCCAGCAATGTTTGCTGTACGTTTGTCACACTATAGTTTGGGAGGTGGTACGGAAAGCACGTCTGGCGCGCGTCGTTCAGGGGGCGGCTTCGGCCAGGAGAGGGGCAGGGCCGTATCAGGGATTTCGCATCAAGCGACGGGCATGTGGTCGAGGATGTCGGCGAGAATGCGCACGTCCAGCACGGCATCGCGCATGGTATGGCGCATGGAGTTCTTGCCCGTGACGATGCGGACGGCGTTG
>JAABUX010003391.1_pt1 | contig 21191 bp, 16 predicted proteins | sample 5561851 | NCBI WGS metagenome assembly JAABUX01 (sample SAMN10711883, study PRJNA513361) | rock metagenome | isolation source: Antarctica rocks | place: Antarctica: Victoria Land, Richard Nunatak red sandstone | collected 2016-01-03 | reverse complement strand
CTCAACGTGGCGCGCCTGGCGAACTGGTTCGCCGGGCACCCACGCATCTGTACGAAGCCAACGCCCTTCGCCGCCCTCTTTTCCGCAGCCGCGTGACGCCACCGGACTTCGCCAACAATATCATCTACTGTGACGCCTTACCAGCGGCGGCGCATAAGTGGCCCCTGCGCAGGCGTCGTGCTGCTAGAGTGATGTCACTCAATAGGACGACGGAGGGAGTGAGACGGCGCGGGCGGAGGTGGCACGGATGGGTCGGTTGCAGCTGGCGGTGGGAACACGGTACGAGCGGGACGGGCGGACGTTTGTGGTGCTGCAGGTGCTGCGGGACGGGCGGCTGGTGGTGGAGGACCAGAGCGGCGGGGGGCAAGGGGTGGTCACACGGGACGAGGTGACCGCTGCATGGGAGAGGGGAGCACTGCGCTTCGCGGTCCGCGGGCCAGGGGTGCGGGTAGGGAAAGAGGGAGAGGGGACGCTGCCGACGGGGTACACGATCGCGGATGTCCACCTGCTGCCGGAGCGGGAGCGGGGGGAGGCGTGGCGGCGGTACACGCTGATCCGGCCGCTGTTGACGTGGCCAGCGGGGGCGCGGACGCGGCGGGCGATCGAGGAGTATCTGTCCACAGTGTCTGGGGCGCGGGCGGCGGCGGGTGGTGAGGGCGTGGCGGCGGGAGAGGGGGGCAGGAGCCGGCCGAGCGTGGAGCGGTACCTACGGGCGTTCGAGGCGAGCGGGGGGGACATCCGGGCGCTGGCGCCGGCCACGACCCGGGGGGACGCGGGAGGGTCGCGGCTGGACGAGGAGCGGGAGGGGATCATCCAGGGGGTGCTGGCGGAGTGCCGGGCGGCGCCAGCGCAGCGGACGGCGCGGGACGTGTACTTCATGGTCGTCGAGCGGGTGCGGGTGCGCAATCAGGGGCGGGGGCCGGCGGAGCGGCTGGCGCCGCCGGGCCTGTCCACGATCGAGCGACGGGTGCGGGCGGGTGGGGAGGCCGGGACGGCGGAGGTGCTGCGGCGACGGCCGGGACCGGGCGAGCGACGGGCGGCAGCCGGGGTGCGACCGGGGCCGCGGGCGACGCGTCCGCTGGAGCGGGTGGAGCTGGACCACACGGTGCTGGACCTGATCGTGGTGGACGAGGAGGACCGGCTGCCGATCGGGCGGCCGACGGTGACGTTGGCGCTGGACGTGTACAGCGGGCTGCCGGCGGGGGTGCACGTGGGGTTCGAGGCGGCGGGGTACGGGGCGGCGATGCGGTGCCTGCTGCACGCGATCTTGCCGAAGGAGGACGCACAAGCGCGCTACGGGACGACGCAGGGGTGGCCGGTGTACGGGCTGCCGGAGACGCTGGTGGTGGACCGAGAGCCGCACCTGGTGAGCGGGGACCTGGCGGATGCGTGCGGGCAGTTAGGCATCCACCTGGACCCGACCCCGGTCCGACGGCCGTGGTTCAAGGGGGCGATCGAGCGGCAGTTTCGGACGCAGAACACGGGGCTGGTGCATGGGCTGCCGGGGACGACGTTCTCGAACGTCTTGGCGCGGGGGGAGTACGACGCGGACGGGCTAGCGTGCATCTCGTTGACGCGGTTCCGAGAGATGCTGCACGTGTACTTGCTGGACGTGTACGGGCAGGAGTGGAACCGGGGGGTGGGGGGCGTGCCGGCGCAGCGGTGGGCGGCGGCGGTAGCAGGGGGCTGGACGCCGGCGCTGCACCACGATGCGGCGGAGATGCGCTTGCTGTTGGGGAGGAGCGCGGTGCGGACGATCCAGCGAGCGGGGATCGACCATCTGTGCCTGCGGTACCAGAGCACGGAGCTGGACGCGCTGCGGCGAGCGTTGCCAGCAGGGACGCTGGTGGCATTGAAGTACGATCCGGAGGACCTGGGGGCGCTGCACGTGCAGGTGCCGGTAGCGCAGCGAGGAGGGGGGCCGACGTGGCTGCGGGTGCCGGCGCTGCACCAGGGGTACGCGGGGGGGCTGTCGCTGTGGAAGCACCGGGTGATCCAGGGACAGGCGCGGGTGGAGCGGGGGCGGGCGGTGAATATCGAGGCGCTGGCGGAGGCGAAGGGGCGCATCCAGACGGTGGTGGAAGAGGAGTTTCGGCGGACGCGGCGGGGGCGGCGGCGGGTGGCGGGGGCGCGGTACCTGGGGGTGGGCGCGGAGCCAGCGCCGGCCGCGCCCGCGGCGCCGGCCAGCGGCGAGGAGGCGACGGACGCGGAGGTGCGGCGGAGGCTGGAGGAGGAGGCGGCGACGTGGGACATCGAAGCGACGCTGGCGGAGCCGGGGTGGGGGGTGACGTACGCGCCGCCGCGGGACGAGGAGCGGGGGCGGGGGCCCTGGCCGTGGCGCTGAAGGGAGGGGAGATGGCGGCGAGCGAGCGGGCGCCTCGGGCCGGCGTGAGCCGGGAGGTGCGGGCGCAGATCGAGGGGATCCGGGTGGCGTACCCGCGGTGGCAGGGGATCGTGGAGGAGATCGGGCGGTGCCAGGAGTGGGGGCCGGGGGCAGCGGAGCCGCGGTGTCTGCTGGTGGTGGGGCCGACGGGGGCGGGGACGTCGACGCTGGTGGCGACGTACGCGCGGGACTATCCGGCGGTGCTGACGGAGACGGGGACGACGTACCCGGTGGTGACGGCAACGATTCCGTCGCCGGCGACGATCAAGGCACTGGCGATGGTGTTGCTGGCGGCGGTGGGGGACCCGCGGGCGACGAGCGGGACGGTGGGGGCGATGACGTACCGGCTGACGCGGTACTTCCGGGACTGCCAGGTGGAGCTGCTGATCCTGGACGAGGTGCAGCATTTTCGGGATCGAGACAGTCGGCGGGTGCTGGAGAACGCGAGCAACTGGCTGAAGACGCTGATCAAAGAGACGGGGGTGGCGTGCGTGCTGGTGGGGCTGCAAGGAGAAGCGGAGGAGGTGGTGGGGCTGAATCCGCAGCTGGCGCGGCTGTTCGGGGCGCCGCACGTGCTGCTGCCGTTCGCATGTGTCGCTGATCACGAAAACTTTCCAGGCAACGCACTGTTTTGATCACATCGCCTTTCCACAACGCCTATGACGATTTAGACGTGAAAGACCTCCTAGACATCGCAAGGGATACGCACAGACCTACATGTTTCGCTAGGTGCAACGTCTATTTGTACTGGCGGAGGTGGAAAGGCGGCATGATCAGCTACCTGGAAAAATAAAGCGATCAATGACAGGGCACAGAAACGATGGAATCTTACACACTCGTCGGCCAGGATGCCCATGTAAACGAGGTCGACGTAGCAACCATCGCTCCCCATCTTCTAAACCGGATTTTACAGGCATCGCGCGCCTTGCTGTCGTCCTTCCTGCCGGTCAAGTCCTTATCCTTCTGTAAAATGCACTCCCTGGAACGAGGGGTGATTAGGCCGCGTTCGCTGGTGCTACACCTCCTTCCGCGACGAGTTGTTGTTGTTGCTTCCACTGCCAGTAGGTCGTCATGTCGAGGTAGCGGTACCCGGTCGACCACTGCTCCTCGTATTCCATAAGTAGGGCGCCAACGAGACGGAGGGCGCTATTCCGGCAGGGGAAGATACGGATGACGCGCTCACGCCGGCGGATCTCCTCATTGAGACGCTCCACGGAATTGGTCGTGCGCAGCCGCACGCGATAGGCCGCCGGGAGAGCAAAGACAGCCGTGGCATCCTCATAGCCGTCCTCCAGGATCTCCATCGCCTTGGGGGCACGCGCGGCAAAGTCGGCGAGCGTGGCCGGGAGCAGGGCGCGGCCGGAGAAGGGGTCAGCCGCTCCGAAGAGAGCGCGCAAGCGCGCAGCCAGCTCCTTTTGGACGGCTTTGGGCGTGGCGTCGATGATGTTGCGCGTGAAGTGCGCCTGGCAGCGCTGCCAGGTCGCTCCTTGGAAGTGCGTGCGGACCGCACGGACGAGGCCGGCGTGGCTGTCCGAGGTGACCAGATCGACGCCGCGCAGGCCGCGCCCCTTAAGCCAGCCGAACAGCTCGCCCCAGCTCGCCTCGGACTCCGAGTCACCCAGACGCAGGCCCAGGATCTCGCGATAGCCCTCCTCGTTGATGCCAGTGGCGATCAGCGCGCTGCGTGCTCGCACCCGCCCGTCCTCGCGCACCTTGAGCACGAGCGCGTCAACCAGCACAAACGGATACGCCGTTCCACCCAGGGCGCGCTCGTTCCAGCCCTCGACCAGTGGGTCAAGCCGCGCGCATAGCGCTGAGACGGTGCTCTTGGAGACCTCCGCGCCGCACAACTCCTCGGTGATGTGCGTCACTTTGCGCGTGGACACGCCGTTGATAACCATTTCCAGCAGCGCCAGGATGAACGCCTGCTCGCTGCGCTGGAACCGCGCGAAGAGGTCGGTCGAGAACTCTCCGTTGCGCACCTGCGGCACCCGCAACTCCAGCGTGCCCACGCGCGTCGTCAACGACCGCGGCTTGTACCCGTTGCGATAGCCCTTGCGCTCCTCCGTCCGCTCATAGGGCTGCGCCTGGAGATGGTCACTCACCTGCGCCTCCATGATTTGCTGTACGACCTGCTCCACCAACCGGCCGAGCGCCCCGTCCTGCGTGAACAGCCCGTGCACGTGCTCCGCGTCTACGGTAACCTGGTACTGGGTCATCTGTCCCTCCTTGATGAATGGTGATTGTCAGACGTTGCCACTCTACCAAGGGAGCGGGTGGCCCTTTGTGCTTTTGTCCACGACCTCTTCGCCGCAGGCACTGGGCCTCCCTATTTACAGAAGATACAGGACTCTACTCTTCCTACTCTTCCTTCTTCCTGCCTTGGAGCCACCTGGTGGGGATCGCGCTTTGCGCGCTGAGCGGGGGATGCGGCAGGGTGGTCGGGGTGGGGGCTGGGTCGATGAGAGCGACGATGGGCGTCGAGGTCGGCATCGCGGCTGATGTCGATGACCGCGACGGTGTTGTCGTCGCGATTGGCGACGTAGGCGCGGTGGGCAGGGGGGGTCAAGCGCGACGGCCTGGTGTAAGACGTCAAAGTTTTTGCGCCGGATTGACGCGTGGCGCAGCACAAAACGTCACAGTAGGTGCGCCAGAAACGTGAGACTGCGTCATTGACGTGAGGTCTTGCATGCTTATGCACGCGCCGCTATGCCTGGGAGTCTCCCAACCCCCAACCAGTGGGGTATGTGAGCCTGAAAACTGGTCAATCAGGACTGCTCCCACGATCTAACTGTATCCCTTATACAGGCACCTCACGTCAATGACGCAGTCTCAGAAACGTCGCAGTTGCTGCGCCATCCTTCAAAAACGTCACAGTTGCTGCGCCGATCCGCGTGGTGTGCATCCCGGGTGAGTGGAGAAACTGACCCTCTAGAGATGCACTAGCACGCTCAAAAAGAGGGGAGTGAGGGTGCGCAAAGGGGTAGCGTGCACGATGGCGCACGAACTGTGACGTTTGTGGCGCACCTCCTGTGACGCTAGGCGCAGAAACTGTGACGCCTTGCATCCACCCTCAAAAATGAGCGAACCGTGAGTTAGAAGGATGCCAGCAAGCCTATCAGCCGAGGGTCACGTCGACGAGGGCGCGGGCACGCCGGGTGAGCGTGGACCAGTCGGCACGTGCGACGGCCGCGGAGTCCACGAGGCTGCCACCGGCCGCTATCGCCACAGCGCCGGCGCGCAGGTAGTCAGCCCCATTGCGCTCGTCAACGCCACCGGTCGGCATGAGTGGTAGGTGGGGCAACGGGGCCAGTACATCGGAGATATAGGTCGGCCCAAACGCGCGAGCCGGGAAGACCTTGATGACATCGGCGCCGGCGCGCCAGGCTGCCACAATCTCGGTGGGCGTCAGCGCCCCGGGCATAGCCAGCGCCCCGCCGTCGCGCGCCGCCGCGATGACCTCCGCGTCGAAGCCGGGCGAGACCAGGAACTGCGCGCCGGCATCGAGGCAGCGTCGCGCCTGCGCCACATCGAGCACCGTGCCGGCGCCGACGACGACCCTATCGCCGAGGCGCGCGCGACAGGCCGCGATGGCGTCGAGCGCGCCGGGCGTGGTGAGGGTAAATTCGAGCGCCTGGATGCCGCCGTCCACCAGGGCCCGCGCCACGTCGATCAGCCCCGTCGCGCTCGTGAGGCGCACGATCGCCACCACGCGGCCGGCCAGCGTGCGCTCTAACAGCCCCGCACGATCCTGTGTATCCACAGTACCTCCTCCCGATTGGTTGGTCAGCCGCCGGCGGCTGACCCCTCCACGGGCGCGGGCGCGTGGCCGCGCGCCGACCTGTAAGCCGCGTCGAGCAGTTCGACCGCGCGCGCCCCGACCTCGCCCGATGAGTCGTTGCGGTCGCTCTTGCCCAGGATCAGGTCGATGAAGCGGTTGGGCGGACCGTCGCAGGAGTAAGCGCCCGCGCCCGCCGCGACCGGCATACAGGTCACCTCACCGTCGACGGTGCGCGCCTCGACGCGCGCGCGCTCGACGTCGAGCAGCAACATGCCCCGGTCCCCGAAGATGCGGACGTCCAGTTGGTACGGCCCGCCCTCGGGCACGCTGGCCGCGCCGGAGAGCGCGCCGATAGCCCCGCCACGGAAGCGGACGGAGGCGGCATCGAAGAGATCGACGCGCGCGCCGGGCGCCGCCATCAGCGCGTAGACCTCCTCGGCGCGCAGATCGGTCAGCCAGAACAACAGCCCCGCGATGTGGCTGAGTTGGGAGTAGGCGTAGCCGCCGCCGGCCAGCGCGGGGTCGGCCCAGGTGGCGGTCGTGACATGGAACAGCAGATCATGCTGCGCGGCCGACCCGTAGGTCTCCTGCTCCAGGGCCTCCTCGCGCCCCGAGTACAGGTCGCGCACCGGCGAGGCCATGTGGCAGGAGACGTGCTCGATGCGGCCGACCACGCCGCGCTCCATCAGGCGCTTGGCCTCCTGAATGTAGGGTTTGTAGTTCCAGCCGAAGGGGATCAGCAGATGGACACCTTTCGTCCGCGCCAGCCGCACCAATTCCCAGGCCTCGGCGGCGCTCGTGGTCATCGGCTTCTCGCACAGCACATGCAGCCCGCGCTCCAACGCGGCGCGGGCCTGCGCGTAGTGCAGCGTGTTGGGCGAGGCCACGATCACCGCGTCCAAGGGCCGCTCCAGCAGGGCGCGGTAGTCCTCGGTGGCGAACGGGACGCCGAAACGGTCCTGGACGTGCCGCAACTCATCCCGCCCCAGCCGGCAGACCGCGGCCACTTCCACGTCGGGGCGCGCGGCCAGCAGCGGCAGGTAGTTCGCCGTGGCCCACCAGCCCGCCCCGATCAGCCCGAGGCGCACGCTCTCCTTGGCGATCATCGCGTGGCCCCGGCGCGCTCCGGGACGGCGGCCCGCCCGATGTCCGCCCCTTGCGCGGCGAGCATGGTCAGGAGGTCATCGACGGGGAGCGCGCGCGGCGTCGTGTCGCGGGCCGCGGCGAGCGCGGCCGCCGTCCCCGCCGCCTGGCCCATGGCCATGCAGGTACCCATGGAGCGGGCGCTGGCGTGCGCGTCGTGCGTCGCCGACAGGCAGCGGCCCGCCGCCAGCATGCCCTCCAGCCCGCGCGGCAAGAGGCAGCGATAGGGGATGCCGTAGGTCCCGCCGTCGGGGATGTAGACCCAGCGCGTGTCGGCGCCGGCGTGGTGGTCCTCGATGGGGGCGCCGCAACGCGCGATGGCGTCGGGGAACTGGCGCGCCGCGAGCACGTCATCCGCCCCCAAGACGTAGTCGCCGACTACACGCCGCGTCTCGCGGATGCCGATCCAGGGGCTGGTGTGCATCAGGTACGCGTCCCGGTAGCCCGGCACGCACTCGCGCATGAAGCGGACATACTCAGCGACCTGTCGGCGGCCCTCGACCTCGGCCGCGGTGAGAGCCTCGACATCCTCGATGTCGACGCCGGGGACGCGCGTGAGGATGGTGGCCACGACCCCGCTAATGGGCGTGCGGTGCGCGCTGCCCTCCTCGCGCGGCAGGTGGAAACGGCCGCTCAGGTTGGCCGCGCGCATCATGGCGTGGAACTCCTTCGACGAGAAGGAGAAGGCGCGCTGCGGGTCCACGCCGCCCAGCCGGAAGGTGGTGGTCAGGGTCTGCTGCGGGCCGTCGCGACCGGCTAATTCGTACGCGCCACCCGCGCGGGCCACCACGTCGGCGTCGCCCGAGGCGTCGACGACGACGCGAGCGCGAACCTCATGCGCGCCGCCCTTGTTGACCAGGCGCGCGCCCAGGACCCGCCCGTCCTCGACGAGCGCGTCGCACACGAAGGAGTGCAGGAGCAGCCGGACGCCCGCCTCGCGCAGGATGTCGTCCCACACGCGCTTGAGCGTCTCGGGGTTGTAGGTGATGCCCAGACCGGCGCCGTAGGTGTTGGGGCGGCGCAGCACGGCGTCGGCCTCCTCGACGCGCCGCACCACCTCGTCCGGTATCCCGGACACGACCTTGTCCGGGCGCTCGCCCGGTGTATAGAAGGCGTAGAAGGTGTCCAGGATGGCCGTGCTGGTCCCGCCCACGAAGCCGCCGCGCTCCACGAGCATCGCGCGCGTGCCGTTGCGCGCGGCGGCCACGGCCGCGACCGCGCCGGCGCACCCTCCCCCCACCACCAGCACGTCCGTCTCGTACATCATATGTCTCTATCCCCTCATCCCCTCAATCGCTGGTGTTCCATCGCCGCCGCTCACCCACCGGCCATGGCGACGGCCGCCCGTGCCAGGCGGTCGGACCACAGCTCGACCAGCACCCGGCAGCGATCCCCGCGGATCAGCGCATGGGCCAGCTCGACGGGGTGGTCGGCCTGATCGTAGGTCGTGCGCAGCAGCAACAGCGCCGCCGTCCCCCTCTGCGCGCCCATCGCGCGCGCGTCGTCCGCGCCCAGCACGACCGGCTCGAACGTTTCGCGCGCGCGGGTCGGGTGGACGCGGTACTGTTCCTTGAGGGCCGTGTAGAGCGAGTTATGCGCGAAGTCGATGGCGTCCGCGCCGGGTAGGCGGTCGAGGGGCAGCCACGTCGTCTCGAGGGCGAAGGGCTCGCCGTCGACGTGGCGCAGGCGCACCAGGCGCAGGACCGACGCCCCGATGGGGACGCGCAATTCCAACGCGGCGTTGGGCTCCGCCGGTTCCACCCGCTGGTCGAGAACACGCGTTGAGGTCAAGAGGCCCTGCGCGCGCAGGGCTTCCGAGAAGCTGAAGTAGCCGAGCAATGACGGCTCGATACGCGGGGCCGCCACGAACGTGCCCTGGCCCTGGCGGCGGGTCAGCAAGCCTTGCTGGACTAGGTCGCCAAGGGCGTGGCGCATGGTGATGCGGCTGACGCCGTAGAGCTGACACAACGCGCGCTCGGACGGGATGCTTGATCCGACGGCGTAGTCGCCCGCCCGAATCTTCTGCTCCAGCAGGCGGGTGATCCGCCGATGCTGTACTTCGGTTGTCATAGCGTCCTCGATAGGATGGATTACTTGTTATATCCATTCATTGAATTGATGGGTAAAGCGTAACATGACAGGGAGCCGGCTGTCAACCAGCCGTATCGTCCTACCGTCCTGTTGTACCATCCTGTCGTACCATTACGGGTGTGCGCCACTCTTTCGTGCCTATTGGGATCGCTGGCTCTCGCCGCGCTGCCAGCCAGCGCAGCGAGAGCTGGCGCTCCCAGTAGATACGATGCGCCCGTGGCCGGCGAGCGCGACAAAGTGGCGCGCACACCGTGGGAGTCGTGGGAGCGGACCCCTTGACAAATACCTATGTCCTGCTCTATGATGGCAAACAAGGCAGCATAGATTTAGTTGTCATAACCAATCTGAGACTGCCTGATGTGTCAAGGAGGACGGTTATGTCATCGTCGGTAGACAGAAACGAACTCGTGCGAGCCGTGGTGGAAGGGAGGATGAGCCGCCGGCAGTTTACGACGCGCGTGCTCGCCGCGGGATTCTCCCTCGGCGCGGCCAGCGCGCTCCTCTCGGCGTATGGCGGCGAGGCTGCCGCGTCGGGATTGCCGACCGCTAGCGGCGCGCACTACGCGGGTCCCGCAGTGAGCCTCGCCTTCTGGAATGGGTGGACCGGCGGGATCGCGCCGACCCTCGTCCCCCAGATGGTCAAGCAGTTTAACGCCGAGCATGCGAATATCGCGGTCCAGAACTTCACGATGCAGTGGGCTCAGTACTATCAGAAGGTTCCCGCAGCCGTTTCGGCAGGGCAGGGTCCGGACGTGGGAGTGTTGCACGGCTCCGACATCGCGACGTACGCGGCGCAGCGCCTCGTCGTGCCGCTGGACGACACGGCCCACGAGCTGGGCATCAAGCAGGCCGACTTCGCCCCGTCCGTCTTCAATGCGGTGACCTATCAGGGCCACTTCTACGGGCTACCGTTCAGCGTGACGCCGCTAGGGCTGTACTACAACAAGGCGGTTCTACGCAAGGCCGGGCTCAACACCGATACATTGCCGCGGACCGCGAGCGACTATCTGGCCGCGATGGAGCAATTGAAGGGCAAGGGGATACAGGGCTCGTGGACGGACCCTTTCACGTTCACGGGCGTCTTTCAGTTCGAGTCGCTCCTCTGGCAGTTCGGCGGCGCCCCATACAGCGCCGACGTTAGCAAGGCGACGTTTAATTCCGAGGCTGGCGTGGCGGCCCTGACATGGATGGTCGACCTCGTCAAGAAGGGGTATAGCCCCCAGAACGTCGGCCAGGACGCCGACCTCATCGCCATGCAGAATGCGACGAACGCCTTCAATTGGAACGGCATCTGGGTGACCACGCAACTCGAGCAGATCCCGCACCTGGAGTGGGGGTCGGCCCCCGTCCCGACGATTGGCCACCAGAGGGCCGTCTGGTCCAGTTCGACCCACTTCGCGATCTATAACAAGCGCGGGCAGGACTCGAACAAAGTGCAGGCGTCGAAAGTGTTCATCGATTGGTTCATCAAGCATTCCCTGCAGTGGGCCCAGGTGGGGGAACTCCCCGCGAGCAATGCGGTGCGAGATCTCCCCCAATTCAAGAAGCTGACGCATTTCCAGCCGTTCGTCGACGAGTTGCCCTACGCGCATTTCGAGACGGCGGCTCCGGGCATCGCGGATGCCGACGCGACCATCGCCACGGCCGTCAATGAGGCCGTCCTCCTCAAGAAAACGCCCAAGCAGGCGCTCGATGACGCCACCGCGCAGGCCAACAAGCTCCTGGCGCAGAACCGACAGCAGTATCAGGGGTAGACGCCATGGCCGTCCACAGGACTGACCCTGTACGCGCGGCCGCGCGGGTGCGCGGCCGGGATGCCGCGCACCCGCGCCGTGTGGGGGCGCGCTCACGCGGCCGGCGGGATGTGATCGGCGGCAACCCGCTGACGCCGTATCTGTTCCTGGCCCCCTACGTGGCGCTCTTCGGCGTCTTCGTGCTGACCCCGGCCGTCCTGGGGCTGTGGATCAGCCTCCACAACTGGGACTATCTCCTGCCGGGGAAACCGTGGGTCGGGCTGCAGAACTACGCCAATCTCTTCACGCCGGGGTCCATCACCGGCGAATTTTTCTGGCAGAGCATGGGGGTGACGGGGCAATTCACGCTCTACAGCGTCCCGTTTCTCCTCGTCATCCCCCTCCTCATCGCGCTGATGCTCAACCAGCGGTTGCACGGCCGGACGGTCTTCCGGGCCCTGTACTTCGCGCCCTACGTGCTGGGTGTGGCCGTCATCGCCATCCTGTGGCGTTTTTTGCTCGACCCCAACGTGGGGCTCGTGAACTATTACCTGGGGCAACTTGGGTTGCCCGCTACCACGCCGTGGACGACGGCGCTGCCATGGGGCTGGGTGTCGTTGGTGGGCGTCACCGTGTGGTGGATCCTCGGTTTCAATACGATCATCTACCTGGCCGGCCTGCAGAACATCGACAAAACGCTCTACGAGGCGGCGTCCGTCGACGGAGCGGGTCCCTGGCACCGGTTTCGCCACATCACGCTGCCGGGGCTGCGGACCGTCCTCCTGTTCATCTTGATCGTGACGATCCTGAGTTCGGCCAATATGTTCGGACAGTCGGACCTCATCACGCAGGGCGCGCCCGGCAACGATACGCGCACGGCTATCATGTACATCGCTTCCGAAGGCCTCTCCAGCTTCCGGATGGGCGACGCCGCGGCCATGAGCTATGTGCTGGCGGGCTTTCTGGCGCTGATCAGCATCCTGAACTTTACTTTCTTAGGGAAGAGGGTGGACTGAGATGGCTCAACGTGTGGCCCTAACAGGGCGACAGCCCCGGCGGCAAGGCTGGGGAAGACCGCTGAGGAGGGCCATCTTGTACGCGGTCTTGGTCGCGTTGGCCCTCGTCTTCATCGCGCCGCTCCTGTGGATGCTCTCCACCTCGTTCAAGGCGGACTACGAAACGACCCAATATCCCCCAACATGGCTTCCGCGCGCGGTCACGGGGCAGGCCTACGCGACCATCTTCAACTCGGACCAGGCGCCGATCCTCAGCTGGTTCGTTAACAGCGTGGTCGCGGCCACGGGGCAGACCCTGCTGGTCCTCGTGACGGCGTCGACGGCGGCGTACCCGCTCGCCCGGATGGAGTTTCGGGGGAAGGGGATTATGTTCGCGCTGATCATATCCACCCTCTTCATCCCACCGGTGATCTTCCTGATACCGAACTATCTGATCGTCGACCACTTCGGATGGCTAAACACCCTGTGGGCCATCGTCGTGCCTGGGGCCGCCGGGGCATTCGGGGTCTTCTTCCTCCGGCAGTTCTTCTCGTCGCTGCCCAGGGAACTGGAGGAAGCCGCGTTGATCGACCGGGCGAACCGCTTTCAGATCTTCACGCGCATCATCGTGCCGCTCTCGAAATCGGCCCTGGCGACACTGGCTGTCCTCAGCTTCTTGACGAACTGGAACGACTTCCTGTGGCCGGTCTACGTGCTCTTCAGCCCGCAGAACCTCACCCTACAGCCCGGACTGGCCGCCCTCCAGAGCGCCTACGGGCAGCACTACCCGGCCATCATGGCTGGGGCGGTAATCGCGAGCATCCCGGTCCTGATCCTCTTCATCGTCGCGCAGCGTTACATCGTCGAGGGGGTCGCCCGGAGTGGGCTGAAAGGATAGACCTGTGTGAAGCCTGAATCATTCCGTGAGGATAATATTGTGTTAGCACGCGCGTCCGCCCTGTCCGATTCCGTCCAACGTCACGACGATGCCATCCCGATGCGCGGTGGTACTGCGCGGAACGACCTGCTGGTCGGCGAGTTGGCGGCGGGAGTCCGTGTCGTGACTGTACAATCCGACACGGGTGCCTGGGGCATCGCCATCCAGGGGCCCGGTCGCGCTACGCTTACCCAGGCGCACCCCGTGCGGATCGAGCTCTATCGCGCCGGGGACGCCGGGGACGCTGGGGACGCCGGGGACGCCGGGGACACCGGGGACGCCGAGCGGGTCGAGACGTACACCCGCGGTTATACATCGGTGCGGCCCGTGACCGGCGGATGCGTGGGCACGGCCGAGGTCGCCGTCCCCGGCGGTGCCGTGTTCACGGTCGAGGACCGCTGGACAATCGAGGCCGAGGGGTCCGAGGGGGATCAGCTCCATCTGTCCCGCGCCGTCGCGGTCGCGGGGGACGCGCCGGGCGGCTTCCTGTCGGCGATCACATTGCTCGCCGACCAACCCCTCTCCTGGCTCGACGTCAACCCGTTCGCCCCCGGCATGCTCTACGGTTGGTCCGAGCACGTCACGGGCATCGCCATCGGTGGCGTCGCCAACTACCTCACGGGGGTGCGCGAGGCGCGCATCCGCGAGGACCGCCTGCCGGCTCCCCTGTTCGGACTGCACTTCGGCGACGGGACCTCCGTCGCCCTGCTGGACCCCGCGCCGGCGGCCGACACAACGGCCGCGGACGCGCGTGACACCGAGGCTGTGATGCTGGTCGATGACCGCTTCCGCTTCATGGCGCTCGGCGGGTACGAGGCGGAGGGGCGCGTGGCGCTCGGCGCGTGGTTCCCCGGAACCGAAGGCGCCGTGACGTACCGCGGCGACACCTTCCCTGGCGGCCAACTGCGCCGCTGGCGCCGCCGCTACCACCCGATCGCGGACGGCGTCGCGCAGCGTTACGAGCTGGCGCTGCGCGTCGGGCGCGACGAGCGCTTCCAGGATTTCTGCCGCGAGAGCTGGCGCTGGGCGTGGCGGACCCTGAAGCCGCCGGTGCTGCGCCACGACATCGACGTGGCGCGCCAGGCGCTCCTCGCGATGCTGGCCGCTCGGGTCGTGATCGTCGGTGACCAAGCCGGTCTGCCGCTGGCCTGCGAGTCCACGACCGGGGAGATCGTCCCGCGCCACGCCCGCGCCCTGATGGGCTTCATCGGGCGCGCCGTCGAGGCGGCCTACTTCCTGCTGCGTGCGGCGGATCGCGACGGGGCGGACGGCGCGCAAGACAGCGTCCTGTACCGCGCGCGGGCCCTCGCCGTCCTGAAGTCGTTCGCACGGCTACCGGTGTCGCCCCCGACGGCCGAGGGGTTCTGGCTCACCGACGGCAGCCCGTGCGTACACATGGACGACCTCGTGTACGTGCGCTGCCTATGCGAGGGCTGCACGTATATGGTGCGCGCGTGGCGCCACGAACGCGACCATGGACGTGACCACCCCGACTGGCTGGCCTGGAGCCGCGCCTACGCCGACTGGCTGCTGGCGCAGCAGTATCCGGACGGCGGCTTCCCGCGCGCGCGCCGGGTCGACGGGGGCGTGATCGATGGCGTGTCGCCCGAATCGAGCTACAACGCCGTCCCGTTCCTGGTCCTGCTGGCCGAGGTGACGGGAGAGGCCGCCTATCTTGACGCGGCGTTGCGCGCCGGCGCGTTTTGCTGGGTCGACGGTCAGTGCACGGGCGTGTACGTGGGCGGGACCATCGACAACCCCAACGTCGTCGACAAAGAGGCCGGCACGGTCTCGCTCGAGGCGTACCTGGCGCTCTACGAGGCCACGGGCGACGAGACGTGGCTGTGGCGCGCGCGGGCGGCGGGGGACTTCGCCGAGACATGGATCTATCTCTGGGACGTGCCGATGGCCGCGGACGACGACGACGCGGCGCTACATTGGAAGCGGGGCGTGTCGACCGTCGGCCTGCAACTAATCGCCTCCGGCCACTCGCTCGTCGACGCCTACATGGCGTGGGATGTCGCCTCGTATGCGAAACTCTACCGATACACGGGCGACGCGCACTACCTGGACGTCGCGCGCCTGCTGTTGCACAACACCAAGAGCATGCTCGCCCTGCCCGGGCGCACGTACGACCTGGCCGGGCCGGGCTGGCAGCAGGAGCACTGGAGCCTGGCGCCGCGCCGCGGCTACGGCGTCCATCGCCTCTGGCTGCCGTGGGTGTCCTGCAGCCACCTGTGGGGGATCGAAAGCCTGGAGGAGTACGACCCCGCACTGTTCGCGGAGTTGGCGGCGGGCGACGGGGGCAAGGCCGAATGATAGATCGGGCGCATAGGGAGGGACAGCGATGGGCCGGGTGGCCGTAATCGGCGTCGACCTGGGGACGCAGGCGACCAGGGTGGCGCTCATAGCGGCCGGCGGGGAGCCCCTGGCCGAGGCCCAGGTCGCCCTCACCTACGAGACCCCCCGGCCGGGTTGGGCCGAGCAGGACCCGGCCGTGCTCGAGGAGTCGGCGATCGCGGCCATCGCGGCGGCTGTGGCGCGGGCGCCGACAGGTGTCGAGGTGGTCGGCGTCTCCGTCGCCGCCCAGATGGGCGGGGCCATCGGCATCGACGCGGACTTTTCGCCCGTCACGGTCCACGAGATGTGGCTGGACACGCGCTCCGACGCCGATCGCGCGGCCGTGCTGGAGGCGGCTGGCGACCGCGTCATCGCGGCGAACGGTATCATCCCCTTCGTCGGGCCGCGCGTGCGGCGCTGGCTGCGCGCGGAGCCCGCGCTGGGGCAGCGGCTCGCGCGCGTCGTCGCCCCGGGCCCCTACGTCATCGGGCGCCTGACCGCCGCTACCGCTGTCGAGGCCTACTGCGACCGCACGCAGGCCAATATGTATGGCTGCCTCGATGCGGGCCGCGACGCGTGGGATGAGTCGCTCGCCGCCATCGTGGGCATCCCGTCGGCCTTACTGCCGCGGCTTGTCGCGCCCACCGAGGTCGTGGGCCGGCTCTCCCCCCAGGCGGCGGCGCGCTGCGGCCTCCCGCGAGGAATCCCCGTGGCGGCCGGGGTGGGCGACGGGACGGGCGGCTGGCTCGCGGCGGGGGGTGTCAGGCCGGGGGTGTGCGTCGACACGGGCGGGTCCTCGGCCCACTTCGCCATCACCGTCGCCCGCTTCACGCCCGACCCTCGGCGCGTGCTGACCTGCATGCCCGCGGCCGTCCCCGGCTTGTGGTACCTGCTCGGTTTCACGACCGGTACCGGCATCGCCCACCGCTGGCTGGCCGAGATGTTCGCCGGTGGGGACTACCAGCGGCTGGAAGAGCAGGCCGCGGCGCTGCCGCCGGGCGCCGATGCCCTGCTCTGCGTGGCGCACCTGCACGGCCGCGTCACCCCCTTCGAGCCCGACGTGAAGGGGGCCTTCGTCAGCTTCGACGAGCGGACGACGCCGGGGCATTTCTACCGCGCGTTCATGGAGTCGGTCGCCCTGGAGATCGGGGAGTGGGTCGACGAGGCGCGCCGCCTGCTGCCCGACCTGCGCATGACCGAGGCGGTGAGCATCGGCGGCGGGTCGCGGAGCCACTTGTGGGCGCAGATCAAGGCCGACGTACTGGGCGTGCCGTACGTGCGCCTGCGGCCCCATGTCAACGCCGCGCGGGGTGCCGCGCTCGTGGCCGCAGCGGCGGTCGGCGCGGCGCGGCTCGACGAGCCCTCCTGGCATCGCGCCGAGGACATCGTCGCCGGGCGATGCGCGCCGGATATGGACCGGGGCGCGATCTACGCGGAGATCAAGGATCTACACCGGGCGCTGCTGGCTAGCCTCGACCCGATCTACCGCCGCCTCGCCGACCTGAGCCGCCGGCAATCGGCTGTCAAACAGGCTGCCCCCTAGCTGACAAGGAGGATTGGTGATCATTTGGAGCGAGTTGACCACGCGCGAGGTCGAGGGGCTCGACCGCGCGCTACCCGTGATTGTCCCTTTCGGGCTGGTCGAGGCGCACGGCGCGCACTTGTCGCTCGGATTCGACACCTACGCGGCGGAGTATGTGGCGTGGCGGCTATGCGAGGCCACGGGCGCCATCCTGTGTCCGACGATGCCCTACGGGTTCGCCGACACCAATCGCGAGTACCCCGGCACGCTGGGCGTGCGCGCCGAGACGCTGGCCGCCGTCGTCGCCGATCTGTGCGCCATGTTCTGCTTCCACGGTTTCATGAAGATCATCGTCCTGAGCGGCCACGGCGGCAACGACCCGGCCGTGCGGCTGGGCTTCGAGAAAGCCTGGGAGCGCTACCCCGCCCTCAAGCCCGCGCACTGGACCTACTTCACGACGGCGGGCGTGGCGCTCAGCCATGCCGACGCCGGCGAGACGTCGCTCGCGCTGGCCATGGGCGCCACGGTCCACCCGGACCGGGCCGAGGACTTCCAGTTGCGCAAGCCATGGCACGAGGTGCGCTCGCGGCGCGCGCTCGCCCCGAACTCGGGCGGCGTCAATGGGAAGCCGTCGGAGGCGACGGCCGCGCACGGCGAGGAACTCATCGCGCGCATCATGCCCGTCCTGATCGACAGAGTGAACGCGGCCATCGCCGATGAATAGCCGTCAGCCGTCATCTCGTGTAGCTGACGGTTAAGCGAAAGGATCACCATGAGCCTGGACTATCTAGACAAGGCGATCGCGCTGCTCGCGGAGGTGCGAGACACGCAGTCGGAGGCGATCCTCACGGGCGCCCGGTGGATCGCCGACGCCATCGCGGCGGGCGGGCTCGCCCACTTCTTCGGGGCGGGGCACTCGCACATGGCCCTGGAGGAGGCCTTCCCGCGCAACGGCGGCCTGGTTGGGCTGCATCCGCTCACCGAGCTGGCCGTGTCCTACTACACGCCCGTGATCGGCAACTCCGGCATGTACCAGATGCGCTTCTACCAGGAGGTCGCGGGTCTCGGCGACGTGATCTGGCGCAACTACACCTTCAAGCGCAGCGACGTGTTCGTCGTCTTCACCAATACGGGCGTGACCAAGGTGGCCCTGGACATCGCCCTGCGCGCCAAAGGAGCCGGCCTGCGCGTGATCGGCGTGACGTCCCTCAAGCACGCCCAGACGACGGGGACCGAGCATGCCGGGGGCAAGCGGCTGCACGAGATCGCCGACCTGGTGATCGACAACTGCAGCGTCGCCGGCGACGCCATGGTCGAGGTGCCGGGGCTGGAGGACAAGGCCGGCGCGGGCTCCTCGGTCACGGCCATTGCCATCGTCAACGCGCTCTCCACCGAGGCGGCCAAGGAGTTGGCGCGGCGCGGCCTGACACCCTTCGTGCTGCCCAGTCCCTACTTCGAGGGGACCGACGAGGGGCGCGCGCGACGACGGCGGGCCGAGGGGCGCTGGGCCGCGTGCCTGGTCGAGTATAAGAGGCGGTACCGCGATTTGTTCGCGGAACCCGAAAATGGAGCAGTGAAGGATGACGCTACGCCTGGAGCAGTGTAGGCCGCCGCGAGGCCCGGGATAGCGCGTTGACGACGCCCCGGGGGCTACCCGCGTCACGGGCGAAAGAGGCGAGAGAAAGGAGCCGCATCTGAACACGAACGAGACGCCCCTACTGTCCACGAGCGTCGTGGGGTCCTATGCCTGGCCCGGCTGGTTAGTGAGCGGTCTCGAGGCCGCCCGGCGCGGCGCGTTCGGTCCGGCGGACCTGCGCGAGATGCTGGACGACGCCGTCGACATGGCCCTGCGCGACCAGGAGGACGCGGGGATCGACCTCGTGTCCGACGGCGAGATGCGCCGGGCCGGCTTCTTCACGGCCGCGTTCTACGCGCACCTGACCGGCCTGCGCGGCCTTGAGCCCGACCGCAAGCTCGGGGCGGCGGGCCACGACCAGCAGCACCGCTTCGAGGTGGTGGAGCCAATCGCCGCGCCGGCCGGTTTAGGGGTCGTCGCCGAGTACACCTACGCGCGGGGGCGCACGCTGCGCCCACTCAAGGTCACGCTGCCGGGGTATCTTATCGAAAAGTCGGGGGCTACGCCGCTGTGAGCGCCACGGTAGCATGAGCTTCAGCCGCGCGTTGGGTAATGAGGTCAGCCAGGGAGGGCATGCGGTTGGCGCCGGAGAGACGGTCGTGCAAATAGTGGGCGACGTTGACGCCGAGCTTGGCTGCGGTCTGGGTGAGGGTGCCGAAGATGTCCCAGGCCGTGACGCCGGCCCGTGAGCGGGGGCCGAAGCTCACGTCGCGCTTGCGCACGCGCTGACGGGCGCCCAACTCGGCCGGGTTGTTATGCAGGGGGACCGCTGGATGATCCAGCACGCACAAGAGGGCCTCTTTCTTGGTGGCGGTCTTGGCGATGCGCTCGTCGAGGTGCCAGTAGCCCGTGCGGCGGGCAAAGAGGGCGTCGAAGGCCGCGTCCAGGCGCGCCCGCTCCGCTGCCGTCGGCACCGCGCGATAGGCCTGCAGCTCCTGATAGTAGGCCCAGAAGTCAGCCAGGAACTGCTCCACCAGCGCCCGGTGGTGCGCGAAGAGGGGCGTGAGCTTCTTGAAATGGCGACCGGCATGCACCCAGCACAGCGCCACCTCCGCCGTGACCCCCTTGAATTGCGGCGCGTCGTCGCAGACCAGGATCTCCACCACGGGTACATCCTGTTGCATGCGGTAGGACCCAATCGCCGCCGCGTCGAGGACCTGCTGACGCTGCTGCAGCCCCACCCGCGGCACATGCTCCTCCAGCAGCGCCCCGAAGGTGTCCGCGTCCAGGTCCACGCCCTGCGGCAGTCGCCCCAGCGCGGTCAGGATGGCGACGGGCAGCCCGTGCGCCGCCAGGAACGCCCAGGCATAGCGGTTGAGCTGGTAGGCGCGCGGCGCGCCCAGCCGCAGCACGTCGAGGACGGATTGCCGGTCCTTGCGCGGCGTCGTGCGGTAGGCCGTGTAGAGCGAATTGCACAGGATATGGCAGTGCTCCTCCTCCCCATTCACGCGTGTGCTCGTGTCATCGACGTGCTGGTACGGGCTGCTGGCCAGTCCGGCCCGCGCGATGTCCTCATACTCCGCCGCGAAGAGGGGCTGCGTGATCAGCAGCGTGGCCAGCGTCGCCGCCGAGAGCACGATGCCCACGCTACGCAACACCTCCAGGATCTTCGGCTCACTCATCTGCCCCTGATAGTACAGCTGCAGCGCCAGGGCTTTGAGCCCTGGCCCATAGTGCCCTTGCTCCTGATACCCCTCCGGCAGTGGCGCTTGATAGCTCCGCCCCGTGCTCGCCGCATACCAGCGCGCGCACCGAAAGAGCACCGTGTCCGGGCGCAGCACCACGTCCTGCACCACGACCTCCGCAGACCCCTTGCGCTCCGCATCGGGTGGCAGCAGCGCCGGGTCCACCTCCCGCTCCTCGGTCCGGTCGATGTGGAGCAGCGACCGTTTGTCGACGCGTGGACGTGCCGGGCGCTCCGCGCGGCGTTCGCGCTCGCTGGCATGATCGGCGGCCACCCGTTTGGAGGGCAGCATCATCGGCGTGCCCTGCTCCCCTTTGAGGCGGTTGATCTCATCCCGCAGGCGCTGGTTCTCGGCACGCAAGGCCTGATTCTCCGCCGTCAGCGTCTCGACGGCGTTTAGCAGCACGCCGATGATCCGGCGCGCCTCGAGGTCCGTGATCCCGCCCAGATCCAACTCGTCCAGCATCCTGGCCCTGCTCCATGCTGCGTCTACTCAGTGGCCTCAGTATACCCGCCCCCGGCTTTTTGAGAAGATACCTGCCGGGGCCGTTCACCCTGGCCGGACGCCTCGCGCGCGGGCGCGTCTACCCCACGCGCCTCGACGCCGCCTGGGCGTTCGTCCCGCTCATCAAGGAGGAGTTGCGCGCGTTGGTCGCGGCGGGGGCCGAGGTCATCCAGATCGACGAGCCGTCGCCGGCGATCCATCCCGAGGATGCGGGGGCGGCCGGCGACGTCGTCGCCCTGTTCAATGCCGCGGTCGACGGGATCAGAGGGCCGGGGGTACGCCTGGCCGCGCACCTCTGCTTCGGCAATTACGCGGGCCGGCCGCTGGGCAAGCGCGCCTATGTCCCCGTCGTCGACCAGATGCTGCGCTTCGACGTCGACGAATTGGTGCTGGAGTTCGCCAATCGGGAGATGGCCGAGGCGCCGCTGCTGGGCGAGGTGG
>JAABUX010003389.1_pt1 | contig 21194 bp, 26 predicted proteins | sample 5561851 | NCBI WGS metagenome assembly JAABUX01 (sample SAMN10711883, study PRJNA513361) | rock metagenome | isolation source: Antarctica rocks | place: Antarctica: Victoria Land, Richard Nunatak red sandstone | collected 2016-01-03 | reverse complement strand
CGGCCAGCTGCGCCAGGCGCTGCGCGGGGCCCGGGCGCGCGGGCGCGCGCGCGCTGCCCGGCGCCGCCGCGGCCGGCGACGGCGCCACCAGCTCCTTCTCCGACAGCCGCGCCTTCTTCAGCAGCTTGCGGTCCAGGCTGCGCGCCAGGCGCGCTGCTCACGGGGCGTCCTCTGGTTGCACAGCCCAAGCTTTCCACACCGTTGGCACACTTGATGTGCAAAGCAAGAAAGGCATGCCACGCTGCCAGGCAGGGAGAGGCAGAACGGTGCCAGGCCCGAGCGGCGAGCAGCGCGCGCACCGGGCGCCGAGCGGCACGCGCTCCTCGCCATCCTTGCGGCGCTTGGGCCCCAGCGCGGCGCCGCCAGGCGCCTGCGGGGTCGCGAGCGCCGTCGGGGCGGTCAGCACCACGCCGGTGCGGATGGCCGTCACCTCCTCGTCCGCCATCACCCCCGACAGCACCTTGTAGTGCTCGTCGTTGGATATCTGCAGCTCCTTGCGCAGGTCTGTGAGCAGCTTCTCCTTGCTCTGCGCCGCGCACGCCGCGCCGCGCCATCAGGCGCGCTGCAACAGCGAGCCACGCAGCCTCTGCAGACAGAGACAATTCTTGTGCCTGAGCTCCCAAACGGCGCAGCTTTATACCAAGGCAAAGCGGCGCAGTGTTAAACGTCGTGCCCTGGAGCAAGCCAGGTGTGCGCACCCAGTCAAGCTCGGTAGCTGCGATGGCTCTCAGCACGGCCCTGTAGGCCTCGGTCTGCAGCGACACCAGTGACGGCACATAGTTGTCCATCCTGTCCGCCGCGCTGACGCTACCCAGCGGCTGTCTCAGCAGCACATTCAAAGGCCAGCAGCACACACTGGCGAGGACTGCCTGACAAGTGCTGCAATTGCTCTCCGACAGTGGTGGTGGAGCCGTAACCTGAGGAAAGCCCTGTTTGCTGCTGACGCTGCTGGCCAGGCTGCTTTGGTATCACACTCGAAACTTGGCTGATCGAAGCAACAGCAGCGTCACCATCACACTGTCGTGCGTGGCGACCATAGGCCTGCTGCCAGTCCACTCAAGCATACTGTTTAAGCGCAAAGCCATGTGCGACCTTGCTGTCTGTCCTGCCTGATACCTATCACAGAAAGGCAGTGGTAGAGTACGAGCCAAAGAGGAGCAAAGCGTGCGCGCCATGGTGCGCCATCTTGCTACATACCTGCGTGGTTTATGCAGATCTCTCGACAGATCAATCCAGACGCTGGAACGGGGCTCGCAGGCCGAGGACCGCGTGCTGCAGTTCATTACTGCGCACAACCGGCCCTGGAACGTGCTGGGTGTGTCTGATCACTTGGCGCAGTTTGGCGTCAAGAAGGCGCAGGTGCAGCGCGCGCTCGACACGCTGAGCGAGGGCGGCAAGGTCACGTGCAAAGAGTTTGGCAAGGCCAAGCTGTACCTGCCGCTGCAGCCCGACGAGGCGGGGCTCTCCAAGGAGGCGCGCACCTGGTTTGCGCTTTTTTCGGCTCTCTCCTGCATGGTGGCATCCACTGTTGCCGAGCGCCGGCAGCCTGCGCCTGCCAGGAGCTGGAGGCCCTGCAGCACAGCAATGCCGCACTGCAGGAGGAGCTCAGGGCGGCGAGCGACGAGGCGAGCAGGAAGCAAAAGGGTGCGCTCTCGATACACAGCGGAGCTTGCGCTGTACGGCCTCCTGCCACCGTCCAGCTGCCAGGCCTGAGGGGCGATCCGATGCGAGCGCAGAGCTGCAGGGGGTGACCTGCAGCCTGACCATGGAGCAGCTGGACGCGCGCACCGGCGAGCTCACCACCCAGGTCCGCTCGACCCTCCCGCAGGCACAGCCGCCTGCCGCAGGCACAGCCGCATTCGGGGGCACGCCTGCCCCTGCACTGAGCCGAAGCGCGCAGACTGCTGCCATGTGAGCCAGGGCTGGCCGTGCCCTGCCTGCGCGCGCTGACGCGCAGCGCGCCCTGAGGCAGACCGGCTGGTTCCGCAGCTGGCGGAGGTGCGGGCGCGGCTGGCGGAGCTTCGCGCGGGCGCCAAGGGCGTGTCGCCCGCCGAGCGCGCCGCCATCGAGAAGGCGTTCGCGGCCGCCATGGGCCACTGGGCCAAGCGGCGGCGCATCTTCCGCGGCGTCTGGTGCGGCGCCCCGCCGTGCATGCCGAGCGGCTAGAGCCTGGGACGCGCATGCATGCTGGGCCGCAGGAGCGGCCGGCTTGGCGCGCGCGCGTGCGGCGGGCCCCGGCAGACGTGCGCTGCCGCTGCGCAGGGACCAGGTGAGCGAGAACATCGACCAGAACGCGCGCGAGCTGTGGGAGGACATTGGCGTGGAGACCGACGAGGCGGCGGGCGCCGACCTGGCCGCCCTCCAGCTGCTCCTGCCCGCCAAGCGGCCGCGGCACTGACGCGCCATTTCGTGCCACTCGTGTCATCTACATATGAGTCAGCTCTGCCTGTCAAGGTGCTTGGGGTGCACAGCGGCGTGCCCTCAACGGCAGCATGCTTGTCGGGCGGGAGTGCCACCTCATCACATGGCCTGACGCGCCGCATGAAGCAGCCCTGCTACGGAAGGCTCTGTAACATTTGACCAGCAGGCGCATGCTTCCATCGCAGCAACGCCGGCGCTCACCCAGGCCCGCGACTCACACCAGTGAGCATGGCCTGCCCTGGCTAATGTAGCAAACACGGCTACCTGCACGCCTGAATCTGCCGCAGGGCTCCCAAAGTATAATTGGCCGCCAGCCGCGACGACACCGGCCGCTCGCGCCTGCTGAACAGACCCACCGCACGCAGGACGCCCCCACGCCGAGCTGGCAGCCGTGCCCGAGCGCCGGCGCTATTGCAGAGCGGGCAGCTTCTTGTCGTCGGCGTCGGCGGCCTCCTCGCCGCCCTCCTCGGCCTCACTGCCGGACTCCTCAGACCCGGTCTCCTCGCTGTCCCACTCCCCTGGGCGCACGCATCGCCCAGCATCACAGCATGGACGCTGTCGCTCTGGCGAGCGCGGAGGCCGGCAGCTAACTGGCAGACCGCAACATGCAGCTCAGGAAGCAGCGGGCTTGCGGAGCGCCCGCCCAGACACGCCCCAAGTAGGCAGCAAGCCTTCCGCAACGCACCGCAAGCCCTGGTGTAGAACCGGGCTGCAGGGGTGAAAAGGTGATGCTCTCAGCAGTCGACACCTGCCTGGGCGCATTCACACATCTCCAAATTAAACCCCCGCGCGCACCCTCGTCCTCGTCCTCATCGGCGTCCTCGTCGTCGTCGACGACGTCGGCGCCGCCGTCGGGGCCGCCGCCGGCGCGCGGCGCAGCATCCTTGTCGGAGCCGGGCTCGCTGGGCCCTGCGGCGCGCCCGGAGCTGCCCGCGCGGCCCTCGCGCTCGGCGCGGCTCTGCTCGGCCACGCGCAGCTTCACGGGCACCGCGCGGTCGCAGCCCACCCAGCAGTCTGCGCGCGCCGCGCCCCCGCTCGCTGCCCGGGCGCGACGCGCCAGCCAAGCAGTCGCGCATGCCGCTGGGCGCTGCAGCGCGCCATGGCACGCCCAGGCCATGTGACACAAACCCGCAGCGCGCCACTGGACAGACCGGTCGAAAGAGGCAGTCGGCGCGGGGCGGGCCTGGCGCGCGGCCGCCGCAGCAGGGGCGCGCCCGAGATGCAGTAGAGCACCAGGTCGTACTTGCCGGCGCGCGGCGCGCGCATCTGCAGCTTCACCTCCTGCCCCAGCTTGGCGTGCGCGCCGGCCGCCGCGCCCGCGCCGGCGGCCTCGCCGTAGGCGCCCACGCCGCGCGGCCCTGCCGCCTCCCCGCCCGCCGCCTCCGCCGCGGTGGCCGTCACGGCCACGGCCAGCTCGGCGCCGTCGCCGTTGCGGCCTGCGCGCTCGGGCGCCCGCACATCAGCGCCGCCCGCGCGATCCGGCTCACGGAGCGGCTCCTAGTGTCAAGCCCACGGGCCAGCTCTCCCGCAGCGACCGCGGCGCTGCGGGCGCTGCTCCGCACGGGGCTGTGCAGGCGCTGACGACCTGACTTATGTTACACAGCAGCTCCGCCAGATGCACAAGTCCCACCTCCGCGCAGGTCGGCGTGCAGAGCAGAACCTCGCGAGGTCGCCATGAATCTGAGCGCGCTTGCGGCCGCGCGCGCAGGGGCGCATGCGGCAGCCGCGCCAGGCCGAGCGGGGCGCGCCTGGCGCCGGCAGCGCGTCCGCCTCCGCGAGTTTGCCCGTGCGCGCGCTGACCGACGCGCCCGCGCGCTGGCGCGCCGCCAGGCGCCAGCCGGCCCCCTCCGCCTCCACCAGCTCCACCGCCTCCCACGCTGCGCGCACCCAGCGGGCGGCCTGTCAGCCCGCGGCGCGCTGGCACGACGGGGACGGTGGAACGCCGTGCCTGCCCGCAAGCCCTGCCTGAGGAGGGGTTCTGGCACGCCGGCCGCGCCCCGCAGGGCCTGGGCGTGCAGCCGCGCCGCCCGGCGGGCCCCGAGCAGCGCTCGCACCGCCGCGCGCATCAGACACACGCCCCGGCCTAGCGCCGCGTCTGGAGACTGGCAGCCGCGGGGCGCTTGCCTTGCACGCGCGTCGCGCGCATCTGGGCATGCCGGGGCGCGCGGGGGCTGTGTAAAATACAACAGAGCAGCAGTGCGCGCGCCGTAGACCGAGTTGGACATGGGGTCGCCGACGATGAGGTACCAGTGCTCCTTGCGCTCGAAGGGGAATGTGGGCGCGTACGCCAGCACGCCCGAGCCCTTGGGCGCGCCGGACCCTGCGCGCGGCGCGCGCGCGGCTCAGGCGCGCGCTTTGCCGCACCTGCGGCGGCGCCCGCCTGCCTGGCGCGCGCGGTCTGCACAGGCGGTCGCGGCGGGCGGCCGCGCGCCGCGAAGGGGTGCGGGCGCGCGGGGGCCGGGGCGCGCGCCTGGCAGCGCATGCGCGGGGCGCGTCAGCGTCAGCCGCAGTGCGCACGTGACGATGTCGTTCTCGGACACCTCGCTCTGCTCCTCGCCCTCCACCTGCGCGCCAGGGCAGCGCGCTGACCCTGCCCTCGAGCACCCTTACCATGCGCGCCCCAGCGCCGGCGCTGCAGGCCTGCCGCACCCTCAGCGCCCGGTGCGCGGCCGGGCGGCGCTCGGCGCGGCAGCGGCCGGCGCGCGAGCAGGCCCTGCCTGCGATCACAGTGCCGGTGCCACCCGCCCTGCTGGCATGCAGGGCACCGGGCTGGCGGCGCCCTGATAAAGGGCTCCGCCCTGCTGCCGGGACCCCAGCTCGGCACCGGGCTGCAGTAGCACCCGTGTCCAGCCGTTGCTGGGCACCAGGCGCCTGCTTGAGCCCCATGCTTGGGTTGCTGAGCAGCCGGGCAGCGCGGAAAGGTCTGAGAGGACCGCACATGGAGCACCACGTCGCTCACGCTGATGCTCGGCACGGCGCTCAGCGCGGTCGCGGCCTCCGCCGCCTGCGCATCCGTCAGGCCTGCCGCGCGGGGCGCCTCTGTCGGCGCCTGCCACAGGCGCCTGGCCGGCCTTGCGCGCGCTGGCCAGAGCGCCGGGCCAGCCACTGCGGCCCGACAGGCGGCGGCCCCGAGGCTGCGCAAAAAGGCGGGGAACCGCGCCGGGCGCCGCCCATATATGCGCCGCGCGAGACGACCGTGCGGCCACGCGCGGTGCGTCGGGCTTGCGGCCGGACCGCGCGTGCGCCAAGGGGGGCGCACCCGCGGCCGTGAGCTGCGCCACGCGCTCGTCCGGCGCCAGCGCAGCCAGGTCGGCGAGCGCGCGCACGCGCTTGCGGCCCAGCCGCTTCACCGCCTCCATGTCCACGTGCGGCAGCTGCAGCAGCGGCGCGGGGCTGTCCGCCGCGGCCTGCGCCGCGCGCGGGCCCTCCGGCCTCAAGCGCAGCGAGTTCACATGCATACCCGCGGCGTCTTGAAGGCTCATGCCGGCAGGCGAGCTGGCCGGGGCTGCAACAGGGCATCAGGCGGGCCGTGCAGGGCGCGAGCTCGTCATATAAACCCACAACCCACACATGCGCGCACGGGGCGGGCTGGGCGGCGGCGCGGGCCGCGCCTTGCCGCCCTGGCCGAGCGCCTTGCGCGCGGCCAGCGCCTGCGCGCGCGTCAGGCACTGCATCATCTCCAGCGACCCGACCGTCGGCGACAGCCACCCGAACCCCGCCGGCGGGCGCGGCAGGTTGGCGATCTTGACCATCTCCTCCAGCAGCAGCGGCGCCTTCTGCAGCAGGAAGCGCGCGTCGGCCTGCAGGCCGCGCGGCACCTCCGCGCGGCCCAGGTGCGCCAGCAGCAGCATGTGCACCTTGACGATCGAGGGCTTGCGCTTCCAGAAGTGCGGCTTCTCCTGCGCGCCCCGCGCGCGGCGCGCCTCAAGCCTCCCGGCCTGCGCGAGCTAGGGTGTGGCTGAGCCGGTAGGCTGAGCCTCCTCGCCAGCACGCCCGCGGCGCAGCCTGCGACGAGGCAGCCCGTGCGTCCAGCGGGCGCGTCGAGGCACGCAGGCACCCGGAGCGGCGGCGCGCCTTGAGGTCGGGGTGCAGGCGCAGGACGGTGCGCCGCAGCGTCTCCAGGTCGGCCGCCTGCTCGTTGGGTGTGGGCAGCATGATGAACTCGAACGCGTACACCAGCGTGTCCGGCACGCGCGCCAGGCTCTGGCTCTCCTTCACCGCAAACTTGGACCTGCGCGCGCCGGCGGCCGTCGGCGCCGCCGCCCGCGCGCCGCGGCCGCCGGCCGCCCCGGCGGCCCGGTGCCGCGCGGGCGCGCGCGCGGCGCCCCGCGCAGGCCCGCGCCCGGTATCTCACGCCAGGGCAAACCCAGCGCGGCCCACATCACCGGGAGCGCTTCAGCTCCCCACACAGCCTGTGTCCCATCGAGCGCCGCAGCGCCGTGGGCACAGCCGCAGGCGGGCGCGCGGGCGCGGGCGCGCGCCGGCAGAAGATGTCGAGCGTCTCCTGTGCGACATTGTTGGGGCCGTGGTACTTCTGCGTGCGGAACAGGAACCAGGCGGCCACGCCCAGCGGCAGCAGGATGCCGCAGCCCACCAGCAGCGCCAGCTTGACCGGCGCGCTCTTCCGGTCCTGCGCGCGCGCGCACCGGCCGGCTCGTGCCGCGCATGGCGCGGCCGCCGCCCGGGCCGCACCCTGCAAGGCGCATCCAGGCGCCCAAGCAGCCAGGCTCGCTCGCCCTTGCACCAGCGTCGCCGCGCCGCCACGGCTCAGGGCTGCCACCTGAGCGCACGCCAGTGCTCCGAGCGCGGCGAGCGTCATCGTGCGGGGCGCGCCGTCGAGAAGACCCAGTCCGGCAGCGCGATGTCCAGCTTGACAGACTGCGGCCCGTCCGGGTGGCCGTACTTCTCGTAGTTCTCGCGCGCGGCCTCGTCTGCGGCCGCCCCCGGCCGTCAGGCAGGGCCCAGGCTGGACCGGGCAAGCCGGGGCCCGCCAGCTGGGAGCCACAGCCGCCTGCGGCTTCCGGGGCGGCCGGGCGCACCCGTGAGCGCCTTGTACGCCTTGGTTATGGACTCCGCAAAGTACTTGGCGGCCGCCGGGTCGGGGTTCTTGTCCTGCAGGGCGCAGCCAACCCCGTTCGCACCCGCAACACCGAGCGCGGGCGCAGAGACCACGGGCAAGCAGCGCAGCCTGGCGAGAGCAGGCACTGCCGCCGCACCGGGTGGTAGACCAGCGAGAGCTGGCGATACGCGCGGCGGACGTCCGCCGCGCTCGCCCCGCGATCCACCTGCCGCGCGGACGCCCCCGAAGCGTCTGCGGCGCGCAGCAGGCCGCAGGACAGCGGGCCTGGCGCGCGACGCTGCACCGCAGCGCAAGGCGGCCTCCCGCCTTCAGCACGCGCCCGCGCGGAGCGCCCGCGCAGAGCGCCGCCGGGCCGGCCGGCGGCGCGCCTGCAGGATGTGGAACGGGTCGAAGGCCACCGACTCCTGCGCGTGGCTCTGCACGTACACCACCAGGCCCAGCCAGGCCACCCACAGCAGCGCCAGCAGCACGTTGCTGGGCGTGAAGAACTTGGCCGCAAAGCGCTCCAGCGCCGACTTTCGCCTCTGCCGCGCCCGGGGCACAGCGTGACGCGGCGGGCACGTGCGCTTGTACTTCAAAGGCCACAGTGTAAAGGCCACAGTGTAAAGCAGAGAAAAACAAACACCCCAGGCCGCAGCTGCACACCCACTACGCAGAGGGTGATCAAGCACGCGCACCGCCTCCCAAGGCTTGACAACGTCATCCGCGCTGGCCGCGTTGCACAGCTTGTAGATGGTGTACGGGATCACAAACAGGGAGTACAGCGACAGGAAGAACACCGCAAACAGCGGCGAGTTGCCCTGCGACTCTTCCGCCATCTTGCCCGTGCGCACGCGAGAACTGGACTGTGTGCACAAGGCTTCACAGTCTTGAGGCTGTCCCGTACGGTCGGGTCAAAAATGGTATGAACAGGGCCTCTATGCAACTAGGCGAGCGATGCCTGCATTGCACGGGCTCTACAAAGACGTTTGCTGCAGCGAGCGCAGACAATATGTATATGTGTGCCTCTCTGCTCAAGTCGCGCCAGGAAACAAGGTGGTTGGAAGGTGACGGCCGGTGTCACAGCGGCAAACGGGCAATGGGACCGGGCTAAATTCCCTGGAAGCGGACAAAGTTCATACAGGGCAGTGTACCAACCAAGACGCAAACAGCAGCACCAAACAAGCCCTGCGCCTCACGAGCATTCCATGGAGTTCAGCGACACTTTGCAGTTCCGCACACGCAACAGGACAGATCGAGCAGACACAGGACACGCCACGGGCAAGAGCAACAATTCGGTAGGCCGGCTCATGCGTTGGTGTCCGCCGGCTGCGCACGCAGCATCACCCAGCCCCGCCGCGCTGCCCCTTGCGCCGTTGCCGCTGCATGACCTGGAAGTCCTTGATCGGCGGCGTGTGGGTGAAGATGTTGCGGTTGAGCGGCGGGCACTCGCTCACGTCAAAGGTCAGGCAGTCCGCGCGCAGCTCCTCGGGCAGCGCGGCGATGGCCGCCTGCTTCAGCGCCAGCTTGGTCCGCAGGTCCTGCTGCCAGGCGCGGTGCTCGGCCATCTTCAGGCGGCTGTACTCCTTGGCGCGGCGCGCGTTCTCTGCCTTCTCCTCGGGCGTCAGCGGCGGCCGCTTGCCGACGGCCTCGGGCCGCAGTGACTGCGCACGGGCTGCACCGTGAGGGCGCGGCGCAGAGGCGAGGCCCGCGACAGGCCGCCCGCGCATAAGCCCGCGCGGCGCACCTCGAGAAACATCTTCTCCCGGGCGGGGTCCCCCTCGTACTCGTCCCCCGAGTCCTGGGCGAACCCGGCGCGCCAGAACAGCAGCGCGGCGTTGCGCGGAGCGCTGTGCCTGCACGTACAGCCCGGCCACAGGCCGGCTCGCAGCATCGCAGCAACACACCCCTGCTGCGAGCTAACGTTTTATAGGTCTACGGGATGAGGCGCTCGAGCCTGCACTAGATGGGCCTGTGCCTTGCACAGGCCCGTTGGCGGAACGGAACCGGGGACTAGGAGCCTGATAAGGCTTCGACATACAAGGGCAAAGCAGAGCGCAGCTGCGTGGGGGGCAAAGGCAGATGGCGCCACCAAGCTAGGTACAGTCTCGCAGTGAGCCTGCCCTGCCGCGCCGCACCCTCGCGGGGAGCCTGCGCGGAGCGAGTGAAGCAACCGATTTGCCCAATATTGGCTCCCCTTGGGACGCGCTGCGGTGGGCGGGGCTGTCTGACGCGCGGCGCGGCGGATGTGGCCGGCCAGCCGCAGGCTGTGCCGAGCCCTGTGGCGTGACCTCGCCGCCGCCCCCGGGTGCTCCGGCGCGCGCACGCTCGTCACCCGGCGCGATGAGGACTACGACGCGCTGCTGCACGGTGCGCCCGCCCGCCTGCGGGGAACGGGCCGCGGGGCCCGAGCCCCGGGCTCCGCGACATCCCTCTGAGCCGGCTGCTCCGGCAGGCGCGTTCAGCTACGGATCGGTGGCGCCGCGCGTGGTGCCCTTCCAGGTCAGCCTCACGGAGGCGCAGCGCGCGTTCGAGCGCTGGCAGCAGGCGCACTGGCTCGCGCCGGGCCGCGTGCTGCGGCGCGGGCACACGGAGATGCGCGCGCTGCTGCTGCCCTTCTGGCTGTTCGAGGCGGCGTTCCAGGTGGAGTTCACCGGTGCGCCCCGCCGGCGGCCGCTGTGTCCGTCAGAAGTCCGGTGCAGAGCGCGCCGGGCCGGGAGCGCGCGTCGGGGTCCCGGCCGGCGAGCTGTTCTGGGTGGGCAGCAAGCGACGCTGCTTAACCAGGAGTGCTGTTAGCCTAAACAAGCAGCCCACAGCCCTCTTGATGCATTGTGCTGTCCACCTCTGGGCAGGGCTGCTGGGCTACCCGCTGGACCACAAGACGCTGACGTGGAAGGAGACGCACTGGCGCACGCGCGCGTACCGCGAGTACCCCTGGACGCTGTCGTGCATGCAGGCGCGGCCGCCCGCGCCCCGCAGCAGACCCCGAGTCCCCCGGGCGGCGGCTGCCCCACTGCTTCGCGCTGGCGCCGGGGCGGGCGCGCCCCCGCATGGACGGGGGCGGCAGCCGCTGCCGGCGTGCCGGCCGGCAGTTGTGCGAGTGTGTGTGCAGCTCTTGAGCTGCGCAGGGGAGCGTGCTGGGGAGCGCGGGCTCCTCTGCCGCAAGGAGGGTGCGCGGAAGGGCCGGCAGGCGCCCGCGGCGTGCACACTGCGGCAAATGCTGCTGCAGGCTTGCGCCAGCCGGGCCATTGGCAGCGCTGTGGGGCGCGCTCGCCCTGGCAGCCACCCGGGAAGCTGTGCGCCACCGGCGGCGCTCAGCGGCGGGGCGGCGGCGCTCAGCGGCGGGGCGGGGCCGCGGGCGACGCGGCGCTGCCGGCCGCGCAGGTGTGCGCCTCGTACACGCTGCGGCGCGACCTGACGGAGGCGGTCAAGGTGCCGGGCATCCTGGCGCGCAGCCGGCCGCTGAAGCCGGAGGAGGCGCTCGGGCGGGCGCGCCCCGCCTGCCCTAACCCTATACGTGCCTTTCCTGGCGGCCCCGGCCCTCTGGTGCCGCTGCATGCGTGGCAGAGGCGGAGAGGGCAGCAAGACAGGGCCGGCGGGTGCAGCCACCAGCTGCCTGCGAAAGCGTGCCGTTCTCGCTGCTTGTCAGGCCGCACGCTGGCGTGCGGCCAGCAGGCAGGCTGCACCGTGAGGGGGGGGCGGGCTCCCGTCCGAGCCTGCGGCAGCGCGGGCCAACGCGCCGGGTCAGCATGCGCGTATATCACTGCCCACCAAGGACACCCCAGCGCGTGTGTCGCCGCCCACCAGGCACAGGCAGCGACCCACCCAAGGGTGGGGCTTGTGCCGTTGGAGGCTGGCCGAGCGGCGGGGAGGCCTGCGGCTGCGCCGCGCAACCTGGTGGGCGCCGCGCGGCCGGCTCAGCTGCGCTTAGGGTTACATACCCTGACCGCAGGTCGCGCTGGACGCGGGCTGGGCGTGCGGCAAGGAGGTGGACGACGACGTGGCGCTGGACGCGGCCGGCATGCGGCAGGCGGTCGCCTGGGAGCTCGCCGTGCGCAACGTGCGCCGCCTGGAGGCCGGCGAGGCCGAGGCGCTGCTGCGGCGCGAGACCGCGTGCGAGGGCGTGCGCGACGTGAAGGCGCGCGCGCCCGCCGCCGCGCCGCTGCCGCGCCCGCTCCGCGCGGGGCCGCCTGCCGTTTTGGTCCTGAGCTCTGACATACCCTAACAGTAGGCGCTCCGGCCGGCGTGCGAGTGCGGGCCGCCGCCCTGCGCCGTGGAAGCAGGCGCGGCATTCGGAGCCCCTGCGGCACTGAGCAAGCCCCATCCCAGGCACTGCCGGCCGCGGCGGCGCGCCGAGGCCGCCCGCGCGGCGGCAGGTGCGCCTGAAGAGCCTGAAGCGGCGCGCGCGGCTCATGTACCTGCCAGCCTACGTCGCCGACTACGCGTTCGGCGAGCAGGCGCGCCGCGGCCGTGCACTACCCTAGCCCTATCCGCGCAGCCCTGCCGGGCCGCGCCTCGGGCCGCCTTGCTGGTGCGGCGCTCGCAGCGGCTGGTGCTGCTGCTGCCCCATGGGAGCGCCCCTGCCAGAAGCGCGTCCCAGATTTTACAAAAGAAACGCCTTCAAGGCCCATTCCCCAATAGGGCGGCGGCTCACGCGCGGCGCGCGCGCGCAGATCAACGTGCACAACGAGCGCAAGCCGCAGCGCTTCCAGGCCATCGTATCGGGCATGGACACCGCCAGCGTGGCCGCCGAGCGCCACTTCAGCCCGCGCAAGGCGCGCGCGCTGCTGCACGCCCGCGCGCACGCCCGCGTGGAGCGGGCACGAGGGGACCCTGCCTGTGCGGTGTGCAAGCCTGCAGGAGGGGCGCTGAACCAAGAACAGGCTGCAGGCTTTGCCGGCCTACCTGCGTCAGTGCCGCGCGCTCGCAAGCTGCACGGACAGGGCGTGCCTGACGCACCACCGCCACTGCCGTGCCGCAGGGGCGGCGTCCCGCCTTGCGGTGTGGCATCAGGGCGCGCGGCGCCGACGGCGCCGCGCGCCCGCGCGCGCAGGTGCAGCTTGCGGCGGCGGCGTCGATGGCGGCGCTGGGCGTGGCGGCCGCGGGCGTGGGGCTGGCCGGCCTGGGCGGGCCGTCCGCGCTGCTGTCGCCCACGTCCGCGCTCACGCTCTGCGTCGTGTGCGCCGCGGCCGGTGCGGCCCGCCCTCGGACGGCCGCGCGTGCGCGAGCGCCCTTGGCTGTGTCACACGGGCGGCCGGCTGCCACCCCGAGGGAGGGTGGACGAGCCACGCCGGTGTAACGTTGCGCACTGCCGAGACGAGTAGGTAGCGATCGCGGCAGGGCGACACGCGCTGTGGGCCTGACAGGGGAGGGGTTGGCGCCGTGCACGCGCCGGCTGCCCACACATCAGGGGATGGGTCTGCTTATGAAAGGGCCTGGAACAGCAATGGAACATGGGCCATGCGTGCAGGTCCGGCGACCCGCCTGCTTTCCAGCGTGCGCAGTCGCAGCGCGGCTGCACGTGTGCATGGCCGTAGGAATCTGTCGCATCTGCACGCAGCATACCCGTGACGGCTTGCGGCGCCGTGCGTTGCGCAGGCCTGGCGGCGCGCATGTCGACGCAGCTGCAGCGCGGCAGCGAGGAGGAGGCGCGCCTGCGCGACGAGGAGCAGGACTACGAGCGCTTCATGGCCAGCAGCCTGGGCTCGCTGGACGCCGCCGACGACGAGCAGGAGGTGCCGCCCGCGTGGCCTAGGGTAGCCTCGTGGGGCCTAGGGTAGCCACAGGGCGTGCGGCGAGCGGCGATGGGGCCTAGGGTAGCAACAGGGCATGCGGCGAGCGGAACACACGTCGGTGCTCCGTGGCAGGCTGGCCAGATGCGCAGAGAGAGACGCACACCGGGCGGCTGGAGCGGAAGCCCGAGCCGCTGCGCGTGGGCCGGGGGAGGCGCTGTTCATGGCCCAGCGTGCCTGCCGCTACTGACCTACATGCTACGCGTGCAGCGTGCCCGCAACGTGCTGCGATGCGCACGCAGCGCTCTCCTGCCTGTTGTGCTGAGAGCGCATGCGGCACTCTCCGGGCGAGCGGGGGCCGCGACGCAGCCGCGGCTGCACGACCGCAGCTGGGAAGGGTTTTCAACGCGCGGTGCGACCGCAGGCGGCGCGCATCAGCACCGAGTGGCGGCGCTGGGAGGAGGCCGACAAGTGGTCGTGGGACGCGGGCAAGCGGCGGCGCTGGGCCGAGCGACTGTGGCGCGGGCAGATACTGCGGCACGGCGCGCGCGTGCGCGCGCGCGCGGACGCCGCCGCCGCCGCCGCGCGGCAGCGCGTGGACGTGCGCCGCCCGCCCGCCCGCCCGCCCGATCGTCGCCATCCGCTCCGCCGCGCCAGGGACACGCTCGAGCTGCGGCGGGTGCACGGGCAGCGCTCTGGAAGCGTCCCCTGCTGGCTGCAGTAATTTCTGGCGCCCACCTGCTGCCGGTGTCAGCCGCCGCGCTGCGCATTTTTAGCGCCCTGCGAGGCGCCCGCAGTGAGGCAGGGGTAGATTACTCCTATCAAACGGCGCAGGAGGAGACGGAGGCGCGGCGGCAGCAGCGCTGGGGCCACGGCGGCCACCACGCGCGCTGGGCGGCGGGCGCGGGCACGGTGTACGCGCACGCAGCGGCCGGCGGCCGGCCTGACTTCCTCGGCTACTACGGCCGCCTGGGCCTGGACGCGAGCGGGCGCGCGGTCAGCGAGGCCGACATCAAGCGCGCCTTCCGCGAGGCCGCGCTGCTCTGGCACCCCGACCGCCAGAAGGCGCGCGGCCGGGGCGCCTGCCGGTTGCCTGCCCGCCCGGCACGGCGCTGCGCCGGCGCTTCGACGCGGGGCGTCGTCAGAGACTCTGTCGCGCGGCCGCGCCGCTCTGGCGCTGCGTGCCGCAGCAGGGCGCGCGTCCCCGGCCCGCGGCACCCTGCCGCGCAGTGCCAGGCCCGCGAGTGCAGCCCAGCGCGCCTGGCTGGAGCAGCGGCGCGAGCGGCGAGCGCGGGCGGCTTGCCGCTTGCGCTGACGGCGGACGCGCGCTGCGCCAGGACGCCGACCTGGCGCAGCAGAAGGCCGCGCGCGAGCGCTTCGACAAGCTCAAGGCGGCGTACGAGGTGCTGCGTAACCCGGAGACGCGGCGGCAGTACGACCAGGGCAACCCCGTCACGCCCGCGTGAGGCGGCGCCCGCCGGCGCAGAGCGCTCGCGTTTTAGGTGGCCTGGTTAGCGGGGCTTTGCTGCTTAGGTTGCATGAGTGTTGCAGGGCCGGTATGTCCACGCATGGGATGCTGTAAGCAAACGCATGCAGAGTCTGTCATACGCCCTGGCTCTGGACCGCCTGGGGCCAGCTCACAGTGTCAAAGTATGTTCACTTGTGACTTCTGGCAGAGCTGGCCGTGCACCTGAGCAGATCAGCGCTTGCGGCGGTGCCCCACAGCCCTTGGCCCATGCCCCCCACAGCACTGCCCGCCGGCGGCGCACCTCGTAACGCCATCAGGACAATAGCCGTGTTCTGCGGCTTCAACGCTGGCAGCAGACCTGAGTACATGCAAGCGGCGCGCGACCTGGGAGCAGAGATGGCCAGGAGAAATATTGGCCTCGTCTATGGCGGCGGTGCGCGTCATGTGCAACCGCGTGGCTTGTTGGCCGTCAGATGCCAAGCAGAGTGATAAGGCCCACTGCTTGCAGGAAGCGGCGGTCTGATGGGAGAGATAGCGCGGGCATGTCAGGACGGCGGGCAGGTGCGCTGCCCGGCTCAACGCTGTGGCCTGGCGATGTTTTATACATCACACACCGCTGTCCGAGCGCTTGTGCCTTGCTCAGGCGGTCCTGGGCGTCATCCCGGAGGCGCTGGCGCCGCGCGAGGTGTCGGGGCCGTCGATCGGGACGCTGCGGGTGGTGGACTCGATGCACTCGCGCAAAGTGCGCAGCCCCCTCGCCTGCCCCCCTTTCCCCCGCTGCGCCCGGCTTGCTGGGTGCGTGTGCAGCCTGCGAGCGCCTGTCAGCTGCAGAGCATTCCGGCCTGGTGCGCGGCGGCTCGTAAGGCGGCCAGCGCGCCGGCAGGCGCTGATGGCGGCGGAGGCTGACGCCTTCATCGCGCTGCCGGGCGGCTTTGGCACGCTGGAGGAGCTGGTGGAGGTGGTCACCTGGCAGCAGCTGGGCCTGCACACCAAGCCGGTGGGCGTGCTCAACGTGCGCGGCGCCGGCGGCGCCGGCTACTACGACCACCTGCTCGCATTTGTGGAGCACGCCGTGGCGGAGGGCTTCATCCGGGACGCGTACCGCGGCATCCTGCTGGAGGCGGCGACGGCGGGCGAGCTCATCGACCGGCTGGCCGCATACCAGCCGCCCGCGTCCCTGCTGCTGCTGAAGCGGGAGACCGCGGCGCAGCAGCCCCGGCTGGAGGTCTAGGCTCCTTGCTCGGCTCATGCCCGAGTGAAGGCATGAGTGAGGGCATGCATGAATGCCAACGCGTGCTCGAGTGCCTGAGTGAATGCCTGAGTGAAGCCATGCGTGAATGCAAACATGTGCAGACCAGGCGTGGGCGCAAGCCCAACACTTGCATGCCAGCAGTGCTGCGGCGGACTTGCAAAGTGTTTGCAGACCTGTTCACAAATGTCTGGCACTCTGGCATGACATGCACCGCCAGCCTGCCTGTCACATGCACCGCTAGCCTGCCCGTCATGCCGCCCAAGACCTGGGCACGCGCACAGACACGTTGCTGTTCAGCAGACCTCAAGCAGACCGCAGCACACAGCTGACGCTGGACGCTTGTAAGCAGTCACGAGCTCGGCATGCACGCGCTCAGCACCCGGCGCTGCGCCCGCCCCGTCGGGCATGCGTCGCCCGCTCAGCGCGCTCACGACTTGGTCTGCATCTTGCTGGGGTCCACCTGCGCACGCGCCAGCTCGCGGGCGTCTGGACGACGCTTCCGCAGCGGATGCGTGGCGGGCGACGCCGGGCGGGCCACACAAGGTGGCACGCATACTTTGCCCCTCCATGCAGGCATCCAGAAGCCTTTGCGCAGGAAGTTTACGCCGCATGGATGCAGGCATGCAGGGGCTTTTGCACAGGAGGTTACGCTGCATGGAGTGCCCTTTGTTGCCACACGTAGCGACACCCGCAGGCGGGGCCGGCGGCGCGCGGGCGCGCGCACCTTGTTCACCCACCAGTCCACAAACTCCTCGAAGCTGATGAGCCCGTCGCCGGACGTGTCCAGGATCTGCACCGCCTTCTTCTCCTCGTCCTCCGAGAAGTCGAAGCCCTCTTGCCGGCTGCGCGCCCGCGGCCAGGGTCACGCGCCGCAAGCGCCCGGCCGGCGCGCGCAGCAGCCGTGCGCACTGAGCGGCCGCAGAGCGCAAGGGGCCCGTCACTGGCGGATTCAAGGCGCGGCCAGCCCGCGCGAGGCGTGGCTCATGCGATGCGCATGAGCATGGCAGCCGCGCAGGGCGCCGCCAGCGGCGCCGCTGCGGGGGGGGGCGCAGAGCGGGCGCACATGAGTCTCTGGACCTCCATTGGCTCCAGCACCATGTCGTCATTCTCGTCGAACCTGCGCGCCGCCATGCCGTGCTCACCTGGAATAGCTGGCGCCCACCGTGTCGCGTGCTCGCACGAGCGCGCGACAGGCACACGCGCTGTCCTCGGCTCAGCGTGCGCTCCAGGTCGCCACACGCGTGCTGCGCGCTCTTGGAAAAGGCCGCGCCTGCTGAACACGGTGGCGATCTCGGCCGCCTGGTCGTTGCTCAGGCCGTACTTGCCGGCGTCGAAGCCGCCCGCCTCCGCCTTTTGCAGCGTCAGGAACGCGCTCAGGCTCTTCAGCGGGCTCTGCCGCCTGCCGCCGGCGCTGCCGGCCTCATCCTGCGGCCCGCGTCCCCACCCCCAGGGTCAGCCAGGCAGCTCAGAGCCTGCCTGTTGGTCCAACTCAACACCGGGATGGCAGGCCGTTGCTGAGGATGCGTGACAGTGGCAGGCGGTGATGAGGGCATGAGCGAGTCCAGCGTACACGGGAGTCCGGCCTGAGCATCAGCGCAGCCAGCGGGGCCTGCCGCCTAGCCGGCGAGCCTGGCACTGCGCCTGCAGCGCGGGCGGCGGCCGCAGGTGCGGCGCTTTGCGCAGGGCGGGGGCGCGCCTTGAGCATGTCCGAGATCTTGTTCAGCGCATTGATGACCTTGACGAGGTTTACCGCGCTCTGCGCCTTGTCCGCCACCGCCAGCCCGGTCTGGGACTTGGTGCCGGCCACCTGCGCTCACCGGGCGTGCTCTGAACTTCGCAAACAACCTCACCCCTGACACGGACTTGCAACGGCTCCGCTGACTCACGGCAGTGCGCGCCGCCAGCAGACATTCTGGGCCCTCGAGCGACGTCGCAGGCCAGGGCACGCCTGGCGCACGGCCTGCAGGAAGGCCTCCGCGTTGGTGGAGTACTGGAACGCCGCATAGCCGGTCGCGCCCAGCAGGAACGCGTCCAGCACCACGCCTGCGACTCATGCCACATGCGGTTAGGGCTAGGGTATACGTATCCCTATACCCTATCCCTATTAGTGGCGCCGCTCCGCCTCTGGCAGCCGACGCAGCCGAGGGTGGGACTCGACGCACCGACGCCAAAGTAGAGCCCCAGCGCATAGGCCAGGTACTCCACGGCGATCTTGCCGAAGAAGTCGCCGCCGCTCGCGATGTACCTGGCCGTGGTGAAGGCGCCCCAGGACGCGCCTGCACGCACAGCCGAGCGACCATCAACACGTCGGGCAAAGGCTGGCGCCGGGAGCTGCACAGCGGAGCTGGCAAAGCGGAGGGCGGACCAGTGTCCAGCCCAACCTGCAGCAAGACCGTGCCCAGCGTGCGGATCGAGCGGTTGATAAGCATCTTGCGCAGCGCGTCCGGCGAGCTGCCCGCCCCCGTCTCCTCCCAGACTTTGAGGATCTTCTGCGCCGTCGCCTTGTCCAGCCCTGTCACGGCGGGCAAGGGCTGGCGGGGGAGCTGGGACACCGCAAAGCTGAGTAGTGTGCCACTCGGCCACCACTGCAGCTCTGAGCAGGGTCGCTGCGTGCTTGAGGCAGCTGCAGCAGAGAGGGGCACGGCCACCACTGCAGCTCTGAGCAGGGTCGCTGCGTGCTTGAGGCAGCTGCAGCAGAGAGGGGCACGGGCAGCTGCGCTACAAGCACGCTATGTGCGCGCACCTCGTACGAGGCGGTCTGCCTTCTCCTTGTCTTTTGTGTCAGGCTTCTTCTCTGTCTCCACCGCGCGCACAAGCAGGCCGCCCCGCCGCTGCGTCACCCGCACCCGAACCGCCTGCCCGCAAAAGCGGCCCGCCCCAGGCTGCCTCAAAGCATGGCCGTTAAAGGCGCTCACCCTGATGCACGGCGCTTGGCTGAAAACAGTGCGCATCTTGCTGCAACGGGTGGAAGAGAACAGGTCTGAGCTCTACCCGCCTCCAGAAAGAACCGGGAACAACGTCCGTCACTGTCAGCAACTCTTGGCGGTGCCAGGCTGACCCTTTGAGCCTGGTGAAGGGTTCAGGACTCCAGGATAGGCGCTGGCTGCGCAAGCCCCCCAACATAGTTGATGACTGTGTGCGCAATGTGGTGAAGCCAGCTCTCCAGATGATGCTGCCACAAGCCCTGTGCGGCGGACAGGGCCGCACGGCGCACGGCGCACATGCGTGCGCTTTGCAAGCACCCGGAGCGGGCAGCTTGCACTTGTTGCATGGCAGCCAGCGCGCGGCGGCAGTGTCCCACGTATTGCCACGCGGCTGCATATGCCGGCAACGCTTTTGTTGCCGGCGAGCAGCCGCGGCAACGACTGGAGCACATGACGAGGCGCATGCAGTGCGCCCTGGACTGTGTTTGCTGCTCTCTGACCTGCTTTCCTGCAGGCCTTGCAGTGCAAGGACGGGACAGGTGCGGGTGAAGCTGCTTAATTGCATGTTGTCCCGTGCGCGAGCTGTTCGGCTCGGTTCCCTTGCAGAAGCCGTTCATGGAGCAGCGGGAGCTGGAGGGCGTACAGAAGGTGCTGGCCGGCCTGCCCAAGGCCGCGCTGTTCGCCGGCGCGCTGGTGATGGTGGCCACGACCGCCGGGCTGGGCTATGCAGCCGGCGCGCGCGCCCCGGGTGCGCCTCCCGCCCCGCGCCGTACGAGCAGGAACGTGGCCGCCCTCTGGCAGCGGCCTTGTGGCGCAGGGAGTGTGGCTGGCGCAGAGTCGGGTAGGCGGCGGGGTGCACGGCGCCGCCCGGACAGAGCGAGACAAACCATGGGCGCATCATAGCAGCCAGCCAGGCGTGCAGGCACCGACGGCGCGTGTGAGGCCCCCTGGCGGGCGCCGTGGCGGGCGCGGCTGCGCTGGGCCTGCAGGAGCAGCTGCGGGTCATAGCAGCGCACGAGGCTGCAAGAGGAGGACTGTTGGGGGCATGCACGTGCGTTTGCGTCTCACTTCGAGAGCCAGCGCGCGGCAGGCAATATGCGCGGCGCGGGCCGCGCGGCTGGCGCGGTGGTGGGCGCGGTGGCGGGCGGCGCGGCCGCGCGGCGCCTGCAGGAGGAGCGCGTGGCGGCGGCGGGCACCGTGCTGCACAACCTGCTGGCCGGGCAGGATCCAGCGGCCCTACAGCGCGCCGACGTGGCCGCGCTGGCGGACCGGCTGGGCGTCGACTTTGGCGTCGCGCTCGTCGGCGAGCTCAAGGCGGCGTACGATGCGTACCTGCAGGCCGTCCTGCCGCCCGGCGACGCGCCCCTGCGGTGCGCCCGCGCCCCATCCTAAACGTCCGGCTCTGGCCGCACTCATCAATGTCAATGCGCAGGTGCCTACCCTCAGGTCCTTCCCGTGTGCCTGGGGCGCTCGCGAGCGCGCCGCATGTACTTCACAGGCGGCCAGCGGCCCTGCTTGTGCAGCGAGCCCGCGCCTGCATGCTGTGGGGCCTCCGCTGCGGCGCCCACCTCTCCAGGCGGTGTGTGCAATTTCAAGGCCCTGGAAAGGCGCCGCTGCGGCGCGGACACCACGGCGCCCGGGCGCGGCGCCCGCGCCACCGCTATTCAGCTGAGTCAGCGCTGGTCGCGTGGCGGCGCAGGGGCGACGAGGCGGACCGCATCCGCGCGTTCAAGGACGCGCTGGGCCTGGCGGATGAGGACGCGGCGCCCGTGCACATCGACGCCGGCCGGCGGCTCATGCGCAGCCGCCTGGAGGCCGGGACGCGCGGCGCGGACGTGGAGCAGCGGCGCGCGCTGCAGAAGCTGGTCTATGTCTCCGCGCTCGTATTCGGCGACCAGAAGGCGGCCTTCCTGCTGCCCTGGCGGCGCGTGTTTGGCATGAGCGACGCGCAGCTGTACATCGCGCGCCGCGACAACGCCCGGGCGCTCTTCCGCAGCCTGCTCGACGCGCGCGCCGGCGGCCTGCCGGTGCGCGCCCCGCGCGCCGCTTGGCGAGTGCGCGGCGCGCCGGGCGCCGCCTGGCCGGCCACACAGCCCTGCTGCCAGGGCGGCGGGCGCCGGGCGGCGGCGGGCGCCGCTGCAGCAGTGCCAGCACGCCCACGCGGCGTGCAGGGCGCGCAGCGTGCTCGCACCAGAGCCCTGGCGAGACCCTGACTTGCGGCGCCCCCGCGCAGGCGGACCGCGCCGCGCTCGCGGAGGTGCGCGCCACGCAGCAGCGCGTGCGGCTGGAGGACGACGCGGCGGCCGAGGTCATAAAGGAGCGCGCGCGCGCGGCCGCG